>Ga0302157_10003217_pt1 | contig 18585 bp, 17 predicted proteins | sample I_Bog_N3_3_FD_193502 | JGI IMG/M metagenome (GOLD analysis project Ga0302157, IMG submission 193502) | Peat permafrost microbial communities from Stordalen Mire near Abisko, Sweden - I_Bog_N3_3 | ecosystem: Environmental > Terrestrial > Soil > Wetlands > Peat | place: Sweden: Abisko, Stordalen...
CATGTCCAGGCGGATCTGCGAGCTGACTTCCTTCAGCTTCTCGTTGCTCTGCAGCTTCTGCTGGATCTCCTGCTTCAGGTCTTCCAGGCGCGCGATCTCGGCGCGCACCTGTTCGGCCTTGAGCTTGTGCAGGTTGATCGTGTTGCGCTGGGCTTCGACGTCGCCCTTCTTGACCTGGCCGACGGTGGAGGTGAGACTTTCGCCGCCGCCCTTGAGCACGGAATTGGAGTCGCCGGAGCCCGAGCCGCCGGCCAGCGCGATCTTGAGCGGCGACTGGAAGTAGTCGGCGATGCCCTTCTTGTCGCCGTCGGTGGTCGAGCCGAGCAGCCACATCAGCAGGAAGAAGGCCATCATCGCGGTCACGAAGTCGGCGTAGGCGATCTTCCACGCGCCGCCATGGACGGCATGGCCGCCCTTCTTGACGCGCTTGATGATGATCGGCTGGAGCTTCTTCGAATCGCCGGCCATGGTCTTACTTCTTGCCCTTCACGTGGCTCTCGAGTTCGATGAAGGTGGGGCGGTCGGGCGAGTACAGCACCTTGCGGCCGAACTCGATCGCCACTTGCGGGGCGTAGCCCTGCATCGAGGCCAGCAGCGTGGTCTTGATGCACTGCAGTTCCTTGCCGGCGTCTTCCACCTTCTGTTCGAGCAGGCCGCCCAGCGGCTCCACGAAGCCGTAGGCCAGCAGGATGCCCAGGAAGGTGCCGACCAGCGCCGAGCCGATCATGCCGCCCAGGACCGCCGGCGGCTGCCCGACCGAGCCCATGGTGTTGACCACGCCGAGCACGGCCGCGACGATGCCGAAGGCCGGCAGGCCGCCCGCGAGGCGGGCGATCGCGGCCACGGCCGCGTGCTCCTCGTTGTGGTGGGTCTCGATCTCGGAGTCCATCAGCGACTCGATCTCGTGGGCGTTCAGGTTGCCCGAGACCATCATGCGCAGGTAGTCGGTGACGAATTCGACCACGTGGTGGTCGTTGCCGACGATGGCGTACTTCTGGAACAGCGCGGACTCGTGCGGATCCTCGACGTCCTTCTCGATGGACATCAGGCCTTCCTTGCGCGCCTTCTGCAGGATGTCGTACATCAGGGCCAGCAGCTCCATGTAGCGGGCCTTGTTGAACTTGCTGCCCTTGAAGCACTGGCCGATGCCCTTCATCGAGCTCTTGACGACCTTCATCTGGTTGTTGGCCAGGAACGCGCCGCCGGCCGCTCCCAAGATGGTGATCATCTCGAAGGGGAGGGCGTGCAGGATCACATGGATGTTGCCTCCGTGCGCGACATACACGCCGAAGATGCAAGCCAGTGCGACGACCCAGCCGACGATCACGAACATTTTGGGGACGCTTCCAGTTCTTCAATCATGGCGGCGCCCTGGTTTCGGACGCCATGCGGCCTTATCGACTCATCCGGGGCGCGCCTTGAGGGCGCATCTGCGGCGAAATGGCAGGGACTTGGCCGGTTTTCGCTTGCGCAGCACGGTCTGGCGGTCGGGAATTCGGAATTCATGCGCCGATCCGGTAGATCCAGATCGGACGGCCCGAGGCCATCTCCATCCGCGCGTGCGCGAGGCGGCCGACGGCCTCGAACTCGAGGCTGACGACCCAACTGCCCGGACGCATCTCGGCGTCCGCCTTCGCGAGCGCGCGCGCCATGCTTTCCGGACGCTGGAACAGGTAGACCAGGTCGTGCGTGGCCCACGAGCCGCGCCACATGTCCCCGCGCGCGACACGCGCCCACGGACAACGCAGCTTCGTCGCCAGGGTCAGCGGCCAGCTCCATTCGACGCCCGAGATCTGCGCCTGCGGCCAGACGGCGCGCAGCGCGCGCAGGCCGTGGCCCAGGCCGCAGCCGGCGTCATGGATGCTGGCGGGCCAGGCGAGTTCGATGTGGCGGTCGAGTCCGGCGAGCGCGTCGCGGGGGGTCGGAAACACCGGCGCGTCGCGCCAGGCGGTGACGGGATAGGCGAGCGCCAGCGCTGCCAGCGGCAGCAGCCAGGCCCAGGCCGGCAGGAGGGTGCCAACGCCGCTGACCAGCAGCGACAGCGGAAACCCGGCGGCGACGATCACGCGGCGCCAGAACGTGGCGGCGAACAACGCGGGCGTGGCGGCGACCAGCAGTCCTGTGGCGACGGCGAGCCCCGCCGGCAGCGCGGCCGTTCGCGCCAGCAACGTCATCGCGAGCCAGCCCGCGGCCCATGCGAGCAGCGCCGGCAACGGCCAGCGCAGCTGCGGCAGGCGCGTGGTCAGCGGACGGCGGAGTGGGGGAGCGTGAGCCATGCTCCGAGTGTCCGGGCGCAGGCTCGGGGGCACCCGATGGAAAAGACCGGCATTCCCGGCCGTTCTTCGTCTTGCACCGCAGCATCCAGACGGATGAGCACAAAGAAAAAGGCGATCCGGTTGAAGGGATCGCCTTGGAAAGCACAGGGGTTGTGCTAGGAGGAGACAAACAAGAAAAACAGTGAGTGTCAGACCTGATATCGGGTGGTTTGTTCCACCAATCAAGCCCGGATCTGTAAAGAATCGCGACCAAGTTCACGGGATGTCGGGTCCACCGGGCCCCGTTGCGTTCGACTTCCGCACGTTGACGCGGGCATCGAGCTCATCCGTGGTGCGCGACAGGAATTCAGTGCGTGAGAGACAGGGCGCCAGCCGCCTTGCCTTTGCCGGCGCGGGCCGGCGGGTTGCAGAGGCCGCAGACGAAATGACGTGCCATTTCGTGCGGATGCGTGACGAAGTTGCCGCTGCACTTCGTGCACTTGGTCAGGGTCAGCATGCCGTTGTCCACGAACTTCACCAGGCGCCAGGCGCGGGTGACCGACAGCAGCGGCTCCAGGCCTTGCGCTTCGGTCTGCTCCAGGTAGAGCTGGTAGGCCTTGATGACCGTGTCGATCTCTTCCATCGCCGCGGCCTTGTTCAGGTACTCGTGGATGTTGAGGAAGAGGCTGGCATGGATGTTGGGCTGCCAGGTCATGAACCAGTCGGTCGAGAACGGCAACTGGCCCTTGGACGGGCTGCGGCCCGACACTTCCTTGTACAGGCGCAGCAGGCGCTCGTACGAGAGATCGGTCTCCGACTCCAGGACCTGCAGGCGCGCGCCGAGCTTGATCAGCGTGACGGCACGCTCGATCTGACGGGCTTCGGTAAGGATGCTCTTGACGCGCATGGTGGTCTCTCTTGCCTGGGTTGATTGTTCGTGGTGACGCGGGCTGCCGGAAGACTTACGCGGCTTCCTGGTGGCGGCCGGCCATCAGGATGGAGGCGTGCAGGCGCGAGACGGTCTCGTTCGCGGCGGTCTTGCCGTGGCTGGTGATCAGCGTCCAGACCAGGTCGTCGTCCATGCGGAAGCGGCACAGCAGCGTGTTGCCCGACGAGATCTTCATCATCTGGGCCGGCGTCAGCGCCGTGATCATGTTGGCGGTCTCTTCCGAGATGCCCAGGCGGAACAGCGCCTGATCGCGATCCGAGCGGATCAGGCTTTGGGCCAGCATCATGTAGGACAGGTTGGCTTCGCGGATCTCGGCGAGGATTTGATTGGTTTCCATGATGCTTTTCCTTGAGTCTGGTGGGGGACTGAACGGTGTCAACGTGAGATGGACTTTAAAGCCCGGATCAGGGCGGGAACATAAGCCCACTTCCGCGACTTGAGTCGGGCTGGCGCCAGGTCCGTTGTAAGGCAAATTCCTACAAGTCGAACTCGACCGGACCCAGTCGTGTCCTTGTTCAGGTGGTGCCGAGAATCGTGATTTGGGATATATTTCCCAAATGCTTGAAGACTCGGTGCTGATATCGGCGATTGGACTGGCGCTCGCGAAGCTCCTTCGCCCGCTCGTGCGCATGCTCCTGAAGCATTCGTTTCCCTATGCCGCGTTCGAGTCCATCGCCAAGCGCGTCTATGTCGAGACGGCGATGGAAGACTTCGCGCTGCCGGGCAAGAAGCCGTCGATCTCGCGCGCGGCCATCCTCACCGGCCTGACGCGCAAGGACGTCAACCTGCTGCTGGCGGAGCCGTCATCGCGGGCCGACGTCTCCACCACGCACTACAACCGCGCCGCTCGCGTGCTCACCGCCTGGGTGCGCGAGCCGCGTTTCGCTGCACCTGACGGCGCGCCGCAACCGCTGCCCATGGACGGCGCCAACGGCTTTGCCGAGCTGGTGCGCTGCCATGGCGGCGACGTGCCGGTGCGCGCCGTGCTCGACGAACTGCAGCGAGTGGGCGCCGTGCAGATGCTGGTCGACGGCCGGGTGGGGCTGCGTCAGCGTGCCTTCGTGCCGCACGAAAGCATGGTGCAGAAGCTGGGCATCCTGGGCACCGACGTCGGCGAGCTGATCGAGACCATCACCCACAACATCGAACACGGAGCCACCGACGCGCGCTACCAGCGCAAGGTGATGCACGTGGGCATTCCCATCGACGCGCTGCCGGCCTTCCGCGAGATGAGCGCCCGGCAGTCGCAGAAGCTGCTCGAAGGCCTGGACGCCTGGCTCACCGAGCACGACATCGAGCACCTCCCCGAATCCGGCTTGCCTGTGGGCGATACGGCACGCGTCGGGGTCGGCATCCACTACTTCGAACAGATGAGCGACGCTCAGGAAAGCACGACATGACCTGCAGAACCCTCTTCTCGGCCGTCGCCCTCGCGACGCTCGCGCTCTTGTCCGCCTGCGGCGGCGGCGAGGCCTCCGACAGCGAGACGAGCGCCCAGCCGCAGTCGGTGGGCGGCATCGGCGGGAGTGGCGTGGCGTCGCAAGCCATCGGTGGCATCGGCGGCAGCGGTGTCCTCGCGCAGGGCATAGGCGGCATTGGCGGCAGCGGCCTGACGTCGCAAGCCGTCGGCGGCATTGGTGGCAGTGGCGTCGCCGCGCAGGGCATCGGTGGCATTGGCGGCAGTGGCGTGACGTCGCAAGGCGTGGGCGGGATCGGCGGCAGTGGCGTCGTTGCGCAGGCGATCGGCGGGATCGGCGGCAGCGGCGTGATGTCCGTCGCCTCGGCGCAGACCTGTGGCCTGCAGAGCGTCAATGTCACCGTCGCGAGCGTGCGCGTGAACCAGAACGGCGCGGCGAATGCGAACAGCAGCGGTTGGGTCGATGTCGCGCTGGCGTCGCCCGTGCGCGTGGATCTGGTCGCGCTCGCCTCCGGCGCCCCGTTGCCGATCGACCTGACAACGCTGCCCTCCGGCACGTACCGCCAGATGCGCCTGCTGCCTGTGGGCGACGATGCGGCGACGCCGCTGGCGAACTCGGTCGTGACGAAGAACCGCATCGAGACCGCGCTGGCCGTGCCCGACGCGGCGCAGGGCGGCCTGCCGCTCGCGACGGCCCTGACCGTGAGCGGCGGACAGGTTTCCGGCTCCTTGCAGGGCCTGGCCGTCTGCCAGGCGGTCGCCATGGGTGCCACCGGCAATTACGAGGTCGACGCAGTGCAGCAAGGCGCGACGCAGGTCGCGTCGGCGCTCTGAGCGCGCCTCCCCCAGGACAGCGAGCAGAACCATGCCACCTTTCGACGACATCGGCTGGTTGTTGATGGACGTTGCCAAGATGTGCGGCGTCGACGCGGCGCGCATCGTGACAGGCGATGCGATCGCCGCCAGCCTTGCAGCGCCCGATCAATCCGGCTTCCACCTGGTGGCCTCCGAGGCCTTCCAGGCGCCGGACGGCACGCAGGCGCGGCTGCTGCTGCTCAGCAAGAAGCCGCGCCGCTTGACCGAGCGCGAATTGAACGTGTTGCGGGCGATGGCGCTGCACGCGCAGATGCAGCTGGTCTAACTGGCGGGCGTAGGCCCGGCATTTCGGGAGATCGAATGCGCGTCCGGCACCGGATCATTCGAGCATCCCTGAAGCCGATCCGGACCGCCCACGATGGCCACCCTCACCACGCTGATTCCCGCCTACAAGAAGGAGCACCTCGCCGAGATGTTCCTGGGCCTGGCGCGCCAGACCTTCCGAGATTTCAAGGTCATCCTGTCGGACGACAGCCCGGGCGACGAGATCACCGCAATGATCAACCGCGGTGAGTTCGGCAAGCTGATCGCGAACCTCGACCTGCAGGTGGTGCGCGGCCCGAAGAATGCCCGGCTCAACTACCAGCAACTGCTCGATCTGTGGGACTACAGATCGCCGTTCGTCCACATGCAGCTGGACGACGACGCGATCTACCCCGACTTCTACCGCACCCACATGGCGGCGCACGCCACGGGCCAGTTCGGTGTCTCCGTGAGCCGTCGCTGGATCACGCAGGACGACATGCGTCCGGTGCATGGCATCAACCTGCCGCGCTGCGTGGCAGAGAGCCCGCTGCTGTTCGTGCCGGTGCGCGAGAAGGATCTGTTCTCCTCCATGGTGCCCACCTGCAACAACTGGGTCGGCGAGTTCTCGAACATGGTGATGTCGGCCGCGGGCGTGAGCCGTTTCCCGACCCCGCCCGCTGACGGTCTGAGTTACTACGGCTGGCCCGATGTCGGATTCCTGCTGGAGAGCGTCCAGCAACTGCCGATGGTCTACATCCGCGACCACCTGGGCATCTTCCGCCAACATGCCCAGCAGAGCACGAACCGGGTGATCAACCACAGCGGCCGCGTCTCGGGCATGGCATGGATCGCCGCGGCCCTGCATGCATGGCAGGAGCAGCGCATCAGCTACGCCGAGGCGGTGAACGCGATCATGTACACGGTGGGCGAATGCCTGAAGAAGTTCGAGGAAGGCGACCCCGTGCTCAACGAGATGTATGACATCGTGCAGCAGCATGGCGGCAGCCTGGCCGCGCTGCACGCGGCGTTCACGCCGTTCTGGCTGCGCGTGCTGGCGAGCCACCCTTCCACCGATGCCGCGACGTTCGCCCGCGCTGCCGCCCCTGCCCGGACCGAACCGGTCGCGGCCTGACGAAGGAACTCCCATGGCTGCCAGGAAACCCATCTACGTCACCCAGCCCGAGCTGCCTCCGCTGGAGGAGTTCATGCCCTACCTGCAGAAGATCTGGGATGCCAAGGTTCTGACCAACGGCGGTCCGTTCCACCAGATGTTCGAGGCCGCGCTGTGCGAATACCTCGGCGTGAAGCACATTTCTCTGTTCACCAACGCGACGATCGCGCTGGTCACCGCGCTGCAGTCGCTGCGCATCACCGGAGAAGTGATCACCACGCCGTACTCGTTCGTCGCGACGGCGCACTCGCTGATGTGGAACGGCATCAAGCCGGTCTTCGTCGACGTCGATCCGGTCACGCTCAACCTGGATCCGGCCCGCATCGAGGCGGCCATCACGCCGCAGACGACCGCGATCATGCCGATCCACTGCTACGGCACGCCGTGCGACGTCGAGGCGATCCAGCGCATCGCCGACAACTACAACCTCAAGGTCATCTACGACGCGGCGCACGCGTTCGGCGTGCGCCGAGACGAGGGTGGCGAGATGCGCAGCGTCCTCAACCACGGCGACCTCTCGGTGCTGTCGTTCCACGCCACGAAGGTGTTCAATACCTTCGAGGGCGGCGCGATCATCTGCCCCGACGCGAAGACCAAGCAGCGCATCGACCACCTGAAGAACTTCGGATTCGTCAACGAGACGACCGTGGTCGCCACCGGCATCAACGGCAAGATGAGCGAGTTCAATGCCGCCCTCGGCCTGGTGCAGCTCAAGCACGTGGACAACGCCATCGCGCGCCGCGGCGCCATCGAGGACCGTTACCGTGCCCTGTTGCGCGACGTGCCCGGCGTGCGCATGCTGCAGCGGCCTGCCGACGCGACGCCCAACTACTCGTACTTCCCGGTGCTGCTGGGCCCCGACTACGCGCTGGGCCGCGACGGGCTGTACCAGCGCCTGCGCGAGGATGGGGTGATGGCGCGGCGCTACTTCCATCCGCTGATCTCCGACTTCCCGATGTACCGCGGCCTGGCATCGGCCGATCCGGCCGGCCTGCCGGTCGCGCGTCGCGCGTCCGACCAGGTGTTGTGCCTGCCGATCTATCCGTCGCTGCAGGACGAGGACGTGGTGCGCATTGCCGCCGTCGTCCAGTCGGGTGCGGTGCGGGTCGAGCAGCCGGTCGTCGAACACGACGAATTGCCGGCGTTGCTGGCGGCCTGAGCGAACTGCCGCCGCTGCTGGCGGCCTGACGCCGGCTTCGCTCAGGATCGGCGTCGGCCCGGCCCTACAGCGCCGTCATCACGAACAGTGGCCGGTTCATGAACTCGCCTATCGCGTCGTTGCGCGGCAGGTTGCCGGCGTCGACGGGTACGAATTCACCGCCGGCGCGCGGATCGGCCACGACGATGTCGGCGATGCGCCAGTGCGACGCCGTCCCGGCGCGTACGAACTCGATCAGCGCGGCCTTCTCGCCGCCCTCGAACAGCGGCCGATGGCGATCGCCCTTCCAGTTGAAGCCGACCTGCAGCACCAACGTGCGTGTCCAGGCGGTCATCGCGTTGATCGCCACCAGCATCTGGTCGCGCGCCTGCGCGATCGTCAAGGCGCTGTCGCCGAAGTCGTCGGCGAGGTGGTGCACCACGTTCAGGCACAGCGCGACGTCGAAGCGCTCGCCGGCCTGCGGCTCGAAGTTGAAATACGCCGGCACGACCTCCAGGCGGTCGGCGACGCCGAGCTCGCGCGCCGCGCTCTCGATGAAGTGGGCGTGCGCGGCGTTGCCCTCCTGGCTGCGCACGCGACGCGCGCCGGATTGCAGCGCGGCGAAGCTGAAGTAGCCCGTGTTGGCGCCGATGTCGAGCACCGTGCGGTCGGCCATGGGCACCGCGTGTTCGAAGTAGCGCTGGCGCTGTTCCTCGAGCTTGCCCGCGGGCAGGCCGCTGGCGTCGCCCAGGAGCGGCAGCAGCGTCGGGTGGATCAGCTGATAGGACGAGTGCTTGCTTTGCGCGTCGTAGAGCGCGCGCAGGCCGCTGCCGGAAGAGGAGGTCATGAGGTCGGGCTTCCTGTTTTCTTGTATGTCGGCGTCAGTGTGCGCCGTGCAGCGCGGCGGTGTCCGGCGCCGCGTAGATGTCGTGTCGCTCGAGCAGGCGTTGCAACTGTTGCCGATCGCCTTCGGACGCGGCGGCGGGATAGCGGCGGCACTCGGGCGAGCGTGCGCCGTGCGCCCACGCATAGTAGTGCGGGCCGGGCGTCGTCTGCGCGATCGGTGCGTGCGAGTCCGGCGCGCCGTGGTCGGCGACGAACAGCTCGAGGATCTGCGGGCAGGCGTCGAGTGCGAGCTGCAGCGGGCCCCAGAAACGCGGATTGATCTCGATGTAGTGGGCGCGATCGTGCGCGTCGACGAGCACTTCCACCATCAGCGGGCCGCGGTAGCCTTGCGCATGCAGGCCGTCGAAGAAGCGGTCGGCGTCGAACGCCGGTGTCGGCGTGGTGCGAGCGAGGACGATGGACTTGCCGCCCGGCTGCTGCATCAGGTTGTCCTGCCAGAACCAGGCGCGGCGTCCGTCGGCGCAGAGGTAGCCGCACAGGTAGCGGCTCTGGCCGTCGACGTAGTCCTGTGCGAACCAGTCGTCGGCGGACAGCCCGGCGGCGGTGCGCGCGAGCGTCGCTTCGTCCAGGCACAGCATGGGATAGAGCACCTGGCCGCGGCTCACGTTGACGCGCGGCTTGAGCACGCACGGTGCGCGCAGCGACGTCATGGATTGCGCCGTGGGCGCCTCGATGCCGGTCAGGCGGGCGACGATGGCCTGGCTCGCCAGCTTGCTGGTCAGGGCCTCGTAGACCGCGCGTGCGGGCAGTCCCACGATCCAGCCGGCGGCCTCGACCGCCGCGCGATGTGCCAGCACGAAGTCGTTGACGAATTCGGTGGTCGGACAATGGATGGCGCGGCCGTCCAGCGCCTGCGCGATGCCGGCAAGCCACTCCACCGTGATCACCTTGTCGAGCCGGTTGAAGATCACCGCGTCGGCGTAGGCCGTGCGGTGGATCGCGTCGTCGCGGCCGGCGGCCACGATCGCGAATGCCAGCCCGCGCGCGCGCAGGAAGCGGCACAGCGTGATGACGGCGCGGTCGTTGTGGCCGGAGAACAGGACGAAGGTCACGCCTCGGCGACCTCGAGTTCCGGCTTCGAGAACGCGAAGAAGGGCTCGTGGCGATTGCATCCGAACTCGAGCGCGTCCATGTCGCCGAGCAGTTGCTCGTGCGTCAGCAGATCGCCACGCAGGCCGGCCTCGCTGAAGTAGTGCGCGATGTCGCCGCCGAACAGCCGGACGTGGTCCTCCTGCCCGTAGAACAGCTTGCGGAACTCCTCCGTGGTGGAGTTGCCGACCTCGAACGTGTGCTTGAGCCGGGGCGCATAGGGCGTCTGGGCGATCAGCATGCCACCCGGGGCCAGGCAGCGGACGAACTCGGCCAGCGCGCGCTCGGGCTGACTCACGTGCTCGAGCAGGTGGTTGGCGATGATCAGGTCGAAGCTGGCATCCTCGAACGGCATGGCTTCGGCGTTGACCCGGGTGATCCCGGCGCGGGCCGGGAACAGGTCGCCGCGAACGTATTGCGCCGGCTTGCACGAGTGCAGGCGCGGCTCCAGCGACAGTTCGGGCGCGAGGTGCAGGATGCGGGCGCCGGCCAGTTGCTCGGGCAGTCCGGCCGCGAGCATGTACAGCCACAGGTGGCGGTCGCGGTCGTTGCAGCCGCAGTGCGGGCAACCGTAGATCGACAGATCCGAGCCCACCGTCTCCATCATGATCATGAACTGGCTGCGCTCGGCGCGCTTGGCGTAGGGCAGCCATTGATCGACGGCTTTGTCGCAGATGCAGCAGAAGGCCATGGGGTTCCTTGTCGTGGCGAAGAGTTTGAAGAGGGCGCTTTCAGGCGGCCAGCGCCGGCAACGCCATGTCCTGCATCGGATGCAGCACGCGCTTGGGAGTCGCCAGCACGGTGGGCTTTGCGACCGCCGGCGTGCACAGCACCTGGCGCACGGCCAGGGCTCGCGGGGCGCGTTCCGGTTGCGTCGGGCGCAGCACGATGGCGCCGGCGCGCAGTTCGGGAAAGACCGACAGCGCGCGGTAGCCCATCGTGTCGAGCAGTTGAGGCTCCCAGCCGGCCTCGTACCAGGCGGCCAGGGTGGCTTCCAGTTCGGCGGGCGTCGGCGCAGTCTCGGCCCACCAGACGATGCGGCCCTGCGGATGGCTGGCGGCGTCGGGCGCCAGCGCGGCGAACTTCGCCGCCGGCATGTCCGCCGCCAGCAGCAGGTCCGCCGCGCCGGTGTCGGCGTGTTGCCAGCCCGGATTGGCCAGCGTCAGTTCCTGCACCCAGCGCGGGCCGTCGCTGCCCGGCGCGCCGCGCAGGCGCACCGCATCGGTCTGGCGCAGCAGTTCCAGCAGGCCGGCGATATCGCGGCGCGGGGCGGCCGTCTCGTCGGTCACGGGCTTCTGGGTGCCGTCGCCATTGAGGATGAACGACTCCATGTTCATCGCGATCTTGGCGAGCAGGTTCGTGCGCGCGAGGTCGAGATAGCGCAGGCTGCCATAGCGCGCCGGCACGGGGTCGTGCACCGCATCGGCGGCGCGGTTGCGGCCTGCGCGTGCCGATTGGGCGTAGTCCAGCGCCACTTCGGTCAGCGTGGTGGCGTCGATGCCGCGCCCGTAGACGATGCGTTCGTACAGTTGCTGCCACTGGAAGCCCGCGGTGGGCATCTCGGCGTGGCGGTTCTTCACGAGGTAGGCCTGCCAGCCGTTGATCACCTTGGCCGACAGCTGCTCGACGCTGCGCACCGGCAGGTGGGCCACCGCGACGCCTTCCATCGCGCGCACCGGCGGGCGGGTGCCGTCGGTGAAATGCACCATGTGGTTGCCCTGTTCGATCACCAGGCGCTCGTCGTCGGCGGGGTTGCGGCGCACCACCACCTTGAAGTACGTGGGCTCCTCGCGGCGGCGGCGGTCGGGCATCGCACCCAGCGGATCGGCCAGCACGCGCGCGGCATCGACCTGCGTCTCGGGCAGGTGCGTGCGCCACGGCAGCAGCACCGCGCTGCCGACCGGCACCGCGCCGAAGGCGGCGTCGAGCGCGGCACGCGATGGCGCGTGGATGAACTCGTCGGCGTCGAGGAACCAGACCAGCTCCGGGTTGAAGATGGGCACCACCTTGCGATAGACGTGCGTGACCTTCTCCGACTGGTAGTAGCCGAAGATCGGATCGTCGAACACGATCAGCGGCAGGCCTTCGCGCTGCAGCGACGTGAGGATCTCGCGCGTGCCGTCGGTCGAGCCGTTGTCGATCACGACCATCAGGTCCATCAGCGCGAGGTTGTGGCGCACGAAGGCTTCGACGATGTCGGCCTCGTTCTTGATCATCGCGATCGCAAGCGTATTCATCGGGGAGTCGATCTCGTGTTTGTTGTAGTCCGCGCTCAGAGGAGGGCGTGTACTTCGTCGTCGGCGAACTGCTCGTCGGTGTCGAGGCCGCCGAAGTCCGCGCGCATCGTGCGGGCCGTGGTGCGCTCGCGTGGCGTCGTCGCGATCTTGCGCAGGGTCACGCGCATGAAGGCGGCCTGGTCCTTGTTGCAGGGCTGCACGCCGGCGTCCAGCCATTGCGACTTGGCGATCTCGAAGCGGTGCTCGAACCAGCCCAGGTACCAGAACCAGTCGGTGTAGTAGAGCCAGGAATTCTCGTTGAGCGCGCGCAGGTGCGTCGGATCCTGCCAGGCGGTCAGCGCCTTCTCGTACGGCACCTCGATGGAGAACGAGCCGCCGGTCTGCAGCAGTGCCAGCGCGTTGCCCATCAGCATCGGCAGGTCGGGCACGTGCTCCAGCACGTTGTTGGCGTAGATCAGTTCGAGCGAACCGGCCTCCAGGCGAACGGTGCCGCCCAGTTGCGTCGGGGCTTCATAGGGCAGCGTCACCGGCTGGCCCAGGTCCAACACCAGGTCGGGTTCGGCGCGATCGAGGATGTCGATGTTGAGCCAGGTCGGCTTGTAGTCCTTGCCCGACCCCAGGTTGATCGCGCGCGGGCGCCACGGGCCTGGCGCGCGCAGGCGCTCGAAGCCTTGCTGGAAGCCGCCGGCGAACGCCAGCAGGTCGGCGTACTGCTCCACCGGATCGTGCGCGGCGTCGGGCGCGCGGAACGCGGCCAGGCGCTTGCGCGCTTCCTCGTAGAAGGCGGGCGTGTCGAAGTGCAGGCTGAACCACTCTTCCACCTGTTCGGGCAGCCACATCACCGAATCGCGGAACGCCGGCGCCGGATCGGTGGTGGTCGTGTATTCCGAGATCAGCGGCGTGCCCAGCGACAGGCAATGGAACGCGCGCGCCTGCTCGAAGCGGTTGCTCTCGTAGAAGTGGCAGTTCAGCACGGCCTTGGCGCGGCCGATGAACTCGTCACGCTCGGGGCCGTAGACGGGCGAGTCGAAGGTGGCCACGCTGAAGCCGGCGGACTCCACGCGGGCGATGAACTGCTGGCGGCGCGGATTCATGCTGCCGAAGAACAACAGGTCGATCGGGCGCTCCTCGAGCGGCAATGCGGGCTTGTCCAGGTACGAGGCGTAGCCGAACGACACGATGGGCACGTCGTCCGGATCCTGCGCGTAGGCCGGCACGTTGGCGGCCTCGTAGTCCACGACGGCCGAACGGCGCAGCAGCGCGAGGTAGTCGGGGCTGACGGCGGCGCCGCCCTGGCCGAGCTGTTCCAGGTTCACGAAAACGCAGGCGTTGCGCTCCTGCCAGTCGGCTGGAAAGCCGAGGTGGGCGCCGAACACGAAATTCACCGCATCCTCGCGCAAGCGGTTCTTGGCCATCGTCACCTTCACGCCCTGGCGGCGGAACATGTGGCGGAAGTAGCGCGCCTGGTCGAGAAAGCCGAGCGAGTGCACATAGCCTGCGGGCTGGATGATCGCCAGGTGGATTGCGGGGGCATTCTTCATGGAACCGGGCTCCGAAAGTCGTTCGAGTACCGCGCTCGCCCGAGTCGGACAGGGCAGCGGTCATGGAACCGATTCTGAAGAGCGGGGCGTGCGGCCAAGCGTCGAAAAGGGGTGCCGGGGCCCGGCTATTCGCACCGGAACTTGAGGCCTGGCCGCCTGGAATGCGTCGACTAGTGGGCCTGGCGCAGCTTGAGCGCCTCGATCGCGCGCCCGGTGCCTTCGTAGAGCACGACCAGGTTGCGGGCGGCCAGCGTGCTGCCGCGGCCGGCGACCGAACCCTCGAGATCCGGGCGTTCGCCGATCTCCAGGCAGCGCAGCCAGGCCGACTCGATCATCGGCAGCAGTTCGCCGGCACGCTTCGGCTCCTCGGTCGCCCAGTCCAGCAGCAGGTCGCCGAGCGCGAAGAAGAAGTCGGGCGAATGCGACCAGCTGGCCATCGCGCCCTCGGCGAGCAGTACGCCCTGGGCATGCTGGCGGCACTTCTTGAGCGCATGGATCTCGCGCACCAGCCGGTCGTGATGCCAGCCGGGCGTGGTGCCGGCCAGCGTCACGGTGGCGCCGCTGGCTTCCTCGCAAGCCCTCGAACGGGAGAAGTGCGCGCAGGCGTCGGCGTAGCGCTCGTAGACGTCGTTGTCCTTGCCGATCTGGTAGTGCAGGTAGGCGTCGTCGGGCGCCTGCGCCAGCGCGCGAGCGAGCAGGTCGGCGTTGCGGCCGGCCTTGGCCTTGAGCGCGTCGGAGCGGTAGCCGTCGTGCCCGAGCACCGTGGTCAGGCGCCTGACCGGCTTCGCGTGCGTCGGTTGTTCATGCACGGGCCCTGCGTAGCGGACGCCGCGCGGCAGCACGCGCGGCAGCCAGCTGGGCGAGACGGAGACGCCGATCGGCGTGTCGAAATGGCTGTCGACGCGCAGCGTGCCGACGAAATCGGGTGCGGTGTGGCGCAGCGCCAGCAGCTCGATGCCGGCCTCCGCGATCCACTCGTCGGCGTCGATGACCACGTTCCAGTCGGCATCGGCCAGATTCAGTGCCGCGTTGCGGGCGGCGGCGAAATCGTCGCACCAGTCGAAGTGGCCCACGCGTGCGCCCGCGGAGCGCGCGAGCGCGACGGTGGCGTCGGTGGAGCCGGTGTCCAGCACCACCATCTCGTCCACGCAGTGGCTGACGCTGGCCAGCGCGCGCACGATGCGCGGGGCCTCGTTGCGCACGATCATCACCAGGGCGACGCGACAGGTGTTCATTGGCCGTTCGCCGCCAGGGCCTGCGGCGCGAGGCCGGCGAGATGGCGCTCGTGCATGCGGGTCAGCAGCGCGTCCATGTCGCGTGCCAGGCGCTCGGCGTCGAACAGCGGCAGCGTGCGGCGATGGACGTCGAGGTGGGCCTTGATGCCTTGCAGCGTCTCGGGTTCGTTGGCCAGCGCCGTGGCGAATTCCACGTAGTCGGCTTCGTTGCGGCAGGCCAGGTCGGCAAGGCCGCAAGCCGTCACGAGGCTGGCCGCGACGCGCGACGCGAAGGTCGGGCCCGGCACGGTGAGCACCGGCACGCCGGCCCACAGCGCTTCGCTGGCGGTGGTGTGCGCGTTGCAAGGCCAGGTGTCGAGGAACAGGTCGGCCGCGCGCAGGCGCGCGATGTGGCCGGCGAGATCGAGCTTGGGCGCGAAGAACACGCGCTCGGGCGCCACGCCGCGGGCGGCGAGTTCGCGCAGCAGGTTTTCCTTGGCATGCGGGTTCCAGGCCAGCATCCACAGCACCGTGCGCGGCGCGTCGGCGAGGATGCGCGACCACAGGTCCAGCATGTGGGGCGACAGCTTGTATGTCTGGTTGAAGCAGCACAGCACGACGGCGTCGTCGGGCAGGCCCAGTTCGGAACGCGGCGGGCAGGGCGGCAGCGGGCGCGCGGCGTCGTTGGGCTGGTAGCAGCCGTCGAGCTGGGCAATGTGTTCGGTGTAGTGCGTGGCGTGGGCCAGCGGCGTGGCGACGCGGTCGCCGATGAAGTAGTCGATGAACGGCGCGCCGGTGGTGGCGGGATAGCCCAGGTAGCAGGCCTGCACCGGCGCGGGCCGGTAGGCCATCAGGTCCATGCGGCTGTCGCGGGTGTGGCCCTTCAGGTCGATCAGGATGTCGATGTCGTCGGCGCGGATGCGGTTGGCCACGGCGCAGTTGCCGGTGTCGCGCACATCGACGAAGTGCTCGCACGCGGCGCGCACGCGGCGCCCGATCTCGGAGTCGTCGTCGCGGCTGTGCGAATACAGGAAGGTCTCGAAGCGGCTGGCATCGCGGCGCTCCAGCAGCTCGGTCATCAGCACCGCCGTGGCGTGATGGTAGAAGTCGGACGACAGATAGCCCACGCGGATGCGGCCGGGGCGGCGCGGACCGGGTGCAGGCAGCGGCACGATGGCGCTGGTCAGGCCGGCGACGCGGCGTTCGCCCAGGCGGCGTTGTTGCTGCGGCGTCGACTCGATCGAGATCAGCGCGAAGGGGAGCAGCAGGCGGGCCGTCTCGGGGTCGTCGCGGTCGACGGCCTCGAGCAGCGCACGGGTGTCGGCGGCGTCGTTGCCCCAGTTGCAGGCCTGGCGGTTCTCCTGCACCACGAGGCTCAGCGCAAGCGCGCGGGTGGCGCCGTCGTCCAGGGAGATCGCGGTGCGGAAACACTCGGCGGCCTCCAGGTCCATCGCCATGTCCATGAAGCACAGGCCCAGGCGGTAGTGCACCAGGGCCGAGTCCACCTTCAGCGTCAGCGCCTTGAAATAGGCGTCGACGGCCTGGCGTGGATGGCGCGTCTGGAACAGGGCGTTGCCGTAGGCGTTGTAGAAGTCGTGGTCGCGCGGCGCGTCCTCGGACAGCGCTTCCAGCGTGCGCAGCGCGTCCGCGGGGCGTGCCATCTGCAGTGCCAGCTCGGCCGCGATGCGACAGGCGACGACGCTGCCGCGATCGAGTTCGCACGCGCGTTGCGCGGCCTCGAGCGCGGCGACGTGCCGGCCCAGCGCCATGCGCGAACGCGCCAGGTTGATCCACATCAGCGCGTCGGCCGGCGCCAGGTCGGTGGCGCACTCGAACTCCTGCGCCGCCGCGTCCCAGCGCTGGGCGCGTTGTGCATGCAGGCCGGCCTGGCGATGCGCCTCGGCGCGGCGCGCGTTTGCTGAACCGTTGGCGTGGTGGCCCGGGGAAGAGAAGTTCTTCATGATCGGGCCAGTCTAGGGTCACGGCGCGGGGCGATCGTTCCGATAACAGGGGCAGTCACGGCGCAGTTCGCAGGAACGTCCGGGTCGGCTGCCCTGGTCGACAGGGATGCACGGGGCGGCAACGCCACCGCGAGTCGGGCGGTCGTGCAAGGAGCTGATCAAAAAGTCCTCAAGTCTTTCGATCAGGGCTTCGATAACCAACTCACGGCCCCTACCGTTTTCGACTTTGGGGCGAACCCTCCGGGCAATCCCGTCCGGACTTTGTCTCCCCAGGAGTAAACACCATGACTCTCTCGATCAATACCAACATCGCGTCGATCGACGCCCAGCGCAACCTGTCGAGCTCGCAAGCCTCGCTCGCCACGTCGATGCAGCGTCTGTCGTCCGGCCTGCGGATCAACTCCGCGAAGGACGACGCGGCCGGCCTTGCCATCGCCGAACGCATGAACTCGCAAGTGCGCGGCATGAACGTGGCCATCCGCAACTCCAACGACGGCATCTCGCTGGCCCAGACCGCCGACGGCGCGCTGGCCCAGGTCGGCAACTCGCTGCAACGCATGCGTGAGCTGGCGGTGCAGGCGCGCAACTCCACGAACAGCTCGTCGGACAAGGATTCGCTGAACAAGGAATTCTCGCAGCTGCAGGCTGAAATCAGCCGCGTCCTCGGCGGCACGACCTTCAACGGCAAGCACATGCTCGGCGCCGACGCGACGACGCTGAACTTCCAGGTCGGCGCCAACACGACGGCCGATGACACCGTGTCGATCAAGACGGTCAACATGACCACCGATTCCACGATCACGGCCGTGACCAACACCAGCACCGCCGTGATCGATTCCACGGCCACGTCGGGCGCCATCGGCACCGTGATCGACAACATCGACAAGGCGATCGACGACGTCAACGACACCCGCGCCACCTTCGGTGCCACGGAAAGCCGCTTCGACTCGATCATCTCGAACCTGCAGTCGGGCGTCGAGAACCAGACGGCCGCACGCAGCCGCATCATGGACGCCGACTTTGCGGCGGAAACCGCGAACATGAGCCGCGCCAACGTGCTGCAGCAGGCCGGCACGGCGATGATCGCCCAGGCCAACCAGCAACCCCAGCAGGTCATGACGCTGCTGCGCTGATCCTGGAGAGCTGCGCCGCGGACTGCGCGGCGCCAGCGAAAACGGCTTCGTTCTTCAACGACGCCGTTTGCCGTTTTTTCCCTTGAAATTCAATCGCACGCCCCTCGAGAAATCGGGTGGGCGTGCATGCATTCAGGGCTAAAGGTTTGCCGGAAAGTCCCCGATAAACATAGCAACAGGCTCACGATCAACGAGCTTGGGTCCGGTGAGTGGCCAAGGGCCTGACGGTGCGAAGACGGCACCGGGCAGACCGAAGGAGCACCTGGCGCTAGGCAACGAAACGCCAGTGCTCTTGCCGGAGACTTTCCCCTGAAATCTTCACCTACCCCACTGGAATCATCATGACTCTCTCGATCAATACCAACATCGCGTCGATCGACGCCCAGCGCAACCTGTCGAGCTCGCAAGCCTCGCTCGCCACGTCGATGCAGCGTCTGTCGTCCGGCCTGCGG
>Ga0302157_10003219_pt1 | contig 18581 bp, 17 predicted proteins | sample I_Bog_N3_3_FD_193502 | JGI IMG/M metagenome (GOLD analysis project Ga0302157, IMG submission 193502) | Peat permafrost microbial communities from Stordalen Mire near Abisko, Sweden - I_Bog_N3_3 | ecosystem: Environmental > Terrestrial > Soil > Wetlands > Peat | place: Sweden: Abisko, Stordalen...
GAAGCCTCCGCTCGATCGCCTCGATCGCCTCTTTGACACCGGGGTCGTCGAGGAGCGCCTCGAGGCGCCAAGTTGGGATCATCCCGGGTGTCTTGGGCAAAGTAGGCCGACGGCTTGCTCTTCAGTTGGGCTCGCCAGGTTCGCCACGAGGTCGCCGAGACGCTGGGAGCAGCTGATCCCGGCCGCGTCCATGAAGGCGCGCAGGCCTATCTGTGCCGCCATGGCCGACAAGTAGCTCGACCTCAGCCGGGACAGCTCGAGGCGCGCGAGATCCTGGCCGCCTGCGAGCGAAGAGACGAGGTTGGCCGTGACGTTGCGACGCTTGGCCTCGCTCCCCCCGATGAGGTAGTCGGCACCGGCAAAGCTCGCAGCTTTGACCAGGCGCTCTTGATAAGGGGAGAGCACAGGCACGGCCCGTGGCCTTTTCCCACCCACGAGAACGAGCACGCCGCCAGAGCGCGACACGACGTCTGTCCCGATAACGCCACGCAGCTCGCCAGGGTTCAGGCCGGCCCCGGCGCATAGACAGATGAGGGCGGCGGCCTTGTGGCGACGTCTCGGCGTCGGCTGGGCATCGGCCAAGGCGAGGAACAAGGCGATCTCACCATCTGTGTAGGGAGCCTTGGCGTGCTCGCGCGGACATGGCGTTGGAGATGGCTCGTGCCCGGGGACATGAGAGGCCAGATGCCACAGGTTCGACTTGAGCGTGCGGCGTGTCGGTGAGCTCATCGGTGCCTTGAGGATGAAGCGCTCGATGAAAGTCCCGTTGAGCACCAAGTCCACCTCGAGGCCGACGCCGAGGCTGCTCGCGAACTCGCCAATCTTGGCGGCCGCGAACAACAGGGCCTTGGCTCGCGTTCTGCTCTTGGGCCCGACCGAGGCGACGACGCATCTCGAAAAGGCGGCGACATCGTCTGAGAACAGGCGGGGGCGCCAGTTCGAGATGGTGTCCTCGGCTTCAGGACTTGGGCTGGTCACCGGACTGTATTCATACTGTACGCTAGAACGGTGGTGGTGGATCCTCCGTGACAAGCTTCGGCGTGGGCCTAAGTCGCGAGCAGAAAGACGAAGCGGCAAAGATCGCGTCCGAGCTCGCCCGCATCGCGAAAACCGGCGAGGTCCTCCCCGGTTCGATCGTCTCGCGACGCACCCACTGCGGGCGCCCGGGATGCCGTTGCATGGCGGAGCCGCCCCAGCCGCACGGGCCTTATTACCAATGGACCCGCAAGGTCGCCTCAAAGACGGTGGGACGCTGGCTGAGCCCCGAACAGGCAGGCGACTACCAGATCTTCATAGACAACCACCGGCGCCTGCGCGAGCTGTTTACCCGCTTGGAGGCCATCGGCCTTCAGACCCTCGAGGCAGATCCCCGCACCCGACACCAGCGCTGAGACCTTCCTTTGCTGTGGATAGCGCGTGGTGAAACAGCGCTTAAGCCGCGACGACGACCTTGATCAGCACGCGAAAGACCAGGTCAAGACCGATCGTGAAGACCTCGCAAGCAAACAAGCAAGGGAGTTTCACGGTTTGACCTGCATTGGACTTCACATTTGGGTGTAACAATTCCCGGCGGCGAAGACCCGTGTGGGTCATTCATCTTCACATCCGTGATCCCCGCCCACTGGTGGCACGCTTCCTCTACCTCGCGAGCAACCCATCATCACCGTCTACGACCGCTGAATGGCTTGTGCGACCTCACAACGGCTGGAATTGGAGCGCTTTGCCAGACCACAGCGGATCCAACCAATCCACGTCTTGGATCGTGACCTGAGGGTCCCAAAGCCCGGCTCTGGCCAACAGGTCGACAAGGCCACGCTCAAGACCTTGGACGTTGCACTCCCCCTTGGTGGCGATCGACACATGGACACCGCGTGTTGTCTGTACCACGCGGAATTCGGCGACCGTGGAGTCGCTCAAGAGAACGGTCTCCATGCCGAGCGGATGGACCGTCACGCCGTCGCCGAAGTCGAAGAAGCCATCTGACCGTCCGACCAGATCGGTGATCCGCCTGTGATTACACCCGCACTCGCAGATCCCGTCGACGACGGTCATGGCATCGGTGATCTCGTAACGAATTAGGGGCTGGGTCCGGTTGTAGAGGTTGGTGACAAGGACCTTCTCCGCTGGATGGCCAGGCGGCACAACATTTCCCTGCCCATCGACCGGCTCGATGATGACGAGGTCATCGGGTAGGTGCATCGCATCGCCGGCCTGACATGGGAAGGCGTACACCCCTTCCGAGCACCCCCAACAATCACGGACCTCGATTCCCCAAGCATCTGAGACAGCCGCCCGGGTCTCGGCCGTGCACTGTTCACCACAGGTGGAGACCCGCTGCGGGCTGATCTTGAGACGACCGCTTGCGGCCTCGCTGGCAAGAAGGCGCACCGTGCTCGGATAGCCCCGTAGCTCTGACGGCTGGGCCGAGTTGAGACCCTTCACGATCTCAGATAGCGGCAACGAGGCCGGGAGATGCGTAACCGAGGTCGCCTCGTCACCAGGCATGTCCTTCAAGAACGCGTGAAGCGCGCCCGACACGTGTTTGGAGTCGGACGCGAACAGTGAGCCCACTGACGCTTGGAGCGGGACGTTGTCACCGTTGCGGCCCTCCCAGCGGACGGCGACAAGCACAAACGTGGTCCACTCCTCCCACCCGTAGACGAACAACCCTCGAGCACCAGTCGTGCCGCTGCTGGCGACCACCCGGTACTGGTCTAGGAGGTAGTTGTCCTGCGTTGTCTTCTCAACGTGCGCGCTGACGACCTCGAGGCTGAGCTCAGGCACGGCTATCACTTGATCGAAGTTGTCCATGAGATCGGACCGCGTCATGGTCGGCAATGAGGGCAGGTCCGCTTCGGTGAAGTGGCTCATGTCGACACCGACCAGGCGCTCGCGGTGAAACGGAGATCGCTCGACGGACCAGGCCAGTAGATCTTGCAGGCGACGCTCGCGTTCAGCTGCTAGACGTTCCGCAGACCACGTCAGTCGGCGGACAGCCGAGAACAACCCATCGCTGAGATCGGCCCGGTGATGAGCGAGAAGCGCGGCATAGTCGTCACTCGCCATTTCCTACTCCCCCCAGAGTCGGTCTCGCCGAGCCCGAGATTGCTCCAGCTTCAGACAACCTCGAGGTCCAGAGATGCGTTCGGATTGAAAGGTAGTCGTCAAGGGCGCTGCGGCGCTAGACCGAGAATGATCTCAATACCAGGGCGGGTGGCCTGGCGACACCGAGGTCGCTCCACCACTTCGGGCCGCGTCGCAACGGTGACAACCGTCGTGGAGGCGAGGCAACACGGCCGCGCGACACTCGGTCGGGTCCAATCCCAAAGACTGCCGCATCCAAGGACCACGGGGCAGCAGTCGCCAGTTGCAAGAGACTTTGGCGACTCTGAAAGGGCGTTGCGTCGGTCTCTCTGCTAGAGGAGCGCGCGCAACTAACCGGCCATGGGTGAGCTGGCCCGTACGAGGGTGACCACGAGCGCGTCGAGCTGTTCGCGAGCAAGAGGGCGGCCGAGCAGGAACCCTTGGGCGAGGTTGCAGCCGGCCTCTCGAACCGCGTCCAGCTGGCTGACGAGCTCTACGCCTTCTGCGACGACCTCGAGCCCGAGGGTCCGCCCGAGCGAGACGAGAGTCTGCACAACGGACGCGTCCTCGGCGGACTTGGAGATTGACTCAACGAAAGAGCGGTCGATCTTCAACACGTCGACGGGGAAGTGCCGGAGGGAGGAGAGCGAGGAGTACCCGGTACCGAAGTCGTCGACCGATATGCGCACGCCGAGGCTCTTCAGCTTTGTCATACACGCCACGACAGCGTCCGGTTCGTGCATCATGGCCGTCTCGGTGACCTCGAGCACAAGCCGGCCGGGGTCGAGCCCGCTCTCGGTGAGCGCGCTGGCTACATCGTTCACGATGCTGCTCGACTCCAGCTGCCGCGCTGAGATGTTGACCGCAACGTCCAGGCGGGCGTCCAGACGCTGCCAGCCGGCAGCAGCGCTACAGGCTTCTGAAAGCACGAATCGACCCAAGTCAACGATGAGTCGCCCTGACGACTCCGCAAGTGGGATGAACTCGCTCGGCGGGAGCAGCCCTCGTTCGGGGTGCTGCCAACGCACGAGCGCCTCCATACAACACACGTCGTTGTGCGCGAGATTGAAGATCGGCTGATAGTGGACGCGCAACTGGCCTCCGATGATCGCCGAGGCGAGGTCCATCTCGAGCTGGAGGCGCTCGTGGGCTGCGTGTCGCATCCGAGGCCGGAAACTGACGCAACAGTCCTTGCCCGAGCTCTTCGCCTTGTACATGGCGACGTCGGCCTCCTGCAAGAGGTTCTCGGCGGTGCCGTCCGACGTGGTTGCAATCCCGATGCTCGCACTGACCAGGTACTCGCGACCTCCGAGGTTGAAGGGCGGACGCAGCACGTCCTGAACGCGTTCGGCCAGCAGGCCGGACGCGTCCGCCAAGGACCCGTTCTCGACGAGCACGACGAACTCGTCTCCCCCGAGACGGGCCACCGTGTCACTGTCGCGGGTCACGCGACGCAGTCGAGCAGCTACCGCCGCCAGCAGCTCGTCACCGGTCGCGTGCCCGAAGCCGTCGTTGACGTCCTTGAAGTTATCCAAGTCGATGAAGAGCAGGGAAACCGAGCCGTGGGTCCTACGCGCCGTCGCAAGCATCCGTTCCGCTCGATCTAGCACTAGGGCGCGGTTGGGAAGCCCCGTTAGAGAGTCGTGAAGTGCCTGGTGACGTAGCTGTTCCTCAAGATCGCGGCGCACGGTGATATCAGTGATCGAACCGACCAGGCGCGTCGCCGGTGCTGGAGCGCCAGGGATCGCCAGTGCGCGGCAGTGCACCCAGCGGTAGGTGCCGTCGCTGCTGCGAAGACGGTGCTCCGACTCGAGAGCAGTGGACTGGCCACTAGTGCACGCGTGAAGCCCCTCGTCGAGCGCTGCCCGATCCTCGGGATGTACCCGTCCGAGCCATTCGCCTGGACTCGTCCCGACCTCGTCGGATTTGCAACCGACTACGGCCTTCCAGCGGTCCGACAACATAACGCGACCGTCCAGGAGGTCCCAGTCCCAGAGCCCGTCGTTGGCGGCACGCGCGGCGAGGGCGTAGCGCTCCTCGCTGGAGCGCAGGGAACGGACTGTCCCCTCCTGCTCGAGCGCGACGCTCAGCAGGGCTGCGCACTGGAAGTAGAAGTCGTGACCCGTGTTCACCGACGTCTCGAGGGGGCCCACGAGCGCCAACAGACCCCAGTCCTTGGTAGCAGTTCTGACCGGGAGCACGGTCGTGATCTCAGCCAGTTGCGGCCTGGCGAGGGAGACGAGCGCGGCAGGAGGGAAAGACTCGATCCCAACGTGGCCTCCGAGCGGGAGCACATCGCCGGCGCTTGAGACGAAGGAACCCGCGAGCTCTATCGTCAGGTCCTCATCAGGAGCGTCCGGGCTCTCCGAGGGCACCTGTCGCCAGAGCCCGAGATAGGCAGCTCTCATTCGTGTCCGACTCAGGAACGGCAGTCCACCTTGTGCGTTCGCCGGGTTTCGCAACAGGTCGAGGCTGATGTTGTACTCGTCGCGGAGCGAGTGGTAGAGCCGGCGCTGCTCGCGCTCTTGCCCACATGCGTAGGCCCGCGACAGGGCAGCCGAGATCTCGCCGATTCGGCGTTCGAGGTCGGCGCCCTCGGGTATGCGCGGCGCAGGCCGCAGGCCGAAGGCGCGAGCGCACGCGACTGATGCCGGGACGACCTCGAAGCGTCCGGTCGAGGAACAGAGCTCCTCGGCCACCACTGCGAGCCGCGCGGTCAGCTCCTCAGTCAAGTTTCCTGTCGGCGCCTCGAGGACATCGGCGATCACCTCAGCAGCGTGTGCAGCCACCTCTCCGGCTGGGTCCTCGTTCGCCCCGTGTTCGGTCAAGAGCGCCAGAAGCACATTGCGCAGGCCCTTGCGAACCGGTTCGTTCCCGACCGCTCCGACGAGGTTGTCCGGTGCGCATCCACAAGAGGACCTCACGATGTAGCGCGTAGGGACCCGGTAGTGGAGAGCCGGAACATCCTTATGAACGGCGAGATCGAGGACCAGCTGGGCCGCCTTGGCACCTATCGCAGTGAAGTCTTGGCGAACACTCGAAAGCGCCGGCGTGGTCAGTGCTCCCGCCTCGGTGTCGTCGAAGCCGACGACCGCCTGATCCCGGGGAAGTACAAGTCCAGCTCTCCTCAGGGCCTTCATGACTCCGATCGCGTTGTAGTCGGTCCCGGCGACGACAGCAGTCGAGGGAAGCCCCGCTTCCAGCATGGCCTGGCCGGCCTCGGCACCGCCCCGCTCGACGTTGTCGATCGCCACGAAAAGCAGGCGGTCGTCGGGTTCGAGACCGCGACTCGAAAGAGTCTGGCGATAGGCCTCGTACCGTTCGCGGATGTCGCTCTGTCTCAAGTTGCCAACGAAAGCGATGCGGCGGTGTCCGTGATCGACGAGATGAGCCACGGCCGAGGCGACACCTGAGAGGTTGTCCGAGGACACGACCGGACAAGTGAGCCCCTCGACCTCGTTGCTCACCAAGACGACAGGGATCCCGTTGTCTTGGAGCTCGAAGAGGTACGCGGCGTCGACGGCGTCCACCAGAGAGATCACTCCAGCGAGGTGGCCCCAGCCTGCCCTCCGCCGATAGCGCGACACAGCCCGGTCGACATCGGCGTCGCCCGGGTCGAAGGTCTGGATTCCGATGACTGCGACACCACGCTCAGCGGCGAGCTGGGTGATGCCGACGAGCACCCCGCCGAAGAAGGACGTCGCGAGCTGAGGCGAAAGGACGCCGATGACCAGCCTGTCATCATCCAAACGAGGAAACTCGCGAAAGAATCCCTGCTGCATCGTAGTCTTATCGACCTTCTTGGCAACCCACTTGAGCTGCACCTTCGCGGCAAGATGACCGCCAGTGTGACAGTTATCCAGCGCCTCTCGGCCGCTCCGTGCTCGTTACACCACGCCTGGTCGGCCACGGCTCTGCTAGGCAGTGCTCTGACGCAAGAGAACCCACCGCACCGAAGGTCCGACGCGAAGGCGGGACCGCCCCGGCGTCCGAGTACCGGGTTTGAAAAGGGGTCACTGCTTGCGATCGTCGCACGCTTTGACACCGCCGTGGAGTCGTGCCAAACCATGGCGGACGCGATGCACACAACGACGCAACGGGAATTAGGTTGGACGACATGGCCAGTCCGCGCAGGCCGCGTAAAGGGCCGGCCGGGGCTTCACGCGTTTGGACTGCGATTGAGTTCATGTTGGGCGTCGCACTCCTTGGCGCCGCGGCACTCGCCGGCCTGCTGCTCGCCAAGAGGCCCGGCCCGAATCGCGCAGACGCGGCAGGCTACTTCTACGTGCCCTCCGATCCGGGCTCGCATCTCGCAAACGAGCTCGTGAAGATTGGCTCGCTGCCGGTGCTGCTGGCAGGTGTAGCCGTGATCTTCTTCGTCGCGATCTTCCGCGATTGGGTACGGGCTTTCGCATGTGCCGCTGCTCCGATCGTCGCCGTCGAGGTGGTGGAGCACATCGCGAAACCGATGGTCGGACGTGAGATCGGCGCGGGCAGTTTCACCTATCCGTCGGGGACGGTCGCCGCGGTCGCAGCGCTCGCCGCTGCTGTGTTTCTCGTATCTCCCCGACTCTTGCGTCCACTTAGCGCGCTAGTCGGGGCGCTGGTGGTAACAGGCGTCGGTGCAGCTGTGTTGGTTCTCAGATGGCACTACCCAACCGACGTGCTCGGCGGCGTCTGGGTAGGAAGCGGGGCTGTCTTTTTCATCGACGCTTTCGCCCACCTACCTTGGCTCGTCATGGCCAGCCAACCGTCTTTCGACACGTCCTTTGGTGCTCAGGCGACGAGTCCTCCGGTTCAGGTCTAGCAAGACGTCCGTCGGCGGTTCAAGGCGGTGGATCCCGAACCGAGGCTGGACCAGACGACCCGTGGCCCGGACGCCATGATCGTCGGGCGCGTAGATCAACCGTCACGTTCCGAGAACGTCCACCGAGCCAAACCCTAGGAGGCCCGGTACGGGGATCTCCGGCCGCGCGTCCATGGCCGCGACGCGAAGGCGTCAGGCCCGGCCTAGCTCCTCGGCTACCGCCGACGCCCAGGCGCGCACATGCGAACGGTCACGCCAATCACCCGCCTTCGTCTTTGCCATGGCGCTGGCCGGGAAACCTCGCGCGCTGCGCTCGAGACGGCCCCCGAAGGTGACCTGGCCACGGGCGCCTATCTGCGACATCAAGTTCGCAACGTGCTTGACAGGCGGGATGACCCCGGCGGCGGAGTCGTCCAGGGGACCGCTGCTCACCAGCCAGACCGGCAGTGAGCGCAACGTCGCTGCGTGACGACGGGCGAAGTGCCTGGCGTCGTGATGCCAGCGTTTCGCGTAGAGAGCCCCAGCGATCACCACCGAGTCGAAACCGTCGAGGTTTCCCGCGTCGCGGGCTGGCTTGACGACAGTGTCCAGTCCGGCCGCTTCGAGCTCATCGCCGATCATCTCGGCGAGCCCGGCAGTGCCCCCGCGTTTGGAGCCGTAAGCGATGAGAACCCGCACAGGACCTCCTTCCCAATTCACCACCGTCATTGAAGGACCACTCGGGCCGCTTCCTCCAGAGGCGAACGGCAGGTCTTGCTCGTCCGCTCCGCCGACCTCCCGCGCCCCGGCTCACCGCGAACCTGACGCCCGGCTGTCAGGTGGCGAACCCGCGCGCAGATCGGGCAGACAGAAGGATGCGAAGATGGGCGTCGTGCCCCTCGACACCTCGCGCGCCGTCGAACTGGCCCCACGGGTCTGGTGGGTGGGTGCGCTGCTTCCGGGAGATCAGCTCCAATGCCACGTTTACCTCGTGGAACAGGGCGACAAGTCGGTGCTGATCGATCCCGGTTCTGCCCTCAACGCTGCCGAGGTCGTGCGCAAGATCGACGAGGTCGTCGGTGTCGAGAACCTGCGTTGGCTCGTCTGCTCTCACCCGGACCCTGACATCATCTCCGCGCTGCCCGCACTCGTCGAGCGTGGGCTTCATCCCCAGGCCGCGATCGTGACGCACTGGCGTGACAAGGCGCTCATTCGCCACATCGGCATTGACCTGCCGTACTGGCTGGTCGAGGAGCACGACTGGAGGCTTCAGCTCGAGGACCGGTCTCTCAGGTTCCTGTTCACGCCCTATGCGCACTTCGCCGGAGCATTCTGCACCTTCGACGAGAACTCGGGCACCCTGTTCTCATCCGACCTCTTCGGAGCCTTCGCCGACGACCACTCGTTGTTCGCCACCTCAATGGAGCACTTCGAGGCGATGCGGGCGTTTCACGAGCACTACATGCCGAGTGGCGAGATCCTCGCTCATGCGCTCGAGGAGATCCGCGGGCTCCGCCTGCATCGGATCGCGCCTCAACATGGTCTGGTCATCCCGGAGGACCTGGCCATGCCGTTGCTGGACCGCCTCGCCGAGCTCGAGTGCGGCATCTACTTGCTCGCCCGCGACGATCCCGGCTTGGAGTTCCTGCTGACTGCGCACAGTGCTGTGCGCGACGTGGTCGACATACTCGTCCGGGAGGCTGACTTCTCGGTCGTCGTCGCCCGACTTGCCGAGATTGCCAGGCGACTGTTCGGAGCCGAGGACCTGGAGTTGTGGGCCCGCACAGGCAACACAGTGCTTCGGTTCGGCCAAGGCGACGGATTCGGCGGACTTGTCGCGCAGCCTCCGGTCGATGTACTCGACGCGCTCTCGGGCGCGACTCCGGCGACTGGACCGCGTCTTGTGATCCCGCTACGGTCGTCGTCATCGGGCCTGGTGAGCGGGGTGGCCCTGTTCGAGTTCCGCGAGACTCCCGCGATGAGCGCGACAACGCGGGCCCTCGTTGACCAGGTCTGCGATCTCGTGGAAGTCGGACTGGAGCGGGAACTGTTCCGTCAGGTCGCGGCAATCGACAGGGCCGCGTTCTACGAGCAGGCCATCCACGATCCCTTGACCGGGTTGCACAATCGGCAGTACCTGGTCGACACGGCGAGGAGGATGTGCGCGCTCGACGACCGGAACCAAAGACCGGCACTGGCTGCGCTGATGATCGACCTGGATCACTTCAAAGAAGTCAACGACGCGTTCGGTCATTCGGGGGGCGACGAGGTCCTGCGGCACGTTGCGCAGTCGATAGTCAAGGGCGCGCGATCGGGCGACGTCGTTGTGCGCTTCGGCGGCGAGGAATTCGTCGTGCTCCTATCCGGAGTCGACCTACCTTGCGCCCGGTCGGTGGCAGAGCGGGTCCGGGCGTCGGTGGCAGAGGCCAGCGGTGACCGGACGCCGGTCACCGCCAGCGTCGGTATAGCCCTGCGAGTCCATGGGGAGAGCGCCGCGGAATTGGTGGAACGCGCAGACAAGGCGATGTACTTCGCAAAAACCAGCGGTCGGGACCAAGTCGGCGTCGCCAACTGACTTGGCTGCCGCACTACTGTCAGGTGGACCGACGATGACGACTTATCAGGTGACGAGCGAGGGAGATGGCCACCAGCTGGTCGCTTCCTGGCCCGACCTACCCGAACGTGCGGATCATCCCGTCGCCAGTTTCAAGGAGCTGAAGCTCGCCACGGCTGCAAGGAACGTTCTCAGCGCTGCTTCGCGCTACCGGTGGCACCGGTGGATCCAACTCCAGGACCAGGGCATTTTCACAGAGGAGCGGGTCGGCCCGGACCCGTCCGACGCGCCGGGGAGCTCGCAGCTCGCGACAGGTTCCGGAGAGCCCGTTCAGCCGCCCTGGTTACCTAGGTTGCCGACGAACGTGCTGCTCGGCGATGCGCCGATGAGCGATTACCTCGCGGCAAGAATCGAAGCGCTGGTCACAGGCGCGGGAGACGAACGCGAGCCCGTGGAGCCCGACGCGGGCGGCTTCACCGAACGGGTTTCGATCGGAAACCTGCGACCCCTTCTGTGGAGAGACTGGTGTCGTCACCTCGAAAAGGGTGAGCATGACCGCCTCGCTGAGGAGCTCGACGCGGAGCTGGCTGCGATGACAGGCCCCTTGACCGGTCGCGCGCGCCAGATCGCCTGGTACCTGAGCGCCGAACTGCTCATCGACGAGGACCATTCGAGACTTGTACCCGTCGACAAGGGTCAGGAGGGCGACGAACGCGCGAAAGCCTTCCAGAAGTCCCTGGTGAAGCTCCTGAGTGATCTGATCGGCCTTCGCGTCGAGTCGACCTCGGTCGACTGGGATCCCGACAACGAGGAGCTGCTGCGGGTGTACTCGCCGAAGACGGTTGTCGGCTTCTGGCTCGACCCGGAATGCTGGTACAACGGGTGGCCGGACTCCGATTCGGCGAACAGTCAGTCCACGATCTGGCGTCACGCCGGCACGCTCCCGACCGACACGAGCATCGGCGACCTTGCCGCCTACGTCAGTGAGAGACTCGCCAGCAGAACCTGGCCGTTTGGAGGCAACGCCCCCCAAGAGCGCCGTAGCCTCTTCGGCGGCCGGCGGCGGGACCCCTAGCAACTCCACTGCCGGGGCACATGACGGCCGGGGACGCGCGGGGCTGACCGCGGACGCACCGGCCTATCATGAACGGACCATGGAGAATCTTTCCGGCAAGGCTCGGGCAGCCCAACAGGCGCTCCGCGACGCGTCGGCCGCCTACCAAACGGTGGTCGAGCGCGTGATCGAAGACCCGCGAGGACCCTTTTCGCAGCGACTCCGCGAAGCCGAGGAGCGCGTCGCCGAAACAGCGGCGAGCTGGGCGCTCGAGTACGCCGAGGGTGCCGAGCCCGCCCTGGGGACCTAGCTGTCGCCACGCCCGAGCGAAAGCGCTCGCGAAGCGACGCGCCAACCAAACTTCGGCTGCTACACCTGTGGGCCGGCCAAGTGACGCTCGACAGTCTCGACCTTGGAGACGAGAGCGCCAGTCACGCCAGGGCGGTAGTCGACTTTGATGACAGCCGACACACGCGGCGAGTCCTCGGCCAGGCGCAGCACGCACGACTTTATGAGCGCCATCACCTCGTCCCACTCGCCTTCCACGTTCGTGAACATGGCATTGGTCTCGTTGGGCAACCCGCTCGCGCGGACAAGCCGCACCGCTTCGGCCACCGCGGCACCTACTTCTTCTGTACCCGCAGGGCTCACCGAGAACGCCGCGATCATCTGTCCTCCCGTCGCGCCTTTGGATGCGCGGGTTTGCGCATCCGGTCGGAACCACTCTTGCGCTAATCCCGATCGCTCGTTCGGCGCTCGGGGAGCTGGGCGATCAGCCGTGCGGGAAGGCTACGGAGGAGACGTTGGCCGCACTCGGAGAGACGGTCTTCGCGTTGCACGCGGACGCGCTCGAGTTCTGCACCACGAAGTAGTACGTCCCGACCGCGGTCTCTTGATCCAAGGTCGTGCCCAGCTGCTGCTTGATATCGAGGATCCCCCAACAGTCCATGGAGCCGTGAGCCAAGGCGGTCAGCACGACAGCGTTGCCGCTGGTGGTCTGTACGTAGACGCTGATCACGTGGGGACCTGTCGAGGAGTTCGCGGCAGCCGAGCCTGAGACATAGGTGAGACCGGTACCGACCGTGCTGATGGCCGAGGTCCCCCCCGCAGAGGAGTCGAGGTACGCGTAAGACTGCCCACCGGCGTTCATGAAGTACGTGTCCGCGCCGGTGAGCGCCGTCTTGAGATCCGCCTGCGCGGACGTGTTGTTCGCGGTGGTCGTCGTGGACAAGAACGTGGGAATCGCGATCGCGAGCAGGATCCCGATGATTAGCAGGACGACGAGGAGCTCGATCAGGGTGAAGCCCTCGTCAGGAGGGCGCGCCACAACGTGGCGATCCTCCGATCGCGGGATCGTGTGCATGACCCTTACCTCCTAGGCCAGGAATTCATCAATCAGATTTCGCGACTATACCCCATAAGAGCGCCCTAGGTGTTCATGTCACCACTTTGTGCGCTCGTCCCTGGGCACGGCCGTCTGTCGCGCCACAGAGCGCGCGTCAACCGCGCAAGTGTCAGGCTGGGACTGTGCAGGTCTATCTCATCGACGGCACCTACGAGCTCTTCCGCCAGTTCTTCGGCCGGCCCTCCAGCGCGGCCACCGACGGCGCGGAGATGGCCGCGACCCGAGGCGTGGTCTGGTCGGTGACCTCGCTGCTCGCCCAAGGCGTCACCCACCTCGGGGTGGCGACCGACCACGTCATCGAGTCGTTCCGCAACAACCTGTGGGCCGGTTACAAGACCGGCGCCGAAGTACCCTCCGTGCTCAGTTCCCAGTTCCCCCTGCTGGAGGAAGCTCTCGAGTCGCTGGGCGTGCGGGTCTGGCCGATGATCGAGCTCGAGGCCGACGACGCCCTCGCGTCCGCTGCCGCGGTTGCCCGAGAGGACGCGCGTGTCGACCAGGTACTGATATGTACTCCGGACAAAGACCTGGCCCAGTGCGTCGTCGCACAGAGGGTGGTCCAGCTCGACCGCCGCACGGGCGTGATCACCGACGAGGACGGAGTCCGGTCCCGTTACGGGATCGCACCGGCCTCGATACCGGACTGGCTCGCGCTCGTCGGCGACAGCGCCGACGGCTTCCCCGGACTTTCTGGTTGGGGCCGCCAGTCGAGTTCGGTTGTGCTCGCCCGTTACGGCCACATAGATGCGATCCCGGACCACGTGGCGGACTGGGATCCCGAGGTCGCCCGGACCGTGCGCAGCGCCCCGAAGCTGGCTGCGCGTCTGGCCGCCGAACGCGACCTGGCGACCCTTTTCAGGGTGCTCGCGACGCTACGAGTCGAACCGACGCTACTGAGCAACGTTGACGAGCTGTGCTGGAGTGGCCCGGGGCCGGGATTCGCTGACATGTGCCGCTACCTTCGCGACGAGTCCTTGGCTGACCGCGTCGCGGCGATGAGGAGGTCTTGAGGTCCGCTATTCCCCGGCGCCGAAGACCCGGGCAAGCTCTTCAGGCACGGCAACCTCGAGCTGCGCGTAGGTGCACGACCCGGGCGCGCGATCGCCCCGCCAACGGCGAAACGAGGTTGCGTGCCGGAACCGGTCGCCCTGGAGATGGTCGTAACCGACCTCGCACACAAGCTCAGGCGCCAGGGCCTGCCAGGAGAGATCCTTCCCGGCGTTCCACCGGCTCAATCCTCCTGGCCTGCGCTTGACGCCGGCATCGGCGGTCATCGCCCTCCAAGGATGGTCCTCGAGATCTTCCGACCGGTAGGGAGCGAGGTAGTCCACGAGGCTCGTGCGCAAGCCGGCCGTAAAACCGGACGCCACCCCGGCATGTTGAAGCGATCCGTGCTCGTCGTACAGGCCGAGAAGCAGCGAGCCGACGCCTGTGCCGTCCTTGTGCCAGCGAAAGCCGCCCACGACGCAGTCCGCTGTGCGCTCATGCTTGACCTTCCACATGACGCGCTCACCCTCGCGATAGCCGAGGCCGATGGGCTTTGCGACGACTCCGTCGAGCCCGGCGCCTTCGAAGCGCTCGAACCAGTCCATGGCCACGACTGGATCCGACGTCGCCGGGGTCAGGTACACAGGCGGCTCGGCGTCGCCGAGCGCACGCTCGAGCACGAGCCGCCTGGACCCGAAGGTCTCACCGCGCAGGTCCTTGTCGTCCAAGGCCAGAATGTCGAAGGCCACGAAGGAAGACGGTGTCTCGGACGCGAGGAGCTTTACCCGTGACGCTGCAGGATGGATCCGCTGCAGGAGGCCGTCGAAGTCCAGCCCCGACTGACCGACGATCACGATCTCGCCGTCTAGAACGCAACGCTCAGGCAGATTTGCCAACAGCGATCCGACGAGCTCCGGGAAGTAGCGGGTGAGCGGCCTCTCGTTGCGGCTGCCGAGCTCCATCTCCTGGCCGTCACGGAAGACTATGCAGCGAAAGCCGTCCCACTTGGGCTCGTACAGCAATTCGCCGCCCTGCGGCATCTGCCGGGAGAGCTTTGCCAGCATTGGGGAGACGGGAGGCATGACCGGCAGTTCCACCGGGTGATCGTATCCTCAGGGCGTTGCGCCGCGACCGGTCGCGGAGGACCCAACGTGGCTGGCCGTCCACTCAAGAAGCCGATCGGCCTGCCACGAGTTCACGACCGAGGCCGCAGGTGCCCCGACCTGCACCGCCTGCTCGCAGCCGAGCCCGAGCCATTCGAGCTGGCCGGGCGCGTGGGCATCGGTGTCGATGCTCACCCAACAGCCCAAATCGACGGCCAGCTTCAGAAGTTCCTCCGGCGGATCACGTCTCTCCGGGCGCGAATTGATCTCGATCGCCGTCCCAGTCGCGGCGCAGGCGCCGAACACGATCTCGGCGTCGAAGCTCGACGGCTCCCGGACCTTGCCCGCAAGCAGCCTGCCGGTGCAATGGCCGAGGATGTCGCTGTGAGGGTTCTGCACTGCTGCCACCATGCGCCTGGTCATCTGAGGCGCTTCCATCCGGAGCTTGGAGTGGACGCTCGCAACGACGACGTCGAGCCCGGCGAGCAATTCGTCGTCCTGGTCGAGAGAGCCGTCCTCCAGGATGTCGACTTCAATGCCGGTCAGTAGGCGAAACGGCGCAAGTTCCTCGTTGAGCTGTGCGATCACCTCCAGCTGACGCCGGAGCCGTTCTGCGGTCAGCCCGCGCGCCACTGTGAGGCGAGGACTGTGGTCGGTGAGAGCGAGGTAGCCGTGCCCGAGGGCGACGGCGGCCTCGGCCATCTCGTGGATCGGGCTGCCACCGTCAGACCAGTCCGAGTGAGAGTGACAGTCACCTTTCAAGGTGTTCCTGAGCCCGAGCGCAGCCGGGCTGAGTCGTCGCGGCTGGACCGCCTCCAGCTGGGTGAGATAGCCAGGTGTCCCGCCCGCGACGGCTTCGGCGATTACGCGCGCCGTCGTGTCGCCGACGTTGGGGATGTCCCTAAGTCGACCTGAGGACACCAGTTGCTCGAGACGATACTGGCCCACATCGTCGACGGCACTCGCCGCTTGCCTGAAGGCGCGCACCTTGTAGGTGTCGGCGCCATCACGCTCCAGCAAATAGGCGATGCGCCGCAGCGCTTCGGTCGGTCCCACGGTCTTTGTTCCTCAGCCCTTGCGGGCCCGGCTCGGTGCGACTCGGCTGGGCTCGTCGGGCTGCTTGGGGTACTGGGGCGGCCAAGGTGCGTCATGCAGTCCTGCGTCACGATCACGCGCGGCCATCTCCAAAAGCGGCTCGAGCGACTGCGGCTCGGCGGGCATTGCCGCCCATGGGTCGCCGAAGCGACGGAGCCGATCCGGCACGGTCGCGATAGTCAGCTCATCGGGATCCACCTCGGCGACCTCGTCCCACGAGAGGGGCGTCGACACCTGGCCGTAGCTACGCGAACGTGCCGACCACGCCCCGAACACCGTCTTGTGGGGCGCGTTCTGATTGAAGTCGACGAACACTCGTTGGCCTCGCTCCTCCTTCCACCAGTTCGCAGTGATGAGATCGGGGTGCCGCCGCTCGAGCTCACGCGCGAACGCCACTGCCGCGGCGCGGACATCGGTCGAGTCCCACCGTGACTCCAACCTGGCGTAGATGTGCAGCCCACGATTGCCGCTGGTCTTCGGGTACGCGACGACACCGAGCTCGTCGAAGAGCTCCTTCACGCACGATGCGGCCTCGCGAACCTGGTCGAAAACGACCCCGGGTTGGGGGTCGAGATCGATCCGCAGCTCGTCGGCGTACTGGGGAGCTTCCACGAGAAACGGCCAAAGGTGGAACCCGAGACAGCCGAGGTTCACGGCCCATACGACGTGAGCCAGGTCGGCAATGACGAGCGCCCTCGACGTCGTGCCGTTCGGCGTCGAGACCTCGATCGTCTGGAGCCAGTCGGGCGCGCCTTTGGGCACACGCTTTTGGAAGAAGGAATTCCCGAGCGCTCCATCGGGAAATCTCTGCAGCATCGCCGGTCGGCCGGACGTCGCGCGCATGATCGGCTCGGCGACGGCAACGTAGTAGTCGACGACATCCAGTTTGCTCGCCCCGAGACCGGGAAAGTAGACCTTGCCCGGGTTCGAGATCTCAACGCTGTGGCCTGACACCTCGACGGTCTGGCTTGCGGCTCGGCTGTCTGGGCTCGCCACTGGTAGTCAGGGGCGCGGTGCCCGCACAGCGGACCCGGTTCCCCATCCCCCTTTCGATCTGTACGTGCGGTTCTCCCGCATACAGCTCACCGACGGTCTTCTGGACATGGTTACGCTGCCTTCGGGTATCGGATGGTGCCCATGAGCTTGTGCAGGCCCTGGTCGTGGAACCAGGTGCGGGTCCAGCGGTCCGCTTGACCGGCACGAAGGTTGCGGCCGCGCTTCTTGATGAGCAAGCGCCTGAGCCGCCACGCAACGTAGCGATCCAGCGAGACGAACTTGAGAGCTGCATTCCCGGTGCGAAAGTAATTGCCCCATCCCCGAAGGAACAAGTTGAGGCGTCCGATGACGTCTGGCAACTGCTGTCCGACCTGGCTTCGAGCGGTGAGAGCTTTGATCCTCGCTCGGGCACGCTTCATCGACCGCTGAGACGGCCAACGGTGCAGGTAGTAGCGGATGATGTGCTGCCGCTCCCACAACTTGCCCGACATGCGGGCGTGAAGATGGCACCCGAGAAAGTCAAAGCCCTGCTTGCCCTGCCGGAGGTCGACCACACGGGTCTTGTCCGGGTGCAAGGCCAGCCCGAGGTCGCCCAGGATGGCAGTCGCCCGCCTCTGAGCATCCTCGGCCTGATGCTGGGAAGAGCACAGCACGACGAAGTCGTCCGCGTAGCGGACGACTTCTCCCACGCCATGTTCGACCCAGGCCCGGTCGAAGGCGTGCAGGTAGACGTTGGCAAGTAGCGGGGAAATGACCCCGCCCTGGGGAGTCCCCGTGACCGTCTCGGAGAGAACCCCAGCTTCCATTACTCCTGCACGCAGCCACTGACCGAGCAGCTTCAGCACCCGCCGATCCGAGACGCGTTTCTCGACCATTTCGAGCAAACGCTCCTGGTCGATCTCGCCGAAGGAGTAGACGACACACTGCCCACGTCCGGGACCTTCCGGAAAAGGTGCGCATCGTGCGACCCCACCATCCCTTCGAGGGCCAGGAGCTCTCTGTAGTGAGTGCGATGCACCGGCACAACAGCCTCGAGCTGTGCCTCGTCCTGCCGGATGGTTCGAAGAGCCTGATCCCGGCTGCATGGACCGACCTTGAACAGATCCCGGAGCGCCAAGGCGAATCGGGCACCTTGGGATCGCTGTCAGACCTTCTGCACGCCCGGGCCGTGGTGGATCGCCTGGTCCACCACCTCGATGACACTGCTCGCCAGGATCGGCACGGAGCAGACGAGGAGGTCGCCCGTGCAGTTGAGCCTGGAGCTGTTCGAGGACGAGGTGACGGACGGTCCCCTCTGGGAGGAGCTGGCACCCGCCGCGCGCCTCGCCGTCGTGAGCACGCTCGCACGCCTGATGGCGAAGTCGATCGAGGAGAAGGAGGGACGTCATGACCGAGCCACGACGGAGTGAGGGAACGAGCCACGCTCTTGCTTGGGCACCGCAAGCGTCACGCAGAACTCCAGTGAGTCGCTCGCTGGATGAGGACACATTGCGTGACGCTTCTCCGTCTGCGACCGAGGT
>Ga0302157_10003220_pt1 | contig 18576 bp, 15 predicted proteins | sample I_Bog_N3_3_FD_193502 | JGI IMG/M metagenome (GOLD analysis project Ga0302157, IMG submission 193502) | Peat permafrost microbial communities from Stordalen Mire near Abisko, Sweden - I_Bog_N3_3 | ecosystem: Environmental > Terrestrial > Soil > Wetlands > Peat | place: Sweden: Abisko, Stordalen...
GCCCGATCGCATCGCCGCGCAATCGGCGCTGATGGTCGGGATCTATTATGATTCTCTCGCGCTCGCCGAGGCGGGCGAATTGATCAAGGGTTGGAGCGCCGAGGAACGGCAGGCGCTGCGCGACGAGGCCCCGCGGCGCGCGCTGGAGGCTCGGATCGGAGGGCGCCCGCTACGCGACGTCGCGCGCGACATGCTGGCCATATCGCGCGGCGGATTGCGGCGCCGCGCGCGGCTCGACGCCTCGGGCCGCGACGAAGGGCAATATCTCGATTGTCTGGACGCCATCGTCGCCGAGGGGCGCGTTCCCGCGCAACTCTGGATCGAACGTTTCGAAGGCCCGTGGGGCAGGTCGGTCGATCCGGCGTTCCGGGAAGCCTTGCTCTGAAAACGATTCAGCGGTCGGCGGAATGGCCGACCTGCACATAAAGCCGGCCCGGCCCCATTTCCGAATCGAAACGCGCGTCCATGCCGACGCTCGTCGAACCGCCGATGACATCGCCCGGCCGGGCCGCGAACACGCCCGTCGCCGCGCCGCTCACGCGGCCCGCGGCGAAGCCCGTCCCCGCCGTGATGTAGCCGCTGATCTTGAGGCAGGCGTCGGAGCCCTTGACGGCGAAGAAGCCTTCGCCCAGCGCTTTACAGTGGGACTGATCGGGTGGGGACTCGGGCTGGAACGTATCGCCCGCTCGCGCGGCGCCTGCGGAGATAGCCAGGAAGGCCAGAACGCCGAGGGCGCGCGCGCTGATCGATAGGCCGTGAATCGTTGGGATCATGACCGCCAGAATAAGACTTAAGATGGCGGCAATGGGGCGGTTTTCGTTGTCGTCCGACGACTTTACGACACGGCCTTGCGACGCGACGCCAACGACGAAAGGCGGCGCGTATGGCCGGCGGCCGCGGTCTTGGGGAGCTTCTCGGCGATGCCGTAGAGCTTTTCGCGGCGGTCGATCTCGTTGAACACGTCCTGTGGCGCAACGCCGCATTCCGCCCAGACGACCGCGAGATGATAAAGCACGTCGGCGCTTTCGAGGATGACCGAATCGCGATTCATCTGCACGGCGTCGAGCCCGACCTCGATCGCTTCCTCGACGAGCTTCTTCGCCATCTTCTGCACGCCGTCGCGAAACAGCTTCGACGTGCGCGAGAGCGCGGGATCGCGATCTCGCGCCGCGAGCACGGAGGCGTAAAGCCGCTCCAACGAATCATTCATACGATGGATTATACTCCGGACTGGCGCCTTTAGCGTGATAAATGATTGGACTCCGCGTTCAAGCGGCCGCCAGTCCCTCGAACATCGGGCGCCCGTCGACACCGCCGACCAGCGGGTCGATCAAGTTCTCGGGATGCGGCATGAGGCCCAGCACGTTGAAGCCCGCGCTGTAGACGCCGGCGATGTCGTTCATCGACCCGTTGGGATTGCCGGGGCCGCCGACGTGGCCTTGCGCGTCGCAATAGCGGAAGGCGACGCGGCCGTCGCGCTCGATCTCGGCGATCGTCTCGGAATCGGCCATGTAATTGCCCTCGCCATGGGCGATCGCGACCTTGATGATCTGGCCGGACTGGTAGCGGCGCGTGAACGGCGTCGCGTTGGACTCGACCCGGAGATGCTGCATCTTGCAGATGAAGCGCCGCTCCGAATTGCGCATCAGGACGCCGGGCAGGAGTCCCGCCTCGCACAGGATCTGAAAGCCGTTGCAGATGCCGAGCACCAGGCCGCCGTGGGCGGCGTGGGTTCGCACCGCGTCCATGATGTGCGCGCGGCCTGCGATCGCGCCGCAGCGCAGATAATCGCCATAGGAAAAGCCGCCGGGCAGCACGACCAGGTCGGTGCCCGCTGGCAGCGCGTGCTCGTCGTGCCAGACGATCGCGGGCGCTTCGCCGGTGGCTTGGCGCAAGGCGCGCGCGGCGTCGCCCTCCCGGTTGGAGCCGGGAAACAGGACGACGGCGGCGCGCAGCGGCCTACTCATAGGAGATCGCGTAGTTTTCGACGATCATGTTGGCGAGCAGCTTCTCGCAGGCGTCGCGAAGCGTTTGCGTCGCCGCTTCGCCGTCGGCGGCTTCGAGTTCGATGTCGAACACCTTGCCTTGCCGGACGCTGGAGACGCCTTCGACGCCGAGTGACTTCAATGCCCCCTCGATGGCCTTGCCCTGGGGGTCGAGCACGCCCGATTTGAGGGTGACGACGACGCGCGCTTTCATGTCTTATCCTTTTGTCCGCCCGTTCAGGCCGCGTTGGAGGTGGGGCCGAGGGTCAGGACCGAATAGATGCCCGACGCGTCGCGGGTGGCGCGAAGCTGCGCGGCGAGTTGCGAATTGCGCAGCACGCGGGCGATCATCGCGAGCGCCTTGAGATGATCCGCGCCCGCCGTTTCCGGCGCGATCAGCAGAAAGATCAAGTCGACCGGCAATCCGTCCAGCGCCTCGAAATCGATGGCCCGCTCCAGCCTAGCGAACACGCCGAAAATGCGCTGGCATTTGACGAGTTTGCCGTGCGGAATGGCGATGCCGTCGCCGACGCCCGTCGGCCCCAGTCGCTCGCGTTGCAGGATCGCGTCGAAGATTTCGCGGGCCGAAAGTCCCGACACAGCCGCGGCGCGCTCGCTCAACTCTTGCAACGCCTGCTTCTTGCCGTTCACGCGAAGAGAGGCGATGACCGCATCCGGCGATAGGAGATCGTTCAAGGGCATTTCAAACTCAAATCAGACCCTGGATATGGGGGGCGTCCCGGCCCCCGCAATCCCAAGCGAAATTCATGCCGTCCCTCAGTGGGGGTCGAGCCAGCCTATGGCGCCGTCGCGGCGACGGTAGACGATGTTCACGCGCGCATTGGTCGCGTGCTGAAACACGACCAGCGGCGCGCCGGTCAGGTCGAGTTCGGCGACCGCCGAGGCGACCGAAAGATTCTTCAGAGGCTGCGAACCCTCTGCGACGACGACGGGGCTGTAGTCGAGAGGCGCCTCCTCGAGTTCGTCGGGCTGCTCGATGACAAAATTGGAGACCTTCAGCTTCTCGCGCGCCTCGGAATTGGCTTCGCTGCCGGCTTGGTGATCCTTCAGGCGCTTGTTGTAGCGGCGAAGGCGGCGTTCGATCTTGTCGGCGGCCTGTTCGAAGCTCGCATAGGGTTCATGCGCCCGGCCTTCGGCCTGCAGGTTCATGCCCGAGCTGAGGTGCAAGGAGCAATCGGTTCGATACGCCGAACCTTCGGGCGAGATGACGACATGCCCGCTGACGCGGCCGTCGAAATAACGCGCTATCACCGTCTCGACTTTGTCGGTCACGTGCTTGCGCAGGGATTCGCCGATATCGAGGTTCTTGCCCGAGACTCTCAATGGCATCGTTCGCCAGGCCTTTCTTTTCCGCTTCGGGCCTCGCCCGCGCGCTTCCGATGTCCGCGCAAGCCCGGACTCAGCCCGCTTTCCGGGCTAGCGTTAGAAGCGAGCCGCCCGGATGTCAATCGCGGGCGCCTAGTTCAAGTGCAAGCGAGACGAATCGCGATGCGTGTCAGGCGTTTAACTGATCAACGGAGTGGACGACGGCGCGCGCGGGCGTCATTTTCTGCCGGCGGCGGTCGACGGACGACGGAATTCTTAGATTGTCGCGGTATTTGGCGACCGTCCGACGCGCCACGACAATATCGGCCTGCTTGAGCTTGGCGACGATCACGTCGTCGGAGAGCACGTCGCGCGGGTCCTCGGCGTCGATCATCTGCTTGATCTTGTGCCGCACGGATTCGGCCGAATGCGCCTCACCCGCGCCGTTGGAGGCGATCGAGGTGGTGAAGAAATATTTCATTTCGAACAACCCACGCGGCGTCTGAATGAACTTGTTCGAAGTCGCGCGCGACACCGTCGATTCATGTACGCCGATCGCGTCCGCGACCGCCTTGAGGTTGAGCGGGCGAAGACTGGAGACGCCCTCGACGAGGAAGCTGTCCTGCCGGCGCACGATTTCCGAGGCGACATTGAGGATGGTGCGCGCGCGCTGCTCCAGGCTCTTGGTCAGCCAGTTCGCGCTCTGTAGGTGCGTCGAGATGTACTGCCGATCCTCGTCGCGCGCCGCGCCGCGGCGAACGAACGAAGCGTAAGTCTCGTTGACGAGCACGCGGGGCAAGGCCTCGCTGTTGAGTTCCACCCTCCACGCGCCGTCGGGCGCCATGGTCACGAACACGTCGGGAATCGCCGTCGGCTCCAGGGAAGCGCCGAAGCCTCGGCCGGGCTTGGGATCGAGACGCTTGATCTCGCCGATCATGTCGGCGAGGTCGTCGTCGTCGACTCCGCAGACGCGGCGCAGAAAAGCCATGTCGCGCTTGGCCAGCGCCGGCAGGTTCTCGATCAGCGCCTGCATCGCGGGATCGAAACGGTCCTTCTCGATCAATTGCAGCTTCAGGCATTCGGCGAGATTGCGCGCGAACACGCCCGTAGGCTCCAGCGTCTGCATCCGCGCGAGCACGGCCTCGACATGGGCGAGGGAAGCGCCGATGCGCTCGGCGATGTCGTCGAGCGGCCCGGTGAAATAGCCCGCCTCGTCGATGCCGTCGATCAGCGCCCGCGCGATCATGCGATCTGCGGGTTCGGCGATCACGATCATCGCCTGCCGGGTCAGATGCTCGCCCAGACTCTCCGTGGCGGCGACATAGGCCTCGATGTCCGCCGCTCCCTCGCCGGCGCCGCGGCCGCTGACCCCGGTCCAGGAGGTCGCGGAAAGCCCCTGGCCCTCTTCGGCCGGCGCGCGCTCGAGCGGCGTCGCGGCGCGATCGGGGTCGAACGCGTTGTCGATCTCGGTGCCGAGATTGCGCGCGAGGGCGGCGGGGTCGGCCTCCAGGCTTTCCGACGCCCAATCGCCGGCGGTTGGGCCCAGGTCCGGCTCCGGCGCGGTCTCGCGCGGCTCGTAGGTGGTCTCGGGGGGCGCCTTATCGTCGGCGCGGTCGAGCAGCGGATTCCGCTCCAGTTCATTTTCGATGAAGGCCGCGAGTTCCGCGTTGGGCATCTGCAACAGTTTGATGGCCTGCAACAGTTGGGGCGTCAGGACCATCGACTGGCCTTGCCGCATCGCCAATTTTGCTGAAAGCGCCATTCAAACCCGCCAGACCCGTTACTCGTCGACCCGCCGCGCGACAAAAGCGGCGCGGTTCTTGCTTAACGTATCCAGTCGGTGATGGAAAGCAAGCGCGCCGATCGCCGCGCGCCATGGCTCGGAGTGGTTAACGTCCGGCGCGGTCTCACAAATTCAGAACGTCGATGTCCGCGTCGCCAACGCCGCGCGCGATCTCCGCGACATGGCGATGATGCGTAAACACGATCACCTGTCGCTTGCGTCCGAACGCCGCGAGCAGCGCCAGCGTCTTTCGCGCGCGTTCGTCATCGAAACTGGCCAGGATGTCGTCGCCGATGAACGGCAGCGGCTCACCCGCCCGGCGCTCCAGCAGCGCGAGGCGGAGCGACAGGAACAACTGATCCCGCGCGCCCTCGCTGAGGCCCTCGACGCGCACGGGCCTGCCCTCGGGGCGGCGCGCGACCAGCACGGGCTGATCGGAATCGTCGTAATCCGCGCCGAGCCCGGCGAAGCCGCCCGCCGTGGCGATCGCGAACATTTCGCCCGCCCGCGCGACCAGCGGGTCCTGCGCGGCCTTGCGATGGCTCTCGATCGCGCGCCCGGCCAGCCGCGCGGCGGACTGCCGGACGATCCAGCGCTCGGCGATGTCGATCAGTTCGGCGGAAGCTTCCGCCCGGTCGCGCGCGGCTCCGGCCGCGTCGCGGCCCAGACCCAGCGCGTCGAGCTTCGATTGCGCGTCGCGTAAAAGCCCGGCGGCGGCGCTGATGTCGTTCATCAACTCGGTCTGGCGGCGCTGGGCCAATTCGATCTCGCCGGGAACCAGCGCCATGTCGAGATCAGCCTGTTCGGCGCGAAGGGCCGGCTCGTCGAGCCCGTCGGCGATCTCGGCGAGGTCGCGCCGCAGCGCCGCGCGCTCGGTCTCCAAGGCGTGCCTCTGCTCCAGCCGTTCGAGCCTCGCCGCCAGCGCGGCGATATCGGGCGCGCGCAGCGCCCCCGAGGCCACCGCGAGAACTTTGTCGAGCGTCGCGCGTCGGGCCTCGAGGCCGCGACGCGTCAGCGCCCGCGCGGTGGACGTCTTCAACAAACGGTCGCGCGCGTCGGCGGCGCGGCGCGCCTCGCCGAGCGCGGCGACCAGTTTGGCGAGCGTGTCGGCGGGCTTCCCGCCGGCGAAAGCGGGCGCGGCGGCCGCGACCACAGCGGCGACGCCGGCCTCGAAACTCGCGAGATCGGCGTCGATGCCCTCGATGCTGCGCGTCTCGCGCGACATGGTCTGTCGCGGCAGCGCGACGGCCTCCCAGATCTTCAGCGCCGCCTCGGCCTCCTCGATGACCGCCGAAGCGGTGAGCCCGAGGCCCGCCATCGCGGCGGGCCAATCGGCCGCGTGGGCTTGCCGCGCCGTCGCCTCGCGCGTGACGGCGGCCTCGGCGTCGACCGCGTCCTTCTCGGCGCGCGCTTTCGCGACTTCGCGCTCTCGCGAAACCAACCAAGCCGCCTGCTGCGCGTCGAGATGCGTGCGCGCCGCGCGATGCGCCTCCTCGAAGGTTTCCAGCGTCGCGGCCGCGCCGGCCTCACCCAGCCAACCGAGCAGGCTCGTCCGCGCGCCGTCGACCTTGCGCGCCAGCGCCTCGATCTCGGCGCGGCGCTTGTTCAGCTCCGCGCGTCGCTTTAGCAACCCGCTCACGTACTCGCGCCATCGCGACATCGGGGCGAGCGCCTGGGGCGTCAAGCCGCTCGCCGTCCAGAGCGCGAGCCAATCCGCCCGTGATCGCGCATCCTTGGCCTCCGCGGCGGCCATCTCAGCTTCGGTCCGCGTCAACTCGTCGCGCTTGGCGGCGAGGTCTTCGCGCAAAGCTTGCAGCCGCGCCGCGCGCTCGGTGTCAGCGAGCACCGCATCGGCGGTCGCGTCGGCGGCGAGCGCGAGCGAGCGCAGCGCGTCGAACCGCTCGCGACGATCCCGCGCTTCGCCGTCCAGCGCCTCGTCCAGCCGATCGAATCCCGTTTCACGCCGCTCGCGCGCCGCGAGCCAATCGGCCCGGGTCGCGTTCACGCTGTCCCCGACGCGCTTGGCCAACGCGGCCTCGCCCAACTCGACCGCGCGGCGCGCGCTCGCGAGGCGCGTCTCGGCGGCGCGGCGCGCCTGAATCGTCTCTTCCTCGGCGCGCAGGTGGGCCGCCACGCTGGCTTCGTCGGGCAGGGCGAGCCGGGCGAGCGTGTCGATGTCGCCCGCGTTCGGATCGAGCCGCGCCGCCTCCTCGGCCAGCGCGCGCGCCTCCGCCTCGGCGTTCGCGCGTTCGCGCCGCAAAAGGTCTGCGTCGCCGACGACGTCGGCGAGGCTGGCGAGGCGACGCTTGAACGGTTCCGGATCGACGGCGTCGGCGCCCGACGCGAGGCGCAGCCGGTCGCGCTCGGTCAGCGCGCGGTCGCGTGCGATGACCGCTTCGGCGTGCTTCTCCTCCGCGCGCCGACGCGCCGCGATGAGCGCGCGCGCGCGGGCGATCGCGGCGTCGGTCGGCGGGGCCGCGAGCAGCGCGATATGGTCGGGCAGGCCGAGACGGCGCGCGAGATCGTCGAGCGTCGCCTCGGCGGCGCTCCGCGCCTCGACGCGGCGCGGCAGATCGTCGGCGGCCTTGCGCACGGCGCCCAGCCGCTCGCGTAAGCCGTCGATCGCCTCGCCCTGATCGAGCAGCGGCTTGTCGACGCCGAGCGCGTTGATCGCGGCGTCGTCGGTCGCCTGATCCGCCGCGAGTCTGTCGAGTTCGCCGCGCAAGCTCTTGTCGTCGGCGAGCGCCGCGCGCCATTCGGCCAGCGTCGCGGCGGCGATGGCGGGCAGATCGGCGAAGGCTTCTTTTTCGCCCGCCAGCGCCGCGAGCCGCGCGAGTTTCGCCGACGTGCGTTGCGCCCGGCGCCAGCGCGCGAGCGCGCGGCCGGTCTCTTCGTGTTGCGATTTGAGATCGACTTCGCGCGCGCGGGCGTTCAGCACCTCGGCCTCCGCCGCGTGCAGCGCGTCGGCGGTGACGACGGCGGCGCGAAGCCGCTTGTCGGCGTCCTCGTGCCGGTCGAGCGCGAGGTAGAACGCCCGGGACGCCGACTTGCGCGGCGTGAACAGCAGATCCGCTTCACCGCTCAGCTTCTCGCGCAGCCGTGACAGCGCGCTGAGTCCCGCCGAACTCGCCGCCAGCGTCTCCGCGAGCCCGCCGCCCGCCTTCAGCAAAGCCTCGCCGCCCTCGCGCAAGGCCTGCGCGGTGAGGCCGAACTCGGTCTCGAAGGTCTTGCGATCGACCCCGCCCAGCGCGCGCGACAGTTCGTCCTCGGGGATCGGCCGATCGGCGGCGTCGACAAGCGTGTTCTTGTTGCCCTTGCGCCGCCGAAGCTCCAGCGCCGAGCCGTCGCTCAGCCTAAACCCGCCGCCGACCCGCAGCAGCGCCTGGTCGTGTTGAAAGCCGTAAGGTGTCCGGCCCTGAAAACCGAATAGCAGATCGCCGATCGCCGACAGCGTCGTCGTCTTGCCGGATTCGTTGGCGCCGAGCACGACATGCAGAGCCGCGCCGGGGCGGAAGTTCAGCGTTTGATCGGCGAAGCGTCCATAGGGCGCGAGAGAGAGCCGCTCCAGCCTCACGACCGTTCTCCGCGCAGGAAATCGCGCGCGAGCGCGGCGCGCTCGGCGATGGCGGCGGGGTCGGCGGCCAAGGCGGCGCGCAGGTCGCGCGGCAGCTTGTCGGCGACGCTGGCCATGATCTCGGCGACGACCGGTGCGAATTCGGGATCGTCGGCGGCGCCGGCCAGCAGTCCCTCGATGTCGAGCGCGTCAGCCTCCGTCGGCGCGGCGACTCGGGGCGGCGCGAGGGTGGCGATCTTGACGCGCTCGACCCAGCAATCGCTCGCGACCTGAAAGCCCAGCGCGCGCGCCTCGGCTTCGAGCGCTTCGCGATGCGCGACGAGGCGCGCATGGGCGGGGCTTTCGCCCGTCAGCGTGATGCGCACCGCCAGCGGCCGCCCGGCCGCCGCCGCGGCCGCCCGCGCGAGCGCGTCGCCGATCAGCGGCAGCGCCTGCGTTTCGTCGGCGCAGGCGGAGACGTCGATGCTTTCATGCGCCCAGCGCGCGACGTCGAGATGCAGCGGCTCGACATCGACGATGCGGTCGTCCTCGACGGTCACGCGCATGACGCCCTTGGCGCCGGTCTCGCGCGGGTTTCGGCCTTGCAGATTGCCGGGATAGACGATCCAGGGGTCGCGCGCGACGATCTCGGCGGCGTGGATATGGCCGAGCGCCCAGTAATCGTAGCCGAAGCGCGTCAGCTCCTCGACCGTGCAGGCCGCGTAAGTGTCGTGGCCGCGCGAACCGTCGAGCCCGGTGTGCAGCAAGCCGATGTTGAGCCAGCCCTCGCGTCGCGCGGGATAGCTGGCGACGAAATCCCCGGGGACGTTGCGATCCGCGAAGCTGCGCCCATGCAAGGCGACGCGCAACTCCTCGATCTCCTTGGTCTGCGCCTTCCGCGCGTCGAACGTGAAAACGCTGTCGGGATACCCGAGCCCCTTCGAAATGACGCCCTCGGCGTCATGGTTGCCCTTGATGATGAAGGTGGGAATGCTCGCGCGATGCAGTTCGCCGAGCGCGCGCGCGAAGAACAGCCCCGTCGAGACGTCCCGCCACTCGCGGTCGTAAATGTCGCCCGCGATGATGAGAAACTTCGCGCCGCCGTCGATCGTCTCGCGCACCAGCGCCTGCACCGCCGCGCGGTTGGCCTTGGCGAACACCGCCGCCACCGCGGAATCCTTGGCGCCGAGGCTGTCGAGCGGGCTGTCGATGTGGAGGTCGGCGGCGTGGATGAAATGGAATCGCATGCGCCGACGCTAGCGGGGATCGGGGCTGAGGGGAATTGGGGAACGGTAGGAGCGGCGAAGTGTCCACTTGCGCCGTCATGGCGAGCGACAGCGAAGCCATCCAGACTTGGGCCGCAAGCAACGCGCTTCATGGCTTCGTCTGGATGGCTTCGCTGTCGCTCGCCATGACGAGCGCTACCTCCGCAACGCCTCCAGCACCTTCATCGACGCCCGCCCGTCCACCGTCAGCGCGTTCTTGCCCTCGAAATCCGCGATGGCGGCCTTGGTCTTGGTTCCGATCGCGCCGTCGGGCGCGCCGATGTCGTAGCCGTGCTTGGCGAGCAGGGTTTGCACTTCGCGGCGCTCGGCGCGCGACAGGCCGGGGTCGTCGGTCGGCCAGGGCGTCACGATGCCTTTGCCGCCCGCGAGGCGCTGGGCGAGTATGGCGGCGGCGAGGGTGTAGGATTCGGCGGCGTTGTAGGAATAGATGACGTCGAAGTTATGCGTCACCAGGAACGCCGGGCCGTCCGCGCCGGCCGGTATGAGCAAGCCCGCCGAGCCGTCGCCGAGCGGGCGGCCGTCGATGCGCGTGACGCCACGCGAGGCCCAGGACGACATCGGCTGCTTGTTCTTGCGGCCCGATGGGCCGGAATAGCCGCTCGGCAGCTTCACCTCGAAGCCCCACGGCTCGCCGCTCGTCCAGCCGGATTTATGCAGATAATTGCCGGTCGAGCCGAGCGCGGCGGCGGGGTTGTCGACGATGTCGCGGCCCGAGCCGTCGAGATCGACCGCAAGTCGCAGGAAGGTCGTAGGCATGAACTGGGTCTGGCCGAATGCGCCCGCCCAGGAGCCGTTGAGCTTGTCGAGCGGGATGTCGCCGCTGTCGGCGATCTTCAGCGTCGCCATCAACTCGCCGCGGTAGAAGTCGGGGCGGCGCGAGCCGGTGCAGACCAGCGTGGTCAGCGATTGCACCAGCGGCCGCTTGCCCATGTCGCGGCCGAAGTCGCTCTCGACGCCCCAGATCGCCGCGATGATGTATTTGCTGACGCCGAAGCGCTCCTCGGTCTTGGCGAGCGCGTCCGCGTGCGCCGCCATCGCCGCCTTGCCGTCGGTGACGCGCTCGTCGTCGACCAGAGCGGCGAGATAGTCCCAGATCGGGGTTTTGAATTCGGGCTGGAAACCCTCGTATTCCAGCACTTTCGGATCGGGCTGCAGGCCGTCGAACGCCGCTTTCAGCGTCGCCGAGGATACGCCCTTGCCGGAGGCTTCGGATTTGAGCGAGGCGACGCAGGAGCCGAAATCGGCGCGCGCGGGGGCGCCGAGGGCGAGGAGCAGGGAGAGGGCGACGAGTGCGGTTTTCATGCCCGCATCATCGGCGATTCGCGCGGATGCGTCGAGAGAGGACCCCTCCCCCGACACCTCCCCGTGAAGGACGGGGAGGGGAGAGCCGCGGCTTGCTGTTTCCCCTCCCCGTTCTTGCGGGGAGGGGTAAGGGGTGGGGCGGCGCCTTACGCCCAGGGCCGCGCGTTGGCGGTCTTTTTCTCGAAAGCCTCGATCGCGGGCGCCTCGACCAGCGTCAGGCCAATGTCGTCCAAGCCTTCGAGCAGGCAATGCTTGCGGAACGGATCGAGCTCGAACTTCACCACGCCGCCGTCGGGGCCGCGGATTTCCTGGTTCGGCAGGTCGATCGTCAGCGTCGCGTTGGCGCCGCGGCGCGCGTCGTCCATCAGCTTGGGCAGGTCTTGCGGCGAGACTTTGATCGGCAGAATGCCGTTCTTGAAGCAGTTGTTGTAGAAAATGTCGGCGAAATCGGTCGAGATCACGCAGCGGATGCCGAAATCCAGCAGCGCCCAGGGCGCGTGCTCGCGCGACGAGCCACAGCCGAAATTGTCGCCCGCCACCAGAATCTGCGCCTTCGCGTAGGCGGGCTTGTTGAGCACAAAATCCGGGTTCGGCGCGCCGTCGTCGAGATAGCGCATCTCGGAGAACAACCCGGCGCCGAGGCCGGTGCGCTTGATGGTTTTGAGATATTGCTTCGGGATGATCATATCGGTGTCGATATTGTCGATCTCGAGCGGCGCGGCGACGCCGGTGAAGCTTTCGAATTTTTGCATCGCGAGGTTTCCGCTGCCATGTTGAAGTCTTGATCGAAGCGTCTAGCAAAAGCGCGTCCGGGGGGCAAACCGGCGCCTCGGGGACACGACATTGACCAAATCTTCGCCCGGCCTGCTGACGATCGACCTCGCCGCCCTCGCCGACAATTGGCGCGAACTCGCCCGCCGCGTCGCGCCCGCGGCTTGTGCCGCCGTGATCAAGGCCGACGCTTACGGCATCGGCGTGGAGAATGCGGCGCCCGCGCTGTTCGAGGCCGGCTGCCGCGTCTTTTTTGTCGCCCATCTGAGCGAAGGCGTGAGCGCTCGCGCCGCGCTGGGGCCCGAGCCCAAAATCTACGTGCTCAACGGGCTGGAGGCGGGCGCCGATCCCGCGGACTACGCCGCGCACGGCCTCGCGCCCGTCATCGGCGGCGAGCCGGAGTTGGCGCGCTGGTCGGCGTTCTCAGCGCGCCGGGGGACGCCGCAGGGTTTCGCGCTGCATCTCGACACCGGCATGAACCGGCTCGGATTCTCTTCGCTCAGCGAGATGCGCTCCGCGATCGAGCGTCATGGCGCCGTCGGAGCGGAACTGCTGATGAGTCATTTCGTCTCGTCGGAGGAGCCGGAGAACCCGCTCAACGCCGCGCAGATCGCGCGCGTGAACGAAGCGCGGGCGGCGTTGCATTTGCCCGTCTCGCTCGCCAACTCGTCGGGCGTGTTCTTGCCGCAAGCGCCGCATTACGATTTCGCGCGCCCGGGATATGCGCTGTACGGCGGCAATCCAACGCTCGGCGCGAAAAATCCGATGCGGCCCGTCGTCACGCTGGAGGTCGCGATCCAGCAGACGCGCTGGATCGATGCCGGCGAAAGCTGCGGCTACAACAGCCAATGGACCGCCCGCCGCCGCACGCGTCTGGCGACGCTGCTCGCCGGCTACGCAGACGGACTGCCGCGCGGCGCGGGAGCCACGGACGGCCGCGCGGGCGCCGAGGTCGCGATCACGGGCCAGCGGTGCAAGCTGGTCGGGCGGATTTCCATGGACCTCATCATCGCCGACGTCACCGACCTGCCCGAGGAGGCCGCGCGGCCGGGCGCGCGCGCGCAGTTCTTCGGCGACGACATTCCGCTCGACGATTTCGCGGCCCGCTCGGGAACGATCGGCTATCAGGTGCTGACGAGCCTGGGGCGGCGGTACGAACGGCGGCTACTTCCCTTCGCCCGCACTTCGCGGGAGAACGCAGCGCGAAGCGCCGGATGAGGGCGGTTCCAGTCTGACAGAGACCCCTCACCCCAACCCTCTCCCGCGCGCGGGAGAGGGGGCGCATCGCGGGAGCTCGGCCTATTGCGGATTGCCGTAAGATCGGGCTTCTCTCACTTAGGCATTGAAGCAAAGGAAACATCCTCATGAGTTCACCCGCCTCTTCTCCTTTCCCGCCCGAAACCGACGGCGGCAATGTCACGCACGACGAGTTGCGGGCGGCGCTGGACGCCGGGACGATCGCGCTGGTCGACGTTCGCGAGCCGCACGAATACGCCGCGGGCCATCTGCCGACAGCGACCAATCTGCCGCTCTCGCGCTTCGACCCGGCGGAGTTACCGGAGGGCAAGCCGATCGTGCTGGTGTGCCAGGCGGGCGGGCGTTCGGCCAAGGCGATGGGCGCGGCCGTCGCGGCGGGCGTCAAGGACATTCGTCATTATCCCGGCGGCACCGGCGGCTGGCGCGCTCTCGGCGAAGCGGTCGAGATCTAGCGATTTTAATCACGTTATGGCGAGAAGGCGGCGCGGGCTATGCTCGCGTATTTGCCTGTGATAAAAAGAGAATCGCCATTACCTACGATGGCGTAAGAAGTGGGGGAAGTTATGAAGAAGCCTTCTGCCGCGTTACTTGGAATTGTCGCTCTTTCCACCCTGATATCGTCGATGGCGTCGCCTGCGCTCGCGCTGGGCCACTGCGGCCCCAATGCCCATCGCAATGGCTGGGGCCACTGCGTCTACGGCGGACAAAATCAAAATTGGTGCCTGAGAAAGACCGGTCATGCGGCCACGCGCATGCCTGACGGGAGCATGCGCTGCCTATGAGTTGAGGCGCTCGCCGTTGCAATGATTTTTGCGTGAATTCGGTTGTGGTCGATAAAATCGGGTTCACGCAAATAACGAGCGCCGTGAAGCTCAACTCGCCTCCAAAAACGTCTCCGCCGTCGCAAGATCGACCGACACGATCTGGCTGACGCCGCGCTCGGCCATGGTGACGCCGAACAGCCGGTCCATGCGCGCCATCGTCACCGGATTATGCGTGATCGTGACGAAGCGCGTGTCCGAACGCTTGCTCATCTCGTCCAAGAGATCGCAGAAGCGCTCGACGTTGTAGTCGTCGAGCGGCGCGTCGACCTCGTCGAGCACGCAGATCGGCGACGGATTGGTCAAAAATACCGCGAAGATCAACGCCATCGCCGTCAGCGCCTGTTCGCCGCCGGAGAGCAGCGTCAGCGTCTGCGGTTTCTTGCCGGGCGGGCGCGCGAGCAACTCCAGCCCCGCCTCCAGCGGATCGTCGGATTCGATCAGCAGCAGTTCGGCCGTACCGCCCTCGAACAGCGTCGCGAACAATTCGCCGAAATGCTTGTTGACGATGGTGAAGGCGGCCGTCAGCCGCTCGCGGCCCTCCTGGTTGAGGTTGTGGATCGCGGTGCGCAGGCGCTTTATCGCCTCGGTCAGATCGTCCCGTTCGGCGATCATCTTCGCGCGCGACGCCTCGACCTCGGCGAGCTCTTCCTCCGCGCGAAGATTGACGGAGCCGAGCCGCTCGCGCTCCTGCTTGAGGTTGTCGAGCTTGCGTTCGACGACGGCGGCGTCGGGCGTCGCCTCGCCCGCCTTTACGCCCGCCATGGCGCTCAAGGCCTGCGGCTCGGTCTCCAGTTCAGTCGCGATAGCGTGCAATAGTTGCTCGCGCCGCTGCCGCGCGCCTTCCAGCCGCTCCTCGGAGGCGGCGCGCGACTCGCGTGAGGTACTCATCGATTCCAGCGCCTGACGCGCGGCGCGATCGGCTTCCGCCAATTCGGTTTCTGCGAGCGCGCGCGCGTCCGCCGCCGCGCGGCCCGCCGCCTCCGCCTCGGTCAATTGGTTGAGCAGCATGCGACGCTGGAACTGGAATTGCGACGGCGCGTCGGCGAGCGTGTCCAGCTCCGCTTCCGCCGCGGTCCGGCGCTCTGAAATTTCGAATATGTGCGCGTCGGCCTTGCCGCGCCGCTCGGCCCATGAACGCCGCTCCTCGGCGATCGCGCGGCGGCGCGAGCCGCGCGCCTCCAACTCGCGGGTCAGGTTCTGCGCATAGGCGCGGGCCTCGGCGAATTCGCCGCGCGCCTGAGCGGCGGCGGCGCGGGCGCGCTCCAGATTGAGCGCGAGCTCGTCGGCGGCGGGAAGCTCCTGCATCGCCGCGCCGGCGGCGTTGCGGCGCTCGATCGCTTCGTCCCGCGCGGCGGTGGCGCGCGAAAGCGCCTCGTCGAGCGCGGCGAGCCGCGTGTGCGTCTGTGAGCGGCGGCGCTCGGCGGCGGCGAGCTTGTCGCGCGCGCCGTCGCAGGCGCCGCGGGCGTCGCGGGCGCGCTGGCGGGCGGTCGCCTCGGTGTTGGCGGCGTCGCGCAACGCGGCTTGCAGGCGCGCGGCGCTCGCCTTCAGCGCCTCGGCGGCCTGCCGCGCGGCCTCGGCCTCGCGCAGGAGATCGCCGAGCCGGTTCTTTTCGACCAGACGCCGCGCGGCGGGCGTAGGCGCGTCGGCGGTCGAGACGAAACCGTCCCAGCGCCAGATGTCGCCTTCGGGCGTCACCAGTCGCTGGCCCGGCTTCAGCAGCCCGATCAGCCCCTTGCCTTCGCCGCGCGAGATGATGCCGACCTGCGCCAGCCGGCGCGCGAGTTCGGGCGGCGCATCGACATGGCGCGCGAGGCTGGCGACGCCGAGCGGCAGCTCCGGATCGTCGTCGAGCACCGGCGAGCCTGACCAGCGCGTCGGCGCGCCGGCCGCCGTCGAGGCGTCGAGATCATCGCCCAGCGCCGCCCCGAGCGCGGTCTCGAAGCCGCGCGCCACGTTTATGGAATCCACCACCGGCGGATATTCGCCGCCCGAGGCGGATCCGAGCAGATTGTTGAGCGTGCGCGCCTCGGTCTCCAGCCGCTGCGCCTTGCGCTCGGCTTCGGCGAATGGCTCGCGTGATCGCGCCTCGGCCTCGCGCGCCGAGGCGTGCGCTTCCTCGGCCTCCGCGGTTTGCGCCTCGGCGTCGGCGAATTGCTCGGCGAAGGCTTCCAGCGTCGCGGCGGCGTCCTCGAACGCGGCCTCGTCGGCTTCCGCGCCGGACATCCCGGCGCGCTCGCGATCGAGCGCCGCCCACTCCTTTTCGAACCGCTCCCAGCGGCGGATTTCCTCGGCGAGCGTCGCGCCCATCGCGTTGCGCCGCGCGTTGAGGTCGGACGCGGCGGCTTGCGCCTCGGCGAGCGCCGCCTCCGCGAGCGAGAGCCGATGCTCGGTCTCGGCGAGACGCTCCTCGGCCTCGGCCTTGGCTTCGTCGGAGTCCTCGGACTGGCCGGCGAGCTGCTCTTCCTCCGCCTCTAGCCGCGCGGCGACGCCCGACGCGTCGGCGATCAAAGATTCCTCGCGCTCGAGATCGCGGGTGAGCTGCTCGATGCGGCGCTGGAGTTCCGCGCCGCGCGCCTCGGCCCGTTTCTCCTCGCCGGCCAGGGCGTCGCGCGCCAGCACCAGCCGATGCAGCGTGGCGCCGGCGCGCGCCTCGGCGTCGCGAAGGCTCGGCAGCGAGGCGGCGGCGATGGCTTGCATGCGCGCGGTCTCGGCTTGCAGGCGGGTGCGCTCGGCGACGTCGCGTAGGTCGGCCTCCAGGCGCCGCTCGGCCTCGGCGAAGGCGGTTTCCTGCGCGCGCCACGCGATCAACTTGGACAACGCCTCGTGACGGCGGATATCGGCGGCGAGGCCGCGATAGCGTTGAGATTGCTTGGCTTGCCGGCGCAGACTTTCGACCTGTGCGTCAATTTGACGCATCACGTCCTCGAGGCGGAGCAGGTTGTCCTCCGCGCCCTTCAGCCGCAATTCGGCTTCGTGCCGGCGCGAATGCAGGCCGGAGACGCCCGCGGCCTCTTCAAGAATGAGCCGGCGCGCCTGCGGCTTGGCCGAAATGATCTCGCCGATCTGGCCCTGCCGCACCATCGCGGGGGAGCGCGCGCCGGTGGAGGCGTCGGCGAACAGCAATTGCACGTCGCGCGCGCGCGCCTCGCGGCCGTTGACGCGATAGGTCGAGCCGGATTCCCGCTCGATCCGGCGCGTGACCTCGATCGTGTCGGAATCGTTGAACGCTGCGGGGGCGCGGCGGTCGGTGTTGTCGAGCACCAGCCCGACCTCGGCGATGTTGCGCGAAGGACGCTTGCCCGAACCGGCGAAGATGACGTCGTCCATGCCCGAGGCGCGCATGTTCTTGTAAGAGCTCTCGCCCATGACCCAGCGCATGGCTTCGACGAGGTTCGATTTTCCGCAGCCGTTCGGACCGACGACGCCGGTGAGGCCCGGCTCGATCTTGAACTCCATCGGATCGCAGAAACTTTTGAACCCGGCCAGTCGCAGCCGTTCGAACTTCATGGGCGCCGCTCTTTCACATCCGCGCCTTCCCGCCGCGAGCTAGGATGCGCGACGCGTCCGGCGGGAAGATCATCTCGAGGAGTCACGCCGCCACATCGCGGCCGGCCGATCAAGAGGCGAAGCGGAGATTCCTGTGCGAAACCGCCTTATTTCACAAGCGGATCCAGCACTCTGTCGAAGTCGCCGATCGCCAGTTCGCCTGTCATCTTGCGCCCGTTGACGAAGAAAGTGGGCGTCGAATCGATGTTGAAGGCCTCGGCCGCGCGCTCGCGGGTCTGGCTCACCTGCTCGTAAAGATCCTGATTTTTCAAGCAGGTCTCGAAATCGGTCTGCGTGAAGCCGATCGTCTTGACCATCGCGAGCAGCGGCTCGATGGGCTTGTCGACGAAGGCCCAGGTCTTCTGCTGGCTGAACATCTGGTCGATCAGCAGATTGCGCTTTTCCGGACCTGCGCAGCGGGCGAGCATGAAGCCCGCCGTCGCGAGCGGATCGAGCGGAAATTCGCGCAGGATGAACTTGGCCCGCCCCGAATCGATGTATTTGGTCTTGAGTTCCGGCCAGGTGAGTTCGTGGAACGCGGCGCAATGGGTGCAAGTCATCGAGGCGTATTCGATGATCGTGATCGGCGCGGTCGGCGAGCCCTGCACGATGTCCGGCAGCGGCCCGGCCGCCATCAACTGGTCGATCGGCACCATGACGGGCGGCGCGACGACCGCGGCCGCCGGCGGCGAAAGCGCCGGCGAGGGGGTGACGGCGGGCGTCGGGCTCGACGTCGGCGCGGGGGTCGTCGTCTGCGCGAGCGCGGGCGACGCCGCGAGCCAGAGCGCGGCGGCGAGGGAGTACAGGCGACGATCGAGCTTCACGGCTTCTCCTATGGGCGGCGGAGCCCGGGATCGGGAAACGCTGATTCGTTATCAAAATAGCGGGTCTTGGACGCCCCGCAAAATCGGATGTCGTCAAGGCGGCCCCAAAGCTATGGACG
>Ga0302157_10003223_pt1 | contig 18569 bp, 16 predicted proteins | sample I_Bog_N3_3_FD_193502 | JGI IMG/M metagenome (GOLD analysis project Ga0302157, IMG submission 193502) | Peat permafrost microbial communities from Stordalen Mire near Abisko, Sweden - I_Bog_N3_3 | ecosystem: Environmental > Terrestrial > Soil > Wetlands > Peat | place: Sweden: Abisko, Stordalen...
GCGGCGCTCCGCCAATCCGTCAGCACCCGCTGATGCGCCAGCCGCACCGACGCATTCGCCCCCTCGCCAACCAGCGTGACCAATCGCGCCTTCACCAGCGCGTCGACCAAAGCCCGCGCCGGCGCGTCGGGCGCGGCCTCGGCGAGCGGCGCGGCGCGGATGGTCAGCGCTTTTTCGCGGGAAAATTCGGCGAGGCGGCGGATCAGCGGGGGCAGGCGGCCGCGCTCGGTGTCGCCAAGCTCGCCAAGGGCCTGTTCGCCGGCCTTGTCGATGATGCCCTTGACGCCGCCGAGCTTTTCGAACGCCGCGAAGGTCAGCACGGTCTCGCCGCCCTCGATCTCCCGGGCGTCCCAGAGACGGCTCAGGGCGAGTTGCACGAGCGGCAGCATGTCGGGCCGATCGGCTTCGCGCAGCAATCGCTCGTCGAGCCGCTCGCTCGCCGCTGAATCGAGTTCGAAGGTCAGCGCGGCGGCCGCGGCGGGGGCGCGGACGATTTCGGCGAGTTCCGCCGGTCCGGGCGGGGCGAGATCGTAGGAGGCGCCCTCGTCCTTCAGCGCCTTCAGCGCCGGCGTCTCCAGCATCGGCGCGTAAAGGTCGGCCCGCAGCGTCGCGACGACCCAGACGCGCCCGGTGGCGACCAGCGCCGCCAGCAGCTCGGCGAACTTCGACCGCACCTCCGATGTGACCGAAGCCGCGAACAATTCGTCGAGCTGGTCGACGAGCAGCACGAGATCGCAGCGGACGGGGCGTTCGAAACGCTCCTTGGCCTGGACGCGCGCGGCGACGACATTGAGCGCGTTCAGGATCGGCGTCAGCGCGCTCGCGTCGGCATGGGCGAGCAAAGCCGCGAGCGGCGCGGACGTCTTGAAGTCGGCTTCCGCGATCTCCGGCAGCGCCGGTCCGCGGCCTTCCTCCTCGGGCGCCAGGTCGGCCTCGCGCAGAAGCAGCGCGGCGGCGAGCGAGGCAAAGGGCCCCTCGAGGCGATCGCTCGGCCGCAGGACGGCGATGCGCCAGAGGTCGACGCCCGGGACCACGCCCGGCGTCGTCAGTCGCGGCAGCAGGCCGGCGCGGGCCAGCGAGGACTTGCCCGCGCCGCTGGCGCCGACGATCAGCAGATAGGGCGCGGCCTTGGCGCTGGCGTCGCGCCACGCGTCCAGGGCGCGGCGAATGTCGGCGCCGCGGCCGAAGAACACCGGGGCGTGCTTGGCGCCGAACACGCCGAGTTCGCGGAACGGCGACCCCTTGATCGCCGGCCAGGGAACGACCCGGCCGCCCGAAACCTTTTCGGCGAGCCATTTGCGCAGCAGGCTCTCGAGCTGCGTCTCGAAATCGTCTTCGTTCCCGTATTTGTTGAACGCCGCCTTGAACTCATTTTGCGGCGTGACGAACCAACGGCCGATGAAGGCGCGCAGCGCGTCCCATTGCCGCACCGTCTCGTCGTAGTCTTTTTGTCCGAGTTCCGGGCGCGGCGCGCCGCCGTCGTAGCGGAACACGAACACGTCGGGCAGTTCGGACGACTTGCGCTTCTCGATCGCGGTCAGGATCTCGAAGGCCGTGCCGCTCGGATAGGGCGCGCCGTCGAGCTTTTCGGGAAAGTCCGCCGGAAGGCGGACGCCGAGCCGCCAGCGCAAGATGCCGACGACGATTTCGCAATCGGTCGCCGGGGGGATTTGCGCCTGAAACGTCGAATGCGCCTGATAATACTCGGTTTCCCAGCGCACCGTTTCCAGCCGCGCCAGCCCCGCGAACTCGCCGTTCAGCCGCTCGACCACGCGCTGCGCGCGGCGCCGCTCGATCGCGGCGTCGCCTGGCGAGGAGAGGAACAGGCGAAAGACGCGCATGGGCGGCCCTCAAATAAACGGAAGCGCAATGCGATCGACGAATGACACGGGCGTGGCCCGTTTTCAACTCACCCCGCCTCGATGGTCTTGTTGCGGAACAATTGCGCCCAGCCGGAGATGTCCTGCATCATCGCGCCCGCGGCGGAAGCCAGGGTGCGCCCGATCTGCCGCGAAGACAGGGGCTCGCCGACCACCAGGGCCGCCGCCGCCAGTTCGCGTTCTGCGCCCTCCAGCATGAGCAACATATGCGTCGATTGACGGGCGAGCAGCGCGAACTCGGCGTAGGTGCGGATGCCGACGAAGGCGCCGGCGCCCGCCGAAATCAGCGCGCCCGCCAGCACCATGAAATGCAGGGCGTTGTCCATCTTGTAATGGACGGCGAAGATTTTTCCGACCGCGAACAGCACCGTCAGGACGAACAGCCCTTCGGAGCCCCTCTTCACCCATTGCACGGCGCGCAGCGACCGGTGGCGTCGCGTCTGGTGATAGTCCTGCTGCTCGGCGACCAGCGAGCGGCCGACGTCCAGCGCGCGCCGCTTCGCGTTCGCCATGGAACCGGTCGGGAACGGCGCGGCCCGCAGCGCCGCCAGGAAATACCAGGCGATCCAAAGGTCGCGCGGCGGTTTTTCGTTCTCGTCGAGTTCGGCGGCGAGCCGCATGACGTCGGAACCCGGCAGGGACCGCCCGATCGCCGAGAGTGTGAATTGCTTGCGAAACAGCTCGGCGAGCAACCGGTAGGAAATCCAACGCTCGTGCCACCTATGGGTCAGATTGACGAGCACCAAAGCCAAAATGGCCAGGACCGCGACGACTTCCGGAACCGCGACCCAGGGGACGGTTCTGAACAGTTCGTCGCCGGTCAGCGCGGCGGACGCGAGCGCTATGACCGCCAGCAGGGCGATCAGCACGTAGGACGAGCGATAGCGGTCGCCATAGGCGTTCGCGGCGCGGTCGGGCGCTTCGAGAAGCTTGCGCCAATAGGTTTCGACGGCGCCGACCGGCGCGGCCAGCCGCTCGCCGCCGCCTCCCTTCACGGGCGCCGCCAGGGCCATCATCGCCTGATAGGCGCGCCACGGCCACCACCGCGGCAGCGGCGCTTCCGCCAAAAAATCCTCGATTGGCGGCCGGTCCCAATTCCAGCGCCGGCACATGTGGCCCGCGAGCCAGCCCAGCGGGCCGTCCCGATCCGGCCCGGCGCATTCCGGCGCGGGCGCCGCGTTGGCGATCCAGGCGCGTAGCGCCGCGAAGGCGGCGTCGCCGGTCGGCGCCTGATCCGGCGCGTTCAGGTCGACGCCGTCGCGCAGCCATTTGGGCGGCAGGATTCCGCCCGCGTCGATCCACCACACCGGCGCGCCGGCCTGGATCGCGAACGGGACGATTTCGCCCGTGCCGCCCTGTCCGCGGGCGCGCTTGCCGTCCCAGATCGCGACCAGGAAATCGCTGGCGCCGACGACGAATCGCCCGACCGCCTCGTAGCTTTCGTCCTGCGCGAGTTTTTCGCTGCGGTCGCCGTCGAGTTCGAAAACCTCGCCCTTGGCGATCAGCGCGCGAAAGGCGTCGACGCTGTCGGGAAAATCCTTTTCGTACTCGGCCTGTCGAAACGGCAGCGGAAAATAGAGCTTGGCCCCCGCCTTGTCGCCGGCCTCGGCAAACAGCCGGTCCGCGCCCTCGGCGAGCGGCGAAACGACGCGCAGGGTGAACGGAACGGTCCCGTCCGACGCCGCGCGATAGACGGCCCTGGCGGCCGGCGTCGCCGCGAAGGCCGAAAGCTCGTCCCGCGCGGCGCCCAGGCAGGCGTCGATGGCGGCGCTGAGCGCGGGGATCGCCCCGGCGGCGAGTTCCCGGCGCCCGGTGACGCCGACGCGCAACGCCAGGGGCAATTTGAGATCGCTGGCAGCGTTCGTCGCGGTCATGGCCGTGGTTCCCCCGTTGCGGTGAGTTTGCCAGGGGAAAGGGGCGGCGGCAAATGCGGGCGGTTAGGAGAAGCGCACAAATAACAGCTCCATTCCCGTCATGGCCGGGCTTGTCCCGGCCATCCACGTCATAGATCATCAATACTTTAGCATATTACCATAACCTGTTCCGGTGCGGTCGCGAGTTCGCGGCAAACCTTCCGATATTCTTAAACTGAACAACGTGGATGGCCGGGACAAGCCCGGCCATGACGAGGCCGATCGATTCACTTATTCTTGAGCGTTGCCTTATTTCTGTGCGAACGCGGCTTCGGAGGTGTCGAAGGTGAAGGTAGCGTCGGTTGAGGGGGCTGCGCGACGGCGGCTGCCGTGAGCTGGATATTTGCCGGCGACCCAGGCCAGAACCGTCGCGCGATTTGAGAGCAGCGCAACGTGTGAAAGCGGCCTTCGGCAAACGCAACCGTTCCCTTGTCAATCAAAACCTGCGCCGAGCTTCATCTTCCCCAAAACCCTCGCTAAACCCGGCCTCCAATGCTAAGCGCCCAGCCTCGCCCCGTGCCCGAGGAAACCGATTGCCGTCCGCCGATACGATCTATGCCTTGGCGTCCGGACTGGGGAAGTCGGCGATCGCGGTGCTGCGGCTCAGTGGCCCCGGCTGCGACGCCGCTGTCGCGGCCTTGACGGGCAAGGCCGATCTGCCCGACCGCGCCGCGGTCTACACGCCGCTGCGCCATCCCGCGACCGGCGAAATCCTCGACCGCGCGCTCGTTCTGCGCTTCGCGGCGCCGCGCAGCTATACCGGCGAGGACATGCTGGAATTGCAGGTCACGGGCGGGCGGGCGGTGGTGCATGACGTGCTCTCGGTTCTGGCGGGGCTGAAGGGGTTTCGGCCGGCGGAGCCCGGCGAATTCGCGCTCCGGGCGTTCGAGAACGGCAAGGTCGACCTGACCGAGGTCGAGGGCCTTGCCGATCTCGTCGACGCCGAGACCTCCGCGCAACGCCGGCAGGCCGTGCGCATCGCTGGCGGCGCGCTGCGCCGGGAGGCCGACGAAATCCGCGCGTCCGTACTCAAGGCGACGGCGGCGATCGACGCGTTGCTCGATTTCTCCGACATCGACGACGCCGAGGACTTTGCTGACCAGGAATTCCGCCAGCACGTCACGCGGGCGCGCGGAAAAATCAGAGCGGCGCTCGACGGCAGCCTGCAAATCCGCAAGTTGCGCGAAGGCTTCACAATCGTGCTCGCCGGGCCGCCCAACGCCGGCAAGTCGACGCTGATGAACGCGCTGTCGAGGCAGGAGGCGTCGATCGTGTCGGCGATTCCCGGCACGACGCGCGACGTGATCGAGGTCGCGCTCGATCTCGGCGGCTATCCGGTGGTGCTGGTCGACACCGCCGGCATCCGCGACAGCGACGATTCCATCGAGGCCGAAGGGGTGAGACGGGCGCTGATGCGCGTCCACAACGCCGACCTGGTGTTGTGGCTTTCGGAGAGCGACACGTTCGAGATGCACCCGGAGATCGCCGCGCCGGCGACGCTGAGGGTCCGCACGAAGGTTGACGCCGTCATGCCCGGGCTTGTCCCGGGCATTCACGTCGCGACGATTCAGGACCATTTCAGAACCTCGACGTGGATGGCCGGGACAAGCCCGGCCATGACGGAGGAGGCGGTGGTTGCAAGCCCCATCGCCGTCTCCGCCCTGACCGGCGCCGGCGTGCCAGAGCTGCTCGCCACCCTCCAGCGTTACGCCGAAACCGCGCTGGCGCCGGCGAGCCATTCGCTGATCACCCGCGAGCGCCATAAATTGGCCTTTAGGCAAGCGGATGCGAGCCTGGAGAGCGCGCTCGAAATCGGCTTGAGCGTTCCCGAACTCGCGGGCGAGGAATTGCGCCGGGCGGCGCGATGCCTGGAACGCGTCGCCGGCCGCATCAGCGTCGAAGACGTGCTAGACGAGATCTTTTCAAGCCTGTGTGTCGGAAAATGACCAACTTGCCCAACCTGAATTTCGACGTCGCCGTCATCGGCGGCGGCCATGCGGGCTGTGAGGCGGCCGCCGCCGCGGCGCGGATGGGGGCGCGGACGGCGCTGGTCACGCAGAGCCGCGACACCGTCGGCGTCATGTCCTGCAATCCGGCGATCGGCGGGCTCGGCAAGGGTCATCTGGTGCGCGAGATCGACGCGATGGACGGATTGATGGGCCTCGCCGCCGATCAGGGCGGCATCCAGTTCCGCGTGCTCAACCGCCGCAAGGGCCCCGCCGTGCAGGGCCCGCGCGCGCAAGCCGACCGCGCGCTCTACCGCCGCGCCATGCTCGGCCTGATCGAGGCGCAACCGAACCTGACGCTGATCGAGGCCGAAGCGGCGGAATTGCTGATCGAGGGGGATCGCATCGTCGGCCTCGCGCTTGCCGACGAGCGGCGCCTGCGCTGCGCCTCGGTGGTGATCACCACCGGCACGTTTTTACGCGGCATGATCCACACCGGCTCGGCGCGCACTCCCGCCGGCCGCGTCGGCAATCCACCCTCGGTGCGGCTCGCCGAAAGTCTGGATCGCCTGGGGTTCACGCTCGGCCGCCTGAAGACGGGGACTCCGGCGCGGCTCGACGGGACGACGATCGACTACAGCCGCCTCGAGGAGCAACCCGGCGACGACGATCCGGAGCCGTTCTCGTCGCTGACGGAAAAGCTGCCAAACCCGCAAATCTGCTGCCACATCACCCACACCACGGCGGAGGGCCACGAGATCGTGCGCAGCCACGCCCATGAGACGGCGGTCTATTCCGGCGCCATCGCCGGGCGCGGGCCGCGCTATTGCCCGTCGATCGAAGACAAGGTGATCCGCTTCGCCGACAAGACGAGCCACCAGATCTTCCTCGAGCCGGAGGGGCTGGAGGACAAGACCGTCTATCCCAACGGCATCTCGACTTCGCTGCCGGCGGACGTGCAGGCGCGGTTCATCGCCACGATTCCCGGCCTGGAAAACACGCGCATCCTGCGGCCCGGCTACGCGATCGAATATGATTACGTCGACCCTCGCCAGTTGCACCGCAGCCTGATGACGCGGCGGGTGGAAGGGCTGTTCCTCGCCGGACAGATCAACGGCACCACGGGCTACGAGGAGGCTGCGGCGCAGGGGCTGGTCGCCGGCCTCAACGCCGCGCGCCACGCGGCGCGAAAGCCGTTCGTCATCTTCGACCGCGCCTCGTCTTATATCGGGGTGATGATCGACGACCTGACGACGCAGGGCGTCACCGAGCCATACCGGATGTTCACCTCGCGGGCGGAATACCGGATTTCGTTGCGCGCCGACAACGCCGACGAGCGGCTGACCGATCTCGGAATCGAGATCGGCTGCGTGGGTTTTTCCCGCGCCGCGCGACATAGGACTTTGATGGCGAAGCTCGACGCGGCTCGCGTAATTCTGCGGGGTTCGAGCGCGACGCCGAACGAGCTCGCCAGGCGCGGCCTGAACGTCAATGCCGACGGCATCCGCCGCAGCGCCTTCGAACTGGCCGCGCAGCCGGAATTCCCGTTGTGTTTGCTCGCCGAAGTCTGGCCGGAGTTCAAGGACATCGAGCCTGCCATCGTCAAGCGCGTAGAATTCGACGCCAAATATTCCGCCTATCTCGACCGGCAGACCGAGGACATCGCGCGCTATCGCCGCGACGAGGCGCTGGCGATCCCGCAGGATTTGGATTTCCGCGAAATGCCGGGGCTCTCCAGCGAGTTGCGGTTGAAATTCGAGACGTTGCGGCCGGGCACCTTGGGCCAGGCCGGGCGCGTGGAAGGCGTGACGCCGGCCGCGCTCGCCGTAGTGGCGGCGCATGTTCGCAAGAAGGCCAGGGTCGCCGAGCGCCAAGAGGCCTGAGCGGCGGCCAGCCCCGCGCAAGCCTCGGCGTGCGTAGTGGCGATTGCTGCGCCCGGGGCGGCGTCGCGGAGACAATGCGTGGCTGGTCACAGCGCCTTCGAGGCGGCGATACCGATGGATCGCGCCGTCGCGCTCTACGGCGAGGCGCAGGCGCTTTTCCGCGTCGGCGACATAGCGGGGGCCGGCGACCGGCTCGATCAGGCGATGCGGCTGCGGCCGAATTTCGCGGAAGGCTTGGCGTTCGGCGGTTATCTGATCGAGCTTTCCGGCAAGCTGGAAACCGCCGCGCGCTTCTATGGCCGGGCGCTTGAACTCAAGGCCGACATGCCCGTGGTCTGGGCCAATTACGGCAAGGCGCTGTTTCGTCTGCGCCAGTTCGTCGGCGCGCTCGCGGCCTTCGACGCTGGGTTGGAAAGGCGCGCCACGGATGCCGACCTTTGGAACGGCCGCGCCGCGGCTTTGCGCGAGCTTGGCCGTCTCGAAGACAGCGCGGACGCCGCCGCGCGGGCTTTGCGTTACGATCCCGCGAGCGCGGAAGCCGCGGTCAATCTTGGCAATGCCCTGCACAAACTGGCGCGCCCCAGCGAAGCTTTGTTGGCCTATAACAAGGCCTGCGATCTGCACCCCGATTATGGCGACGCCCTTTGCGGAACCGGCCTTGCCCTGCGCGCGCTGGGGCGTCTGGACGAAGCGCGTTCGGCTTTTGCACAGGCAGAGGCTTTGGGCTGCCGCGAGGCGATCAGCGGGCGCGGCTGTCTCGACCTGATGCTCGGCGATTTCGAAAACGGCTGGGAGGGCTACGAGGCGCGTTGGATCTCGGGCCGATCGCTGACCGACGCGCTGGGCGTCCGCTTTCCCTGGTGGCGCGGCCCCGGGCGGGCGGGCGAGCGCGTGCTGGTGTTGAACGACCACGGGCTCGGCGACACGATCCAATTTGGCCGCTACCTGCCGATGATGCGCGAGCAGGGCGTCGCGGCGACGTTCGTCGTCCCCCGCCGCTTGCAGGGCCTGCTGGCGCCGACGGTCGGCGCGCGGCTGGTCGATTCCGTTCCCGAACACGAAGTGTTCGACGCGCAAATCGCGCTGAGTTCCTTGCCGCGCGCCTTTCGCACACGCGCGGAATCCATTCCGGCCGAGGTTCCTTATCTGGTCGCCGACCCGGCGCGCGCTTCACGTTGGCGCGAGCGCATGGGCGCGCGCGGTTTTCGCGTCGGCGTGGTCTGGCAGGGCAATCCCGATCCCGCCGCCGATCGCGCCCGCTCGTTTCCGCTCGCCGCCTTGGGCGCGCTCGCCGCGATCCCCGATGTTCGTTTGATCTCGCTACAGAAGCCGGACGCGGCGCTGGTCGTCGCGGCGCCGTTTGCGCTGGAAACCTTGGGGCCGGACTTCGACGCCGGCGAGGAGGCGTTCGCCGATACGGCCGCGGCGATGATGAGCCTGGACCTCGTCGTCAGCGCCGACACCTCTGTCGCCCATCTCGCCGGCGCTCTGGCGCGTCCGGTCTGGATCGCGCTGAAATTCGACGCCGAATGGCGCTGGCTGCGGGATCGCGACGATTCGCCCTGGTATCCGACGGCGCGGCTGTTTCGGCAGACGGAGGCCGGCGACTGGACCGGCGTGTTCGCCCGCATGGCGGCGGCGTTGCGGCGCCGCCGTCAATCGCGCACGGCGTAATAGCGACCGCCGAGCGCCGTCCGGTCGTTGCGCTTCATCGGCGATGGCGGACCGCCGCCGTGGATGCGGACGCCGACGGCGAGCCCGCGACGCCAGGCTTGCGTGACAGTGAAGAGTGCGCCGCTGTCGTCGTCGTAAACGCCGAAGCGCGGGGGCAGCCCGATGTTGCGCGCCAGACGCAACCGCATTCCGCCGGCCGAAAGGTCCTGCACGAGCGCCTCGCAGAGAAAGGCATTGTCGGCGTCGATGAGTTTGGCCGAACGCAGGCGCGTGCGCCGGCGCGCGAGAGCCCGCAAATTCATGCCCTGGCGCGGCGGCGCTTCGCTATAGGCGACGAAACCCTGCTCGGCGACAGCCGCCGACGCGCCCGGCGACAAGTCCGTCACTCGGCGCGCCTGCAACAGCGACCCGTTTGGTGTTTGCTGGGGCTTCATCGCAATCGCGCTTCCAGGACAGCCTCCGCCAACCGGGCGCTCGCGACCCGCGCGTCGACCTCGTCGCCGTTGTCGATCATGACTTCGATGATTTCCACGCCGGCGTGGGCGCGCCCGATCATCAAGCGAAAGAACACCGTGACCGCGGCATAGCTGAACTCCATGTCGAGCCGCACGCTCGGCGTCGATTCCCAGCGCAATTCGCACAGCGCCGCGAGGCCGTAGCGCAACGCGCCGCCCTTGAAAAACAGCTCGCTCGAGGAATTCACGAGATCGGCGATGTTGGCTTCCTGATGGCCGCGAATCATCACCAGGAATTCGAGCGGATCGGCGAGCCTCAACTCGGTGGCGACGTCCACCATGGCGTCGGCGAGAATGCGTTCGTTGACGTCATGACGGACGGACGTTGGGCTATGTCTCATCAATTGATCCTCCGGCGCGAAGAACTCCAGCCGTCACGCCTGCCTTGCAGCATGTGAACGATCTCGGCGACGGCTTTGTAAAACTCTGGAGGAAGGGCCGCGTCGACCTGCACGGCTTTGTAGAGCGATTGCGCCAATGGCTTGTCCTCGATGATGGGGATTTGGTTTTCTTCGGCGATCTCGCGGATCTTCAACGCGACCAGATCGACGCCCTTGGCGAGCACGACCGGCGAGGCGCCCTCGCCGCGGACGTAGCGCAGCGCGACGGCGTAGTGGGTGGGATTGACGACGACCATCGTCGCCTTCGGCACCGCATTGAGCATGCGCTTGCGGTTGCGCGACTGACGCAGCGAGCGGAAGCGCGCCTTCATCATGCGGTCGCCTTCGGCCTGACGCATCTCGTCCTTCAAGTCCTGCCGGCTCATCCGCAGTTCCCGGCGCCAGTGGATGCGCGACCAGACGAGATCGGCGCTCGCGATTACGAGCACGAAGATCGTCACCGCGGCGGTGATCTTGACGCACATCGACAGCAGGCGTTGCGGCAGATCGGCGGCCTCGGCGAAGATCGCCGTCAGAATCGTCGCCCGCTCCGAGGAGACGACGAGGCCGGCCACGACGCCGACCGCGCCGAGCTTGACGAGGCTCTTGGCGAATTCGGTCAGGCCGCGCGGACCAAACATGCGCCCGAGCCCGGATCGGATCGACAATCGCGAAAGATCCGGCTGGATCCGGTCGAAAATGATCCGGGGCACGTTCTGCGCGACGTGTCCGCCGACGCCGAACGCCATGAACATCAGCACGACCGGGCCAAGGAACGTTCCGGCGGCAATGGCGATGATGCCGCCGAGCTGGGACGCGTCGGCCGCCTGGTTCAGCCGCCAACCCGAGGGGTCGTCGATGAAATGCAGCAAGGTCGCGGCGAGTCCGGACGTCGTGTGGGGCACGACGAGCGTTTCCACGATCAGCAGCGCGGTGAGCCCGGTCAGCAAGGAAACATCCCGGGAAACCGGGATATTGCCGCCGTCCAGCGCGTCCGAGATCTTCTTGTCGGTCGGTTCTTCCGTCTTGCCGTCGTCGTCGGCGTCTTCGGCCAATTACCTCTCCTGGAGTCTATCCGCCCGCTGCATCGTCGGACTGCGGAAGTTCGATTTCGCCGCGCTGCGCCATGACGAGCACGAGCTTGACGATCTGACGGCGCGCCTTCTCGATCTCGGCCGCTGGCGCCGACGACGCGTTGGCGAGTTCGCTTTCCACCAGGCGGCGCGAGCGCGACGCCATCGCGGAAAGAACCGGCTCGCGGAAATCCGTGTCAGTGCCGCGCAGCGCGAGGACGATGACGTCGGTCGTCAGCTTGTCGAACAACAGCGCTCGCGCGCGCTGCGTCAGGCGCGTGAGGTCGTTGAACGAGAACAGCATCGTGCGAACGATGCGCGCGTCCTGGGGCTTGGCGCCGGCGAGCGCCTTCATGACGTCCTCCGCGTCCGCGGCGTCGAGATTGTTGATGATGTCGGCGATCTTGGCGCGATTGTCTTCGCCGCGCGCCGCCGCCGCGCCGCCCAGCAGCGCCTCGCGCACGGCGTCCTCGATCAAGGCGAGCGCGCCCGGCCCGACCTTGGGGGGCGAAAGCAGTCTCACCAGCACCTGATTGCGAAGCTCTCGCGGCAGTTGCGCGATCACCCGAGCCGATAGGGCCGGCTCCAACTTGGCGAGCACGAAGGTGGCCGTGAGCGGATGCTCCTCCTTCAGGAACGTCGCCAGAAGCGCGTCGGGCAGGTTCGCCATCGACTTCCAGACGTCGGGGCCCAGGGAGGCGCCGCCGAGTTCGGCGAGAATGTCCGAGATCTGATCTCCCGGCACAGCATCGGTCAGCAATGCGCGCGCCTGGCTCGCATCGCCCAAAAGGGCGGCCCCCGCGGAATAGGCGCTGCTGAATTCCCTGACCAGCGTTTCGATCTGGTCGCTGGGCAGGACCCCCAGCCGCGCCGCCGCCAGCGTGACGATGCGCAATTCGCCGTGGGTCAAATGTTTCATCAGCTGCGCCGCCGTCGGCTTGCCGAGCGTAAGCAGAATCGCCGCGGCCTTTTGCGGCCCCGTCAAATCACGCGCGTCGGATCTCTCGACTTCGGTCACTGCAAACCCTGGTTGGCGCGATCAGCGATTGGCGCGGTCGTCGTAAGGCGAGCTTACGATTTCGGTCAGCGTGACGCCGAAGCGGGAATTGTCCTCATCGACGACGACCACCTCGCCGCGCGCGACCGTGCGCCCGTTGACGAGCACGCTGACGGGCGCTCCGACGCGCTGATCGAGGGTGATCACGGCGCCGCGGCCGAGCTTCATGAGTTTCGCCACCGGCATCGTCGTCGTGCCGAGCACGACCTGCACGGTGACGGGAATCGAGAGAATGGCGTCGAGATTGGGGCCCACGCCCAAGGCTTGCGCGGCCTCCGCCGCCTCGGATACGGCGGCGTTCAGTTCGGTATCTGTTTCCATGATTGAATCCATCGTCCAGAATTCCCAAGCTGCTAGGTTTGAAGTCCGCGTCCGGAGCCGTCAGCCCGGCGCATAGTGGTCGTCTTCGGAGGAATTGCCGATGATGTCCTCGATTTCGAGCGCGTAGCGATCGCCGCGCTCGCCGAGCCTGCACAGGAACACGCCGCGCTCGACGCACTCGATGCGCACGTGGCCGTCGTTGAGATTGGAGAGCGGCAGGATCGAGCCGACCCGCAGACCGGCGACGTCGCCCAGCGACAATTCGAACTGATCGAGGATCGCGGTCAACGCGAGCTTGGCGCGCACGACGCCCTGCTCCATTTTCCGCGTCCATAGCGGATCGAGCTTGGCGGCGTTGGGATCGGGGCCGCGGCCAAACATTTCGCCCAGCGGCGTCGTCAGGGTTTGCGGCAGAACGACGACCAGGCGGAATTCGCCGCCCCGCGTCTTGATCGTGTATTGCGCCATGATCGCGGCCATTTCGCGCTGACCGAGCAGGGTGAGATCGACGATCTCGGAGAGACTTTCGAAACCGAGATCGAAACTCGCGACCGGCGAGAACGCATCCTGCAAGGAAATCGCGAAGATCTTGGCCAGACCCACGACGAGCTGGTTTTCGAGCTCCGTTCGTGGGCGCGGCGGCGCGTCCTGGCTGGCGAGGCTGGCGCCGGCGGCGAGATCGATGCCGAAGATCGCGGTGAGCAGCGTCTCCGCGATCTTGACGTCGAAGATCATCAGCGCCCGCGCGTCCAGCGCCTGGCTGCGGAGAACGGTGGCGGGATAGCCGCGGTAGGCGCCGAGCAATTCGAAGGTCGTCGTCGTCGAAATCCGGTCCGTCGCGCCGGCCGCGCCGGGCCCGCAGACGTCGGCGAGCAACTCGCCCATGCCCTCGCAGAATCGCTCCAGCGACGCGTTGAGCTGAGGCATCTTCTCGATAGGCAGCGAGGGCGCCTCGGGGCGCGCCTCCTTGAGCCAGGATGCGCCGGATTCTCTCTCGTGCGTGAGTGTGGACATGGGTTACGCCGCGTCCTTCGCGCCGCCGCCGCCGCCCATCGACGTCTCGTTTTCCACGGTGTCGATCGTCGGCCGCTCCTTGGAGGGGATCGTCTTGCGGCCGAATTCGACCGCGACCTGCGGCATCGCGCCGTTCATGAAGGCGAGCAGGCTTTGCTTGACGAGCGTGTAGAGGCGCAATTGCTTATGGCGCACGATGCCGATCTTGGACGCGATCGGCGCCATCACGCCGTAGGACAGGAAGATGCCGCCAAACGTGCCCACCAGCGCCGCGCCAATCAGGCCGCCCAGCACTTCGGGCGATTGATCGAGCGCGCCCATGGCGTGGATGACGCCGAGCACCGCGGCGACAATGCCCAGCGCCGGCAGGCCGTCGGCGACGGCGGTATAGGCATGCATCGGCTTGTCCTTTTCGTGCGCCAGCGTCTCGAGTTCCTCGTCCATCAGCGCCTCGATCTCGTGGGTCTTGGCGTTGCCGATGATGATCAACCGGCAATAGTCGCAGATGAAGGTGACGAGATCGACGTTGGCGAGCAACTTGGGGAAAGCCTTGAAAATCTCGGATTCCTTTGGATTGTCGAAATGCGATTCGACCTCGCTGCGCGATTTGGCGCGCAATTCGCGCATCAGGGCGTGCAACACGCTGAGCACGTCGAGGAAGTCGCGCGGCTTGGGAACCTTGTCGGTGATCGCTTCCACCAAGGCCTTGCCGCAATCCTTGATCGTGGCGAACGGATTGGCGATGATGAACACGCCGAGCGAAGCGCCGCAGATGATGACGAATTCGAACGGCTGCACCAGAACTTCGAGATGGCCGCCGAGCGCGGAATACCCACCGATCATGCTGCCGACGGCGATGACGATACCGATCGCAAAATTCACTTGGATTCCTCGCTTTCCGACCCCTCGAAATCTGACGGCTTAATCTTACGCGGGACTGTTTGCCGGAGGGTCAGTTTCGTGCAAGCCGACAATGGGAAAGCCTTGGGGACGGCTTTGCGATGTTCGAGGAGAGTCAGGACGCGATTATGCAGAACGGGCTCTATGTCGCTCTCTCGGGTCAGGTCTCGCTGCAACGTCGGCTCGAGACGATCGCCAACAACGTCGCCAACATGAACACTGCGGGGTATCGCGCCGATTCCGTGCGCTTCGAGGAACAGGTCGCCAAGGCCGGCGACAACAATCTCTCCTATGTTTCGAGCGGAACCGACTTCATTTCCAAACGCGCCGGCCCGCTGATAAGCACCGAAAGCCGTTTCGATGTCGCGGTCCAGGGCGAGGGTTGGTTCGGCGTCAGTCAAGGCGGCCAGACGATTTACACCCGCGACGGACGATTCCAGCTTTCCGAGACCGGCAATCTCGTCAACGTCAACGGCGCGCAGGTCGTCGACGCCGGCGGCGCGCCGATCCAGCTCGATCCCGCCGCCGGCCCGCCCGAAATCTCCGGCGACGGCATGATCACGCAAAACGGTCGTCAGACCGGCGCGATCGGTCTGTTCGAACTCGACGATACCGCGGCGCTGACCCGCGCCGGCAGTTCGGGATTCACTTCGGACAAGCCCGGGACCGCCGTGCTCGACTTCACGCGAAACAGCATCGTGCAAGGCGCTTACGAAGGCGCCAACGTCAACCCGATCGAGGAGATGAGCAAGCTGATCGCGCTGACGCGCAATTTCGACAATGTTTCCAATGAAGTGACCAAATCCGAGACGTCGCTCACCGACGCGATCAAGACGCTCGGCGGGTCCGCATGAGCGAACCCACGCGCCCGCCCGCCGCCGGACTCAACGATCTCCAGCGTTTGGAGTCGGCGATTTCGCACGGTATGCGGGCGTTGCCCTTCGCCCGCGTCAGCGGCGTCGTCACCGAGATCGCGACTTCGCATTATCGCGTGGCGGGTCTGTCGCGTTTCGTGCGGCTGGGGGAATGCGTCAAGGTCGAAACCGCGGACCGCGAGCAGATCGGCGAAGTGGTGCGCATCGAGGACAGCGCGATCACGCTGAAGCCGTTCGACGCGCGCTGCGACGCGGCGATCGGCGCGCGCGCCATTCGCGCCGAAAGCCTCGCTTTGTGTCCGCACGAATCCTGGAAGGGACGGGTCATCGACGCGCTCGGCCGGCCGATGGACGAGCAGGGCGAACTGACCTCCGGGGATAAGCCGATGCCGCTCGACGCCGAGCCTCCGCCCGCCCTCAAGCGGGCGCGGGTGAAAAAGCCGATCAAGACCGGCATCCGCGTCATCGACCTCTTCACCCCGATCTGCGCCGGTCAGCGCATGGGCATTTTCGCCGGCTCCGGCGTCGGCAAATCCTCCCTGCTGGCCATGCTGGCCCGCGCCCCGGATTTCGACGTGGTGGTCATTGCGCTGGTGGGCGAGCGCGGCCGAGAAGTGCGCGAGTTTCTCGAAGACACGTTGGGCGACAATCGCAAGAACGCCGTGACCGTCGTCTCGACGGGCGACGAAAGCCCGATGATGCGCCGCCTCGCGCCGAAAACGGCAGCGACGGTCGCCGAGTATTTTCGCGATCGCGGCCAGTCGGTGCTGCTGATCGTCGATTCCGTCACCCGCTACGCGCACGCGGCCCGCGATGTCGCGCTGGCGGCGGGCGAGCCGGCGGTGGCGCGCGGCTATACCCCCAGCGTCTTCAGCGATCTGCCGCGCCTGCTGGAGCGCGCCGGGCCCGGCGTCGACGGCTCGGGATCGATCACCGGCATCTTTTCCGTGCTCGTCGACGGCGACGATCACAACGATCCCGTCGCCGACAACATTCGCGGCACGCTGGACGGCCATATCGTGCTCGACCGCGCCATCGGCGATCAAGGCCGCTATCCCGCCGTCAATGTGTTGGCCTCCGTATCGCGTCTCGCCGCGCCGCGCTGGACGCCGGAGCAGAGCGCCCTGGTGACGCGGCTGCGCTCGATGATCGCCCGCTACGAGGAGACGCGCGAGTTGCGCATGATGGGCGGCTATACGGCCGGCAGCGATCCGATGCTCGATCAGGCGGTGAAGACCGTGCCGCGCATTTACGAATGCATGACCCAAATGCTCAGTTCGCCGCTGTGTAACGACCCGTTCGTCGATCTGGCCGCCGCGTTGCGGCCGGCGCGACCCGAAGATGCGACGCACGCTTGAGGAGGTCCGAACTATGAAACCCAAGCGCCCGGCCGTTCGCCCCCCGGTCAAGCCGCCCAAAGCCCCCGCGACTTACGCCAAGCTCGCCGTCATCGCGGCTTCGGCGACCTTCGTGACGGCGCGGCTCATCGATGTGGCGCTCATCGGTTCGGGCCTGGCGGCCGCCGCCGGCTCGGTCGTGTTCGCCGGCTTGATGGTGATGAAAAATGACCATACGCCGCGCGTCAACGGCATGGAATATCTATCCGTGTTCGCCGCGCCCAAAGGCCCCGTCAAACGATCGCCCGATTCGAACGAAGTCGCCGAGGGCCAACCGGGCATCGACCTTTCGCCGCTGGGCGCAATTCCGCTGCCGGCGACGACCGGCCGCGACGACTACGTGCTCGTTTCGGCGCAGGCGGATCGCGCCTGGGTGCGCGCGGGCTCACGCATCTTCCCCGTGCATCCCGGGGACCTGCTGCCCAATCTCGGAAAGGTCAGCGCGATCGTCTGGGGCGGCGGCCACTGGACCGTCGTAGGTGACAATGGCGAGCCTTTGCTGGTCAGCGGCGACGGTGTGGATAACAAGACCCCCAAGGGCGCGTACGCCAAGCCGCTGATTTTGGAGCAGGGCGGGGAGTAGACCTTCCACGCCCGGGCCCGCCGCCGACATGACCCTCATGCGAAAAGCACGCGGCGCATACGCCGCATAAGGCCAAACAACCGATGCCCGGGCCGAAATAGCGCCAAGCCACTCCACGACGGGAACGCCAAATTTCCGGTTTGGCGGTTCTTGAGTGGATGGAGCCTGATGCGTTTGTTTCGAATATTTTGTACGTATCATTCACGTTGAGGAAATTAGCTCGTGCATCGCAATTCGTTCGATCCCGTCGTTCCGTCGGCGCAGGAGTCCAAGCTTGCAGAATCGGCGCGCGCCGCGCTCGTCGCGGGCATCCACGACGGGACGTTTCCGGAAAGCTTCCGAAAGAAACAGCACGGCCCGACGTAGATGGCCGGGACAAGCCCGGCCATGACGGAATGGGCGATGTACGGCCAGCACGGCGCTTTCCGTCATGCCCGCGCTCGTCGCGGGCATCCACGTCGGGAAGTTGCGGGACGGTCTCCGAACGGGGGCGTCGCGTCCCGAAGTGGAGGACCGGAACAAGCCCGGCCATGACGGTATAGGGCGGTACGCGACATTCGGTCCTTGGCGACGTGCGGTTTCGTACAATGGTCTCGCCCCATTGAACGCCGGGGGGCTGTTTTGGGCGTCTGGGTTTACATCATGACGAACCGGCCCAATGGCGTGCTTTACACCGGCGTCACAAGCGATATCGCCTGTCGCGCCTTCGAACATCGCGAAGGGCTGGTCCAGGGCTTTACCCAGCGCTATGGCCTCAAGCGTTTGGTCTATATCGAGTTTTACGAGGATATCCGGGTCGCGATCCAGCGCGAAAAGAACATCAAGCACTATTCGCGCGCTTGGAAGGTCGGCTTGATCCTCGAAGCGAACCGGGAATGGCGAGACCTTTACGAGGATTTGGCGTGACTATGCTCGGCCGCCACCGTCATGCCCGCGCTCGTCGCGGGCATCCACGTCGGGACGTTGCGGGACGGTCTCCGAACGGGGGCGTTGCGTCCCGACATGGAGGGCCGGGACAAGCCCGGCCATGACGGTATAGGGCGATGTACGGCCAGCACGGCGCTATCCGTCATGCCCGCGCTCGTCGCGGGCGTCCACGTCGGGACGTTTCCGGAAAGCTTCCGAAAGAAACAGCACGGCCCGACGTGGATGGCCGGG
>Ga0302157_10003230_pt1 | contig 18558 bp, 13 predicted proteins | sample I_Bog_N3_3_FD_193502 | JGI IMG/M metagenome (GOLD analysis project Ga0302157, IMG submission 193502) | Peat permafrost microbial communities from Stordalen Mire near Abisko, Sweden - I_Bog_N3_3 | ecosystem: Environmental > Terrestrial > Soil > Wetlands > Peat | place: Sweden: Abisko, Stordalen...
ATTGGCCCGCGCCTTGGCGGCTTCGTCGGAGAACAGCAGTCCATCGGGAACGTCGTCACGACCCTGCGCCGCGAGATTTTGTTGGCGAAGGCTCTGGGTCCAGCCGAGCCGAACGAGAATCGGCCAAATCAGATCGTCCTCGGTCTGGCTTTCGTTGGGGTGTTTCGACGTCGGGAAAGTTCGGAATATCGCCTTCAAATCACCCGCGAGCGCGTCAAGGCGCGCCTCGTCGAAATCCGGCCATTCGGGGAGTTCGGTAATCGTGTCGTGAAGGAAATCGTGGGCAAACAGATTGCCCTGGACGGGAGAATCGGTCATTTGGCGAATGTCTCAATGGCCATGTCCGGCACTTAGCAGCGCCAGGGCGCGCCGAACAAGGGCGCGAACAAACGCAAAACGGGCGCTTCGAACTCGCATGGCCGCGAGCCCGGGGATTTTGGGCTTCGCGAACTTTTCAGTTTCTGATTTAAAGAAAATGTGCTATGGTAAAAAGTCCATTTGGCCATGAGGCTCTATCGCTCCATGCGGAGGGCGGAGACGGGGCCAAAAATTTGGAGAAAAAGCGAATCGGCTCTTGCGGACTTGCAAGCCATTGAAAACGCTCAAAACCACCAAGGGAATCCTTGGAAAAGGTTGGAGAAAAAAGGGCCGGACAGGGAAAAACTTGGCAAAAAGGCTTGGAAACAAGGGGATTTACAAGGCCCTGTCCGTCATGCCCGCGCTTGTCGCGGGTATCCACGTCGGGACCTTTCTGGAAAGCTTCCGAAAGACGCGCTGCGGCCCGACGTGGAGGACCGTGACGAGCACGGCCATGACGGAAAGGGCGGCTCCAGAACCAACAGTCCGACCCCCCCTTCAGATCAGCCTCAGCCCCTTCAGCGACGCATGGCCCTGCCGGCCGACGATGATGTGGTCGTGCACCGAGACCCCCAGCGGCTTGGCGATGGCGATGATGTCGAGGGTCGTCTTCACGTCCTGCGTCGAGGGGGTGGGGTCGCCGGAGGGGTGATTGTGGACCAGGATGATCGCGGACGCGGAAAGTTCGAGCGCCCGCTTGATGACTTCGCGGGGGTAGACGGGGGTATGGTCGACGGTGCCGACCCCTTGCGCCTCGTCGGCTATTAAGCCGTTCTTCTTGTCGAGGTAGAGGATGCGAAAGTCCTCCTTGTCGGCGAAGGCCATCGCCGAGCGGCAATATTCGATCACCTCGGACCACGAGCCCATCGACGCGCGCTTCTTGATCTTGCCCTTGACGAGCCGTTGCGCGGCGGCTTCGACGATCTTGAATTCGGTCGCGGCGCCGGCGCTCATGCCTTCCACCTCGACCAGACGGACGAGCGGCGCGGCGATCGTTTCGGCGAACGAGCCGAAGCGGGCGATCAACGCCTTGGCGAGCGGTTTTACGTCGCGTCGCGGGATGGCGCGAAACAGCAGCAGTTCCAGCAATTCGTAGTCGGCGAGCGCTTCGGCGCCCGCCTCGCGGAAACGGTTGCGCAACCGCTCGCGGTGGCCGTGGTAATGTTCGGCTTCGTCGTCGCTCATGCGGCGATCGGAGGCTTGTCGAGGCCTCCAGGCGAGAGGGTGAAGATTTCGTAGCCGGTCTGGGTGACGGCGACCGCGTGCTCGAACTGCGCCGACAGCGAGCGGTCGCGCGTCACGGCGGTCCAGCCGTCCGACAGCACCTTCACCGCCGCGCCGCCGAGATTGATCATCGGCTCTATGGTGAAGAACATGCCCGGCTTCAGCGGCACGCCCTCGCCGCGCCGGCCGACGTGGAGAATGTTCGGCTCGTCGTGGAACAGCCGGCCCAGGCCGTGTCCGCAGAAGTCGCGCACCACGGAGCAGCGCTCGCCTTCGGCATAGGATTGGATGGCGAAACCGATGTCGCCGGTCGTCGCACCCGGCTTGACCGCGGCGATGCCGCGCAACAGCGATTCATAGGTGACGTCGATCAGCCGCTGCGCCCGGCGCGAGGGCTCTCCCGCCACATACATCCGGCTCGCGTCGCCATGCCAGCCCTCGAGGATGAAGGTGACGTCGATATTGACGATGTCGCCGTCCCGGAGCGGCTTCTCGTCGGGAATGCCGTGGCAGACGACATGATTGATCGAAGTGCAGATCGACTTGCGATAGCCGCGATAATTGAGCGGCGCCGGATAGGCGTGGTTGTCGCGCCCAAACTCGAAGACGAAACGGTCGAGCGCCGCCGTGGTCACTCCCGGCTTGACCATGGGGACGAGCAGATCCAGCGCTCGGGCGGTCAGCTGCCCGGCCTTGCGCATGCCCTCGAACGCGTCGGGCCCGTGCAACTTGATGTGGCCGCTTCGCCGCGACTGAGCTTCATCCGACTCGACGTAAGACATTCCAAATCCTTCGGCGGGCGCTCCGCGCCTCGTGATTCCGCATCTAGCGCGCCCCGACGAGAACGCAAGCCAATCCTAACAGCGCCGCGACGGAAAATCGACAGTGCAGGCGCCGGCGGACGCCGCGGCGCGCTATGGTCGCATCTCGCCGGAATGGAGTATAGTTCGCCCGCGCGAATATGTCGCTGACGAAGCAAGGGAAGAAGGCGCCCCGGCATGACCGACGAGATCCAGACCGTAACCGCCGCCGTGCTCGTCATCGGCGATGAAATCCTCAGCGGGCGCACCAAGGACAAGAACCTCGGCTATATCGCCGAATATCTCTCCCGCGTAGGCGTCGACGTGCGCGAGGCCCGCGTCGTGCCCGACCTCGAGGAGGAGATCGTCCCCGCCCTCAATGCATTGCGCGCGCGCTACGATTATGTTTTCACGACCGGCGGCATCGGCCCGACCCACGACGACATCACCGCCGATTGCGTCGCCAAGGCGTTCGGCGTGCCGATCGGCGAAGATCCGCGGATCATCGAAATGATGCTCCAGCGCTACGCCCCGGGCGAACTGACGCCCGCCCGCCGGCGCATGGCGCGCGTGCCGCAAGGCGGCGAACTCGTCGACAATCCCGTGTCCAAGCTACCCGGATTCAAGATCGGGAACGTCATTGTGATGGCGGGCGTGCCCTCCGTGATGCAGGCGATGCTGGACCACGCCGTGACGCTGATTCGCACGGGATCGCCTATGCGAGTCCAGACGATCGAGGCCGGCGCGATCCCGGAAGGGCGCTACGGCGACGCGCTGGCGCAGGTCGCCAAACGCCACGAAAATGTGATCATCGGCTCATATCCGTCGTTCGCCGACGGCAAGTTCAAGAACCAGATCGTCGTGCGCGGCAAGGACGAGACGGAAGTCGATCAAGCGCGCGTCGCGGTTGAGGCCATGCTCGCCGCGTTCGCCGGTTGAAGCCTCAGTCGAGCGGCGCGACCGGGATATCGTTGATCGCCTTGCTCTTGGCAGCGGGCGCCGGCGGCGGAGCGGGCTGCGGCGCCTTCGCCACAGGTGTCTCCGCGGTTCCGGAACTGGCGACCAGCCCCGTCGTCGCCGGCGCGGTCGGCTCGGCGGCGACAGGCTGCTGCGCCGGCGCGGTCGCCTGGGGTGGCGTCGAAGGCTGCACGATGGCCGAAGGGGCCACCGTCGTAGTTTGCGGCGGGTCGCTGGCTACCGGCAAAGCGACCGGTCTTGGACGGAAGACCTTCGGCTTCGGCTTCTCGACGGATTTCGTTTCCGGCACATATACGGCCGGCGGCGTGGCGGCATGGCCGTCGCCATAGGCCAATTGGCGCGGACGCGCGACGCGTGGCGGCATCGGCGGGTTTTCACTCGGGAAAGCCTCGATCACTTTGGGCCGCGTGACGGGCACGTCGACTTCCGGACGCGGCGCGTAGCTCCATTCCGAGGCGTCCATGCGCGGGCGCACGTCTGGGCGGCGCGCTTCCTCCCAAGGCGAGGGCCGAAGCGAATAGCGTTCGACGATCCGCCCGCTTTGAGCATCGATGATCAGTCGCTGCGGAACGCCGGCGCGATCCGAGGCGTCGACCAGATAGACGTCGCCGCGCCGCACGACCGCGCTGTGAGCGACGAAGCCCGAACGCGCGAGATTGTTTTGCACTGCATAAGGGCTAACGGCGGGTGAGAACATGTCGAAGATCGAGTCCGCTCTGGCGGCCATCGGCGCCAACACAAGACTAACGAGCATCGACGCCGCGAGAGCGTTGCGCCTCCGCTTCGATACCGGCTTTGACGCCATGGGGTCCAACTCCGTAAAAATCCGAAGGGTCCCTTAACACAAAATTAACGTTTGCGGCGCCGGCGGCGCTCAACTTTCCTCAATTCATGGCTAACGCGATCATGGCGGCGATATCCTCGTCGCGGGTCTCGAAAGAGGTGACGAAACGGTACAGCGTCTCGCCCTCGCGTGGCGCCAGGCTGCTGGCGAGCGCGCGCGTCGGCCACGCGTAAAAGCGCGCGCCCAGAGCCTGCCAGCGCTCGCCGCGGCCGGTGGGCGCGATGACGAACACTTCGTTGGCCTCGGTCGGCCAAGCCGGGCGCACGCCCGGAGCGCTCAGCAGACCGTCGGCCAGCTTCCGCGCGGCGGAATTGGCGCGCCTGGCGAATTCGAGCCATAGGCCGTCTTTCAGATAGGCCTCCATCTGGGCGCCGAGAAAACGGCCCTTGGAAAGGGTGTGGCCGCCGCGCTTGCGCAGGTATGCGAAGTTTTCCGCCTTAGCGGCATCGAAAAAAATCACCGCCTCGCAGGCCAGGGCGCCGTTTTTCGTGGCGCCAAACGAGAGAACGTCGATCCCCGCGCGCCAGGTCATTTCAGCGGGGGAGGCCTCCAGCGCGACGAGCGCATTGGCGAAGCGCGCGCCGTCCATGTGCAACGCGACGCCCGCCTGATGCGCCAGTTCCGACAGCGCGGCGATTTCTTCGAGCTTGTAAATCGTCCCCGCTTCCGTAGCTTGCGACAGCGAAAGCGCTCCGGGTTGCACGGTCTTGACGAGACCGCGCGGAAATCGCTCCAGCGTCTCGGCGAGCGCGTCCGGCGTGATCTTGCCGCCGAGGCCCGCAATGCCGACGAGTTTCGCGCCGCCGGCGAAGAATTCCGGCGCACCGCACTCGTCGTCGTGCACATGCGCTTCCTCGTGACAGAATATCGCTTCCCATGGCCTCGCCAACGCGCTCAGAGCCAGCGCGTTGGCGCCGGTGCCTGTAGCGACCAGGAACGCTTTTACCGGCGTTTCGAATTGCTCGCTCAACATCGCTTCGGCGCGTTGGGTGTAAACGTCCGATCCGTATGCTGGGGCTTGCACGCGGCCGGAGGCGGCGATCGCATCAAGGATTTGCGGCGCAACGCCCGCGCCGTTGTCGCTAGCGAAATTCACGGATCCTGCCTCTTTTGTCGCGCGGCGCCGTTGCGCCGTCGAGCGTCTTCAACCGCCCGCGATGGGATTGGCAAGCCCGAGTGTGCGTTGCCGAAAAAAAAGTCAAGCGTTGCTAATTGGCGTCTTGTGTGCGCAGCGCATTTCTGTCATGGTCCGGTGAATAGGACAGCTTTGCTGACCATTTAATCGCTCAGTCATTTTTTAGGCGCGTCGGCGCCAAAAAATGGTGCGGCTCGCGGGGTTGACTTCGGATGTCGGACGCTACGAACAAACGGGACCGAAAAAAACCCGCCGCGTAAAGCGCACGTGGTCCCCTTGATGCAAGACCGCCTCCGTCCGAACTCGATTTTCCTGCCTACTGACATACGATCCCTGCACTTGACGAGCCAACGCCGTCAAACTGCGACTTAAGCCCAAGGGAGTGGAAAGATGAACGCCAACGCCACAGGCCCGATAGACGCCCGCGACGCCGCCCCTGCAATCGTCCTGGGCGCGGATCCGCTGACTCCCCGCGAAATCGGGATGTATGATCCCGCCAACGAGCGCGATTCCTGCGGGGTCGGCTTCGTCGCCGACATGAAAAACCGGAAGTCGCACGCGATCCTCGAAAAGGGCTTGCAAATCCTCCTCAACCTCGACCACCGCGGCGCGGTGGGCGCGGACCCGACGCTCGGCGACGGCTGTGGGGTCCTGACACAGATCCCGCATGGGTTCTTCGCCGCCGAAGCCGCCAAACTCGGCATGTCCCTGCCGGAGCCCGGTCAATATGCGATCGGCCAGTTCTTCATGCCGCGCGACGCGGCGGCGCGCGCCGAAGTCGAGCGCATCGTCGAAGAGTTGGTGGCGGTCGAAGGCCAGAAGGTGATCGGCTGGCGCGATGTCCCGGTGGACAGCTCGGTTCTTGGCGCCCGCGTCAAGGCGGTCGAGCCGGTGCACCGTCAAGTGTTCATCGCCAGCAATTCGCATCTGGCCGACGAGGACGCCTTCGAACGCAAGCAGTTCATCATTCGCAAGGCGATCTCCAACCGGGTTTACGCGCTCGGCGGCCCGGCTTACGCGGAGTATTATCCCGTATCCATGTCCTGCCGCACCATCGTCTACAAGGGCATGGTGCTCGTCAGCCAGCTCGGCCCCTATTACGCCGACCTGCGCGACGAACGCTTCGAGACGGCGTTGGCTCTCGTGCATCAGCGCTTCGCGACCAACACCTTCCCGTCGTGGCGCCTCGCGCATCCTTATCGCATGGTCGCCCATAATGGCGAAATCAACACGCTGCGCGGCAATGTCAACTGGATGGCGGCGCGTCAGGCGAGCGTCGATTCGGAACTGTTCGGCAACGACATCTCCAAGCTGTGGCCGATCTCCTACGAGGGCCAGTCCGACACCGCTTGCTTCGACAACGCGCTCGAGTTCCTCGTGCGCGGCGGCTATTCGCTGACTCACGCAATGATGATGCTGATCCCGGAGGCCTGGGCGGGCAATCCGCTGATGAGCGAGGATCGCCGCGACTTCTACGAATATCACGCGGCGCTGATGGAACCGTGGGACGGCCCGGCAGCGATGGCGTTCACCGACGGCCGCCAGATCGGCGCAACGCTCGATCGCAACGGCCTCAGGCCGGCGCGCTATTTCGTCACCGACGACGACCTCGTAGTGCTCGCGTCGGAAATGGGCGTGCTGCCCGTGCCAGAGGAGAAGATCGTCAAAAAGTGGCGGCTTCAGCCGGGCAAGATGCTGCTCGTCGATCTGCAAGAGCATCGCATCATCTCCGACGACGAGATCAAGCAGACGCTATCGGGCGCCAACCCCTACAAGGCTTGGCTGGCCAAGACGCAGATCCAGCTCGAAGAGCTGAACCCAGTCGAGCCCCGCGCGTCGCGGACCGACGTCTCGCTGCTGGATCGCCAGCAGGCCTTCGGCTACACCCAGGAGGATCTCGCGATCCTGCTTTCCCCCATGGCGACGACGGGACAGGAAGCCGTGGGATCTATGGGCACAGACACGCCGATCTCGGCTATTTCCGAAAAGTCGAAGCTGCTCTACACCTATTTCAAGCAGAACTTCGCGCAGGTGACCAACCCGCCCATCGATCCGATCCGCGAAGAACTCGTCATGAGCCTCGTCTCGTTCATCGGACCGCGGCCGAATCTGTTCGACCTCGAAGGCAACGCTCGACGCAAGCGTCTCGAGGTGCGCCAGCCGATCCTGACCAACGAGGACCTGGAGAAGATACGCTGTATTGGCTTCTTCGAAGATTCTTTCGATACCAAGACGCTCGACATCACCTATGAAGTCGCCAAGAGCGCCGCGGGGATGAACGACGCGTTGCAGCGTTTATGCGACCGCGCCGAGGCCGCCGTCGCCGGCCGATACAACATCATCATCCTCTCCGACCGCATGGTCGGTCCAGATCGGATACCGATCCCGGCGTTGCTGGCGACCGCCGCCGTTCACCACCACCTGATCCGCAAGGGTTTGCGCACATCCGTCGGGCTGGTGGTGGAAACGGGCGAAGCGCGCGAGATACATCATTTCGCCTGCCTCGCCGGCTACGGGGCGGAGGCGATCAATCCCTATCTCGCGTTCGAGACGCTGGCGGCGATGGCGAAGGATCTGCCCGACGAAGTCAGCGCCTATGAGGTCGTCAAGCGCTTCATCAAGTCGATCGACAAGGGCCTGCTCAAGGTCATGTCCAAGATGGGCATCTCGACCTATCAGTCCTATTGCGGCGCGCAGATCTTCGACGCCATCGGCCTCTCCAAGGCGCTGGTCGACAAGTATTTCTTCGGCACTTCGACCAAGATCGAAGGCGTCGGGCTCGCCGAAATCGCCGAGGAGACCGCGAGCCGGCACGCCGACGCGTTCGGCGCCTCGCCGGTGTTGCGCTCCTCGCTCGAAGTCGGCGGCGAATACGCCTATCGCACCCGCGGCGAGGCGCACAATTGGACGCCGCAGACCGTGTCACTGCTCCAGCACGCGGTTCGCGGCAACGCCAAGGACAAGTACAGGGCCTATGCCAAGTTGCTCAACGAGCAATCGGAATCGCTGCTGACGATTCGCGGTTTGTTCCGCATCAAGAGCGCCGAGGAAGACGGACGCGCCCGCGCACCACTGGAAGAAGTCGAGTCGGCGGTCGATCTCGTCAAGCGCTTCGCCACGGGCGCCATGTCGTACGGCTCGATCTCGCGTGAAGCGCATACGACGCTGGCGATCGCGATGAACCGCATCGGCGGCAAATCGAACACCGGCGAGGGCGGCGAGGAATCGGACCGCTATAAGCGGATGGCCAACGGCGACTCGATGCGCAGCGCGATCAAGCAGGTCGCCTCGGGGCGGTTCGGCGTGACGGCGGAATATCTCGTCAACTCCGACATGATCCAGATCAAAATGGCGCAGGGCGCGAAGCCCGGCGAGGGCGGCCAATTGCCGGGGCACAAGGTCGACGCCGTCATCGCCAAGGTGCGCCATTCCACGCAGGGCGTCGGCCTCATTTCGCCGCCGCCGCACCATGACATCTACTCGATCGAAGATCTCAAACAACTCGTCTTCGATCTGAAGAACGTCAACCCGTTAGCGGCGATCTCCGTTAAACTCGTCTCGGAAGTGGGCGTCGGCACCGTCGCCACGGGCGTCGCCAAATGCAAGGCTGACCATGTGACGATCTCGGGTTATGAAGGCGGCACGGGCGCTTCGCCGCTCACCTCAATCAAGCACGCCGGTTCGCCGTGGGAGCTCGGCCTCGCCGAAACGCACCAGACGCTCGTCATGAACGGCCTTCGCTCGCGGATCGCCGTGCAGGTCGACGGCGGGCTCCGAACGGGCCGCGACGTAATCGTTGGGGCGCTGCTTGGCGCAGACGAATTCGGATTCGCCACCGCGCCGTTGATCGCGGCGGGTTGCATCATGATGCGCAAGTGCCACCTCAACACCTGCCCGGTGGGCGTCGCGACCCAGGACCCAGTGCTGCGCAAGCGCTTTGTCGGCACGCCGGAGCACGTCATCAACTTCTTCTTCTTCGTCGCCGAGGAAGTACGCGAGTTGATGGCTGAACTCGGCTACCGCAAGTTCGACGAAATGGTGGGTCAGCGGCAAATGCTCGACAAGGCCAAGGTCGACGATCACGCCAAGTCCAACGGCCTCGACTTCGGCAAGCTGTTCTACAAGCCGTCGCCCTGGGCCGGCGACACGATCTATCGCTCGATCGCTCAGGACCATGGCATCGACAGCGTGCTCGATCGCACGTTCATCGCGGAGACCAAGGATGCGGTGGATTCGGGGCGGCACGTCCGCCTCGATCTTCCTATCCGCAATTCCGACCGCTCCGCTGGCGCCATGCTTTCCGGGGAGATCGCGCGCCGCTACGGGCATGCTGGCCTGAAGGACGGCTCGATCCACATCAAGCTCAAGGGCTCGGCGGGCCAGAGCTTTGGCGCGTTCGTCGCCAAGGGCGTGACGCTAGAACTCGAGGGCGATGGCAACGATTACGTCGGCAAAGGCCTGTCGGGCGGACGTCTGATCGTGTATCCGCCGCGCGAGGCCGTGAAGCTGGAAGCGGAAAAGGCGATCATCGTCGGCAACACCGTGCTTTACGGCGCCATCGCCGGCGAGTGCTATTTCCGCGGTGTCGCCGGCGAAAGGTTCGGCGTGCGCAACTCAGGGGCGATTGCGGTCGTCGAGGGCACCGGCGACCACGGCTGCGAATACATGACCGGCGGAATCATCGTCGTAATAGGCGAGACCGGCCGCAATTTCGCGGCCGGCATGTCCGGGGGCATCGCTTACGTGCTGGACGAGACCGGCGATTTCGCCAAGCGCTGCAACCTCTCGATGGTCGAACTGGAGCCGGTCGCGGCGGAAGAAGAGATGATGATGCTCCACCACCATTCGGGTGGCGATCTCGCCGGTCACGGCCGCGTCGACGTCATGGGCGACATGAGCCGCCACGACGGCGAGCGCCTGCACCAGTTGATTGTCAATCACGCGCGCTACACGGGTTCGACGCGGGCTCGCGAGATCCTGGAGAACTGGGAAGCCTACCTGCCGAAGTTCCGCAAGGTCATGCCGGTCGAATATCGACGCGCGCTGGCGGAACTCGCGGCGCGGAATGATGGGATGGAAATGAAAGCGGCGGGGGAGTGAAGCGTTAGGGCCTCTTGAGGGTCATCACGGCCCTAGCCGTCACGGCCGGACTTGTTCCGGCCATCCACGCCGGGCTGCGTCGCCCAGTTCCGAGGCTTTCCAGTAACGTCCCGACGTGGATGCCCGTGACGCGCACGGGCATGACGGGGAGCGCAGGGCAATCCTAGCGTATGAGCGAGTGGCCCGCGAGGGATTGGGGCAGCCGACAGGCTGAGATGCGGCTCACGGAAACACACGGTTATGTCATGAAAATCTACGGCGACCTGAAATCCGGTAATTGCCAGAAGGTGAAGGCGACCGCCGACTATCTCGGCCTCGCCTACGATTGGATTGCGATCGACGCGGGCAAAGCTGAGACGCGCACGCCCGCATTCCTCGCCCTCAATCCGGCCGGTCAGGTCCCGGTCGTCGTCTTCGACGACGGCCGGCCGCTTTCACAGTCGAACGCCATCGTGCGACACTTGGCGCGCGGATCGTCCTTGATCCCGCAGGACGCCTTCGATCAGGCCAAGGCCGACGAGTGGATGTTCTGGGAGCAGTACAGCCACGAACCCTATGTCGCGGTGGCGCGCTTCCAACGCGTTTATCTCGGCAAGCCACAGATCGAAATCGATCCCGGCCTGATGGCGCGTGGCGACAAAGCGCTCGACCGGCTCGAACTGGGGCTCGCGGGCAATACGTATCTGGTCGGCGAAAAACTCAGCATCGCCGATATCGCGCTGCTGCCCTATACGCGACTCGCGCACGAGGGCGGCTTCGATCTTGCATCTCGGCCCGGGATAAGTGATTGGATCGCGCGTTGCGAAATCGAATTGCCGTTCAACTGAGGCCCTGCCTCCGAAGCGTTACGAGAAAGATCAAGTCATGGGCAAGGTGACGGGGTTCTTGGAGATCGATCGCGCGGACCGGCGTTACGCCCCGGCCTCCGATCGTATCCGCCATTATCGCGAATTCCTCATTCCGCTGAGTGAGGAATCGACCCGCAATCAGGCGGCGCGTTGCATGAATTGCGGAATTCCCTATTGCCATAATGGTTGCCCGGTGAACAACCAGATTCCCGACTGGAACGATTTGGTCTATCGCAGCGACTGGCAGGAAGCCTCCCGCAACCTGCATTCCACCAACAATTTCCCGGAGTTCACCGGCCGCGTATGCCCCGCGCCCTGCGAGGCGTCGTGCACGTTGAACATTCCCGACACGCCTGTCACAATCAAGACGATCGAATGCGCGATCGTCGACCGCGCCTGGGAGCAGGGTTGGATCAAGCCCGAGCCGGCGGCGCTCAAGACCGGCAAGCGCATCGCGGTCGTCGGCTCCGGCCCCGCGGGCCTTTCTTGCGCCCAGCAACTCGCGCGCGCCGGACACGAAGTTCATGTCTACGAGAAGAATGCGCAGCCCGGCGGCTTGCTGCGTTATGGCATCCCCGACTTCAAGCTCGAGAAGCGCCACATCGAGCGCCGAGTCGAGCAGATGAAGGCCGAGGGCGTCGAATTCCATTGCAACGTCAACGTCGGCAAGGATGTCACGACCGCCTCGCTGCTCGAGGGCTTCGACGTAGTCGCGCTCGCGGGCGGCGCCGAGCAATCACGCGATCTGCCGGCTCCGGGGCGAGACTTGGCCGGCGTCCATTTCGCGATGGACTTCCTGCCGCAGCAGAATCGACGCGTCTCGCATGAGCCGATCGTCACCAACGCGCCAATCCACGCCGCTGGCAAACATGTCGTCGTCATCGGCGGCGGCGATACCGGCTCCGACTGCATCGGCACCTCCATCCGTCAGGGCGCGTTGAAAGTGACGCAGCTCGAAATCATGCCGATGCCTCCGAAGATGGAAGACAAGATGCTGAGCTGGCCGAACTGGCCGGTGAAATTACGCACCTCGTCCAGCCACGAGGAAGGCGCCGAGCGCGACTTCGCGGTCAATACCGTGAAATTCGAGGGCGAACACGGCGTCGTGACCGGCGTTCTGTGCGTGCGCGTCGATGAAAAGTTCAAGCCGATTGCTGGCACGGAGTTCACGCTCAAGGCCGATCTCGTTCTGCTGGCGATGGGCTTCATTTCGCCGGTAAAGGAGGGTATGATCTCCGAACTTGGCGTGTTGCTCGATGGCCGCGGCAATGTGGCCGCCGACACCAACGGCTACGCCACTTCGCAGCCTAGGGTCTACGCATGCGGCGATATGCGCCGGGGACAATCGCTGGTCGTCTGGGCGATCCGCGAAGGTCGCCAATGCGCTGCATCGATCGACAAGGCGCTGATGGGCGCGACCGTGCTGCCGCGATAAAGGCCGCAGCGGGTCATAGCCTCGGCCCTGCTGAGCCAAGGGGGATCAGAGCCGCCGCGCGTCTGGCTGAGGAAGTTGAAATGCGTCTGGCGCCCCTCATGGCGAAGGCGGCGATCGTCCTATTGGCGTTCGCGGTCGCCTTGGCGCTCGCGTCCTGGGTCGTCATCGAGTTCGCCGCCGACGCGAGGATTCATCATTCTGTCGAGGAACTGAACCCCGCCAAGGCGGGGTTGGTGCTCGGCACGTCGCGCTTGCTGCCAGGGCGTTCGCCCAATCCCTATTTCGACAACCGCATCGAAGCCGCGGCGCGGCTCTTTGCCTCGGGCAAGGTCGAGTATCTCATCGTCAGCGGTAACCAGTCGCAGGGCGGACGCCCGACGGGGGGCTACGACGAACCCTCCGACATGCGCGACGCGCTCATCGCCAAGGGCGTCCCAGCCGGGCGGATCTATCGCGACTACGCCGGCTTCCGCACACTCGATTCGGTGTTGAGAGCGAAGAGCGTGTTCGGGCAGAACCGCGTGATCGTCGTCTCGCAGCATTTCCACCTCGCCCGCGCACTTTTTCTCGCATCGCGCCACGGGTTGATCTTCGACGGTCTGGAGGCGACCGACGTCCCGTGGAGATATGACATCCGCACGAAATTACGCGAACTGGCGGCGCGCATGCGCGCGGTCCTCGACGCCGCCTTGGGGCTAGGCGCCCGCTTCGGCGGCGCCGGGATCGAGTTGGGCGTCGACCCGCCGAGCTGAGGTCATTTCACGCTCGCGACCCTGAACGTAATCAAATCCCCGTCCTCCTCACGGATCGAAACATATTCGTCCTTCACGAAGACATGGTCGCTGAAACGGAAGCCGTCCTCCTCCTCGTCGAGCATGGGGCCGACGCCGACTTCGAATCGCCACGTCGAACCGCCCCGCCCGCCGGCGCGGTGGACCAAAAGGCCGCGCTGCTCGGGCTCGTCGCCCCAAAAGCGGTGAACGAAACATTCGCTACGATGCGCTTTCCAGGCCTCGAGGTCGATCCTCCCCTCGGCGGTCAACGGCGCGACGAACGCGTAGCCATGACGGATCGAACCTTCCGGGAAGAGTTTCGATCGCGCCGCGTTCAGGGTGATGGTCTTGAGGGCGGGCGTCGTCATCGTCAGAGTCCTTCACTTGGCCTTCGGCCGCCCGCGCACGTTCGCTCCGTCATGCTGCGAAAGCATTGAGGAAGCGCAAAGTTCCAGGGGCGCCGATCGAGGCGAATTCGCGGACCCCGTGAGCTGGCTGGACTTGGGAGGTTCAATAGGCGTTCCAGCCGTCTTCCCAACGGGCCGCGCCTCAAGCCTTGGTAGCGGCACTATCCGTGCGACAGAAGGCGCCGACCATGAATCCGTAGCCACGCGGAAAACGCATAGCTGGCATAACCAGGAGGCTATCGGCGAAAATGCATGACGCCAGCCAATTTCTCTTTCCGGGAAGCAGCTTAGCCCAAGTTTTCAGCTAAGCCATTGATTGCGATGGTGGGCGCACAAGGGCTCGAACCTTGGACCCGCTGATTAAGAGTCAGCTGCTCTACCAACTGAGCTATGCGCCCATCGCAACCGCAGGTAAGGCGCCCGCAGCGACGCCCGGCATGTAGCAAAGGCGCCGGGCCGTGTCCAGCGGCGCCGACGCATTTTTCCAAATGCCGGCGCCGCTATTTTCAAATCAATTGCGGGCCTTGTCGACCAGCTTGTTCTTGCCGATCCACGGCATCATCGCGCGCAACTTGGCGCCGACCTCTTCGATCGGATGCGCATTTACGCGCGCGCGTGTGGCCTTGAAGGACGTCTGGTTGACCTTGTTCTCCAACATCCAGTCGCGGGTGAACTTGCCGCTCTGGATGTCATTGAGCACGCGCTTCATCTCGGCCTTGGTCTCGGCGGTGATGATCCGTGGGCCGGTGACATACTCGCCGTATTCGGCAGTGTTGGAGATCGAGTAGTTCATGTTGGCGATGCCGCCCTCGTAGATGAGGTCGACGATCAATTTCACTTCGTGCAGGCACTCGAAATAGGCCATTTCTGGGGCATAGCCGGCTTCGGTCAGTGTCTCGTAGCCGGCGCGGATGAGCTCGACCAAGCCGCCGCAGAGCACCACCTGCTCGCCGAACAGATCGGTCTCGCATTCCTCGCGGAACGAAGTCTCGATGACGCCGGCCCGACCGCCGCCTATCGCCGAAGCGTAGGAGAGGCCGAGGTCATGCGCGTTACCGCTCGCGTCCTGATGGATCGCGATCAGGCAAGGCACGCCGCCACCGCGCTTGTATTCGGAGCGCACGGTGTGGCCGGGCCCCTTCGGCGCCACCATCAGCACGTCGATGTCCGCGCGGGGCTCGATGAGATTGAAATGAACGTTGAGGCCATGAGCGAACAGCAGCGCCGCGCCATGCTTCATGTTCGGCGCGAGTTCGGCCCGATAGATGTCGCCCTGCAACTCGTCGGGCGTCAGCATCATCACGACGTCAGCCCATTTCGCTGCGTCGGCTACGGACATCACGGGAATGCCTTCGGCCTCAGCCTTTTTCGCGGAAAGCGAGCCAGGACGCAGCGCGACGGCGAGGTCCTTGACGCCGCTGTCGCGCATGTTGAGTACGTGAGCATGACCCTGGCTGCCGTAGCCGACGACGGCGACCTTCTTGCCCTTGATGAGATTGAGATCGGCGTCCCGATCGTAATAGACGCGCATAAAGATGTCCTTCGCTGGCGTTTCCAACGCTTTTTCGAGAGGGTCGGACAAGGGCCGAGGCCTGAGCCGGTCGCGCGCTTTTAGTGAAAGCCGTCGCGCCGATCAAGCCCAAGCCCATCCCGCTTCCCTACTCGTTGGCGAACATCCGATAATTGCCGCGCGCGCCATCGCCTTTCGGGCCGGGATCGTCCGGCGCCGCGGACGGCAGCATCACGACATTGCCGTTCCGCACCGCCGCGGCGGCGGCAGGCGCCGGAGGACGAGGCGCTTCCGCAGCCGGCGCGGACGACGACGGGGGCTCGGCGGCGGGCGGCGGCGGAGGCTCGATCACGGCGGGCGCCGCCACCGGACGCGCCGGGGCCAGCGGGACCGGTTGCGGCGCGGTCAACCGCTCGTCGGGCGTACGCCAGACGAAGGCGTCCAGCACGCCTGCCGGCGAAACGGGCGCCCAATGGTCGCTGATCACGCCGTCGGCGACCCAGGCGCGATCCCGCGGCGCATGAGCGGCGCGGTTCAGCCATTCGCGCAATGCGCCCTCGTTGCCCTCCGCCTCCTCGATCTCGGCGGAAAGCAGGCAAACCCTTACCGTGGGTCGCGGTTGCCCGGCGTCCCCGCGCAACAGCGGCGCCAACGCCGTCCGGGCGGCCTTGATGTCGTTGGCGTCCAGGGCGGCGCGGGCGATCGTCAGTTGGCTCTCGATATCGAAGGGCGCGACACGGGCCAAAGCTCGGGCGCGGGCCAGCCGGTCGGTCACCGAATCGCCGTGACGGACTCGCAGATAAGCGGCGGCGATTTCAGGATGCGGCGTCTCCTTGAACGCCGTCTCCAGCACTTTGGAGGCCTTCCGATAGTCGCCGGAGGCGCCGAGCAGTTTCCCCGCGAGCGCGGCGGCGGGCGTTAGGCCGGGCGCCAAGGCCAAAGCCTCCTGAGCCAGCAGCAATGCGCGCTTCGAATCGCGCTCGGCCGTTTCCTTGGCAATGGCGGTCTTCAGCACCGCGCGCCAACGATTGGCGGTCGCCTTGTCCAGCAATTTTTTCGCGGCATTGGATTCGACGGTCGCGAGCGCGCCGGCCCAGTCGCCCTGCTGCGACCGATCGTCGAGCACCGCCTGAGCCGCCCAGGGCAAGGCCGCATACTTGTGCGCGCGCGACGCATATTCCACCGCCGCATCCGCCTCGCCGGCGCGGCGCGCCTCGAGATGCAGACCGCGCAGACCCAGCGCGTGCGTTTCGCTATTTTCAAGCATTTCGTTGAATGCGGCCGTGGCGGCGCCGCGGTCCCCCGAAAGCTGCGCCGCTTGCGCGCGCAACAGTTTGGTGAGGGGTTCGTTGCCGATGAACTTCCGGGCCTCCGCGGCGTGTCTTTCGGCGGCCCGCGCATCGCCCGAGCCGATGGCGATCATGCCGCGGGTGAGGGCGTTGAAGCCTTTCTCGCGGCGGCGCATCCGCGTCGCCAACGAGATCAACGACGGGGCGCGGAAAATGAAGCGCAGCAACGTCCAGAGAATGCCCAGCGCGATGGCGATGCCGAGCACTATGCCCAGACCGACCGTCAGGGAGACCTGATATTGGACGCCGCGCCAAGTGAGCGCCACATCGCCGGGATTGTCCGCCAGCCAGGCGAGACCCGTCGTTGCGGCGCCGATAAGCACGAAAAAAGCCAATAGGCGAAGCATGACTGCATCCTTAACCCGACGTGACGCCGACGTTGGGCGCCGCGATAGACTCAATTTGCCCCAGGCATGTCTGGCGCCCGGCTAGTTCTTCGCATCCGCGAAGCGCTTGAGCGCTGTCTCGGCCAGAGACCGCGCCGCCGCCGTGGCGTTTTCCATACCCGCTGCGTCCTTCGCCCAGCCCGCGGCTGCGCTCCGGGCCGCTTCCGGCAGCTTGGCCTCGATCGCCAGCGCAGCCGCCACGTCGCCTCGCGCCAGGGCGGCGGATATCTGCGACGCCAGCGCCGCAGGATCGTCGCCCGGAATCTCTCCGACAGTGTGAACCTTCACCAGGGCGCGCAGCTTGTCCATGACTTGATCGACGATTACGCCTTTCGTGCCCGTGTTCGCAGGCGACGTGAAGCTTGGCGCGAGCTTGGCGAACGCGACAGCCAGTTTCCAGGACGTTGGCGCGCCGCTGTCCGCGTAGGGTTTCAGCGCGGCGAGCGCGCCGCCATCGGCGCCGGATTTGGCCAGGGCGGCGAATTCGGCCGCGTAAGGCTCACCCTCGGCGAGGCGCTGGGCGAGCGAAATTGCGGCTACGGCCTCGGCGACCGGGTCCAAGCTCTTCGCCACAGCGGGGGGTATGGTCTCGGCGACGCCCTGCTGCGCGGCGAGCGCCGTCTCGAGCTTCGCGATGCGATCACGGAGCGCGCCTTCGCTGGTCGCGAGCTTGGCGACCTCGGGGTTGGGCGCGGGCTCGGCGAAAGCCGCTTCGAGCTTGGCGACCCGGCCTGCGAGCGCGTCGTCGGTCGGGGCCGCGGCTATCGTGGCGACCGGCGGCGCTGAGCCGGTGGGCCCCGGCGCCTTGTTCGCGGCGGCCTTGGCGTCCGCTTGCGCGGTGACGACGGAGCCTTCGAGCTTGACGAGCCGAGCCTCCAGCGCCTTGCGCGCCGTCATCTCGTCCTTCAGCGCCGCGTCTATGGCGTCTACATGCTCTTCGGCCGCCTTCTTGTCGTCATTCAGCAACGGGGCGACATAAACGGCGGTGAAAGCCGAGACGGCGACCACAACGACGAGGCCCAGCGTGAGGCTCGCGACCCGGCCAACGGCCGACCCGGACTTGGGCGGCGTCACGGCAGGAGCGGGGGCAGGCGGCTCGGGCGCCGAAGGCTCGGGCTGGGTCTCGGGCGCGAACTCGGCTACGGGCTCCGCTTCCGGAGCTGCGTGGACTTCGGGTTCGGTCGACTCCGGCTGCTCCGCCCGCGTCTCCGGGAGCGCGGGCTCCGACTCGGGGGGAGTCAAATCCGTCGCCTCGCCTTCGATTACGATCGGTTCACGCTCGGCCTTCGGCGCCGATTTCGGCGCGATGTCCGGGTGGTCGTCTTGGATCGTTTCGTCCGCCATGCCCGCTCATTCCAGGTTCGACTTTTCTATACGAGACCGCGAAGGGGAAGGAAACCCTGACGTATCGT
>Ga0302157_10003231_pt1 | contig 18553 bp, 12 predicted proteins | sample I_Bog_N3_3_FD_193502 | JGI IMG/M metagenome (GOLD analysis project Ga0302157, IMG submission 193502) | Peat permafrost microbial communities from Stordalen Mire near Abisko, Sweden - I_Bog_N3_3 | ecosystem: Environmental > Terrestrial > Soil > Wetlands > Peat | place: Sweden: Abisko, Stordalen...
TTGTTTTCAAGGGTGGTAGTGGTTGCGCGCATAGGAATCGCCAGCCTACCGGGTCGTGTCGATTCTCTAAATCATGATTGCGATGCCCTCGGCGAAGGCCGTCGCAAGCTCCTCGTCGCCCCGAACGTCGGTCGCGGAGGCCCGCAGAAACGCGTCGGCGGAGATACGACCCGCAGCGCGGCGCCAGAAGAGCGCGACGGCGGTGGTGAGTTCTAAGTCCGGTACCGCGGCGCTGGTCTCGAGGGCCTTGGCGCGACCCTCTTCGACGCGGAGCAGGACGCTGCGCGCGAGACGACCGGTCAGGTTAACGCGCACCAGGGTGCCGTCTTTCGCCTTCGCCTTTTTCGCCAACACGTAGGGCAGCGCCGATTCGAATCGATTGAGGACGATCTCCTCGCCCGGACCGTGATCGTCGGCGGGCTCTAAGAGTGCGTCGCGAATGTCTTGGAGGTGGATCCAACTGTCGAGCACGCGAGTCTCTTGGAACCGGTGGTAGGGCCGCTCACCTTCGGGACTCCAACCAACCTTCTCCCACTCCTCATCGGTGAGCGCGCGTAACGCCTCCAAAGAACGAGCGGTCGTCGTGCGAAAGAGTGCGAGGAGCTCGGTGCCCGGCGTCGAACGGTACGCCTCAACGAAGGCCTCGTTGAACTCACCGATGGGATTCTTCACGTGCTCCGGGAAGGGGCCCTGGTATTCAGGCACCGGCCCACCTCGCAACATCATCTCGAAGCCGACCAGGTGACTCAACACGTCACGAACGCTCCAGCCCGGACAGGGTGTCGCGAGGTCGTAGGCGTCTTCATCACGTGGCGCCATCGTTCGTTCAATCGACGACCAGGTCTGGTCGAGTGCGTCAATGATCCACTGATACGCCACGGTCCTCCTCGGTCACTCCGATAGTACGACGCGGTCGCAAGAACCTTCATCGAGTGCGGGTCGCCGCAGCGACCGGTTGGACCGAACAGCGTCCTAAGCAACAGTGCGCGCGCACGTCGTTGCGCTCGACGCGGAGCCCTGTCGGCGACCAGGTGGGAAACCCTGCGTAGTAACGTTGCCCGGTGTCGTGAAGAAGTAGCGGGGCGTAGCGCAGCTTGGTTAGCGCGCCTGCTTTGGGAGCAGGAGGTCCCCGGTTCGAATCCGGGCGCCCCGACGGAGAATCAAGTACAAAAGTCGGGCATTTCGATGACTGAAGTCCGGCTCGACGGCATTTGAGACTTCGGCATCACTTCAATGCAAAGTGAGTTTCCTCACTACTTCTCCGCTGCGAAGTGACGCCACTGAGCTTTTGTATTCTTCTCACCGATTGAGTCGAAGCCGCGACGCGGTTCGCTCAGATTGGCTCACCATCGAGCAGCAGCGTGACCTCAATGTTGCCCCGCGTGGCGTTGGAGTAAGGGCAGACAAGGTGGGCGCCGTGGACGAGTTTCGCTGCTTCGGCGCGGTCGGTGATTCCCGGAATCGAGACATCGAGGGTCACGGCTAACTGGAATCCCCCGTCGCCGGTCGGCGACAGACTGACCGATGAGTCAATCGAGACCTCGCCCGGCTCGACCTTCTCTCGTCGCGCCACTCCACCGATGGCGCTTTCAAAACACGCCGCGTAGCCGATCGCAAAGAGCTCCTCGGGATTAGTGCCCCCACCGGTGCCGCCCATCTCCTCGGGCAGACGGAGGTCCACCTCGAGATTTCCGTCGGCACTCTTACCGTGGCCGTTGCGACCTCCGGTGACGTGCGCGCTGGCGGTATAGAGAACTTTGGCCACGGTGACTCCTCTCAACTCGAGCGTCTCGGCACTCGCCGAGTCGCCCTCACCCGTCTGTTCCACGCGTTCAAGGTCCGAACGGCACCTCGAGCATCGTGGCTTACTTCACGGGTTGACGTCGTCCAGCGTACGGGGAGCCTGGCGTGGCGGGACCCGCGTCCGCTCAGTACACTCAACGCCAATCATCGATGTGGGGCGTCGACGTGGCGGCCCGTGATGCGCGAGCGAAAAGATCGCTCGACGAGCAAGGGAGAAACGATGCGACGTACATCAATAGGCCTACGCACAGTCGTCGCGTTCAGTGCATTGGCACTGGCGCTCTCGCCGGTCTTGACCCTCGAGGCGGGTGCGAGTGGTGGCGGGAGTGGTGGCAGTACGTCGCTGGTGCCGGTCGCCCAGGGCTTCAGCCCCGCGAGCATTCCGGGCGCGACGGTCTTCGGTACGACGCCCTCGAGCACGCCCGAGCAGGTCTCGTTCATTTTGAACGAGCGCAACGAACAACAACTCGAGTACAGCGTCGAAAGCGGTGTGCGCTACGACCTCTCGGTCAGCCAGTTCGCGCAGTACTACGGACAGAGCCAGTACAACATCAACGAACTCACGACGTATCTCTCCAAGTTTGGGATCACGTCAGACGTGTACCCCGACGACGTCGACGTCTCGACGTCGGGCACCGCGGGTCAGTACGACGCCGCGCTCTCGGTACAGCAGAACCAGTACCACGCGCCCGGGTTCTTCGGGCACAACGGTACGTGGAACGTGCCCGCCCAGAACTTCCACGGTGCGAGCACGGCACCGGAGCTTCCGTCCCAGATTGCCCAGTTCGTCCTGGCGGTCCTCGGTCTCACGAACTACGGACCCTTCGCCAGCCAGTCCATCCACCTCGACACGAGCGTGACCACGCCGCAGAAGGGCAACGCCTCGGCGTGCGTGGCGCTCACGGGTCTCGCTAACGACTGCAACACGCCCTCCACCTTCGAGTCGAACTACGGCCTCTCCTCGCTCGAGAGCTCGAACGCGGGCGCGGGCCAGACCCTCGGCATCGTCACCTTGGCGGCGGTCGACCCCGGCGCGCCGCAGTACTTCTGGCAGAACGTCCTCGGCCTGACCAACACGGGCCGCACCGTCACCATCGAGAACATCGACGGTGGTCCTGGTGCGCCCAGCAACGCCGGCGGGAGCGGCGAGAGTGACCTTGACGTCGAGCAGTCCGGTGGCGTCGCGCCGGGAGCGAACGTGGTCGTCTACCAGTCGCCCAACACCGACTCTGGATTCGCGGACGCATTCTTCACCGCCGCCAGCCAGAACATCGCCGGCAGCGTGTCTTCGAGTTGGGGTGAGTCAGAGACGATCATCGCCGCCGCGGTCGCGGCCGGCGCGGAGACCCCCGCCTACATCGCGTCCTTCGACGAGGCGTTCTTGGAGTTAGCGGCCCAGGGTCAGGCGACCTTCGTCTCGGCCGGAGACTCCGCGGCCTACGACGCCAGCGGCGACCTCGGCACGACCAACCTCTCGGTCGACTCTCCCGGCGACAGCCCTTACGTGACGTCAGCGGGTGGTACCACGCTGCCCTGGAGCGGTACGTTGACGGGTCCTGACGGGAGCGCCACCGTGCAAGTCGCCCAGCAGCGCGCCTGGGGCTGGGACTACCTCTGGCAGCCCTATTCCACCATCCTGGGCGGAACACTCGCTGCCAACGCCGAATCGCTGGTCGTCGGCGGTGGTGGCGGCATCAGTGTCAATGAGCAAACACCGAGTTACCAACGAGGTGTGCCGGGTGTGGACTCCTATCAGGACGTTGAGTATTTGACCCCGACGCAGTACTCCAACCAGTACGGCGCCGAAGAACCCACCGCGTGGAACTTCAACCCGACACCCAACGTGCAGCGCGGCTGGGGATCGGGACGCGCGGAGCCGGACCTCTCGGCGGACGCCGACCCCTACTCGGGCTACTTGCTCTACGCTCCCTCCTTCGCCCAAGCGGGACAACCCGTCCTCCAGGGTGGCTGGGGTGGCACGAGTTACGTGGCGCCACAGTTGAACGGCTCGACGGCGGTCATCGACGCCACACTCGGTCACCGTGTCGGATTCTGGAATCCGTCGATCTATAACTTCGCGACCTCGTGGAACTCGCCCTTCACGACGCTCAACCAAGTCGGGACGTCGAACGACAACATCTTCTTCACCGGCAACCCCGGCACGGTCTACAACGAAGCGACCGGCTTGGGCGTACCCAACTTGGCCGCGTTAGCGCGCGACTTCTCTCACTAGGAAGAACGCCGCGCTCGCGTCAACTTGGCGCGAGCGCGGCGTTTCCCAGCCTGTCGACGCGCTCGTGGTGCCCCCGGCAGGAGTCGAACCCGCAACCTGACGGGTAGAAACCGTCTGCTCTATCCAGTTGAGCTACAGGGGCGTGCCTCAAATCGTAGTGAAGGGTCAGTGGCCACACTGTCCACGTCATATACCTCTGTGCAATACTTAAAGGTCTTGGTGGGCGTAGCTCAGTTGGTTAGAGCGCCAGGTTGTGGTCCTGGAGGCCGCGGGTTCGACCCCCGTCGCTCACCCTCAGTGGTCCCCGCGTTCGCTCACGTGCCTGGATGATTTTTTGGACACGAACTAAGACGCGGCGTGTAGATTTCGCATACGACCCGGCATTCGGGGACATTGGGGGTTGACATGACTATCGTTCGCGATTCGTTTTACATCAATGGCGAGTGGGTGAAGGCCACCTCTGGTGAGACATTGGAGGTCACGACGTCGGGCACCGGCGAGCTCTACGCCACCATCCCCGCCGCCACGGTCGCCGAGGCGAATCTCGCCGTCGAAGCCGCCGCCGCCGCCTTTACGGCCTGGGCCAACACGAGTCCCAAGGAGCGCGGTGAGTACCTGATGCGGATCTCGGAGAAGCTCGCGGAGCGTAGTGACGAGATCGCCCTCACCATCGCCAACGAGGTGGGCATGCCCCTCATGCTCGCCAAGGGCATCCAGGTGGGCCTGCCGACGATGACCTTTAGCGACAACGCCCAGCGTGCAATGGACTTCGTGTGGGAAGAAGAAGTCGGCAACTCGACATTGGTGCGCGAACCCGTCGGGGTCGTCGCGGCGATCACGCCGTGGAACTATCCACTGCACCAGATCGCGAACAAGGTAGCCGCCTCGTTAGCTGCGGGCTGCACCGTGGTCTTAAAGCCCAGCGAGGTGGCGCCGGTCAACGCGTTCCTCTTCGCGGACATCGTCCACGAAGTTGGCCTCCCCGCGGGGGTTTTCAACATGATCACCGGCCTCGGACCCGTGGTTGGTGAAGCGATCGTCGCACACCCCAAGACCGACATGGTGTCGTTCACGGGCTCGACGCGCGCGGGCAAGCGGGTGATGCAGATCGCCGCGGAGATGGTCAAGCGCGTCTCGCTCGAACTCGGCGGAAAGTCAGCGAACATCATCTTGGAAGACGCCGACATTCCCAAGGCGGTCGCCGACGGCGTCTTCAAGGCCTATCTCAACTCCGGACAGACTTGCTCGGCGTTGACCCGAATGGTGGTGCCACGTTCGCGCCTCAGCGAGATCGAAGACATCGCGGTCGCCACGAGTGCCGGGTTCATGCCCGCGGACCCCATTACTGGCTCCAGCCTTTTGGGTCCGCTCATCAGCGCCGTCCAACAGCAGCGAGTGCGTGACTACATAAACAAGGGCATCGACGAGGGTGCGCGCATCATCACCGGTGGTGTCACGCCACCCGAGGGACTCGAAGCGGGCTACTACGTCGCCCCCACGATCTTCTCGGACGTGCGCAACGACATGACCATCGCCCAAGAAGAGATTTTCGGGCCGGTGCTCTCAATCATCCCCTACGACACTGAAGAAGAAGCCATCGCAATCGCGAACGACTCGGTCTACGGCCTCGACGGTGGGGTGTGGGCGAGCACTGATGAGAAGGCCTTCGAAGTCGCGCGCAAGATTCGAACGGGACGCGTCGAGATTAACGGCGGCGCGTTCAACATCTTCGCGCCATTTGGTGGTTACAAGCAGTCCGGCATCGGTCGCGAGCTCGGTGAGTACGGATTTGAAGAGTTTCTCGAAGTGAAGGCAATCCAGCACAACTAGGCAAAGCGTTTTGGAGCCTGACTAGTTGGCAGTTTCGCGCGCGCACGCCGAATTGAACTTGGTGCGACGCTTCTACGTCGATTTTTGATTGACGTATACGCATTGGTGCCCCGGTGAACACGAATTTGACGTCAATTGCGCGATGACTCGACGGTATAGACTTTCCCCGCGCCGGTAGCTCAATTTGGCAGAGCATTTGACTCTTAATCAACAGGTTGCGGGTTCAAGTCCCGCCCGGCGCACCAGTATTTACAAGGGTTTTCGAGTACTTTTGAAGTTCGCCTCCGAGTGTATCCCACACAAATCCCACGGTAGACGGATTCTTAGTTAGCGTCCGTTCATGAGCGGTGGAATGTGGCAGCGACGCCCAGGCGTCTGGGAGGTCCGCCTCGAGGCAGTTCGCTTTCGTGGGCACTTCTGCCTGAGCGTCTAACGACATTCACATGGTGCTCCTTAGTGAAGAGCGAAATTTTTGCCCTCTACTAAGTAAGGGCCACACATTTTTGGCAAAACCGAACAAAAACTTTTTGCGACGTCTCCAACTCTCTTTAGAACACGAAGATTTCAGCGATTGAGATGATCACTCAGTCAGCCCAGTGGGCCGACTTGGCGCTACGCGCCCGTCGGCCAGGGCACGGGTACCTAGGGCACCCGGGTGGTTGAGAAGGCAAATCGGTCAAACTCTTCTTTACATTGAACAAGGACTCCTCGTTGGCGTGCGGAGATCGCGCTCGGTCGTGACTTCGGTAGTTGACCCACCTACTTGACGGTCGTGATGCGCCACGGCGCGGGCAGCACCGCGACGATCGCGCGGGCCAGGAGCATGTAGCCGGCGTCGTTGGGGTGATCGTCGGGACCAAACGGCGCGCCGACACACATCCAGGTGTAGGTGCAGACGGCCTGGACATTTGCCGGGATCACGCCGACGTTGTCGAGAGGGATGCGAGCCGTGTTGCCCGTATCGAAGGCGCTGTAGCCGTTGGCGTAGGCGATGCCCGCCGCCTTGTAGTCCGCACTGAGCAGCGCGTTCAGTCGCTCGATATCGACCAACGACGCCGTGGCGACCGCCGGCCCGGTCGGTCCGTTGAGGTAGAACGACAAGAAGGGGTCATAGAAGAGAAGTCCGACGAAAGTGACCTGTGGTCCGGCCGCCGCCTTGAGGTCCTTCAGCACGGTCGGGAAGCCGGCGGCCACGCCGGCCAACGCCGCCGGCACGCACTTGGCGTTGACGGGGTGCTCCCAGAGGCAGTAGCGAACGTCGTTAAAGCCGAGATCGATGGAGACGATGCCCGCGTCGCTCTCGTGAGCCTGGAGAAACGCCACAGCCGTCGTGAGTTGGGTCGTGGGCAACTTGTAACAGGCATTCGACTGAGGATGGATGGTCAGGTACTCGACGCGTGTGCCGAGACAGCCGATCTGATCGAGGGCGAGGTTCTGGTGGAGTTGGTCCTGCTCGAGCTTCACGACGTCGTTGGCGTAGCCGTTCTCGGTCAACTCGGCGTTGTCGTGGGGCACGCCGTCAGGTTGGAGACCGAGCGACGACGAGCCACCAATCACGAGGTAAAAAGGTGCGTCGGCCGCGAGGGTGGTCGTCGTCGTACTCGCGGACGAATTGACGCGACCGAAGACGATGCCGGCGGCGACCAGGACGACGGCCGCGACGATCAGCCACCTAGTTCGAGGCACCGGTCACCTACCTCGTTTGTCCGTGCGCCCGACGTCTACCGTCGACAGAGGCGATCGTGAGGCCGGGTGCAGTAGAAACGTGGTGCGCGCTCGCCGTGCTCACGGTGACATCCTTCCTCGCTTGCCCCCGGCCGACGCTCGTGGCACTTGACTACGGCCACACACTCGCGACTAATTCCTAGAACTCCTATTGAATTAGTTATGTATTGTAGCCGAGTGCGAACGCAGCGAGTAACGACGTTCTTCCAACGCTTCTCTCCCTCGACGCAGGCCGTCTCCCTGATCGTGTTGGCCGTGCTCGTCGCCAACGCCGCGTACCTCCTCGGTCTGACGAACAACGATCCGATCACCTGGACGGCGGGGATCTCGCACTCGCTCTGCCACCTCTCTTGTGGGCGATCGTCCATCGACCCCAACGTCGGCGCGTTGACGCAGACGCTGGGTCACCTCGCCGCGGTCGACCTTCTCCACGGTCACCTGCCGTGGTGGAACTCGCTCGAAGGGCTCGGGACACCACTCGCGGGAGAGTTACAGTCGGCCGCGCTCTTCCCCTTCACGCTGTTGCTCGCCGCACCGGCCGGCTTGGTCGTGATGCACGTCCTCCTCGAGATCATCGCTGGCGTGTCAACATACTTCTTGCTTCGACGACTGTCCGTGCCGATGTGGTTCGCCGCAGTGGGCGGCACGCTCTTCGCGCTCGACGGGACCTTCGCCTGGCTCGCCAACACCGTCGTCAATCCCCTGGCATTTTTGCCGATGCTGCTACTCGGCATCGAGATCATCCTCGAACGAGCGTCGGATTCGACGAGGCGCGGTTGGTACGTCGCGGCCGTCGCGCTGGCCCTCTCGCTGTACTCGGGTTTTCCCGAAGGGGCCTACTTCGACGCCATCTTCTGCGGTATCTGGGCGATCGTGCGGCTCTTCTCACTCGCCCCCGAAATTCGCGCTCGAGCGCTGCGCCGACTCGCCCTCGCGGCCGGCGTCGGCCTCGTCGTGGCACTGCCCACGCTGGTACCCTTCGCCGACTTCTTGAAGGTCGCCTTCGTCGGTGGACACACTTCGGCCCTCGAGGGCACCGCTCACCTGCCGGCCATGGCGATGCCGATGCTCTTCAACCCTTATATCTACGGGACCATCTTCGACAACGCGAAGGCCGCTGGCGCGTGGGACGTGATCGGTGGGTACTTCACGGTGTCGGTTGCCACCTTGGCGCTCATCGGTCTTCTCGGCGCGCGTCTGAGGGTCCTTCGCGTCACGCTCGCTATTTGGATCGTCCTGGGCATGGCGGGTTCCTTCAACCTCCTCCACACGCGCGTCGTATGGAACATCATCCCCTTCGTCAGCAACTCCGCCTTCTCGCGCTACGTGATCACGAGTTGCGACATGGCGCTCATCGTGCTCGCGGTGCTCGGACTCGTCGAGATCAGCGAACGGCGACGCTCGTCGCGCTACTTCACCGGGGCGGCGATTGTCATGACACTCGTCCTCGTCTGGGGAGCGCTCGCCGCCGAGACCTACAACCGTGGCGTCCCCCACCACGAGAAGGTACGCATCTTCTTGTTGGCGCTCAGCATCATCCCCTTCGTCGTGATTCTTGCGCTGCTGGTGCTCAGTCGGCTCACCACCTTCGCGTGGTCGACGGCGCTCATCGCGGTCGTCGTCGTGGGTGAATCACTGGTGATGTTCATGGTCCCGACCCTGCAAGCGCCCAAGCAAATCACCATTGACTACGCGCCCATCACGTTCCTACAACAGCACCAAGGCGAAGAGCGCTTCCTCGACTTCGGCGTGCTGAGTCCGAACTGGGGCTCGCAGTTCGGACTCAACGAGCTCAGCGCCATCGACCTCCCCTTCCCCACGTCGTTCAAGAACTTCATCCAGGAGAACCTCTATCCCGGTCTCAAGCCCGCCAACGAGTTCCTCGTCAAGGGTGGGAGTGAGGACGCGCAGGCGTTGGAAGGCCAACTGACTTCGCACTTCCGGGCCTACGAGGACGCCTCCGTCAAGTACCTCTTAGTCCCCTCGTCGATCGCCCTGACGCCACAACTTACGGCACTCGGCGTGACGCCGGTCTTCCACGACAGCCTGGCCACGATCTATCAACTGCCCCACCCTCGCCCGCTCTTCTCGACCTCCTCGTCATGCACGGTCACGAGCGACGGTGTCGACCAGGCCACGACGAACTGTTCGAGCTCGGGCGCCACTTTGTTGCGCGGCGAACTCTCCATGAGCGGCTGGAGCGCGACGGTCAACGGTCAATCGGCACCGATCAGCACCTTTGACGGTGTCTACCAGCGCATCGCGCTTCCTCAAGGCACCTCGGTGGTCGACTACCGCTTCGTGCCGCCGCACGAGGACCTGGCGTTACTCGCTGCGATCCTGGCCGCACTCGTGTTCATGGGGTCGCTCGCCTACGAGTTCCGCGCGGTGCGCCGTCGTGGCGCCGATGACCCGAGCGCGAACAACGTCGAATAGCTTGACCAACTTCGCCAAGTCAGCCCGGCGTGCTGACTTATCCTAGTATTCTACTAGAAATAGTAGGGTTTGACGTCGGGGTGAGCAAAGGGTGAACATGACGATTCAACGGGAGCAACGCGCGCGCGAAAGTCGCGACCCTGAGACCAATGAGACGACGAGCGAGCACGTGGAGGTATCCCGCGAGCCGCCCGGTCCGGTGGTCATCATCGGTGGTGGCCCCGCGGGTCTCACCGCCGCGCTGGAACTCGTGCGTGCCGACATCCACCCGGTGGTGCTCGAGGCGGACCAACAGGTCGGTGGTATCTCGAAGACGGTCGAACGCGAGGGGTGGCGTTTCGATATCGGTGGTCACCGTTTCTTTACCAAGGTCGCGCGCGTACGCGACTTCTGGCACGGCGTCTTGGACGAAGAGGAGTTCCCCACTCGAGACCGACTGAGCCGCATCTACTATGAAAATAAGTTCTTCGACTACCCCATCAAGCCCTTTAACGCGCTGCGCAACCTCGGTCCCTTCGAGTCGGTCCGTTGCGTCGCGTCGTACGCGTGGACGAGACTGAACCCACCCAAAGATCAGTCCGACTTCGAATCGTGGGTGGCGGCACGCTTTGGGTGGCGACTCTATCGAATCTTCTTCAAGACCTACACCGAGAAAGTGTGGGGCGTGCCGGCCACCGACATTCGTTCGGACTGGGCCGCGCAACGCATCAAGGGACTCTCATTGCCGAGCGCGGCGCTCAACGCCTTTCGCACGTACTTCGTTCAAACCAAGCACGTGAGCTTGATCGACCGCTTCGAGTACCCGCGGTTGGGACCCGGGCAGATGTGGGAGAGCGCCGCGGACCTCGTACGTGCGGGTGGCGGCGACGTGCGACTAGAGAGCAAAGCCGTGACCCTCCTCCGCGACGATGCGGGCGTGATCGCCGTCGCGACGGAGACCGACGGCGTGCGCGAGACCCTCGCCGCCGACCACGTCATCTCCTCGATGCCCCTCGGCGAGCTCGCTCTCGCCATGTCCCCGCTGCCACCCGAACACGTGGTCGACGCGGCCAAGGCGCTGTCGCACCGAGACTTTCTCACCATCGCCCTCGTCGTGCCCGAAGCACACTCGTTCCCCGACAACTGGATCTACGTCCACGATCCCTCGGTCAAGTTGGGTCGCGTGCAGAACTTTCGCTCGTGGTCACCCGACATGGTCAAGCCCGGCAGCACCTGCCTGGGTCTCGAGTACTTCGTCTTCGAAGGTGACGAACTCTGGAAGATGGATGACGATGACCTCGTCGAGTTCGCGATCGAAGAGATCACGCGCCTCGCGCTGATCCCGCCAGGTGTTGTTGAGCGGGGCTTCGTCGTGCGGGTGCCCCAGGCCTATCCGGTCTACGACGCCGACTACACCGATCACGTCACGACGATTCGCACCTGGCTGGAGGGCGCCACGCCCAACGTGCACCCCGTCGGTCGAAACGGCATGCACCGCTACAACAACCAGGACCACTCGATGCTCACCGCGATGCTCGCCGTCGAGAACATCCTCGGCGCCCATCACGACGTCTGGTCAGTGAACGTCGACGAGGAGTACCACGAGGCCGGGGACCACACGGTGGCACCGCGCCCCTCCAAGATCCTCGACGGGGTGTCCGGTACGGGTCGAAGCGTCCCCGAGTTCATCGCCCGCTCCTCGGACGAGCGGGCGACCAGCCCCCGCGCCGCCACCTCGTTGCTCGTCGGGCTGAGCCGTCGTTCCCCCCTTGCCCGTCACGTCTTTCGGGCAGCGTTTCGATCGATACTCGATGGACGCCGGCAACTGCGCCGGGCGCTGCGATCCGTCTCGCCGAGTGAACTTCTCGAGCGCCCCACCGTCGAACGGCTCCGCTGGCGTCTCTATCGCGCCGCCTTCGCACTCAGCGGCGTACGCCCGCTGCGTCGCGCTCAGTTTGCGCTGCGTGCCTACGCATCGCGTTCGCGGAGCCAGACGGTCGCCGTGGAGGACCTCCTCATCGGTGGCTGGAACGGTCTGTCGGCACGACGATTCGCCGAAGCGAGCGGGCTGCTCCTGGACCCCTCGACGAGGCTCGTCGACTCCGCCCAGGTCGACTTACTCCGTCGCTTCGACGCCGTGGGTGAGTCGCTCTACGAGGAGGAGGCGCTGCGCGCGACGCCCTACTTCACACGCGTGTCGGCCGCGGCGTTCATCTCTGGCCACCACCGCGGAGCACGGACCGACGAGGAACTCGCACAACTCGCGCGAGAGTTCCTGGACCGCTACCGCGACCTGCCCGTCCCCTACCGACCCGGTCGCTCCAACGCCGACGACCTCCCGCGCGTGCGCCACATCGCCCACTCGCGTTGCTACGAGATTCGCGACGGCCACCACCGCCTCGCGATCGCGGCCGCTCGCGGCGAGAGCGAGGTCGAGGTGGTCGTTGAACGAGCTCAGTCGACGACCCCGCTGCAACGCCTGCTCCACCAGATGTCCTGGCTCGACGGACAAGAGCGGCTCTACCAGCCGGTGGCGTTTCCGGAGGTCGCGACCTGGCCCGTCATGCGCCGCTGCTCTGACCGTCTGACCATGATGTTGGACTTCCTCGCGCGACGCGAGTCGCCGACGTCCGGTGAGCAGGTGAGCTATCTCGACGTAGGGGCGTGTTACGGCTGGTTCGTCGCGGCGATGGTGGCACGCGACTTCGACGCGCACGGCGTCGAACGAGACCCACTCGCACAGCCCTTAAGCGAACTCGCCTATGGTCTCGAGCCGGGTCGTCTCGTGATCGGCGACGCCATCGACGTGCTCGGCGACAGCGAGGAGCGTTACGACGTCGTCTCGTGCTTCTCCATGCTTCACCACTTCGTACTCGGTCGCACGGGCCACACGCCCGAGACGCTGCTCTCGCGTTTGGACGACGTGACACGTGACGTCCTCTTCCTCGACACGGGCGAGGCCCACGAATCGTGGTTCCGCTTGGTATTGCCGGAGTGGACGCCGTCGTACGCGCGAACCTGGATCCTCGAACACTCGACCTTCACCCACGTCCAGATCCTCGGCACCGACCGAGACGACGTCGCGCCCTTTGAGGGGAAGTACGGCCGAACGCTGTTCGCATGCACGCGTTGAGTGATGCGTCGCGCTCGACGCTGACGCGCCGAGGGTGGAGCGGCGCCGTCGCGCGGCGCGTCAGCGACGTCGCGTCGCTGCTGCGGCGTTACCGGGACGAGGAGGCGGCGTTCGTCATCTCCAACGCCGTCGTCAACGTGGCCAACTTTGGGTTCTTCATTGCCGTCGGTCGGCTCTTTAGTTCGTCGTCGTACGGGGCGATCACCGCACTGTTAAGTATTGTCACGGTCGCCAACACACCCCTCAACGCCATCCAGGCCGGTGTCGTCCACGCCACCGTGGCGGTGCGCCAGACGCTCGGTGCGCGTTCACCCCGTCATCTCGTCATCACTTTCGCGCTCGTCGGCGTCGCCGCCACGATGGTCGTGGGAGCGGCCGCGGTCCTCGTTGAGCGATTCTTCTCCCTCTCGAGTGTGGTCCCGGTGTTGATGTTGGCCCTGTGGTTCGCACCGTCGGTCGTCAACTCGGCGTTATGTGGTTCGCTCATGGGCCACTTTCGATTCCGGGCCATTGCCGTGGCCAACGTCGTGGGCGCGCTCACACGAATCGTCCTCGTGGTGGTGTTCGGTGCCGCTCATCAGCTCTTCGGCCTCTCCGGGCCGGTCATCGCCACGAGTGCGGGCATCGCGGTGACGACGCTGTGGGTCTTCGTCGCGGTACGCGCGGAACCTGACTGGCGACTCGGGGAGTACCTCGAACTCCACCTGCGTCACACGCTGTGGGCCTTCCTCTCCCTCGGCGGGTTCGCCGCGTTCGTGGCCGTCGACGTCGCACTGGCGCGCCACCTCCTCTCACCGATCAGTGCCGGTAGTTACGCCGCCGCCTCGACGGCGGGCAAGATCGCGCTCTTCCTCTCGGTCGCCGTGCCCATCGTGGCCTACCCCCGCTTCGCCGCGCACCACGCCGCGGGCACCAACGCGCGACGTCCCCTGCTGCTCTCATTTTGGCTCGTCGCGGGGTTGGGGCTCGCGACAGCGGCGATCATGTCGGCGCTGCCGACCGTGACGGTCGATCTCCTGTTCGGTCACCGCTACGCCGCGGCCGCGCCGCTCCTCCGACTGCTCGCCCCCGAAGGCGCGGCGATGGGTGTCGTTGGTCTGATGACCTACTACCACGTCGCGCAGCGGTCGGTCTGGGCGGCAGTGCCCTGGCTGGGCGTGGTGACGATCGTCCTCGTGACGTCCTTCGGGGATATCTCGGCGCACGCGCTCGCGCTCTTGGTGCTGATCACGTCGATCGCCGTCGGGGCGCTCATGGCACTTCCGGAGATCCAAGGGGCGTGGCGCTCCTCGCGTGTGGCCCACACTCGGACGTCCGGTGGCACCCCCTAGGGCGCGACGCTCGTGAGCGTGCGTGTCGAGCTGCCGGCGTCACGAGACGTGACGCCGCCCCTCGACAACGAGGACCACTCGACGACCCAGTGGCGGAAGCGGTGGTGGCCGCTCGGAGCCATCGTGCTCGCGGTGTTGCTCGCCAACGTGCTCTACCTCGTTGGGGTGACCAACGGCGACCCGATCTCTTGGACCGCCGGCATCGCACACTCCACTTGTCTCTTCACGTGCGGTCAATCCTCGATCGACCTGAACGTCGGGTCGATAACCCAGCCCCTCGGACACCTCGCGGCCCTCGATCTTTGGCACGGCCACTGGCCATGGTGGAATCCCTACGAGGGTCTCGGTCAACCCCTCGCGGGCGAGATGCAGTCCGCCGCGCTCTTCCCACTCATCCCGCTCCTCATCTTCCCGGCCGGACTGCTCTGGCTCCACGTCATCCTCGAGACGCTCGCGGGCCTCTCCACCTACTTTCTCGTTCGGCGTCTCTCGATGAACGAGACCGTGGCCACGGCGGCCGGTGTCCTCTTCGCGCTGAATGGCACCTTCGCGTGGCTCGCCAACTCGGTCGTGAACCCACTGGCCTTCCTGCCAATGTTGTTGCTCGGGGTCGAGATGTTGCTCGAAATGCCCACCGATCGTCCTCAACGCGGTTGGATGGTCGTCGCCGTAGCCCTCGCGCTCTCCCTCTCCGCCGGATTTCCCGAGGTCGCATTCTTCGACGGCCTCTTCTGCGTCGCGTGGGCGACGGTGCGACTCGCGCACCTCGACATCGTTCGGCGCCGGCTGGCGCTCGTGCAGCTCGGCTTCGGCGCGGGGGTCGGCTTTTCCCTGGCCCTACCCACGCTCGTGCCGTTCTTCGACTTCGTGCGTGTCGCGGACGTCGGTGGTCACATCAGCGCCGTCGACGGCACTTGGTCGCTCTCGTGGAAGGCCGCCGTGATGTTCGTCGACCCCTACGCCTTCGGCCCGATCTACGCCAACACGCACGTGGCGACCACGTGGGGTGAGGTCGGTGGCTACTTCGGCGTGGGCCTGTGCATCCTCGCGGTGGTCGGTCTCTTCGGGCGTCGCCTGCGGGGTCTGCGGATCTTCCTGGCGCTTTGGCTGCTGGCTGCGATGGCCGGCGCGTTCGACATTCTTGGCGTGCGAGCGCTCTGGAACCTGATTCCGCTCGCCAACACCGCGTCGCTCCCGCGCTACATCATGGCCAGTTGCGAGTTTGCCCTCGTCATCCTGGCGGCCCTCGGTCTGGAAGACCTCGGGTCCCTTCCCGCCGCTCGACGGCGCCTCGCTCGCGTGGCGTCACTCTTCGTCGTGGTCCTCGCGCTGTGCTTCGCGAGCGGCTGGTGGCTCGACCACGGCCAAGTTCACGGTGGTCGTCACTGGCTGGTCGTGGTGCTCTTGAACGCCATTCCCGTCGCCGTCGTCGCCTCGCTCCTTCTCATCGCGTGGCGCTCACCACGTCGTTGGATGCCCGCGCTCGTCGCCGCCACGTTGACGGGGGCGGCGCTGCTCTGGTTCCTCTACCCCACCTCACAAGCCCCCACCCACATCGCAGTCGATACGGCACCGGTCACCTTCTTGGACCGCCACTTGGGCCAGCACCGCTTCGTCGACCTCGCGGTGCTCTATCCGAACTGGGGTTCGCAGTTCGAGGTCAACGCGGTCAACGCCATCGATGTGCCCTTCCCCCTGAGCTACAGCCGTTTCATTCAGCGGTACCTCTACCCGGGCCTTCGTCCCAGTGACGCGTTCACGCGTGATCGCCCGAACGACGCCCTCGGCCAGGAGCGCGAACTCGTCACGCATCTGCGCGCCTACGAGAACGCCTCGGTCAAGTACGTCCTCGCGCAGCAATCACTTCAACTCGTGCCGCAACTCACGGCGCTCGGTGTGCGCGAGGTCTTTCACGACGCCCACACCGTCATCTACGAACTGCCTCGAGCGGCGCCGTTCTTCACTGCCTCTAACGGTTGCAGCGTCAAACGAACGTCGTTCGACGCTGCGACCGTCACGTGCGATCGCACCGGCGCCACGTTGACGCGCCGAGAACTCGCCATGTCGGGTTGGAGCGCAACGGTCAACGGCAGGGCGGTCTCGATCGCATCCCTCGATGGTGTCTACCAAGGCGTCGCTCTGCCCACGGGCACCTCGAGGATCCGCTTCGCGTTCTCGCCGCCCCATGAGGACCTCGCCGTCCTCGGGTCACTGGTGGCCGTCGCCGCGCTCCTCGGCGGCGCCCTTCTCGAGCGTCGAGCGAGGGCCACCGCCCGCGCCGTCGCCACGGCCGAAACGGTGTAGCTACTTGATAAGTTCCATCAACTTACTAGTATTAGTAGGAATGTCTAGAGGGGAGCGCTCATGACGATTGACCAGGTGGACCAGGTGACCTTCGAAGAGGACTGGCGCGCGTGGCGCGACGGTCGCGACAAGGCCCTGGGCGATCCCCACGGTTTCTTGGCCGTGACGGCGATCCACTGGTTGGACGGCGCGCCCGCGCGTTTCGACGACGTGCCGGGAGCGTGGGCGACGGGTGGGCACGGTGTGAGCGTGGACCTCGCCGAGGGCGAGTCGTTGGTGGTCGACGGGGCGACGGTGAAGGGTCACTACGACTTCGGCGTCATCGCCGAACGTGCGAGCATCACCGCGACGTTCGGCGACGCCGTGGTGGAAGTCGCCAAGCGCGGCGGCCGCGATATCGTGCGACCCCGTCACCCCTCGCACGATCTCGTCCAGCGCTACGCGGGTACGCCGACCTACGGCCCCGATCCCCAGTGGGTCGTGTCCGGTCGATTCGAACCGTTCGACCCGCCGCGCGCCGTAAGCGTCAACGCGGCGATTGCCGGACTCGAGCATGTGTATGACGCGCCGGGGCGGATCGCCTTCGAGCTGCAAGGTCAGACGCACTACCTCACGGCATTCAGCACCGAGACGCCGGGAAGTCTCTTTATCTTGTTCAAGGACGCGACCAGTGGCGTCACCACGTACGCCGCCAGTCGTACCTTGAGCGTTACCGCGCCGGACGAGGAGGGCCGCGTGGTCCTGGACTTCAACCGGGCGGCGAACCTACCCTGCGCCTACACGGACCACGCGACGTGTCCCTTGGCGCCACGAGAGAACACCTTGCCCGTCGCCGTTGAAGCGGGCGAGCAGACGCCCTACGAACGACACGGTGTCTAGCGCGGTGGCTAACTGCCCCGCGCGACGTCAGCATCCGCTTGAACGACCGTTGCGAATAGAAAACTAGGCGAATGCAGATTCCCGCCAAGGCTGAGTACGCGCTGCGAGCGCTCCTCACGCTGGCCGCCAGCGACGTGTCGGTCAGTGCCGAGCACCTGGCCGAAAAGCAGGACCTGCCGGCGAAGTTCCTTGGGGCGATCATGTCTGACCTGCGACGGAGCGGGCTCGTCACGAGTCAACGGGGCCCCGACGGCGGATTTCGTCTGACCAACGACCCCGACACCATCATGATCGCGGACATCTTGAGGATCGTCAGTGGCCCACTCGCGGGCGTGCGGGGGATGCGACCCGAGACCCTCCACTACGACGGTGAGGCCAAGCACCTCCAAGAGGTGTGGATCGCCGTTCGAGCGACGTTGCGCGAAGTCCTCGAGCACGTGACCCTCGGCCAAGTCCTCCGCGGCGACTTTCCGGAGTCGATTACTCGCTTCAGCTCCGATCCCGACGCCTGGGTCACCCGACAGATCTGACGATCGCCGATCATCGGCGTCGCAGCGGCGTCTCGTTGGTAGGCCCTACTCCTGCGGTACTCCACGGGCACCATGGCGTCTGCCGTGTCGGAGGATCGGCAACTGTGAACTCAGTTCGGGGCTGACCAGTCGTACTGAATACCGAGCCCCACGTCGTGCGCGCGCTCAGATCCCGCGAGTCAACCCACCAGATGTAACGCCATGTCGATCCCCGCCGAAACGCCCGCGGACGTAATCACGTCGCCGTCGTCGACGAATCGAACGCCCTCGCGGACGTCGATGGTGGAATCGAGTTCTTTCAGGATTTTGAGCGACGCCCAGCGCGTCGTGGCCGGGCGATCTCTGAGTACTCCGGCCGCGGCGTACACCA
>Ga0302157_10003232_pt1 | contig 18553 bp, 14 predicted proteins | sample I_Bog_N3_3_FD_193502 | JGI IMG/M metagenome (GOLD analysis project Ga0302157, IMG submission 193502) | Peat permafrost microbial communities from Stordalen Mire near Abisko, Sweden - I_Bog_N3_3 | ecosystem: Environmental > Terrestrial > Soil > Wetlands > Peat | place: Sweden: Abisko, Stordalen...
CTGGTCCTGACTATCAAATCGACAACGAGTATTTCTCCGTCTCCCCCGGACTCTCGCTGGACACTGGAACCACCTACTACCTGACGCTCGATAGCGCGGTGACAGCATTCCAAGTAAATACCGACACCGGTACCGGTTATGTAGCTTGGGATCAGTCGAACGGTCCCTCAATCGGTACCTACAGTCCATACTTCGAGGGCTACCCAGGCGCGCCGTCGTCGTTTCAGATCATTGGCGCCACCCCCGAGCCGGGCAGTTTCCTGCTTCTGGGCACCGGGCTTGCCGGGTTGGCAGGCCTGTTGAGGTTCAAGTTCAAGGCTTAGGTTGCAATCGATTCATTGGCTGAAAACGGGGCTGGCTAGGCGCGCAAACGCCAAGCTAGCCCCGTTTTGCGTCTGCTGGATGCCGAGCTTTTCGCCGAGAGCCGAGGCGCTTGCGGGTCAGGGCCAATCCCCAAAACTGGGAGCGTCATGATTCCCGGCCTTTGAGGCCCTGCGAGATGCTTGCGGTTCTGAAGGCAATCGATCTGGGGCGGAAGAGGCTGCCCAAAGACTCATTTCGCAGCTCGGATCGCCTGGAGCCTTCAACCATTCCAATGCGATTTCGCTGCTGTCCTCTTCCCTTGGACTCAAACCCGCCATCTCTGCCCGATTGGGGAACCAGAAGCGATTTCCACAGATAAAATGGTCACATAACTCACATAAGTGTGTATTATGTGATTAACGGATGGCCGTTGGGGTTCTGAATCGTTCCAATGTTAAGAAGAACCTATCCTGCATTGGCTTCAGTACCCCCTTCAGGCCCCCGGCCAGAGACGAGGAGAAAATCATGATTCGCAAGACGCGCTTGTTCACACCCGGCCCGACGCCGCTGTTGCCAGCGGCACAATTTGCCATGGCGGCGGCGGACATTCACCACCGCACACCGGAGTTTCGCGCCCTCTTCCAGAAGGTGCTTGCCCAGTTGAAGGTCTTTGTCGGCACGCAGAACGACGTGCTGCTGCTGTCGAGTTCAGGCACGGGAGCCATGGAAGCGTCCGTTTCGAATCTGACTTCCGCGGGCGACCGCGTGCTGGTGCTGACGGCAGGCAAGTTCGGCGAGCGCTGGGTGGATTTGACCAAGGCCTTTGGCTGCCAGGTGGATGTTGTCGAGGTTCCCTACGGGCAGACCTTCGATCAGGAAGTGGTGAAGAATGCGCTGAAGGCGGAGCACAAGGCCATTTACATGCAGGCCTCTGAGACCTCGACGGCAGTGGCCCACGATGTTGAAGCGGTTGCCAAGCTGGTGAAGGGCACCGAGACCCTGCTGATTGTGGACGGCATTACCGGCCTGGGCACCATGACATTTGACGTGGACGGCTGGGGCATCGACATTCTGATTGGCGGTTCGCAGAAGGCGGTGATGATTCCGCCGGGGCTGGCCTATTTGAGCGTGAGCGAGAAGGCGTGGAAGGCGATGGATGCCTCGAAGAATCCGCGCTACTACTTTGACCTCCGCAAGGAGCGCAAGAATCAGGTCAAGGGCGAAACCGCATATACGCCGGCGGTGGCGCTGGTGGCGGGTTTGGGCGCGGCTTTGGATTACATTGCCGGGCAGGCCGGGGGCGACCTGGAAAAGGGCCGCATCGCTCTGATCGACAATGCCCAGGTGAATGCCAAGGCAACGCGGGCGGGTCTGGTGGCGCTGGGCTTTACGCTGTTTGCGCCAACGTCGCCTTCGGCGGCGGCAACCGCCGTGGCCGTTCCGGAAGGCATGAACTCGGGCGATGTGGTGAAGGCGCTGAAGGCGAAGTTCAGCCTGGTGACCGCCAACGGACAAGGCTCGATGCAGGGCAAGATCTTCCGAGTGGCGCACCTGGGCTTCTTCGACTACCTGGATACCGTGGCATTTCTGGGTGCGATGGAGCACATTGCCAAGGACACGCTGGGTCTGCCGGTGGTGTTTGGGCAGGCGGTGGCGGCGGCGCAGGAAGTGTATTCGGACGCAGTGAAGAAGTGAAAAAGTGAAGAAGTGATTGAGTGAAGGATACTCGTTGCCAATTCACTTTTTCACAGTCTTGGTTCACTCCTTCACTCTTTCACTTTATTCACTCGTTTGCTGCATCACGTTGTTGCGAAAGGTATTCATGGCCGAACTGAGTTTTGGAGAGAAGCTGCTGATCGCGCGGAAGCAGTTGGATCTCTATCAATACGAGATGGCCGAGCGGCTGGGCGTGCATCCCAACTCGATCTGGAAGTACGAGCGGGGCGAGGGCAAGCCGCACGCAGCCGTAGTGCGAATGCTGGATCTATTGTGCGAAAAGCATGGCATCCGCTTGGACGAGTACAAACCTGCGCAAAAGAGCAAGGGAGACGGAATGAAGATCGTATTGGCAGAGAAGGTCTCTCCGGCGACGCTGGCCGTATTGGCGGCCGAGCCGGGGTGGGAAGTTTTGACGCACGACCAGTTGCCGGATGGATTGCCGGCGGCCCTGGCCGATGCCGACGCGCTGGTGGTACGCAGCGCGGTGCAGGCGGACGACGCGCTGATGGCGCTGGCGCCCAAGCTGCGAGTGATTGGCCGGGCCGGCGTGGGGGTTGACAACATTGACGCCGAGGCGGCTACGCGGCGGGGCATTGTGGTGATGAATACTCCTGGCGCAAATGCTGTGGCTGTGGCCGAACTGACCATTGGGCTGATGCTGGCGCTGGCTCGCAAGCTGCCTTTTGCCAATGCCGGGATGCATGCCGGACGGTGGGAGAAGAAGATTCTTCAAGGCATGGAGCTGCGCGGCAAGACGCTGGGCATTCTGGGGCTGGGGCGCATCGGCCTGGAAGTGGCCAAGCGCGCCAAGGGCTTTGGCCTTGAGATTATCGGCAGCGATCCGTTTGTGTCGGCTGCGGTGGCGCGGGAGAACGGCATCAAGCTTGTCACGCTTGAGGAACTGATTGCCGGTTCGGACTATATTACGCTGCACGTAGGCCTGACCCAGCAGACCGCCGGGGTCATCAACGCCAAGTCGCTGGCTGCGATGAAGAAGGGCGTACGCATTATCAACTGCGCGCGCGGCGAGCTGATTGACGACGCGGCTCTGGTGGAAGCGCTCAAGAGTGGCCAGGTAGCCGGCGCGGCGCTGGATGTGTTTGCCAAGGAGCCGGCCAAGGAGACGCCTTATGCGGAGTTCGACCAGGTGATTTTGACTCCGCACATCGCGGGCTCGACGGCCGAGGCGCAAGAGGCGGTTGGAATTCAGATTGCCCGCCAGGTTCGCGAGTATTTGAAGCTGGGCGTTGTGCAGAATGCGGTGAATTTGCCGTCGCTGAGCCACGAGGAGTACGTGGTTCTGGCGCCTTACATCGACCTGGCCGGACGGCTTGGCTCCTTCCTTGCGCAAACCAGCAAGGGCGGTATCGAGTCCATTCATCTGACTTACGGCGGGTCGCTGGCAGATGTCAAGACCGAACTCGTGCGCAACGCTGCCATCGAGGGGCTGCTGCATGGCTCTGAGAACGTGAACCGCATCAACGCGGCGGCGGTTGCGGGGGAACGCGGCATCCGCATTCACGAGGAGAAGCAGGAGAGCCATCGCGGCGGCGCGGCCAGCGTGCTCACCATCGACTTGCACACGGCCGCTGGCTCGATTGGCGCCAGCGCGACCGTGATTCATGGCGAGCAGCCCCGGCTGCTTGCCTTTGACGGCATCGATATCGAGACGCCTCTCGAAGGCAACCTGCTGGTCTGTCGCAACCTCGACGTACCGGGAGTGATCGGCAAGATCGGCTCGATTTTGGGTGAGCACGGCGTGAACATTGCCAACTTCACCCTGGGCCGGGAACGGTCTGGACCGAAGCCGGTGAAGGCGCTGGCAGTGGTGCAGGTGGACGCGCCGGTCTCCGAAACGGTGCTGAAGGCGCTGGCGACGATCGAAGCGCTGCTCGAAGCCAGGCCTGTGAGCCTGCCAGAGGGCAAGTTCTGAGGCTTCCTATCGCGCAAGGATCGACTCTGAGCCAACGAAAAACCACCGCCAACCAGCGGTGGTTTTTCATTTCGCAGGGAATGACTGCTCGCGTCGCTGCATCTAGCCCATGACGCCCTTGTGGCCAAGCCAACTGCGCAGGTAGGAGATCTGCCCGATGTGATAGGTCTCGTGGTAGGCGAGGAAGTTGACCACACCGCTCACTTTTCCGTCGGGGCTGGGCGGCCCTTGAGTGGAGGGGACTGCCAATGCTTCTTCTGAGACAGATTCCATGGCGGCGTTCAGGACCGCGGTGGACTCGTCCCAAGCCAGCTTGGCCTCCGCAGGAGTAGGAAAGGCGACACCTTCGGCGGGCTTTGCTCCGCGTCCAAAATGAGAAAACCACGGCTTCGACCAGTCTTGGCCGAGCCGTTTGAGCAAGGCGCTGCGTGCCCATGTCAAATGGCCCACGATCCACAAAATATCGTTGGCGCGGCCGTCGGGCTTGCGCGTCCATTCTTCGTCCGTCAATCCTTCAAGGTTCTGCTTCAAAAAACGGGTGTTCTGGTTAAAGCTGACCGCGGCAATGGCGATTGGGCTGGGGACAGGCATGGCGATGATTCCCTTCGTGGTTGGTTTAATTCCTTCGTGTGTCGAGTGTTCCGTCCGATTGGTTCGGGGCAGGGAGGAATCCTCTGCCAGAGAGGATATCAGCAAAGAGGGCAGGGCGCATTGGACCGAGAGCGGTCATGCTCGTCATTTCGTGGGGTCGGTCACTCGCCCCATAAAGAGGATGCTGCCCGAGCGATTGTCGCGGATGAGGAAGAGGAAGGGATGGTCGGCGCGAAACTCAGTGGGCGGCGTCCGGTCAGGCGCGCGCATCGCCATCCCCACCATCACCGCTGCCGTCGCCGCCGCGGCCTCGGTTCCAGCCTCATTCACATCAATGAAAGCCTTGTGGATGACGGCCGAGAGAAACAACTCGCGGTTGCCGGTCATCCCTGAGAAATCGGCCGCACCCAGCTTGAAGGCCGCCGGCATTCCCATCGACGCAAGGGTTCGGCCAAGCTCAAACTGTTCTGTCACCTTGAATTTTGGGAAGGTCACAATGACTCGCGGTACCGGCTGCAACTGGCTGAGCCATTGCCGGGTATTGGACGGGGTCAGGGATTGCTCAAAGGCAGGCAGGCTGTCCACATCTTTGGGCAGGAAGACGATCATGGACAAGTCCCCGCTCTTGTAGAGGATTTCCAGAGCCTGAAACGTGCCGCCGTTGAAGTAGTTGTAGCTGCCCGTGCGATGCATCAAGGAAGCTGTAACATTCTTGTGCGCAGTGGACAGATAGAAATTCTCGTCCACTGTATGCGCCTTCTGAAACTGCGCCAGCCAGTCAGCCTTGAAGTAAATGGCGTTTGTGAGCACCAGCCTGGTGGCGGGATTCAAGACGCCCGGCTTGAGCAAATCTTTGATCTTGTCGCTGGTTTTCTGCTCGACCCATTGATTGATGGTCAGCCGCGCAGCCTCGGTCGCGCCTCTGAAGTCCACTTGATTGAGGCCCGCGCCGTAATCGCTCTCGGTCAGCTTGAGGAAATCGTCGCGAAACTTGTAGTCCTGCTGCGCCCAGAGAGCGTTGGCCACGCGAAGCTGGTAGTTGTCATGCGATGCGTTGAGGCCGCTCAGCAACGCGCCCATCGCGGGATGCAGGCGGTCGGGCGGAAGCGCAAAGTGCAGAGTCTTCGCCATCTCAGTAGCGGTGTCGCTGCGCGCTCCGGCGTATGTCATTGCCAGAGCGGTAGAAATGCTTTCGGGCGAGAAGAAGAGATTGCCATCCTGGCTGCACAGCTTGCCATATAGGGCAACAGCGAATTCGTTGTTGCCCTCGACGACGGCTGTTTGATCGCTCGCAACCATGGGCGACACCTCCGCCGCATTTGCGGCCGCCGGCAAAACAAAGCAGGCGATGAGCAGCGAGAAAAGTGCTTTCATGAAAGCCACCATCATGCCACGCATAGTGCAGGCGGCAATTGAGCTATCTTGCCCGGCGAGCCTACGCGCGGCTGAGGTAAGCGCCCTCGCTGGTGTCGACGCGGATCTTTTCGCCTTCGTTGATGAAGGCGGGCACCTGGACGACGAGGCCGGTTTCGGTCCTGGCGGGCTTGCTGACGCTGGAGGCGGTGGCCGACTTTAGGCCTGGCTCGGTTTCGACGACGGTCAACTCCACTGCGGCCGGCAGGTCGATGCCCACGGCTTGGCCGTCGTGATAACTGACCTTGATCTGCAGGTTCGGCGTGAGGTATTCGATAGCGTCACCCAGCGTGGAACCTTTGAGCACCGTCTGCTCGTAGTCGACGGGGTTCATGAAGTAATAGTCGTCGCCATCGTTGTAGAGGAACTCCATGGAGATCTCGTCCACGACGACCTTCTCGATGGCGTCGGCGGAGCGGAAGCGCTCCTCGAACATGGCCCCGGTGCGGATGTTGCGCAGCTTGGCCTGGATGAAGGCGCGCAGGTTGCCGGGCGTGCGGTGCTCGACCTTGAAGACCAGGTGCAGTTGGTCCTTGTGCTTGATGATCATGCCGGGACGCATTTGAGTGGCGGGAATCGACATCTAAGTTGAAGCTCCTTACTTTAGCTGCGCTCAGGGCGCAGTGAATTCTGGCCTTGGCCCATCTTTGATTGTAGCCCAGGTGAGGATGTGCGCAGGCGAGAAAGAGATTTCGCAGGCGCCGGCTTTTGCCTGGCCCGCATCTTTGGCGAGAATGGGGTCGCGGGAGTCTGAAAGCGCAATCCCCCACCAAAATGGCGTGAATTAAAACCTGTAGCACAGCGCCAGTTGCAACAAGCGAGGCGGCATGGCGCTCACCGCCTGGCCGAAGTTACTGCTGGAGATGTTGCCTTGCACGGAGGCCGATCCAAAGAATTGCGCGTGGTTGGCCAGGTTGAAGGCCTCTGCGCGGAATTCCAGCGATCGGTTGTCTTTCGAGAAGAAGCTGCGGGAAAGCGTGGCGTCCAGGTTCTCCATGCCGGGTCCAGAGAAGAAGCGGCGGCGCGCATTCCCAATGGTCCCCAAGGCGGGCAGCGTGAGCTGGGTTGCATCGAAGACCGGCGCGGCGCCGCGGGGGTTAGTGTGCAGGCTGAGCGAATCTCCGCTCCAATTCGGCGTGTCTACGCCGTTGTTATTTATGCCGTTGGGAATGGTGCCCAGCAGAGAGGTGTCGTTGTTGTTGAGCAGCGTTACAGGCAAGCCTGAGGTAAAGCGGGCGATGCCGGCCAGCGCCCAGCCCTTCACAAACCAGTTGATAGGGCGAGCGCTCTTGAGGGAAGGTACGCCGAAGTGGAAACTGGCGACCAGGTTGTGGCTCAGGTCAAAGGCAGAGAGCGCCCGGCTGAGCGAGGGATTGACGGGATTCACCGGCTCGGGCAATCCGGCAGATTGGTCGATGGATTTCGAGAAAGTGTAGCTGGCCAGCACATTCAGGGCGCGGGTGCGCTTGGTGAGCGTGGCCTCCAAAGCGTTGTAGCTGGCATTGGCGACCGTTCGTTGCAACTCGACGCTGCCAAAGGCCGCGCCAAACTGCGTGCGCGCAACCTGCTCATTGAAGGGACCGCAAGCTGTTGCGCCCAGGCTCAGGCACAGCGCCGGATTGGCCGGGTTGGCCTCTTCCAGCACCAGCAGATGGTGCGACGATGCGCCAATGTAGCTGACCGTGGCCAGCGTCGTTGTACCCAACTGCCGTTCGATGCTGAGCATCCAGTGTTCGGCGTAGGGCGTTGCGTCGCGGGGGTCCACGGCCGGAATACCCACCAGCGGCTCGAACTGGCTCCAGTTGACAGTCGAGTTTGGATTGGAGCGGCTGGCGCCGTAGGCCACGTGCTGAAGAGGGAACCTCTGCCCTGCGCTCACTCCCGTCGCAGCCACCGTGAACGGCGAGGCAAAGAGCGGCGGCGCGGCACTTGTATACGTATAGCCGTATGGAGGATTGGCGCTCATGATGCCCGCCGAAAGCCCTTCGTAAGCTGTATAGAAGAGGCCATAGCCGGCGCGAATGCTGGTTTGTCTCGCAGACCCGGCCAGCTTGCGCAACCAGGGGGCGGAGAAGTCCGGCGTATACGCAATGCCGAAACGCGGGGAAACGTCGTTCCGCGCCGGCGCAAGGGAATCCGGCACGCCCGAGTCGCCCGGAAAGACCAGCCCCTGTGGAGCGCCCGGAAACACCTGCGACTGCTCACCCCTGACCAGCGTTTGCAGTTGGTGGAACTTCTCGCTCCAGGGGCGGATGCGGTCCCAACGCACGCCAAAATTAACGGTAAGCTGGCTGGTGGCCTTCCAGCTATCCTGCGCAAACGCCGCCATGTAGAGGTTACGGTTGTAAAAGCTGCTGGCCTGGCCTTGCGTGTAGCTCGAGGGTACGCCAAGCAGAAAATCGGCGAAATCCAACCCTGTCTCTGACCCGTTGAAGGCAAAGCTCCCGTTGAAGATCACATCGGGGTGGGTATTGATCTGGTTGCCGTGGAGTTCGGCTCCAACCTTGAGACCGTGCTTGCCCACGATGCGCGAGAAGGCGTCGCTCACCTCGTAGATGTTCTCCGCCTGCACAATCGCTGTGGTATCCACCCCCAGGGTGAAGTCGTTGAAAGCGATGTTTTCGATCCCCTCGGTCGAGGGTTTGAGCGCAACAATCCCTGTTGCCGAAGCTGCGAATCCCTGCGATTGCAATGAGGGCCCCACACCGCCTTTGGGCTGGCCGACAGCATTGGCGTTTCTCATATAGCTCAAATGGAACTCGTTCAGCGCGGCCTGGCCAAAGGTGATCGCGTGCCCCAGGCTGGCCAGTTGCGCGAGTCCGTCTGAGGTTGCGTCGAAGCCGGGGACGCTGGCGCCGCCAGTCCCGGTCGGATAGGGATTGTCGAGGTTGTAGCCGTCCAAGAAGTAGTAGCCGGTCAACGTGCCTTTGCCGCGGGTCCAGTCCAGGCGCAAGGCGCCTTTGTCGTCCTGAACTGTTTGAGCCTGAACGGCAGTGGAAAAGAGCGCGGTTCCGGCGTTGGGCTGCGGAATCGATGCCATCAGGAATTTTGCCGGCGCCGACCATGCCGATTGGGGAATCTTGCCGTTCGAGAATACGGCGGAATAGGGTTCGCGCGCCTTTACGGGCCGGCCCAACAAAGTGGAGAGTTGAGCCGCCCATGCATCTCCGTTCACGCTGCCGGTGAGCGGGCTGGCGCTGAAATCGCCACTCCTCTCGGCCATCGAAGGAACCGCGATGTTGCTGGTGTCGATGCCCTCGGTCAGGCGGGTTCCCTGGAAGTCGGCAAAAACGGCCACGCTCTTGTGGAACGGGGTGCCTCCGACCGTACCGCCAAACTGGTTTTGGCGATAGGCCGCCCGCTGCTGCGAGAAATAGTTGCGCGCATCGAGAGCGGTATTGCGCAGGAACTCGAAGGCGCTGCCGTGAAGCTGCGCCGCGCCCGATTTCGTTATCACCAGAACCTGGCCGCCACTGGAGTTGCCGTATTCGGCGTCGAAGTTTGAGGTTAGTACGCGGAAACTCTCGATCGAATCCAGATTGGGGATGATCGATGTGCCCATGTTCACATCCTCTTCCGCATCGCTGCCGTTCACTCGAAAACCATTCGACGACTCTCGCTGGCCGCTGATGGAGAGATTGCCGGGGTTGGCGTCGCCCGAAGGCGGCGTCGAGGCCACTCCGGTCATAATGACCGCGCCGGGCTGCGCGGTGTTCACCGGAACAATGCCTGGTTGCACCGCCATCAGGTCGGTAAAGCTGCGCCCATTGAGCGGCACGCTCTCAATCTTTTTGGTGTCCAGCGTCTCGCCCAACTGGGTACTGGTGGTTTCGGCGGCCAGGGCATCGGCAGTTACCTCCACGGTCACGCTGTCCTCGGCGATCTCCATGGCAAGATCGAGGTTCTCACCCGGAGATTGCCGGGTGAGAACGGCCTGTGCCGCAAGCGGCCTGAATCCGGTGGATGTGACTTCGACCCGAAAATCGCCGGCATGGGGAACCACGATTCGAAACTCGCCCTGTTCGCTTGTCATGGCTTCCAGGGCTGCATTGGAGCCATCTTCGCGAACAGCCACATGGGCGTGGCTTATCCGCGCGCCCCCCGCGTCATGTACCACGCCCGAGATAACGAAGGCTGGCTCAGAGAAAAGAGAAGGGGCAAGAAAAAAGAGAAAAAAAGGAAGAATCATGGCGCTGCAAAAGCTCTTCAACAGATGCTCCTAGGATCGGAAAACAGGATCAGATTGACGTTTCGGCTGGAGGCGCAGAATTGCCACAGGAGCAAAAAGAGCCTTGGCTGCAATATCCGACCGATTTAGTCTCTATTTAATATACGACTAAGCCGGTCGCTATTCAATGGGGGGGAATTCGCGCGCTAGCCTGTAGAAGTTTTCAATAGGAGACTTGAACGGCGCGCTGCGGCTATCGCGCCGGCTCGTAGGGTTCGACGCGGAGGAAATCGGAGAGGATGCCGCGCTCTTCGGGGCTGAAGACGCCCTGATAGCGTGCGGAGTTGAGCACCATCTGGCGCTGGTCCACAGGAACAGAGCGCAGATCCCGGAAAGCGCGCTTCACCATCATCTGGCGATCCAGCGGCAAGGCTCCAAGGCGGCGTCCGGAGATGTTCAAGTTCATGCGGTCCTGGGGCGACATATGTTCGATCGCCTCGGCCCGGGCCAGCCTCCGATCCCGCTGCTCCTCGGGCATCTGGTTCACCTGATGCAACTGACGCACCAGCCGCTGCTGGTCAGAGGGAGGAAGGCGGTAGAAGCTGGGGTCTCTTTGCAGCATCCGCTCCTGCTCCTGGACCGGGAGTCCGCGATGCTGATTGAGCCAGTCCTCCAGGTGCCCCGGCGGCGCCACTTGGCGATAAGGGTTGGCTGGGCGGGCCACGCTGCCATAAGGTGTGCCGGGAGAGGCAGGCCGGGTATAGACAGAGCCCGGCGCATTGCCGGGATTGCCTGGCCGAAGCGCAGGCCGGGCGTAGTTGGGCGCAAGGTTACCCTGTGGCCGGCGCTGAGATTGAATGATATAGAGGTTCTGGCTTTGCCGTCCGGCAGGCTGACGCCGCGTGATTTGCGGATGAGCGGTTTGAGATCTCGGTCCGCCACGCATCGCTGGACCGCCGGCCTGACGGAGAGGAGGCCCACTTGCGCGCTGGCCGTTCGCCCACGCCGCAGATGCAAACAGAACCGCAAGCCCCGCAGCCAGCACCGCGCGCCTCGCTTGTCCCGTATTGTGTCCCCCGGTTTTCATTTGTACCCGCTTCCGCTAAAGATTCTTTTAGGCAACCCGCTAGTTCCCGTTGTCAGGGTTGCTGGAGAGCGCCTCCATCTGATCGAGGAGCTGGGCGTTGCTATCCAGCGTTTGCAGATCGTGGACCACGGCCTGTACTGGTTGCGCAGCAGGCTGATCCCCATTGGTGACGCCCAGATAGGTTCCGCCGCCCAGCAGCAGCAAGACCGACAGCGCCATGGCTGCCAGCGGCCGAACATGCATCGAGGGCCCGTAGACGAAACGGGCGCGCAGGCGGGCAAACCATCCAGCCGGCGCGGCTGCGCGCTCTTCGCGCAGACGCGCATCCAGCCGGGTCATGAAATAGGGGTTTGGCTCCGGAGCCTCCCAGGTATCGAGCAAGGCAAGCGTCGCGCGCAACTCCGCCAGTTGCTGGCGGCAGCCGTCACACTCCGCAAAATGAGCTTGAACCTTGGCAGGCACAGCGCCGGGATCCAGCAGCATGTCCGCCAGCTTCTGGTCCATTCCGGTGCAATTGTTTTTCATCCGTTCCATGTTGTCCCCCACTTCCGCCGGTGTCGCCCGGCTTGTTTCCACTTACACAAATTCCTTCAATGTATCGCGCAGCGTCTGGTAGGCGCGGAAGAGCAGCGACTTGGTCGCAGACTCGCTCAATTTCAGTACCTCCCCGATCTGCCGATAGTCCATCCCCTGATACTTATGCATCAGCACCGCCATCCGCTGCCGCTCGGGCAGGGCCATTACATGCGTGCGAATAGCGGCCATGCGCTCATTGCGCAAGAGCCGCTGCTCCACCGTCGGTTCATCGTCGGCCACGTCCGGCGTGGCGCCAGTTTCCTCATCCGGCGCATCCAGATAGAGGGTTTGAGCGGCCCGCTCGTGCCGGGTATCGCGGGCGTGATTTACCGCCAGGTTGGTCGCGATCCGGTAAAGCCAGGTGGTGAACTTCGCCTCGGCCCGGTAGCTCTCTCTGGAGCGATAGACGCGCAGAAACACTTCTTGCGCCAGCTCTTCGGCAACCGCCTGATTGCGGACCATCCGGAACAGGAAATGAATCATGGCCCGGTGGTACTTCCCAACCAGATAGTTGAAACCCGATTCGTCGCCCGCCGCCACGCGCAGCATGATCGCCGCGTCGCTGGCGGGATCCAGGGCGCCCATCGGGTCTGCATGAATTTCCGGTCTTGAGTCCGGCCGAGAAACCGCACCCGCTCCCAGGGCCGAATTGTCCAGCACCAAGGTAGCCATATCCTCTGGAACCCCATCCGTGCCGGAAGGTTGCGCCCCAGCTGCGATTTCCTGCCCGGTTTTCAGGCTGGATTTTCCCACGGAAGCTCCATTCCTAGCAGGGCCAGGATTGCCATCGGAAGCCATGGCCATCGAGAGGGGCAAGCCCGAGCCGTTGGAGCGCGCTCTGAACGGACTCGATCGACCCAAAGTCGAAAGATCAAGGCCCCTCATGGCTGGAACACGGCACAGAGTCGCCTCCCCATCGATGGGGAAGTTGCTTGCGGGATGGATCGATCCGGTTCTCAAGAGCATAGTGGGCTTGAGGCAGGCAGTGGCTCCTCCCCCCCTTGCGGCAGGGGTTGGCCGCAAAGCCCCACTGGTGTTACTCTAACCCATGGGATGCCCCGCTGCGGCGCTTTTGCCGGTCGTTGTTTGGGCGCTTAACTCAGCGGTAGAGTGCCACCTTCACACGGTGGAAGTCGCAGGTTCAAATCCTGCAGCGCCCACCATATAAACCTATAACTTACAAGCGTTTACTGGATCAAATTTGTAGCGTTCTGCCGCTCTTCTTCAAAAGGCATTTTCGCGTCCGTTCCTTTTGCTTACGTTCGCTGCACAAATCCGGCCGTTTCCGGCATACTTTCCGGCTCCGCGTGCAGGTATTCGCTGGCCGCAGTGTCAGCCTTGGCGTGCTGCCGTACGACTGGATGTCCTTGACCGATCCAATCATTTGCACCAGGACGGAGTGGCTGGTAAGGACCCACTGAGGGGCCAGATTGCTCCGGGCTACGCCCGCCGCGAGTTGGCTCCTCAACTAACAGGAACAAGAACCAGCCACCCCCGAGGAATGGGAATCTACAGAACATTTGGGACTTGACTCGGCTTGCATCCACTCCGCCTCTGCGATAGAGTTTATTCGCAATTACTGAAAGGAAAATAACTTCATGGAAGACCTGCAAAAAGCGAAATTCCTTCAAGACGTAGTGAACGGCGCAGCACAGATAGACTACGAGGATATGTTGCTATCTTCCCGGCCAGCGCAGAATTTTGGCGGTCCGCCGGTGGTTGGCGACGAGTCCCAGGAGGCACGCGACAAGGCGCTTCTGCTCTCAAAAGACACAACCGTGCTGAAACATCTCTGCCCTGCGCTGAAATCCGCATCCGGCGATCTCGAATCCATTGCCAAAGCCGCTGGAACCGTCTTGTTTCCCTTGTCATTGACTCCGACCGCACCTGTTTCCATGAGTGCTCTGGCCATCGGTGCCCTAGCCGTTCTGGTCGCGCGCGCCGGCGTGGCGGCTCTGTGTCCCGAATGCGGTGGAATAGCCAAAGAACAGGGGTGAGTCATGGATGCCAGTCCCGCCGTTCTCAATGAGCAGGCGCTGCGGAGGATGCAGCTTGCGGCCTACCAGCGAGCAAAGCTTAGGCCGCCGGATTTGAGCCCTGCTGCCTTGACTGCGCGCGATGCCGCTTCCTTGCAGGCCCTCGAACCTGGAGGATCGATCGAACAGGCGATCGCCCACCGTCTGCGTTCCCATGGCCGCGACCCTGAAGCCGCCAAGGGCGAGGTCGCGAGGCTGCGAGAAGCCGCACAGCAGATCGACCAGCACGCAACGCCGCTGGTCGATTCTGGCGAAGGGCAACGCTTGTGCCATCCGCGTCATGCGAAGATTCTGTCCACGCAGCGCAAACGCTTGGAAGGACTCGTCAACTTTGGCCTGCCGGAGTTTACCGGCGCCTTTTCCTGGCTAAGGGACAAGGTCACGCTTTCCACGCTCCTGACTGGCGAGTTGAATGCGCGCACATTCAAAGCGCCTTTTGCGCAGGATTCGCAGCCCCAATACTGGATTCTTTTCGACCCCATTTTTTTCGATTTTTTCTACCATCTGAGCAATGCCTTTGCCAGCGCCATCGACATGGATGGATTGGACAAATTTGGCAATCGCTATGCCAAGGGAGACGATACTGCTTCCGTTGACAACGCGATCCACTGGGGTGGGCCGGAGCCGGTGGAGATGGCATATAAGATGCTTCGCTCCTTCGTTGCTTTTGGCTTCCCACCTCTGGATATCGTGCCCTACGACGACCGCATCTTCCCCCTCGCGGAGACATTGCGCAATCAGGCTGCGCTTTTTGTCCTTGCGCATGAATACGCTCACATCATTCGCGGAGATATGGACAACCGCGCGAACCATCAGTTACCTTGGCAGGCCGAGATCGATGCCGACATCTTCGGCTTTCGCATATCCAATGCAGTATTGACGATGGAAGGCGCTCCGGCCAAGGTGCGCAAGGCCGGAATTAATCTCTTTTTTTGCGGACTTCTTCTCGTTGAACTGGCCCGCCGGGCTCTGGACAATGGGGAGAAGCGGGGCGTGGCTGACCTGATGCCGCGGCAGGCCCCCAGCGCGGCTGATAGCCACCCGGAAGCGATGAGCCGCTTGTGCTTTCTGGATGATGAGTTCAGCCAGCACTTTCCTCCGGATCAGGTGCGCGGATCCGAGTTCCTGACCACTCTCTTTGTGGAGATTACAACGCAGTTGTGGCGGAGAATCGAGCCAGCATTTCTCGATTTCCACAGCAAGGGAGTGCGTCCCAAGCCGGTTTGGTTGGGATCAATCGGTCTGGAGCAGGGAAGTGCCTAAGCCACGGGAAAAGCAGCTAGATTTTGAATGAGTGCGAAATCGGCGGGTCGCCCATATCTGAATCAACAGGATTGGGTGCCACATGTCTCGATTCTGATGCCGGGGAACTCCCATTTCTCTGGCCCCGCGAAGCAGGAAGCCGATTGGGGAAACCCGATCCTGGCGGTCGATGGTTGAGCTATTCCAGGTCTGAAAATCCAGACCTGGGGCGCCCGGGGATGCGACAATGTCCGATGCCCGTTTCCGATCGTCGAGATCTGCGCTCTCCCACCCTTTCCACGATGAAACTGTGAAAAGGATGGGGCACCCGGCTGGTGCCGTCCCCGTAGGCAATCGACTGTGAGCGCGAGAGCGCGTCCCAACTGTACTGCGCCAGCGATTGTTGGTCCCGCCTTCATTGACATACTGCATGCGGTTCATGGCGTCGTACTTGTAGATCACCGAATAGGAGCCCGTGCCGCTGGTTCCCGCCGGCCAGACGACCTCGGTCTGGTTGCCGACTCCATCGTACGCCACCTGCTTTGCACCATGCTTGACAGAGCGATGATTCAAGGCTGCACACTCACTAATCCTTCCGCGACCTAGCTAACGGCAAGAGAAATAGAACAATCATAGCTCCCAATCCCATTAATAAAAAGCTGTACTCAGGAACTTTTCCCCAAAATGCATCGACCGCTATATAGATCGCAATGGCAAGGCCTATAACGACAATTGCGGATAGGGTTGCCTGTTTTGATGTCAGAATGCTTGGCAACTTCATATTCTGTCCCTGCCGAACCCAGGGAAGAACAAATATCACCAAGAGAACTGCAACCACTAAAGCCAAGACAGGGATACTGAGCTTTGCTCCTGAACCGAACAAACCTGACGCCTTGCCCATTAACATCAAACCTGTTCCCACTAGGGCTACGACAACGCGCTGTTGGGCAGATTGTGGATCCCTCATGTTCTGTTCCTCTCTCATTGAACAATACTGATAGTGATTCCTATATGCACCGAAGCTGCAAACTCGGCTGATTTCGCTCTCATTGCGGGCAAAGATGGTGAGCTCCAATTTGAATTTCATCAATCATAAGGCTATAGAGTTCTGCTGACATTGCAGTCGCACTAGCCGCGCTTCCCCCATGCTCCGCCATTTCAGAGAGTTCGTTCTGTGCATTGAAAGCAGCATTTGCGAGAGAAGCGCCTTCCCCAAGATTGGCATCCTGGCTAAACAGCGCAGTTAGAATCCCCATTGGGGTTGAAATCGAATTGAAAAGAGCGGCTTTTTCTTCTGCATCCTCGATACTTAGTGAACTGTTGCCAGACTGCGCGGCGAGTAACGTTTGATTAGAAATTATCAGCATCGCTGAACGCCACGCTCCAGCTTCGTTTCCGTCCAAAATATCAAGCGGTAAGATTAGAGATTGCGCCGCTAACTGCGACATTTCTGCGAGTTCCTGCGGTGACGGCCCAACGCCAGCGCCAGTACAACTGCAGATGCCTGACGTTTCCTTCGAAGTCGCAGAAACGATCATCGATGACGGACCGCCGACTAGTGCCATGAATGGGGTAGCTATTGTTTCGGACAGCGTAATTGCATATTTTTGTTCGTACGATCCATCCGGCGTCAGCCCCATCGGATCCTCCAGGTTGAGCGGATCGTTTCCCGCGTAGGCGTAAAGATTCATTCCGCCGCGAAAGCCAACCGGGTCGCTCTGCAAGAATCGTCCCAGCGCCGGCGAGTAGTAGCGTGCGGGCATGTAATAGAGGCCGGTCTGTCTGGTTTCCCTGACGCATTCCAGCGCCAAGCCTGCTCGCAACCCTATTGCCGCCGTGGAGTTACATACGCTCGGCCCCTGATTCCATGCCGGATATTTACTCGCAAACCCCAGATGCGGTTTTTCGCTTAGCTGCGGCATTGCGGCTAGTGGCGGTTGCGACAACACGGGGTTGAAGGCAAGTTGCATCTGCATCCGATTGTATGGCTTGAGGGGCTGTATTGGGCGCAGGATGTGCGCGACATTGTGCGCGGCATTGCGCGACGGAAGAGTTGCGGACCGTGCGCGACACTGCGCACAGACTGTGCAACAGAAGAGCAGCGGATGGTGCGCGACACTGCACACAGATTGCACGGCGGACGTGCTGCGGGTTGTGTGCGGCATTGCGCACAGACTGCGCGACATTGCGCACAGTTTGTACGCGGCTTGTGCGCGACATTGTGCGCGACATTGTGCGCAGCATTGCGCGACGGAAGAGCGCAGATTGTGCGTGTTTGCGGATTTCTTTGCGGCGCGGATCGGCATGGGATTCTGTAACGCATCGGGGGCCGGTTCCGGGACGGAAGCGGCCCCTTATTAGCAGCTAAAAGCAGCTACTAAAAGAAGAACATTACTCCTGTTCTTCTTCTGCGGATTCGGCGTCCAGAGCGGCGAACAGTTGCTCGGCAGTTGAAGCCGGAACTCCGGGCCACATCTGGCCTGGAACAGTCTGCGCAAGCGTGGCGCTTTCGACAGCTTCCTCCGGGACTTCTGGATCGGCTGAAGGCTCCGAGTTGCGCTTGAGCTGCGCCGCCGGATGAGTTGCCGAGTGGATTTGCTTGAGCATCCGTATCGAGACGTGAGTGTAAATCTGCGTTGAGTCGAGCCGCGCATGACCGAGCATTTGCTGGATAAAGCGGATGTCCGCGCCACCCTCCAGCATCAGCGTGGCCATCGTATGCCGGAAGAGATGGCAAGCCCCGCTCTTGCCGGTCCCGGCCGCTTCCACGTAACCGCCTATCAAGCCGCTGAGACGGTTGGGAGTGAACGGCTCGCCCTGCACGGTAAGGAAGATGGTGCCTTCGTCCGGCTCGGCCACAAGCCGGTGCCGCGCCTGGTCGAGATACTTCTCCAGCCATGCGACGGCCCGCGCGCCGATGGGGATTACGCGGTCCTTCCTGCCCTTGCCCTCGCGGATGGTCACGATGCCCGATACGCGGTCCACATCGTAGAGCCTGAGCCGGATCAGTTCCATGCGCCGCATTCCGGTCGAGTAAAACATCTCCAGCATGGCCCGGTCGCGGATGCCGAGCGGGTCGGCGGCGTTGGGCTGTTGCAGGATCAACTCGGCCTCCGCTGCGGTCAGCACACGCGGCAACGACTTGGACAGCCTGGGCAACTCGATCTCCGAGGCCGGATTGTGCAGCAGATAGTTTTGCCGCGTCATCCACCGGAACCACATGCGCAAGGACGACAGCCGCGAGTGCTGGCTGGAGAAGCTCAACGGGCCGCCCTCCTTCTTGCGGTAGTGGAACAGGTAACGCTGAAAGCGTTCCAGCACGGGCCGCGTAACCTCGACCGGCTCGCTTAGCCCGCGTTCCATCGCCCAACGCTCGAACAGGTACAGATGCCCCCGGCGCACGTTGTACGTGTTGTAGGCAAAACCCCGCGCGGCAAGGGACTCGATGTACTCTTCGATCATGGCCTGTAACGGTGTGCTCGGCG
>Ga0302157_10003233_pt1 | contig 18550 bp, 16 predicted proteins | sample I_Bog_N3_3_FD_193502 | JGI IMG/M metagenome (GOLD analysis project Ga0302157, IMG submission 193502) | Peat permafrost microbial communities from Stordalen Mire near Abisko, Sweden - I_Bog_N3_3 | ecosystem: Environmental > Terrestrial > Soil > Wetlands > Peat | place: Sweden: Abisko, Stordalen...
AATGAGAATCTGGCTAAACTGGGCAAGATGACGCTTTGGTCCGGCGCGCAGGAGATCGTGTTTTCGGAGGCGTCGTAAGGCGGATTTTTCCATTCTGTGGGTTTAAAGACATGACGCGTAAAGCAACGCCGTCGCCCAAATTACCGACTGCTGAGTCAGTCTTGCTTTCTTCCAACCCCACCGACCGCCGCCCCCAACTACCGGATCAACCCGGTCAACGGGCTGGACGGATCAGCCCCCATCCGCCGCGGCATCCGCCCCGCCAGATACGCCAACCGCCCCGCCTGCACCGCGTATTTCATCGCCTTCGCCATCGTCACCGGATCACGCGCATGCGCGATCGCCGAGTTCAGCAGCACCGCCGTACACCCCAGCTCCATCGCAATCGCCGCATCCGACGCGGTGCCCACCCCGGCATCGACCAGAAACGGCACAGTAACATTTTCCATGATCATCGACAGCATCGCCGGGTTCTGCAGTCCCAGCCCCGACCCGATCGGCGCGCCCAGCGGCATGATCGCGACACACCCCAGATCCTGCAGCCGCCGAGCCGCCAACGGATCGTCAGCGCAATAAACCATCACTTCGAACCCGTCCTTGATCAGCGCCGCCGCGGCCTCGAACGTGCCGGGCATATCTGGATACAGCAGCGGCGGAGGCCCCAGAACCTCCAGCTTCACCAGGTTCCACCCCCCCGCCTCGCGCGCCAGGCGCAGCGTGCGCACGGCCTCGTTGGCGGTAAAGCAGCCGGCGGTGTTCGGCAGATAGGTGATCTTCTTCGGATCGACATAATCCTGCAGCATCGGCGCCTTCGGATCCGACAGGTTCACCCGCCGCACCGCGACGGTGACGATCTCCGCCCCGCTCGCCTCGATCGCGGCGGCGGTCTCGGGCAGGTCCTTGTAGCGGCCGGTGCCGACGATCAGGCGGGAGTGGAAAATGCGGCCGGCGACCGACCAGGTGTCATCCGCCGCGTTGATTCCGTCCATGGTCAACCTCCCCCGATGAAATGCACGATCTCCAGCTGATCGCCGCTGGCCAGCCAGGTCTCGGCGTAGCGGGAGCGCGGAACGATCTCCTCGTTCCGCTCCACCGCCACTTTGCGCGTATCGAGGCCGAGTTGCACCAGAAGCACGATGACGGACAGCGGTCCATCAGCGGGCCCCTCGAACACACGGCGCTCGCCGTTCAGGGTCAGGGTCACGGAGCTCTGCATGGCCGTCACTATGGGGCGGATGACCGTTCCCGGCAACCGGAGCGCCCTACCCGGCCGCCTCCAGCGCTTCCTCGGCGGCCAGCCAGGCCTCCTCCACCGCAGCCGCCTCTCGCCGGATCGCCGCCAGCCGCGTGTTGGCCGCTGTCACGTCGGCGGCGCGTCCGGGCGCATACAGCGCGGGATCGGCCAGTTTCGCCTCAATCCGAACCCGTTCGGCCGCCAGCTTTGCCAGCCGCGCCTCGGCGTCCTTCGCCTGCTTCCGCAACGGTGCCAGAGCCATGCGCGCTTCCGCCCGTTCGCGGCGATCGTCGCGGCGGGTGACGGAATCGGCTTTGGCGGCGGGACGCGCGCGATCGGCCAGCAGCACGCGATATTCATCCAGATCGCCGTCAAATGGCCGCACGGTGCCGTCCGCCACCAGCCACAACCGGTCGGCGACCAGCTCCACCAGATGCGGGTCATGCGTAATCAGCAACACGGCCCCCTGAAAATCCGCCAGCGCCTTCACCAGCGCCTCGCGCGCGTCGATGTCCAGATGGTTGGTCGGCTCGTCCAGCAGCAGCAGTTGCGGCGCGTCGCGCGTCGCCAGCGCCAGCAGCAGCCGCGCCTTTTCCCCACCCGACAAATTCGCGATCGGCGTTTCCGCTCGATTGGCATCCAGCCCAAAACGAGCAAGCTGGCCGCGCACCTGGGTCGGAGTCGCCCGCGGCAACGCCCGCGTCATATGGTCGATCGGATTTTCATCCATCACCAGCTCGTCGGTCTGGTGCTGGGCGAAATAGCCGACCTTCAACTTCGGCCCGCGCCGCATGTCCCCCGACAGCGGGTCCAGCCGCCCCGCCAGCAGCTTCGCCAAAGTGGACTTGCCGTTGCCGTTGGCGCCCAGCAGCGCGATCCGGTCGTCCATATCGACCGTCAGCGAGACATTCCGCAGCACCGGCGTGCCGTTGTAGCCGATCGAAACCCGCTCCAGCGCCAGGATCGGCGGCGCAATCCGCTGCGGTTCGGGGAAGTTGAAGCGGGTGGGCGTGTCTTCGATCACGGTCTCGATCTGCGGCAGCCGTTCCAGCGCCTTGATGCGCGCCTGCGCCTGGCGGGCCTTGCTGGCCTTGTAGCGGAAGCGGTCGATGAAGGACTGGATATGCGCCCGCTCCCGCGTGATCTGCGCGGCGGCGGCGTTCTGCTGCATGGCGCGTTCGGTGCGGATACGAACGAATTCGTCGAACCCGCCCGGCGTCAGCGAAATCTTCCCCTTGTCCAGATGCGCGATCGCCTCCACCGCCCGGTCCAGCAGGCCGCGATCGTGGGAGACGACAAGCGCCGCGCCGGGGAAGCGGGCGAGCCAGCCCTCCAGCCACAGGGTCGCCTCCAGGTCCAGATGGTTGGTCGGCTCGTCCAGCAGCAGCAGGTCGGGGTTGGCGAACAGCGCGGTCGCCAGCGCCACCCGCATGCGCCACCCACCCGAGAACGCGCCGACCGGCCGACCCTGCGCGGCTTCGTCGAACCCCAGTCCCGCCAGGATGGTCGCTGCTCTGGCGGGCGCGGAATCGGCGCCGATCGCGATCAGGCGTTCGTGCACCTCGGCCAAACGGTGCGGTTCGGCGGTTTCCGCTTCCGCCAGCAGGGCCAGCCGTTCGGGGTCGCCCTCCAGCACGGTGTCGAGCAGGCTGGCCGGGCCTTCGGGTGCCTCCTGCCGCACGGTGGCCAGGCGCGCGCGCGAGGCCAGCCGGATGTCGCCGCCGTCCAGGCTGAGCTCGCCGGCGATGGCGCGCAGCAGGGTGGACTTGCCGGCACCGTTGCGCCCGACCAGGCCGATGCGACGGCCGGGATCGACGGTGAGGTCGGCGCCGTCCAGCAAAGTACGGCCACCCAGGCGGATGGTGAGAGCGGAGATGACGAGAAGCGACATAAGCGTGTGATCGGGTGCGCGCGGGTTCGGGTCAAGATGCAAGTGACGCGGCCGCGCGGCTCGAATCACAGCAAACGGCTGTTTTACGCAATCCGCGGTCTGCGTATGACATGTGCGACGGCGGTTTGACCCAGCGAGCCGTCAGCTTCAGGCAGCCGCCCGCGGCACCAACCGCTCCAGCATTGTCCGCAGCGCCGCCATCCCGGGCGCAGCGGCATCGAAAATCACCCGCATTTGTCCCTCGCCGTTCTCCAGCACCTGGAAAGGCAATGCGACCGCGTCCCCATCCAGCCGCAGCACGCCTGCCGCACCCACTGGCAGGTCGGGCGCCTCGATCAGGCGGGCACCGCCCTCCGACAGGTCTGCCACCCGGGCGGGCCGCGGCGGCTGTCCTGGCGTCTCGATCCGACACGGCAAGTTGACCGGATGACGCTCCGCCAACCGGCGATCGACTTCCGCCACCGAGGTTCTCACCGCATGGACCACCGAACGCCGCAGATCGATGACGGCGCTATTAAGCCCCTTGGTGTTGTCCAGCACCTCGGCCGCATAGCCCGTTGCCTGGCCAGCCTCGATCGAGACGTCGGTATTGCGCGCCGTCATTTCATTCATCGACGATGCGGTCTCGGTCACATTGCGGGCGATCTCGGCCGTCGCGGCGCCCTGCTGCTCAACCGACGCCGCGATCGAGCTGGCAATCGCGTCCATCCGCCGGATCGTCGCCTCGATCGCCGCGACGGCCGTTACCGCCTCCTCGGTCGCGGCACGCACATCATTGATGTGACCGGCAATTTCGTCGGTCGAGCGCGCGGTCTGGTTGGCGAGTTGCTTGACCTCGGCGGCAACGACCGCAAATCCCTTGCCGGCCTCCCCGGCCCGGGCAGCCTCGATGGTGGCATTCAGCGCCAGCAGGTTGGTCCGGCCGGCGATCTCGCGGATCATGTCCGCCACAGCGCCGATCCGGCCAACCCGCTCCGTGAGCACCTGGATTGTCGCGCGGGTATGGCCGCCGGCGTCCACCGCTTGATTGACCACAGCGCTCGACTCGGTGACCTGCTGGCTGATCTCGCGGATCGAGGCGGCGAGTTGTTCCGCCGCGCTCGCCACCGTCTGGGCACTCTCCAGCGCCCGCGTAGCCGCGCCGGCCGCGCTTTGGGCGGCATCGCCGGTATGGGCAGCCGAGACGTGCATCGCGTCGGCTGTGGTCATCAGCGCCGCGGTGCGTGCGCCGATTTGTGTCAGCGCCCCTTCGGCCTCGGATTCGATGGCTTCGGCCATGCGGACCAGCGCGCCGTGCTTTTCGATCTCGCTCTGTTCGCGTGCGCCGGCCTGCTGGGCGCGCAACTGGTCCGCCTCGGTCAGACTGTCCTTGAAGGTCCGCAGCACCTTGATCATCGTGCCGATCTCGTCGTGCCGTGCATCACGCGGGATGGCGGTGTCCAGATGACCCTGCGCCAACTGGTCCATAGCCCGGGTGACGGCGATGATTGGGCGGGCAATGCTGCGGCCGATCAGCACACTTAACAGCAGCACCAGGCCGGTGATGGTGCTGACCGTCAATGCGATGAAGCGGCCGGTGCGGAGCCGCGTTGCGGCCCCAGCGGTCTCGGCTGCATCGGCCTGCTCCGCGAAGCGCCGGTCGGCAGCGGTCAGATGCGGCTCGATCTGGGTGTAGAGCTGCACCAGCCCTGCGATTTCGGTGGCCTGCGCCTGCGTGGCCGCCATCAATTGGGCAAAGCTGTCCTGGTAGACTGCCATTTTCGCCGTCAGGTCGCTGTGCAGCTCGATGGGGATGATCGCGTCCTCGACCGCCGCGGCAAAGTCGGCCAGGCCCGCCTTGAACGCCGCGCCGTAGGCAAGATCGAGGGTGGCGATGTAATCCTTCTCGTTCTGCCGCATCTTGAGCAAAGCGTTGTCGGCGTCGAGTTCGCCGATCGGCGTCAGCTCGCTTTCCACGGCGTGAGCGGCCGTTTGCAGGGCACCCTGCAACCCCTGGTCCTGCTTCAGGCCCACGACCCGAGCCTGCCGGACGACGTTGGCGAACCGGGCGGCATAGGCGTCGGTATCCGCGCGCATGGTCCGCACAGCGGTTGCCAAATCCGGTTGATCCGCCACCAGCGGCAGCAACGCATCAAGGTCCCGAACGGCCGCTCGGGTCGCGGCGTCCTGGCTGGCCACCGAGACCTCGTCCCGCCGCATCAGGAAGTTCTTTTCCTGCCGGCGTGCCTGCAACAGGCTGATCTGGATGCTGGTCTCCAAGGTCCTGGCCTGGCGCGCATAGCCGGCGATGGTCTCGCTGCGCGCAAGTTGGCCTGCGCCCCACCAATTGATGCCGGCAACCGCTAGCACACCGAAAACGCCGATCAGGCCCAACAGCGCGATCTGACAGCCAATGCGGCAACGGGATAAGATTGCTGCCATGGGAACTCCTGTCTCTCCCGGCAGCCTAACAGCGAGAAGTTAACCAAACCTTTAGGTCAGCGATGACCTTGTGCGGATCCCACCATCCGCGAGCCGATTCCCATCGGCGTCAGGGCAGGCAACGCGCAACCCTGCGCGGGTCGGCGATGGCACCCACATAGAAGCGTCATGGCGGGCGCTGACCCTTGATGCGCGGCGGCGCAAAATTCTGAAAATAGTCCTTGACGCGCCGAAGGAAACATGTCCTGATACGCCCATGCCCGACGCGACCACCCCCGACGCGCCTCCCGACCGCCCCGGTCCCACCCCGGATCCGGCCACCACCCCCGCGCCACCCCCATCCCGCTCCACCCGCCTGGTCGGTCTGCTGCGCAAACTCATCCAGTACGGCCTGGACCTCGCCCATTTGTTGCAACAGCGCCCGCCGCTCGCAACCATCGCCACCCTCGCCATGCATTTCGGCACCCGCGACATCGCGCTGATCCTGATGCGCATCTCCCGCGGCCTGCAACTGGCCGGCGCGCTGGACGACAAGCTGTTCGCCCGCCCCCTGCGGGAAATCGTCGCGAGGGCTTCCGTTCGCACACAAGTGGCCCGCAAGCCGCGCGCCACACGGCGCCCCCCGCTGCCCGACATGCCCACAGCCGAGGAGATCGCCGCCGCCCTGCGCAACCGCCCCGCCGGTGCGGTCATCGCCGACATCTGCCGCGACCTCGGCATTGTCCCGGCGCATCCGCTGTGGCGCGAGGTCATGGCGGTCCTGGCCGAATATCGCGGCAACTTCACGAAGCTGTTCAAGTCGGTGACGAAGCGGCTGACCGCCTGGTTCACCGATCCGTCGTGGCGCGCGAACGAGGGCTGGGCGGCCGTGGAGGCGCAAGCCGAGGCGCTGTGGCCGACCGTCCCGCCCTGACCCCGGCTGTCTCTATCGTGGTGTTGACGCACGGGGCCGGCAGCGGCTGGCCCCGCCGTCCTGATTCGGGCCGGCCGGGGATAGAGCCACGACCCGGCGGCAAGGCGGGGGCCACCGGCCGGCTGGTTGATTGTTGGGCGTCGTCTAACACTTGGCCGCGGTTTGCTTCCGGGTCTATAAAGGCCGGGTGGCTGGCCGGTCGCGCGGCAACGGTCTGTCCCCGTAGCTCAGCAGGATAGAGCACAGGATTCCTAATCCTGGGGCCGTGGGTTCGAATCCCGCCGGGGACACCATTGCAAGTCCAAGCGCTGGGCAAAACGACAGCGTCAGCCAGCGGCCGGGGCCACACCGCGTTGGCTGAAAATGGCAACGCAAGCCCGGCGATAAGGGTGACGGGCCAGCCGATGGTCACCAGCATGATGTTGTGGGTCCTGTGGAAGATACAGGCGCATGAGCCGTCGAATTCAGACCGGAAATGCCCCGATTCGAACCGCTCTGCCAGGCCGCGGCGCTTCGTTGACAAGCACCCCGGTTGGGCATTAGTACGCGTTTCCTGGAACGGAGGGGTGCCCGAGTGGCTAAAGGGGACGGACTGTAAATCCGTTGGCTAACGCCTACGTTGGTTCAAATCCAACCCCCTCCACCAGAGCGGCCTGACGCCGCTCCAAAGCCTCCGACCCAAGGTGACGCGACACAGCGGCAACGCAACGTTCGAAGACGTCGAGCGCATCGAACGCGTGGTCCTTGCCGTCATCCGGCAGCACCATGGGATGGCCGCCGCCGGCCAGCACCGCGCCGGGAATCATCAGGTTGTCGGGCAGTCCGAACCCCTCGACGACAATATCCGGCTGCGGATCCGGCAGCGCCTCGACCTGCATGCGGCTGCGTTGGGCGAAGGGTGTCGCGGCATTGGAATAAGCGAAGATCGGCCGGCCGCGGCCGAGGAACCAGCCAAGTTCGACCAAGGTGCCGCTATCGGCCGAGGCGCCCCGAAACGGGGTCAGGTTGGCGATCATGATGTCGCAGGCCTGCATCATCGCGACGTCCTTGCGAAAGATCGCGAACGCGAATGCCTCGTCTGACATGCCAGAGGAGCGCTCGATATCCTCGTTCAACGGGGTACGGCCGACGATGCCATAACGCGCACAGATGGCGATTTTTCGCTGCGCGTGCTCGCGCGGATGCGGCAGGAAGACGTCCGGGCCGGCCAGGTAAGCTTGCAAGACCATGGCTAATCGCGCGCCACCGCGGTTGCGGCATCAAGCCGGTTGCGCAGGGCGATCGCCTGCAGCGGCGCGCCAAAACAGGGCCGCTCGATATAGCGTCCGGCACCGCGTACGGTGCGCAGGTCGCCGTCGGTCCACACCAGCTTGCCTTGGCTGATGGTATGGCGGGCAAGACCGGTGACCTGCATGCCCTCGTAGATGTTGAAATCGACGTTCTGGTGGTGCGTTTTGACCGAGATGGTCCGGCTTGCCTGAGCATCCCAGACAACCAGGTCGGCATCGGCACCGAACTGCACCGAACCCTTGCGCGGATACAGGTTGAAAATCTGCGCCGTGTTGGTCGCGGTAATGCGCACGAACTCGTTGGGGGTGAGCCGCCCGGTGCCGACACCGTGGTGCCACAGCACGCTCATGCGATCTTCAATGCCGCCGGTGCCGTTGGGGATGCGGGTGAAGTCGTTGCGTCCGGCCGCCTTCTGCGGCGCACAGAAGCAGCAATGATCGGTGGCGGTCGTCTGCAGCTGGCCGGATACGAGACCCGCCCAGAGCGCTGCCTGGTGATGTTTCGCGCGGAATGGCGGGCTCATGACATAGGCCGCCGCGGTGGCCCAGTCCTTGGTGCGGTAGACGTCCTCGTCGATCAGCAGATGCTGCGCCAGCACCTCGCCGTAAACACGTTGACCCGTGGCACGCGCCCGGGCGATCGCCTCGGTGGCCTCCGCGGTTGACACATGCACGATATAGATTGGTGCGCCGAGCAAACGAGCGATGGCGATGACGCGGTTGGCGGCCTCGCCTTCGACGTCGGGGGGGCGGGACAGCGCGTGGCCTTCGGGCCCGGTGATGCCGGATGCCAGCAGCTTCTGCTGCAGATGCGCGACCGCCTCGCCGTTTTCCGCGTGTATGTTGCAGATCGCGCCGAGTTCCAGCGCGCGGCCGATGCTGTGCAGCAGCACGCCGTCATCGACCATCAGCGCGCCCTTGTAGGCCATGAAGTGCTTGAAGCTGTTCACCCCATGCTCGCGGGTCAGGATGCCCATCTCCTCGGCCACCTGGTCCGACCACCAGGTCACGGCGACATGAAAGCCGTAATCGGCGGCGGCTTTTTCGGCCTTGCCGCGCCATGCGTGCCAGGCCTCGACCAGCGACGTGCCCGGCGCGGGGATGACGAAGTCGATGATGCTGGTCGTGCCGCCGGCGACGCCGGCCGAGGTGCCGGTGAAGAAATCCTCACTGGCTGTCGTGCCCATGAAGGGCAGTTCCATGTGCGTGTGCGGATCGATGCCGCCTGGCATGACCAGCATGCCGCCGGCATCGACGACGTCCGCCCCCGCCGGGACCTCCAGGTCGGGCCCGACCGCGACGATAACGCCATCCCGGCACAACACATCAGCGCGCACGCTGTGTTCGGCGGTGACCACCGTGCCGCCACGGACCAACAGTGTCATGCGCATCTCCTCTCAGTCATGTTTCCGGTGTCCGAACGCCGCTGCCGTTCAGGACCAGGGCCACCACGGTTTCCGTCGCCGCAGCGAATTCGGCATCATCGATTGCGACTTTGCCCAAGACCGCACGAATCTGCACGTCGAAATCGGCGTAGGTCTGGGTCATCGCCCAGATCGCGAACAGCAGGTGGAAGGGATCAACGGGATCCATCAGCCCGCGCGCGCTCCAGCCCGCGATGACCGCTGCGAGTGCCTCCACCTGGCGGCGCAGTTCGATGCCGAGGTACAGCATGATATGCGGCGCGCCGCGCAGCAATTCGCCGGCGAAGATGCGGGAGGCGTCGGGGCGGAGGCGCGAATGCGCCATCTTGGCCCTGACATAGCCCGCCAGTCCCTCGGCGGGATGGCGTTCGGGGCTGATCCAGGTGGCGGCATCCGCCAGCCACAGGGCCAGGATGCGTTCCAGCACCGCGCGATAGAGGCCGTCCTTGGTGCGGAAATAATAGTGCAGGTTTGCCCGCGGCAGGCCGGTCGCGGCGGCGAGCTGGGCCATGGTGGCGCCCTCGAACCCGTATTGCGCAAACACTTTCTCGGTTGCCGCGAGGATATGCTCCATGCTGGCCTGGCGAATGGAGGCAATTCCTGTATCCATTTTATGCAATCCCGCATGCTCGGTGCTGGTATGCGTGTACTTTGGACAAAGCTGCCCAATTGGTCAAGAAACCCGTTGACAGGGTCTCGCGCGATGCCCTTAGCTTCGATATCAGGCGGCGACCGGACCAGGAGGCAGGACCTTGACCGAAATTGGCGACATCGCCGCGGGTCGGCTGGACACGGCTCAGCTTGCCGCTCATTTCGCCGATGCCCATCCGCCGCCGTCGCCCGCGCAAGCGGTGGTGGAAGCCAACCGCTGCTATTTCTGCTTCGACGCGCCCTGCGTCGAAGCCTGCCCGACCGGAATCGACATCCCCGCCTTCATTCGCAAGATCGCGACCGGCAACCTCCTCGGCTCCGCACAGACCATCCTGACGGCCAACATCCTGGGCGGCAGTTGCGCCCGCGTCTGCCCGACCGAGGAACTGTGTGAGCGGGCCTGCGTCCACACCGCCCAGGAAGGCAAACCGATCCAGATCGGCGCGCTGCAGAGGCACGCCACCGACTGGCTGATGGACCGTGGCATCGCCCCCTTCACGCGCGCCGAACCGACCGGACGGCGGGTCGCGGTTGTGGGGGCCGGACCGGCGGGCCTCGCCTGCGCGCATGGCTTGGCGCTGCATGGCCACGACGTCACGATCTTCGAGGCGAAACCGAAGCCCGGCGGCCTGAACGAATACGGCATCGCGGCCTACAAGGTCGCCGACGACTACGCGCAACGCGAGATCGGCTTCATCCTGGCGATCGGCGGCATCACGATCGGGTACGGCAAGGCGCTGGGGTGCGACATCACGCTGGACGCGTTGCGACAGGATTTCGACGCGGTGTTCCTGGGGATCGGCCAGGCTGGTGTCAGGGCGCTGGGCCTTGAAAACGAGACGATGGCGGGCCTGCGCGACGCCATCGATTTCATCGCCGAACTGCGCCAGGCGCCGAAGGATCGGGTGGCGGTCGGGCGCCGTGTCGTGGTGATCGGCGGCGGCAATACCGCGATCGACGCGGCGACTCAGGCACGCCGCCTGGGCGCCGAAGACGTCACCATCGTCTATCGCCGCGGTCCCGAACAGATGACCGCCACAGACGATGAGCAGGCCTGGGCCCAGACCAACAATGTGCGCATCCGCCATTGGGCCGCGCCGGTCCGCCTGATCTCCGGGGTCGCCCCGGGCACGCAGCACGCGACCGTCACCAGTGTCGAGTTTGCCCGCACGACAATCGATGCCGCGGGCCGGCTGATCCTGACCGATGCGCGCTTCGTGCTGGCGGCGGATATGGTGTTGAAGGCGATCGGCCAACATTTCCGGCCCGATCCCCTCGGCGCCATGCTGGCGCTGCAAGACGGGCGCATCGCGGTGGACGACGACCGCCGGACCTCGCTGCCTGATGTCTATGCCGGCGGTGACTGCGTGCCGGGTCCCGACCTGACGGTCGTCGCCGTCCAGGACGGCAAACGCGCCGCCGCCGCCATTCATCGTCAGTTCGGCGGCTGAACCCGGGATCCTGGAGACGCGTGATGGCCGATCTCAGAACCAGCTTCGCCGGGATTGCCGCCCCCAACCCGTTCTGGCTGGCCTCCGCCCCACCCACGGACAAGGCCTACAACGTCGCCAGAGCGTTCCGGGCCGGTTGGGGCGGGGTCGTGTGGAAGACCCTCGGCGAGGATCCGCCGATCGTCAATGTCAGCAGCCGCTACGGCGGCATCAGCTATAACGGCACCCGGATCGCCGGCTTCAGCAATATCGAACTGATCACCGACCGCCCGCTGCAGGTGAACCTCGACGAGATCAAGCAGGTCAAGCGCGACTGGCCGGATCGCGCGGTGCTGGTCAGCCTGATGGTGCCCTGCACCGAGGAAAGCTGGCAACGCATCCTGGCGCAGGTGGAGGACACCGGCTGCGACGGGGTGGAGCTGAATTTCGGCTGCCCGCACGGCATGTCGGAACGCAACATGGGATCGGCGGTCGGCCAGGTGCCGGAGTACGTCGAAATGGTCACCCGCTGGTGCAAGCAGCACACGCGCATGCCGGTGATCGTCAAGCTGACGCCGAATGTCACCGATATCCTCGCACCCGCAGCGGCGGCACAGCGTGGCGGTGCCGACGGGGTGTCGCTGATCAACACGGTGCAGTCGATCACCGGCGTGGACCTCGACCTGATGGCGCCCGAACCGGTGGTGGACGGGCTCGGCACGCATGGCGGCTATTGCGGGCCGGCGGTGAAGCCGATTGCCTTGCGCATGGTCGCCGATATCGCACGCGCCCTGCCGGGACTGCCGGTTTCGGGGATCGGCGGCATCTCGACCTGGCGGGATGCGGCTGAATTCATTGCCCTGGGCGCCGGCAACGTCCAGGTCTGTACGGCGGCGATGCATCACGGGTTCAAGATCGTCGAGGACATGATCGACGGCCTGGCGAACTGGATGGACGGCAAGGCCTATCGGACGATCGACCAGGTGCGCGGGCGGGCGGTCCGCAACTACGTCCACTGGAACGACCTCAATTTGAACTACAAGACGATCGCTCGGATCGACCAGAGCCTCTGCATCAAGTGCGGCCTGTGCCATATCGGCTGCGAGGACACCTCCCACCAGGCGATCGCCGCGCTGCGCATCGACGGCACGCGGCGCTATGAGGTGATCGAGGCGGAATGCGTCGGCTGCAATCTGTGCTATCTGGCTTGCCCAGTGGATGGCTGCATCACCATGGTGCGCCAGGAAACCGGGGACGCGGCGATGACCTGGGAGCAACACCCGAACAATCCGCTGCGCAAGGAGCAAGCGGCATGAGCGCACCCGCCGGCAACATCGCGATCGACGGCGACCGGATGTGGGCCACGATCATGGAGACCGCTCAGATCGGCGGCACGCCGAAGGGCGGGATCTGCCGGCTGACCCTGACCGACCCCGACCGCCAGGTGCGCGACTGGTTCCGCGCCGCGTGCGAGGCCGCCGGGTGTTCGGTCGCCATCGACGACATGGGCAATATCTTCGCCCGCCGCCCCGGCCGCGACCCCACCCTGCCGCCGATCGCGATCGGCAGCCACCTCGACACCCAGCCGACCGGCGGCAAGTATGACGGCATCATCGGCGTGCTGGCGGGGCTGGAGGTCCTGCGCAGCCTGAACGATCAGGGCTACGAGACGAATGCGCCGATCGAGGTCATCGACTGGACCAACGAAGAAGGCTCCCGCTTTGCGCCGGCGATGCTGTCGTCCGGCGTTTTCGCCGGCGTGTTCGATACCGGCTATGCCTATGCGCGCGAGGACCGCGAGGGTAAGCAGTTTGGCACCGAACTGAGCCGAATCGGTTACAAGGGCGATAGTCCCTGCGGGTCCCACCGGCTGGGCGCGCATTTCGAGCTGCATATCGAGCAGGGCCCGATCCTGGAGGCGGAGGCAAAGACCATCGGCGTCGTCACCGGCGTGCAGGGCATGCGCTGGTACGAGGTGACCGTGACCGGCAGCGAAAGCCATGCCGGCTCCACACCGATGAAGCTGCGGCGCGACGCGCTGGTTGGTGCCAGCCACATGGTCGCCGCGGTGAACCGCATCGGCTGGGACCACGCGCCCGATGCGGTCGCCACTGTCGGTTTGCTCGAGAGCCGGCCGAACAGCCGCAATGTCGTGCCGGGATCGGTGTTCTTCACCATCGACCTGCGCCACCCCAGCGATGACGTCGTCGCGGCGATGGAAGCCGACACGCGGCGCCGGCTGACGCACATCGCCGCGGAGTACGGATTGGACATCGCCATCGAGCGCGTCTGGGATTCACCCGCCGTCCGTTTCGACCCGGATTGCATCGCCGCCGTCCAACGAGCCGCCGAGGCGGCTGGATATGCCAGTCGGGAAATCGTTTCGGGGGCTGGGCACGATTCGGCCTATATCGCGCGCGTCGCGCCCACGACGATGGTGTTCGTCCCCTGCGAAAAGGGTCTGAGCCACAACGAGGCAGAGCACGCCGAGAAACGCGACGTCGTCGCCGGCGCCAATGTATTGCTGCGCGCGGTGCTCGATATGGATGAGCGTCTGGCCGAACGCGCGGGCCGTGCCGCCTGAGGCGCCGATCCCGGTGTTCGTGGATGCCCCGATCCGCGAATCCGTGATCCAGGCGCGCGGCCTCGGCCTGACCTTCGCGACGGACGGGCATCGGACCGTTGCGCTGACCGACGTGGACCTGTCGATCCGCAAGGGCGAGTTCGTATCGCTGATCGGCCCCTCCGGTTGCGGCAAGACGACCTTGCTGCGGCTGATCGCGGATCTGCAGCAGGCCAGCACCGGCACCTTGCTGGTGAACGGCACCACCCCGGCCGAGGCCCGCCGGCAGCGAGCCTATGGCTACGTGTTCCAGGCGCCGGCGCTGTATCCCTGGCGCAGCCTCGAACGCAACGTCATGCTGCCGCTGGAGGTCATGGGGCTGCCGCTGGCCGAACGCAAACGGCGCGCGGCGCGGGTCCTGGACCTTGTGGGGCTGGCGGATTTCCGCAAACGGTTCCCCTGGCAGTTATCCGGCGGCATGCAGCAGCGCGCCTCGATCGCTCGCGCCCTGAGCTTCGAGCCGAACCTGCTGCTGATGGATGAACCCTTCGGTGCGCTGGACGAAATCACCCGCGATGGCCTGACCCTGCATCTGCACCAATTGTGGCGCCGTACCGGACTGACCGCGGTGTTCGTCACCCATTCGGTGCTGGAGGCGGTGTTTCTGTCCACCCGCATCGTCGTGATGTCGTCGCGCCCCGGCCGCGTGGTCGCGGTCATCGACAGCGACCTGCCCGCCGAACGCGATCTGGACGTGCGTGAAACGTCGCGGTTCCTCGCGGTTGCGCACGCCGTGCGGGCCGCGCTGCGGGAGGGGCATGGCGATGCGTGACCGCCTGTCCCGAGCCCTGCCGTTGCTGTGCGTGCTGGCGATCCTGATCGCGGTGTGGTTCGCCGGCTCCGTGGCGATGAACTGGGACCAGGCCCAGGATTTGGCCGACGAGGATGCAACCTGGTCCGATATCGCGCAGGCGACTCTCGCGCTCGACCGGCCGCTGCTGCCGACGCCGGATCAGGTCGCCAGCGAGATGATCCGCAGCATGTTCGGCTATCCGCCGACCTCCCCGCGCAGCCTGGTGTTCCACGCCGGTGTGACGGCGTGGGCAGCGATCGTCGGTTTCGGGATTGCGCTGCTGGCGGGCATGGCACTGGCGATCGGGATCGTTCATGTGCGCACCCTGGACAGAGCGCTGATGCCCTGGCTGATCGCCAGCCAGGCGGTGCCGGTGTTGGCGATCGCGCCCATGGTTGTTGTTGTACTCGGCAATGTCGGGCTGACAGGCGTGCTGCCCAAAGCCTTGATCGCCGGCTGGCTGAGTTTCTTTCCGGTCACGACTGGCCTGGTCAAGGGGCTGCGATCGTCGGATCCGATGCAGCGCGACCTGATGCGGACCTACAGCGCGACGGAGGCGCAAGTCTTCGCCAAGCTGCGCTGGCCGGCGGCGATGAGTTTCCTGTTCCCGTCGATGAAAGTCGCGGCCCCGCTGGCGCTGGTGGGGGCCATCGTGGCAGAATTGCCGACCGGCGCGCAGGCTGGCCTGGGGGCGCGATTGCTGACGGGTTCATATTACGGGCAGACGCCGCAAATCTGGGCCGCTTTGTTCATGGCGGCGTTCCTCGCGATGCTGGCGGTGGCCTTGGTGGACCTAACGCAGGCCCTGGCGGCTTACACGCGCGGTGGCCGGCTGTGACGACGTTGCTATTGCTGGGGTCGCTGCTGACCGGCGGATTGGTGCTGGCCCTGCTGGCCCGCGACGACCGGCCGGCGTTTCGCATCGCGACACCGGTCGTGTTCGGGATGCTGGTATTGTGGCTCTGGCAGATCGTCTGCACCGGCTACGAGGTGCCGCTTGTGCTGTTGCCGCCGCCCTCGGCAATCGCAGCCGCCGTCGTGGACCATCTGCCGACTCTCGCGGCCGATTTCCGGCAAACCGTTCTGCGCGCGGTCATTCCGGGTTGGGCGATCGGCAGCGGCGCCGGTTTGCTGGCGGCGATCGCGTTGGACGCTTCGCCCTTCCTGCGCCGCGGCGTGTTGCCGCTGGGCAGTCTGGTCAGCGCCATGCCGATCGTCGGCATCGCCCCGATCATGGTGATGTGGTTCGGCTTCGACTGGCAGTCGAAGGCCGCTGTTGTCGTCGTGATGACCTTCTTCCCGATGCTGGTGAATGCCGCCGCGGGTCTCGGGGTTACTGGCGCGATGGAGGCCGATCTGATGCGCACCTACGCCGCCGGATACCGGCAGACACTGCTGAAATTGCGCCTGCCGTCCGCGCTGCCCTTTGTGTTCAACGCGCTGAAGCTGAATGCCACGCTGGCCTTGATCGGCGCGATCGTGGCGGAGTTCTTCGGCACGCCGATCGTCGGCATGGGCTTTCGCATCTCCACCCAGGCCGCGCGGCTCAACCTGGATGTGGTCTGGGCCGAGATCGTGATGGCGGCGCTGGCCGGATCGATCAGCTTCGCGTTGCTCGCACTGTTGGAACGCGTGGTGACGTTCTGGCATCCATCGTATCACTGAACTGAAAGGGCAGGCTACCATGCACAGATTAATCCTTGCCGCCGCACTGATCCTTGGCATGTCTGGATTGGCTCGCGCAGCCGATCCGCTGACGTTGCAATTGAAATGGGTGGCGCAGGCGCAGTTCGCCGGATACTACGTCGCGGCCGCCAAGGGCTACTACAAGGCGGCTGGGCTGGACGTGACGATCAAGCCGGGCGGGCCCGACGTCAATCCATCGCAGGTGATCGCCGGCGGTGGTGCCGATGTTGTGGTGGACTGGATGCCTTCGGCGCTCGCGGCGCGTGAGAAGGGCGTGCCGCTGGTCAACATCGCGCAGGTGTTCCAGCATTCCGGGATGGAACTGACCTGCCGGAAGGATAGCGGCATCCGCACACCCGCCGACTTCAAGGGCAAGACGCTGGGTGTGTGGTTCTCGGGGAACGAGTATCCGTTTCTGGCCTGGATGAGCAAGCTGGGCCTGAAGACCGATGGCGGGCCCGCCGGCGTGACGGTGCTGAAGCAGGGGTTCAACGTCGATCCGCTGCTGCAGAAGCAGGCAGCCTGCATCTCGACCATGACCTACAACGAATACTGGCAGTTGATCGAGGCCGGCATGAAGCCCGATCAGCTTATTGTGTTCAAGTACGAGGACGAAAAAGTCGCCACCTTGGAAGATGGCCTCTACGCAACCGAGGCGTCGTTGCACGATCCCTTGAAGGCGGAGCGGCTGGCGCGCTTCGTCAAGGCGTCGATCCAGGGCTGGCAATACGCGGTCGAGCATCAGGACGAGGCGGTGAAGATCGTGCTGGAGAACGATACGGCCGGCGCGCAGACGCCGGCGCATCAGAAACGCATGATGTCGGAGATCGCCAAGCTGCTGTTGCCGGCACCGCACGGCATGGGATATCTGGAGGAAGCCGCCTATACCCGCACCGTGCAGGAGCTGATGTCCGGGATGTCCGATCCGGTGATTACGCGCAAGCCGGAGGGTGCCTGGACGCACGCTGTCTGGGACAAGGCCTTCGGCCACTGAAGGGCCTGAGACTGACGCCTGAACACGGGCCCGCCGGGCGACCGGCGGGTCCGCAATAATCAAGCCAGGAGACTTCCCATGCGACTCGGCATCACCGTCGATATGTCCGGACCGGCCCCGAAACTGAACATGGATCGTGTGCTGGAAGCCGAACGCCTCGGCTTCTCCCAGGCCTGGACCGGCGAGGCGTACGGCACCGATGCGGTGACACCCGCCACATGGATGCTGGCGCGCACCACGAAATTGATTGTCGGCACGGGCATCATGCAAATCCCGGCCCGCACCCCCGCCTGCACCGCGATGACCGCCATGACGTTGCAGCACCTGTCCGGTGGGCGCTTCCTGTGCGGCCTGGGCGTATCCGGCCCGCAGGTGGTTGAAGGCTGGCACGGCACCCGGTTCGGCAAGCCGATGACCCGCACGAAAGAATACATCGCCATCATCCGGCAAATCCTGGAGCGCAAGGGCAACCTGACCTTCAAGGGCGAGGAATACGAAATCCCCTACGCCGGACCGGATGCAACCGGCCTTGGAAAGCCATTGCGGAGCATCACGCACGGCGATCCCGCACTCAAATTCTATCTGGCGTCGATTACACCGGCGGGATTGCGTACCGCGGGGGAATGCGCGGATGGCGTGCTGCCGATCTTTTATTCGCCCGAACAACCCGGTATCGTGTCCGATCCGATCCTGGCCGGGAAGCAGAAGGCGGGGCGGCCGGTGTCGATGGATGGTTTCGACGTCGCCCCCTATGTGCGGGTGAAGCTCGGGCCCGACACCGCGGCCTGCCGCGATCAGGTCCGGCCGGAATTGGCGCTGTATATTGGCGGCATGGGTGCCAGAGCGAAGAATTACTACAACGATGTCGCAATCAAGCTTGGGTATGAGGGCGCGGCGAAGGTCATCCAGGACCTGTACCTGGACGGCAAAAAGAATGAAGCCGCCGCCGCGGTGCCCGATAAGCTGGTCGACGAGATTTCGCTGTGCGGGCCCGCGGACCGGATCCGCGATCGCCTCGCGGCGTGGCAGGATGTCGCGAAGTCGGGCCACCTTGGGACGATGGTGCTGAAAGGCGCCAGCGTGGAGGCGATGCGGGTGGTCGCGGAGGCCGTGTTGTAACATTGGATGAAAACGCTGCTGATCGTGTTTCACTCGCGCACCGGCGGCACGCGGCAAATGGCCTGCACCGCTGCCGCCGCCG
>Ga0302157_10003234_pt1 | contig 18549 bp, 15 predicted proteins | sample I_Bog_N3_3_FD_193502 | JGI IMG/M metagenome (GOLD analysis project Ga0302157, IMG submission 193502) | Peat permafrost microbial communities from Stordalen Mire near Abisko, Sweden - I_Bog_N3_3 | ecosystem: Environmental > Terrestrial > Soil > Wetlands > Peat | place: Sweden: Abisko, Stordalen...
ACCGTTCACAATAACCGACGGTGGTTATGGGTCCCGGCGTTCGCCGGGACGACTCGAATGGACGCAGCTCGCTCTAATGCTTTAGTGCCATTGAATTCAGGGATGATGACGTGAGTGACGGAGAAGACCTGATGGCGAGATTGGCGCGGCTGATGTTCGCGGCCCTGCTGGGCGTTGCGGCGGGCGGACTCGCGCGCGCCGAAGAGCCCCTGAAAGCAAAGGTCGGCGTGCTCAGGCTGTCGTCGTCGGCGCCGGTGTTCATCGCGCAGGACAAGGGTTATTTCAAGGAAGCCGGACTCGATGTCGAGCTGAAATTCTTCGACGCCGCGCAGCCGATCGCGGTCGCCACCACCTCGGGCGACGTCGATGTCGGCATCACCGCGTTCACGGCCGGGCTCTATAACCTCGCCGGCAAGGGCACGCTGAAGGTGATCGGCGGCATGAGCCGCGAGAAGGCCGGCTATCCGCTGATCGGCTATTTCGCCAGCAACAACGCCTACGCCGCCGGCCTGAAAACCCCCAGGGATCTCGCCGGCAAGCGCGTGGCGGTGACGCAGGTAGGCTCCAGCTTCCATTATTCGCTCGGCCTGCTCGCCGACAAATACGGCTTCAAGCTCAGCGACGTAAAGGTGCTGCCGCTGCAGTCGCTGTCGAATGCCGCAGCAGCGCTGAAGGGCGAAACCGTCGATGCCGCGCTGCTGCCGGCCTCCACCGCGCGTAAATTGATCGACGATGGCGGCGCGAAATTGCTGGGCTGGGTCGGTGACGAAACGCCATGGCAGTTGGGGGCGGTGTTCGCTTCGCCGAGGACGCTCGCCAACAAGCCGCTGGTGACGAAGCTGCTCGCCGCGCTCGCCCGCGCCGACCGCGAATATCACGACGTGATCCTGGCTTCGGTTAACGACGGCAAGGCGCCGGTCAACGAGGCGACAAAACCGCTGTTGGAGATCATCGCGAAATATACCAACCTGCCGCTCGAACAGGTGGTCGGCAACTGCGCCTATGTCGATCCCGAAGGCAGGCTCGACGTCAAAAACGTCGGCCACCAGATCGAGTGGCTGCAGGGGCAGGGTTTTGTGGACAAGGGATTTGGTGCCGACGCGATCATCGCCGGGGATTATGTGAAGCCGGATTGAATGCGGGCCGCGTCACCGTCTTTCGTCATGGCCGGGCTTGACCCGGCCATCCACGTCTTGCTTGCTGCTGAACCGTCAAGTCGTGGATGCCCGGGTCAAGCCCGGGCATGACGGGTTAGAACAAATTGCGGAAGAAAATCGCGCATGGACCTGATCGCCGACCATATCAGCCACCGCTTCGGCACGCTCGAGGTGCTCGACAACGTGTCGTTCACGGTCGGCGCAGGCGAGGTGGTCGCGATCGTCGGTCCGTCCGGCTGCGGCAAGAGCACGCTGCTGCAGATCCTGGGCGGGCTGTTGCGGCCGGACGCGGGCGCGGCCGAACTGCGCGGCGCGCCGCCGCCGGACAGTTTCAATCCGCTGACATTTGTGTTTCAGGATTTTGCGTTGCTGCCCTGGTGCACGGTGGCGGAGAATGTCGAGTTCCCGCTGCAGCATACGGGTCTTGCGCCCGGCGAACGCCGCGCCATCGTCGAGGACGCGCTGCGCCGCACCAGCCTTTCCGAGTTTCGCGCCACCTATCCCAAACAATTGTCCGGCGGCATGCGCCAGCGCGTCGGCATCGCGCGCGCGCTGGCGGTGCGGCCGGCGATCCTGCTGATGGACGAGCCGCTGTCGGCGCTGGATTCGCAGACCCGCGAATTGCTGATGGAGGATTTTGTCCGGCTGCTCGCCGATGGGTCGATGGGCGCGGTCTATGTGACGCATAACCTGGAAGAGGCGGTGCGGCTGGCCGACCGCATCGTCGTGCTGTCACGACGGCCGGGCCGCGTCCGCGAGGTCGTCGCCATCCCGATGACGCGGGACGAGCGCGGCGAGATCCATGCGCGCGAAAGATTGCTGGCGTTGCAGAGCGAGCTGTGGTCGCTGATCCGCGAAGAGGCTGTTGAAGCCGAGCGCGAGGTGCAGCATGCTTGACCGCGCCGAAACGGAGACGTCGAAGGCAAATCCCGCCGATCCGGCCACCCCAACGCGCCCGGTGGCGTTTCGCGGCGCCGGCTTTGCGCCGCAGGCGGGTCGCTATTCCGGCTGGATCGCGCTGGTGCTGGTGATCGGGCTCTGGCAGATCGCCGGCAGCGCCGGTCTGGTCAATCCGCTGTTCCTGCCGACGCCGGCCGCGATCGCGCGCGCGATCTGGCAGCTCGCGGTTTCCGGCGCGCTCTGGCGTCATCTGTCGGTTTCGATCATGCGGATCGGAACGGGGTGGATCCTCGGCACCATCGCCGGGGTCACCGTCGGCTTCGCGATCGGGCTTTCCAGCCTGGCGCGCGGCATCGGCATCACCTTCATCTCGGCGCTGTTTCCGATTCCGAAGATCGCGCTGCTGCCGCTCTTGATCCTGTGGCTCGGGATCGGCGAGGAGCCGAAGATCGCCACCATCGCGCTCGGGGTGTTCTTCTCCACCGCGATTTCGGTCTATAGCGGCGTCGACGCCGTGCCGCGCAACCTGATCCGGATGGCCCAGAGTTTTAATGTGCCGTTCCACGCCATCGTGCTCAGGGTGATCTGGCCGGGCGCGCTGCCCTCGATCCTCGCGGGATTCCGCATCACCGCTTCGGTCGCGCTGCTATTGGTGGTGAGCGCGGAAATGATCGGAGCGGAATACGGCATCGGCGCCTTCGTGCTGCAGGCCGGCAATTTGATGCAGACCGATCAGCTGCTGGCGGGCGTCGTCATCCTGTCGCTGTTCGGGCTCGCGGTCGGCAGGCTGATCAACTGGCTGGAAACGCGGCTGTTGCACTGGCGGTGAATTCCTTCTCTCCTCGCAAGTGGGGCGAGGTGAAGAAGGCCATCTCCGCCGTCGTCCCGGCCTTGAGCCGGGACCCATACCGCGTGATCCCTCGGTGAGGCGATGTCGCCTGCGCCTTTCGCAAAACAACGGCCGGTGGCTATGGGTCCCGGCTTTCGCCGGGACGACGACAAATCACGCATTCCCCCGGTCTTCCCGGAACAGATCGAGCTTCTGCTGCACCGGACGATCCGAGAAGCTGAACAGCACGGAATCCGCATCCGCCTCGTGGGTGACCCATTGCCAGCTCGGCACCACGAACAGATCGCGCGGGCCCCACTCGAAGACCTGGTCGCCGATCCGCGACCGGCCCTTGCCCTCGATCGCGGTAAATACCGTGGCATCGGTGGAGCGATAGCGGGCCGTTTTGAATCCCTTCGGCAGCAGCTGGATGAAGGTGCCGATGGTCGGCATCGCGAAATCGCCGGTCTCGGGGTTGGAGAACTTCAGTTTCAGGCCATGGCAGGCATCCCATTCGTTGCGCGCCTTGGCCTGTTCCAGCGCCTCGCGGGTGTGGGAATAGGGATAATTGAAGATCGGCGAGGTCTTGGATTTGCGCTTCTCGTCGATCGGCAGCAGATTGTGGCCGTAACGCCCAAAACTGTCGCCGACGGGCTTTGTGATCTTCTGCTGGTCATCGCTGGAATTTTCCGCGAACGAGGCGTCGAAGAACTGCACCATCGGAATGTCGAGGCCGTCGAGCCAGAACATCGGCTCGGAGGTTTCGTTGGAGTGGTCGTGCCAGGTCATCGACGGCGTGATGACGAAATCGCCCGGCTCCATCGCGGTGCGCTCGCCATCGACCGAGGTAAAGGCGCCCTTGCCCTCGAGGATGAAACGCAGCGCCGACTGGCTGTGCCGGTGCGCCGGCGCGATGTCGCCGGGAACCACCATCTGCACGCCGGCGAACAGGGAAGTCGTGACCTTGGACTGGCCGCGCATCCCCGGATTTTCCAGCACCAGCACCCGCCTGGTGGCTTCCTTGGCGGTGATCAGCTTGCCGGCCTCGGTCATGTAGTCGCGGATGGCGTCGAATTTCCATAGATGCGGGCGGCAGGCGCTCTTCGGTTCCGGCGTGATCAGGTCGCCCATCACGTTCCAAAGCGCGGAGAGATTTTCGCCGTCGATCTTCTTGTAGAACGCCTCGCGTTCCGGCGTCTTCTGTACGGCTGTTTCCGTGGCCATGGCGAGCCTCCCTGTTCTTGTTGCTTCCCAGATTGACAGCATACTTACAATATGGGTAGCGTCAATCAGGCAACGCAATCAAGCCAAAAGTTTTCAAGGGGAGGTTTTCGATGAGGCTGCACGGTTATTTCCGCAGCAGCGCGTCCTACCGGGTCAGAATCGCGTTGAATCTGAAGGGGCTAGGCGCCGACCACCTGCCGCACCATCTGCGCAAGGGCGAACAGCGCGACCCCTCTTATCTCGCCATCAACCCGCAGGGGCTGGTGCCGACGCTACAGGAGGCCGGCGCCATCATCACCCAGTCGCTGGCCATCATCGAGTGGCTGGACGAGACCCATCCCGAACCGCCGCTGCTGCCGAAGGACCCGCTGCGCCGCGCCCATGTCCGCGCCTTCGCGCAGGTGCTGGCCTGCGACACCCACCCGGTGCAGAATCTGAAAGTGCTGGCGCGGTTGCGCGAGCTCGGCCTGCCCGAGGAACAGGTGACGGGCTGGGCGGCCTGGGCCAACCGCGAGGGGCTCACCGCCTGCGAGGTCCTGATCGCCAGCGAGACCGGCCCGTTCTGCTTCGGCGAGACGCCGACCATCGCCGATCTCTGCCTGGTGCCGCAGCTGGCCAATGCGCGGCGCTTCGGCGTCGATCTCGCCGCCTTTCCGAGGCTGTTGAAGGCGGAAGCCGCGGCGAAAAATCTCAAGGCGTTCGCGGACGCCGCACCGGAGCGGCAGCCCGATGCCGAATAAACCCGCACAAGTGACGATGGACGCGGTCTACGCCGCGCCCGGCTATCTGTTCCGCCGGATGCAGCAGATCGCGGTATCGATCTTCATGGAGGAGTGCCGGGACCACGACCTGACCCCGGTGCAGTTCGCCGCCCTGGTCGCGATCCACACCCATCCCGGCATCGACGCGACGCGGCTGTCGGCGGTGATCGCCTTCGACCGCTCGACGCTCGGCAGCGTGATCGAGCGGCTGGAAGCCAAGCGGCACATCGAACGCAAGCCCTCGTCCGGGGACAAGCGGATCAAACTGCTGCATCTGACCAAATCCGGCGCGGCGCTGCTGCGCGAGGTCATGCCCTTGGTCGATCGCGCGCAGGCGCGCATGCTGCAGCCGCTGAAACCTGCCGACCGCAAGACGCTGCTGGCGCTGCTGACGCAGCTGGTCGATCTCAACAACGAGTCCTCGCGGGTGCCGCTGCGCGCCGAAGACGCTCTCGAACATCTCGGGAAAGCAGGCTGATGGCACAGCACAACGAACGGCCGGTGCTGATCGCGGGCGGCGGCATCGGCGGGCTCGCCGCGGCACTCGGGCTGGCGCAAAAGGGCATCGCCTCGATCCTGCTGGAGAAGGCCTCGGCGCTCGGCGAGATCGGCGCCGGCATCCAGCTTGGCCCCAACGCCTTCCATGCCTTCGACTATCTCGGCGTCGGCGAGGCCGCCCGCAACATGGCCGTATATATCGATCAGCAGCGGCTGATGGACGCGCTGACCGCCGAGGAGATCACCCATGTCGATCTCGGCGACGCCTTCCGCGCGCGCTTCGGCAACCCCTACGCCGTCGTGCATCGCGGCGACCTGCACGGGGTATTTCTGAAGGCCTGCCAGGATCATCCGCTGATCGAATTGCGGGTCAGCTCGGAAGTGCTGGGCTACGACCAGGACGGCTCCTCGGTGACGGCAAAACTCGCGTCCGGCGAGCGCGTCACCGGATCGTTGCTGGTCGGCGCCGACGGGCTGTGGTCGAACATCCGCAAGCAGGTCACCGCGGACGGGCCGCCGCGGGTGTCCGGCCATACCACCTATCGCTCGGTGATCCCGACCGAACAGATGCCGGAAGATCTGCGCTGGAACGCGGCGACGCTGTGGGCCGGGCCGAAATGCCACATCGTGCATTACCCGCTGTCGGGCTGGAAAGTTTTTAATCTTGTCGTGACCTATCACAACGACGCGCCGGAGCCGGTGGCGGGCAAGCCGGTCTCCGAAGAAGAAGTGATGCGGGGCTTTACCCACGTGCACCCGCGCGCGCAGAACATCATCCGCCACGGCAAGAACTGGAAGCTGTGGGTGCTGTGCGACCGCGATCCCTGCGAACGCTGGGTCGACGGCCGCGTCGCGCTGCTCGGCGACGCCGCGCATCCGATGCTGCAATATTTCGCGCAAGGCGCCTGCCAGGCGATGGAGGACGCGGTGTGCCTGTCGCACATGCTGGGCAGCCATCCGGACGATCACGCCAGCGCGCTGGAAAATTATCGCGCGCAGCGCTTCCCGCGTACCGCCAAGGTGCAGCTATTATCCCGCGCCATCGGCGAGCACATCTATCACCCCTCCGGCGAACACGCCCGCCTGCGCAACGCCATCATGCGCGCGAAAAGCTCGGAGGACTATTACGACGATCTGGCGTGGCTGTATGGCGGCACGGGATTGGGCGACAGCGGCAAAACTCCCGCGTCGTCCCGGCCTTGAGCCGGGACCTATAACCACGGGCTTGAATTGGGCGAAGGCTGGATCGACGAGTCATTCGAAACCTCAGACATCGGCGGCTATGGGTCCCGGCTCAAGGCCGGGACGCCACTGAATGTGCTGAGGCGAATGCCAATCTAAACCCGCAGCAACGCCTGCCTGTCGATCTTGCCGGTGCCGGTCTTCGGCAACTCGTCGATGAAAGTGATCTCGCGCGGGTATTTGTAGGGCAGCAGTTTTGCCTTGACGAAGTCCTGCAGCATTTTGGTGGCACGGCTTTCGTCGAAGGCGCCACCGTTCATCACCACCACCGCTTTCAGCGTCATGCGCCGGTCCGGCAGTTCGGCGGCGAATACGGCGCATTCGCGCACCTGCGGGTGCTCGGCAAGGCAAAGCTCGACCTCGAGCGGATAGACCCACTGGCCGGAAATCTTGATCAGGTCGTCGGCGCGGCCGCGGAAGAAGTGAAAGCCGTCGGCGTCGCGCACGAAACGATCGCCGGTGTGGATCCACCCGCCGTCGCGGATGGTTTCCGCGGTCTTGTCCGGCCGGTTCCAGTACAGCGGCGTGTTGGAATCGCCGCGCACCCACAAGATGCCTTCCTCGTCGTCGCCGACCTCGCGGCCGTCCTTGTCCCGCAGCGCGATCTCGTAGCCGGGCACGCGAAGCCCGGCGGCGCCGAGCTTCTTCCGCTCGGGACTGTTGCTGAGGTAGATGTGCAGCACCTCGGTCGAGCCCAGCCCCTCGACGATCTCGATGCCGGTCAGTGCCTTCCAGCCGTTGAACACGTCGGCGGAAAGCACTTCGGCGGCCGACAGCGCCATGCGCAGCGAGGCAAAATCCGTCTCTCCCGCGCCCTCGGCTTTTGTCAGAGAGGTATAAAGCGTCGGCAATCCGAAGAACACGCTGGGACGAAACCGTTCGATCGCCTCGAAAATCGCGGCCGGCTTCGGCTGGCCCGGCAGCAGCAGGGTTGCCGCACCGGCCGAGAAAGGAAAGGTGATGGAGTTGCCGAAGCCGTAGGCGAAGAACATCTTCGGCACCGAAAAACAGATGTCGTCCGGCGCAAGCTTCAGCACGTTGCGCGCAAACGCCTGATCGCTATAGGCCATGTCGTGCTGCAGATGGACGATGCCCTTGGGCCGCCCGGTCGAGCCCGACGAATACATCCAGAACGCCATCTCGTTGCGATGGGTATCGGCCTCGGCGAGATCGGCCGGGAAGTCCTTGAGCCATCGCTCGGCGACGATCATGTTCGCCACCGCCTGCTCACCCGCGGCGCCGTTGACGACGATCAAGGTGCGCAAGGCGGTATCCTTGCAGGCCACGCGATCGAAGCGGGCGCAGAATTCGGCATCCGCGACCGCAACCGTGGCGCCGGAATCGGCGAGATAGAATTGCAGCAGGTCCGGCGGCGTCAGCGTATTGATCAGCAGCGGGACAAAGCCGGCACGCACCGCGCCGAAGAATGCCGCAGGATATGCCGGCGTGTCGTCGAGGAACATCAGGATGCGGTCGCCGCGCTGCAGTCCCAGCGCGATGAACCCGTGGCCCCAGCGCGAGGCATCGGCGCACAATTCGGCGTAGCTGCGGTTGCCGAGCGGGCCGGTCAGCGCCAGACGGTCGCCACGGCCCTTGGCGAGATTGTCGAACAGGATGCGGCTGGCATTGTAGGTTTGCGGAACCGCAAAGCCGATCTCCCGCGCGCCGGGGCTGTCGGACGGCACCGCGTCGGCGATTTCATGCGCTGCAACCGGCGTCATCGCTGGCCCCCGGCTGCCGGAAGCCGCCGCGACGCCTCGTACTGCGCCATGAAGCCGGGCGACATCGCCCACAGCCGCGAATCGTCGATCCGGCCGGAGCGGGTGATGTAGCTATAGGCAAAATCCATCAGCCCGAGCTGCATGTGAAGCGGGAAGTTCTCGTACCAGTCGGCGCTGGTGCGCGCCGCCGTCACCAGCTTCTTCACGATCGGCTTGCGCTCGGCCTGGTAGCGGGCGAGCGCCGCGGCGATATCGGCCTCCGCCTCCAGCGCCTTGGCCAACGCGATCGCGTCCTCGATCGCGAGCCTGGTGCCCGATCCGATCGAGAAATGCGCCGAGTGCAGCGCATCGCCGATCAGCACCATGTTCTTGAACGACCAGCGTTCGTTCCAGATCCACGGGAAATTGCGCCACACCGATTTGTTCGACACGAGCCGGTGCCCGTCGAGGGTGGCGGCGAACACGCCTTCGCAGATCGCCTGCGACTGCTCGATGGTCTTGTCGGCAAAGCCGTATGCCTGCCAGGTCGCGGGATCGCATTCGACCAGGAAGGTGCTCATCTCGGGCGAATAGCGATAATGATGGGCGTTGAAGGCGCCGAGTTCGGTTTTGACAAAGGTCTGCGACAGCGTCTCGAACCGCTTGGTGGTGCCGTACCAGGCGAACTTGTTGGTCGAATAGGACAGCGAGGTGCCGAAATCGCCTTCAAAACTGCGGCGCACCAGCGAGTTCAGGCCGTCGGCCGCCACGATCAGATCGTAACCGGCGAGATCGTCGACCGACGGGATCGTGGTACCGTAACGCGGCGTGACGCCGGTGGCGTGGACACGCGCCTGCAGGATTTTGAGCAGCTCGAGCCGGCCGATCGAGGAGAAGCCGACGCCGTCGATCTCGACGCTTTCGCCGCGCAGATTGAGGGTGATGTTCTTCCAGCTCTCCATCCGCGGGGCGATCGCATCGACGGTGTCGGGATCGTCGGCGCGCAGGAATTCGAGCGCCTGTTCGGAGAACACGACGCCGAAGCCCCAGGTGGCGCCGGCGGCGTTCTGCTCGAACAGATCGATCTGCGCGTCCGGATGACGGCGTTTCCAGAGATAGGCGAAATAGAGGCCTCCGGGGCCTCCGCCGATGACGGCGATACGCAAGGTCTTCCTCCCGGATTGGCAGTATACTGTTAATCTCGCCGAGACTAATCAATGCGCCGTCGCGGCGCTACTGCAAAAATCTCCGGGGCCGGCGGATTTTCCGCCGCCGGTTCGGGATTTATTGCGCTGCGAACTGGGCCAGAACGTCCTTGCACGCCGGCGACAGGGAGGCCGCCTGCGTCGCCAGGCATTGCAGGATGCGGCCGCCGCCCGGAGGCACGCCGTCGCAAAGCGCGCGAACATCGCCGCCGCAGGCCGACCGCAGTACGAACAGCACCTCGCGCGGCCGCATCGGCCGCAGCACCAGCACGGGGGCCGGCGCCGCTGCGGGGGCCGGACTTGCGGTGGCGGTTGCGGGAGCGCCGGCGGCCGCAGGGGCCGCGCCGCCGCCGGCCGCGTTGACCGCCTGGGCGCAGGCCGCCGAGACTTTCGACGTGTTCCGCTCCAGACATTGCAGCGCGGCAGCGCCGCCGGTCGGCACGCCTGCGCAGACCTTTTGATAGTCGCCGCGGCACGCGCTTCGAATGGCGGAAATCTGCGCGGCAGACGGTTTTTTGCCCGCGGCGCTTGGCGCAGCCTTGGACGCAGCCGGCGCCGCGGCTTCAGCGGCAGGCTTTGCCGGCGCACTCTCCGGCTCCCTGGCTTCCCTGGGCGCCGCAGCCGGTCCGGATTCTGTCTTTGGCTCCGTCTTGGACTCCGCCGCCGGTTCCAAGGCGCGCACCGCGGCCTGGCAGCCCGGAGAGAGGCTCGACATGTTCTGCTGCAGGCATTGCAGCGATGCCGCGCCGCCCGGCGGAACGCTGGCGCAATGGGCTTCATAATCCGAACGGCATTGTGCCCGGATGGCGCTGCGCTGCGCGTCGGTCGGCGCCTGCGAAAACCCGGGCGTCGCGGTGCTGAAAATGACCGCCGCCATCGATGCGAACAGCACCGCCGTGCCTCTCAACGTGTTGATCATTTGAATAAATCCTCGTCTTTGTCGCTTGAGCCGCCGGTTCGACCGAACTGAATCTTGCAAGAGCTGACAAAAATCTTCGAGTTCGCGATCATTTTCCGTTTCGAGTTTCACGGCAAGTGGATTGTTGCTATTCATGGCGGGTGAAGAGTGTTTCTTCGGGTAACGGACTCTCTTGCAACCGTTCGAATTGGGGCATGGCATGAAGCGCTCGCAACGATGCACCGCAGCGAACGATGCCGCGACGCACGCCTCCGTCTTTCGCGGTCTGTTCGCGATGTTCGCGCTGGTTTCGTTAAGTGCCTGCGAGCAGAATAGTTTTGTGCCGCCGCCGCCGCCGAAGGTCGATGTTGCGGTGCCGGTACAAAAGGCCGTCACGCGTTTTCTGGAGGCCACCGGCAACACCGCGCCGATCAAGAACGTCGATCTCGTCGCCCGCGTGCAGGGCGTGCTGCAATCGATCAACTACCAGGACGGCAGCTTCGTGAAGGAAGGAACCACGCTGTTCACGATCGAGCCCGAAACCTACAAGTTGAAGCTCGAGCAGGCGCAGGCCGCCGAGGCCGGCGCGCAGGCGTCGGTGCGCCAGGCCGAGGCCGACTACAAGCGCCAGGTGGATCTGGTCGCCAGACAGGCGGTGTCGCAGGCCACGCTGGATAATTCCACTTCAAGCCGCGACAACGCCCAGGCCAACCTGCAGCAGGCCCAGGCCAACACCAAGATCGCGGCGGTCAATTACGGCTACACCAACGTGGTGGCGCCGTTCGACGGCATCGTCAGCGCGCATCTGGTCTCGGTCGGCGAACTAGTCGGCGCGGCGTCGCCGACCCAGCTCGCCACCATCGTCGAGCTCGACCCGATCTACGTTAATTTCAACGTCAACGAACAGGACGTGTTGCGGATCCGGGCCGAAGCCGTCAGGCGTGGATTGACGTCGAGCGATCTCAAACAACTGCCGATCGAGGTCGGGTTGCAGACCGAAGACGGCTATCCGCACAAGGGCAAGCTCGATTATGCGGCGCCGACGATCAACCAGTCGACCGGAACGCTCGCGGTGCGCGGCGTGCTGCCGAACGCCGACCACGTCCTGCTGCCCGGCTATTTCGTCCGGGTCCGCGTTCCCTTCGACCAGCAGCGCAGCGCGCTATTGGTTCCCGACGTCGCCCTCGGCAGCGATCAGAGCGGACGCTATGTGCTGGTCGTGAACAAGGACAATGTCGTCGAGCAGCGCAAGATCCAGGCCGGCCCGATCGACGGCGAATTGCGGGTGATCGAGAGCGGACTGAAGCCCGACGACCGCGTCGTCGTCGCCGGTCTGTTGCGCGCGATCCCCGGCCAGAAGGTCGATCCGCAACTGCAGAAGATCGAAACCCCGCCGGCGCCGGCCAAATAGCGGGGAACAGCCATGATTTCGAAATTCTTCATCGAGCGGCCGGTCCTCTCCAACGTCATCGCGATCCTGATGATACTGATCGGCGGCGTGGCGCTGTTCAGCCTCGCGGTCGCGCAATATCCCGATGTGGTGCCGCCGACGGTGCAGGTCACCACGCGCTATCCCGGCGCCAGCGCCAAGACCGTCATCGACACCGTGGCGCTGCCGATCGAGCAGCAGGTCAACGGCGTCGAGGGCATGCTCTATATGCAGTCCTACAGCGGCGCCGACGGCACCTACACGCTGACGGTGACCTTCAAGATCGGCACCGACCTCAACTTCGCGCAGGTGCTGGTGCAGAACCGGGTGTCGAGCGCGCTGTCGCAGCTGCCGCAATCGGTGCAGAACCAGGGCGTCACGGTGCAGAAGCGGTCGACCGCCATCCTCCTGTTCGTGACGCTGACGTCCCCGAACGCGACCTATGACAGCCTCTATCTCAGCAACTACGCCACCATCAACATCCGCGACGAGTTGTCCCGGGTCCCCGGCGTCGGCAACGTCACGGTGTTCGGCGCCGGCCAGTATTCGATGCGGGTCTGGCTCGATCCCAACAAGCTGCAGGTGCGCGGGCTGATGCCGCAGGACGTCATCCAGGCGATCCAGCAGCAGAGCCAGCAGGTGACCGCGGGCCAGGTCGGCATGCCGCCGACACCTGCCGGGCAAGCGTTCCAATACACGCTCAATGTCAACGGACGGCTCGACGACGCACGCCAGTTCGAGGACATCATCGTCAAGACCGGCAGCAACGGCGACGTCACGAGGGTGCGCGACGTCGGTTCGGTCGAGCTGGGAGCCCAGACCTACAGCCAAATGTTCTCGCTCGACAACAAGCCGGCCACCGGCATCGGCGTATTCCAGTCGCCCGGCGCCAACGCCCTCGACGTCGAGAAGGCGGTGCAGAAGAAAATGGCGGCGCTGGCGGCGCAATTTCCGCCGGACGTCAAATACGACACGCCGTTCGACACCACCAAATTCGTCGCGGCCTCGATCGAGGAGGTCTACAAGACGCTGATCGAGGCCGGCCTGCTCGTCCTGGTCGTGATTCTGGTGTTCCTGCAGGACTGGCGCGCGATGCTGGTGCCCGCGACCACGGTGCCGGTGACCATCATCGGCGCCTTTGCCGCGATGGCCGCATTGGGCTTCACCATCAACCTGTCGACCCTGTTCGCGATCGTGCTCTCGATCGGCATCGTGGTGGACGACGCCATCGTCGTGGTCGAGGGCGCCGCCCACAATATCGAGAAGGGCATGTCCGGCCACGATGCCGCGATCAGCGCCATGGACGCGCTGTTCGCGCCGATCGTCGGCATCACGCTGGTGCTGGTGTCGGTGTTCCTGCCGGCGGCGTTCCTGCCGGGGCTGACCGGGCGGATGTATGCGCAGTTCGCGCTGGTGATCGCCGCCACCGCTTTGCTGAGCGCCGTCAACGCGGCAACGCTGAAGCCGACGCAATGCGCGCTGTGGCTGCGCCCGCCGGTGCCGCCGGCCCAGCGCAATTTTTTCTATCGCGGCTTCAACCGCGTCTACGACAAGGTCGAGCGGGGCTATGCCGGGCTGATCGGCCGCATGGCCGACCACAGCAATGTCTCGGTGATCCTGGCGCTGGTCCTGATCGGGATCGGCGGCTACGGCCTGTCGCGGGTGCCGACCGGCTTCATTCCGATCGAGGACCAGGGCTATCTGCTGGTCGCCGTGCAGCTGCCCGACGGCGCCTCGCTCGACCGCACCCAGCAGGTGCTCGACCGGGTCAGCGAAATGGCGAACAAGACGCCCGGGGTCGAACGTGCCATCACCATCGCCGGCATCTCGGCGCTCGACAGCTCCTCCAGCCTCGCCAATGCCGGCGTCGCCTATCTGATCCTGAAGGAATGGAGCGAGCGCGGCGCCGGCCAGGACCTGCGCTCGCTGTTCGTCGGCCTGAACCAGAAGCTGTCGGCGATCGCCGAGGCGCGGATCCTGGTGATCCCGCCGCCGCCGATCCAGGGCATCGGCAACGCCGCCGGCTTCTCCATGCAGATCGAACTGCGCGACGGCAATTCCGACTTCGGCAAGCTGCAGGCCATCACCAACGCCATCGTCGCCAATGCGCAGACCCAAAGCGCCCTGCAGCGGGTCTCCTCGCCGTTCCGCGCGATGGTGCCGCAATTCGACGTCGAGGTCGACCGCATCAAGACCCAGACGCTGCATGTCACCACCGACCAGGTGTTCTCGACGCTGGCCTCCTATCTGGGCTCCTCCTACGTCAACCAGTTCACCAAGTTCGGCCGTACCTTCCAGGTCTATGCCCAGGCCGACGCGCAGTTTCGGCTGCGGCCGCGCGACATCGAAAAGCTGATGGTGCGCAACAACCAGGGCGACATGATCCCGCTCGGCACGCTGGCGACCATCACCCCGTCGGTCGGTCCGTCCCTGATCAGCCTGTACAATCTCTATCCGTCCGCGACCATCATCGGCCTGCCGGCGCAGGGCTACAGTTCCGGCCAGTCGATGGCGCTGATGGAGGAGATCGCCGCCAAAACCCTGCCGCCGGGGACCGGCTTCGAGTGGACCGCGATGTCGTATCAGGAGAAGGAGGTCGGCCACCAGATCTACTACGTGTTCGGCCTGGCCCTGCTGCTGGTCTATCTGGTGCTCGCCGGCCAGTATGAGAGCTGGTACGCGCCGATCTCGGTGATCCTGGCGGTGCCGCTGTCGCTGCTCGGCCCGATGGCGGTGCTGACGGGATTGCGGATCGAGAACAATCTCTACACCCAGATCGGACTGATCCTGCTGATCGCGCTGTCGGCCAAGAACGCCATCCTGATCGTCGAAGTGGCGCTGGAGCTGCACGTGCGCGACCGCAAGCCGCTGCTGGAATCGGCGGTTCAGGCGGCGCGGGCCCGATTCCGGCCGATCCTGATGACGTCGTTCGCCTTCATCCTCGGCGTCGCCCCGCTGGTGGTCGCCAGCGGCGCCGGCGCCAGCGCCCGCAAGTCGATCGGCATCACAGTGTTCTCGGGCATGATCGCCTCGACCTGCCTTGCGGTGCTGTTCGTGCCGACCTTCTTCGTCGTGGTGCAGCGGTTCGAGAACTGGCTGGCCGCGCGAAAAGTCAAGGCGCCGGCGCCGCAGACGGTGTCGCCGACCCCGGGCGCCATGCACTGAGAGACTTCGGCCCTACACCCTGATCATCCGCTTGCCGCGGTTTTCGCCGGCCAGCAATCCGATCAGCGCCTTCGGCGTGTTCTCCAGCCCGTCGATGACGTCCTCCTGGACCTTCAATTGGCCGGAAGCGACCCAGGATTGCAGGTCCTTCAGGGCCTGGTCGCGCTGGTCCATGTAGTCCATCACGATGAAACCCTGCATGACGAGGCGCTTCACCACGATCAGGCCGGGCACGCCGCGCGGCCCGTGCGCCGACGGCACGCCATCATATTGCGAGATCGCCCCACAGCAGGCGATGCGGCCGCGATTGTTCATCAGCGCCAGACAGGCTTCCAGAATATCGCCGCCGACATTGTCGAAATAGACGTCGATGCCCTTGGGCGCCGCGGCCCGCAGCGCCTTGAACACAGCGCCGTCCTTGTAGTCGACCGCGGCGTCGAAGCCGAGGTCGCTCGTCAGCCAGTCGCACTTGTCCTTGCCGCCGGCGATGCCGACGACGCGGCACCCCTTGATCTTGGCGATCTGTCCGACGATCGATCCGACCGATCCGGCGGCGGCCGAGACCACGACGGTCTCGCCGGCCTTCGGCTTGCCGACGTCGAGCAGTCCGAAATAGGCGGTCAGGCCGGCGATGCCGTAGACGCTGAGCAGATGCGTCATCGGTTCCAGCTTCGGCATCTTGCTGAGATGCTTGCCGGGAACCGCGGCATACTCCTGCCAGCCGGTGTCGCCGAACACGATGTCGCCGGGCAACAGCCCGGGGGCCTTCGACGACACCACTTCGGCGATGCCGCCGCCGGCCATCACCGTGTTGGTCTCTACCGCAGCGCGATAGGTGGCGCCGTGCATCCAGGCCCGGTTGGCCGCGTCCAGCGAAATATAGCGCACCCGCAGCAACGCCTCGCCGTCTTTCGGCTCCGGGATCGCGGCCTCCGACATCTTGAAATGTTCCGGCCCGAGCTTCCCGGCCGGCTTTTCCACCAGCAGAACCTGACGATTGATGGTGTCGCTCATGGCGTTCTCTCCCAGATGGCGGTTCTTGATGCAGTCGACGCGTACCGAACGCGCAACTGCACAGATTGTGCGCTGCGCACAACGCTATTCGGCGGCCGGCCATTCCACAAGGGAACATTGCGGCAAGGCCGGCGAGGTTGAAGCGAGTTGCGTCATCCCCGAAATCTGCCAAACTCATCGCTGCCGGACTTACGGGGGTGAGAAGATGTCCAACAGGTTTACGCAATACATTCTGATCGCGATGGTGCTGGGCATCGTGATGGGGGCGCTGATCTTCAATTATCTTCCCGACAGCCGGGGGGACATCGCAGGGGCCGTCAACCTGGTCGCGATGCTGTTCCTGCGCCTGATCAAGATGATCATCGCGCCCCTGGTGTTCGCGACCCTGGTCGGCGGCATCGCCCATATGGGCAGCGGCGCCAAGCTCGGGCGGATCTTCGCCAAGACCATGGGCTGGTTCGTCAGCGCGTCGTTCGTTTCGCTGCTGCTCGGCCTCGTCATGGTCAATCTGCTGCAGCCCGGCGCGAATTTCCCGGGCACGCTGCCGGACAAGGCGCAATCGACCGGCCTGCCGGTGTCGGCCTTCTCGATCGAGAAATTCCTGACCCATCTGATCCCGACCTCGATCGCCGACGCCATGGCGCAGAACGAGATCCTGCAGATCGTGGTGTTCGCGGTGTTCTTCTCCGTCGCGCTCGGCGCGATGCCGGAGCGATCCAAGCAGATACTTTCGGTGATCGACGATCTCGGCCACATCATGCTGAAGGTGACGAGCTACGTGATGCTGTTCGCGCCGATCGCGGTGTGGGCGGCGATTACGGCGACGGTGGCCAAGAACGGACTGCTGGTGCTGTGGAAGCTCGTCGTCTTCATGGGCGGCTTCTACCTCTCGCTGATGATCCTGTGGGGCATCCTGGTCGTGGTCGGCTTCGTCGTCATCGGGCCCAGATACAGCCACCTGCTGCGGCTGATCCGCGAACCCCTGATGATCGCGTTCTCGACCGCGAGTTCGGAGGCCGCTTATCCCAAGACGCTCGAAGGCCTCAACCGCTTCGGCGCCTCGGCGCGGATCTCGAGCTTCGTGTTGCCGCTCGGCTATTCCTTCAACCTCGACGGCACGATGATGTACTGCACCTTTGCCAGCATCTTCATCGCGCAGACCTACCATATCGAAATGTCGCTCGGCACCCAGTTCGCGATGCTCGCCACCCTGATGATCACGTCGAAGGGCGTCGCCGGCGTTCCCCGCGCCTCGCTGGTGGTGATCGCCTCGACGCTCGGCCAGTTCGGCATTCCCGAGGCGGGCCTGCTGATGATCATGGGCATCGACACCTTCCTCGACATGGGACGCAGCGCCACCAACGTGATCGGCAACTCGCTGGCGACTTCGGTGGTCGCCAAGTGGGAGGGCGAGCTCGCGCCCGAGCACGTCCTCGGCCCCGACGACGTCGTGCCGCCGGACATGATCCCCGGCGAGATTCCCGCGATGGCCGGCCATTGACGGGAGGAAACCATGCGCCAAATCCCGGGGAGATCTCCCCTGGCCGGCGGCCTGTTGTTGGCAGCCTGCCTGCTGACGACGGCCGCGCGCGCCCAGGGCAGCGGCGGCGAAGGGCTTAGCCCGACGCTCGCCAATATCAAGCAGACGCATGTGGTGCGTCTCGGCTATCGCGAGAGCTCGCCGCCGTTCTCGTTCCTCGATCAGGCCAACCGGCCGATCGGCTACAGCCTCGAGCTCTGCGAGGCCATCGTCGACGAGATCGGCGTCGAAGTCGACGACGCCAATCTGCGGATCGACTACGTCAAGGTGACCTCGGACGACCGCATTCCGGCCGTGGTGCAGAACAAGATCGACCTCGAATGCGGATCGACCACCGCCAATGCCGAGCGCGCCAAGCAGGTGGCGTTCTCGCCGCTGATGTTCGTGGCCGGCACCAAGCTGATGGTGGCGAAGTCCTCCGCCATCTCGGCGGTGGCGGACCTCAAGGGCAAGACCGTGGTGGTGACCAAGGGCACCACCAACGAACAGGCGATGCACGCCGTCGACAAGAAGCTGGCGCTCGGGCTGAACATCGTGGCGTCACCCGATCACGAGCAGTCCTATCAAATGCTGGTGGACGGCAAGGCCGACGCGTTCGCGACCGACGACATCCTGCTGTACGGGCTGATCGCCCGGCACAAGTCGCAGGACAAGTTTCGCGTCACCGGCGATTACCTGTCCTACGACCCTTACGGCATCATGTTCCGCAAGGGCGAGCCGCAACTGGCGGCCGTGGTGGAGCGCACCTTCCACAAGCTCGGCTCCAACCGCGACCTGATCCCGCTCTACAACAAGTGGTTCGTCGCGCGCCTGCCGACCGGCGAGAAGCTCAATGTCGAGATCTCGCCGCAGCTCGAGGAGGCCTTCCGGGTGCTGAACGACACCGAGGGGACGAGCAACTAGAACTGACTATGTGAGACAGGTGAATCGCTTGCTGCCCATGCTTCGAGACGCTCGCGTCGCTCGCTCCTCAGCATGAGGTTGTTG
>Ga0302157_10003239_pt1 | contig 18537 bp, 16 predicted proteins | sample I_Bog_N3_3_FD_193502 | JGI IMG/M metagenome (GOLD analysis project Ga0302157, IMG submission 193502) | Peat permafrost microbial communities from Stordalen Mire near Abisko, Sweden - I_Bog_N3_3 | ecosystem: Environmental > Terrestrial > Soil > Wetlands > Peat | place: Sweden: Abisko, Stordalen...
GGCGCTTCCACCAGATCGCCGAGCTGCTTGTCCGCGCCTTCCGCCTCTTCGCGTTGCAACTGCGTCAGGTCCAGAACGCCAATGACTCCGCTCCGGTCGGTCACCAGCCAGGTGTTCGAGTCGCTGCTGCGGATCTGCTCCAGGGCGTCGCGCACGGTGGTCTCCGCGGGCAGGACCAGGCCTGGGGCGCGCATGATGCTGGCTGCGCTGCGTCCGTGCCGGTTGCGCGAATGGGCCGACGGCAGGTGGATGCCGTCCTGCACGGCCAGCGCTTCGTAGATAGGCTCGTGCTGCAGCAGCGAGGCCACGAACAGGCTCACCAGGTTGGCAATCATCAGGGGGACGATGACCGCATAGTCCTGCGTCATCTCGAAGATCATCAGCACGGAGGTCATGGGCGCGCGCACCACCCCGGCGAAGACCGCGCCCATCCCGACCAGCGCATAGGCGCCCGGCGTCGCCGTCCATGCGGGGAAGAGTGTGTGCGCCGCGGTGCCAACGATGCCTCCCAGCATGGCGCCCAGGAAGAGCGCGGGGCCAAAGATGCCGCCCGCATTGCCGGAGCCGTAGCTGGCAGTGACGGTGATGAGCTTGAGCACCAGCAGCAACACCATCAGACGCAGGGCCATGTGCGCGTTCAGCGCGTCGCCGACAAATCCATAGCCCACGCCCAGCACCTGGGGCAGGAACCAGCCGATTATGCCCACCAGCAGCCCACCCGCTACGGGCTGGAACCAGACCGTCTTGCGCGGGAAACGCAGGAAGCGGGCGCGTATGCCCAACAGCAGCTTGGCAAAGATCGCCGAGACCACGCCGCCTGCGATGCCCAGCACCGCATACACGGCGAACTCCGCCGCGCTGACCAGGTGATACTCCGGCACGCTGAACAAGGGGTGATCTCCCAGCAGCAGCCGCAGCACCACCCAGGACGTGGCGGACGCTAGCACAACGCCGCCCATCATGGGCGCGTTCAGGTCGCCCATGATCTCTTCCAGCGCGAACACGACGGCAGCCAGCGGCGTATTGAATGCAGCGGCGATGGCGGCTGCGGCGCCCACGGGGATCAGCTTCTTCACCTGCTCGTTGCTCAGGCCGAGCGAGCGGCCCAGCACCGACCCGATGCCCGCGCCGACCTGCACGGATGGGCCCTCGCGCCCAAGTGGAATGCCGCTGGCCAGGGTCGCGGAGGTGCACAGGAACTTGCCCAGGATGGTTCGCAGGGTAATGCGGCCTTCGCTGGCAAAGAGCGCGGCCTTGGTCTGCGGCACGCCGCTGCCGCGCGCGTTGGGGAAGAAGCGATAGAGCAGGTAGCCGATGCCGAGCGAGCCGGCGACGGGGAAGAGCAGCCGCCGCCAGGGTGCGCCGCCCACCGGATAGAGCCGCGTGCCCTCGTGCTCCGTAAGCAGGATAAAGGCGACCACCACCAGGCCCGTGAGCGCGCCGATCAGGAGCGACAGGACCAGAAACACCTGGCTCTCCCGCTGTCGCAGGGCGGCCATGCGATCCAGCAGCCGGGTCTTCCACCAGCGCGGGTTCAGGGTCTGGGTATCGCTTGGCATCGATCGGAGGGTCTCTTGCTTCTAGAATATCTGACTGGATTGTTCCGCGCTGCGTTGTACGGCTCTCAGGCAGGCCACTGCGGTGCGAGCCACCGCGTGCCGTATCCTTGGAATCAAAGGAATCAGAGTCAAAAGAGTCAAGGAATCAGATTCAAGGAATCCATGGGCCGCAATCTCTACATCCTGGCTGCGTCGCTGACGCTGTTCGCGCTGGTCTCCTGCGGCATTGCCTATACCAACATTGCGCAGCAGCCCGGATCGCCGGGCGATGCCTCGCTGTGGAGGACGATGGGGCTGGTGCTGTTCCTGATTGCGCTGCTGGTGGCGCTGGCAGGCATCTTGTCCTCGCTGTTTGAGCAGGCCGAACGCCGCGCCGAGGAAGCTCGACGGCGCAAGCGCTCCTGAACGGCAGGATGCCGCGCAGCGATACAATCGATCTATGTTTGAAGTCACCGTAGAAGCCGGATTTTCCTCCGGACACTACCTGCGCAACTACCACGGCAAGTGCGAGAATCCCCACGGCCACAACTACCGCGTGCTGGTGACGCTGGCCGGCGCAGAGCTGGACGAGACCGGCCTGCTGCTGGACTTCAAGCTGCTGAAGAACCTGCTCAAACCGGTCGTCGAATACCTCGACCACAAGATGATCAACGATCTCGAGCCCTTCACGGAGCTGAATCCGTCCGCAGAGAACCTGGCGCGCTATTTTTACGAGCAGACCAGCCTCCAACTACAGGCGCTCACCGCCGGCCGCGTCCGCGTCAAAGACTGCACCCTCTTCGAAACCGACTCCAGCTTCGCGCGCTACTACGAATAGCTGACGCTATTCCGCGAGTTGCTTGCAATACACGAGAGCATCCATTCCACGTCCGTAGAAGTCTCTTGCAAGACCGGTGCGGCCGTAGCCGATGCTCTCGTAAAACTGAATGGCCGCCACGTTTCCATGGAAGACGTGCAGTGCCATGCCGTCGCCGCCTGCCGACTGTGTGCGGGCCTCGGCCTCCGCGATCAAGCGCTGCGCGAGCCCACGCCGGCGGAACTCCGGCGCAACGTCCAGCGTGACGACGTAGCCGGCGTCGCCTTCCAACTGCACAATGCAGAATCCGGCGAGCTTGCCCTCGGCATCCGCCAGGATGGTCGTCGCTCCAGGCGCCTGCGCAAAGCGTCGCATGGCACGGCGGCTGAACCGGAACGGCGGCTCGAAGCAGACCAGGTCGAGCTCGTACATGGCGTCTGCATCGCCGGGGAGGTAGTCCCGCAGCGCGAACTCAGCCATGCATTCCCCCGGGAATCTTCATGGGTTTCAGAGGTACCATCCTGTATGCGATCTCTTTTTGCGTTCCTTCTGCTGGCTGTTGCCACGTCTGCATGCGGCCGAACTACGCGCGCGCAAACAGCGTCTGCGAAGCCGATTGAGGTGAAGGTCGTCGTCCTGGCCATGTTCGAGCAGGGCGCCGACACCGGCGACGCTCCCGGCGAGTACCAGTACTGGGTGGAGCGCGAGCATCTTGATACGGTACTCCCGTTTCCGCAGGGCAACCACGACCTGCGCATCAATCGCCGCACCGGCGTGCTGGGCCTGCTGACCGGCGTGGGGACGGCGCGCGCCGCGGCCTCTGTAATGGCGCTGGGCCTGGACCCGCGCTTCGACCTGACGCACGCGTATTTCCTGGTCGCGGGCATCGGCGGGATCGACCCTGCGGCGGGCTCGCTGGCCTCGGCGGTGTGGTCGGACTGGATCGTCGATGGCGACCTGGGCTACGAGATCGACGCGCGCGAGATTCCGCACGACACGCCGGAGCAGCGCGCGCTGTGGACCACCGGCTACATCCCGCTGCGCAAGGAAGTTCCTTACCAGCAGCCCCTGGATCCCGCGAGTATCGAGGTCTACCATCTGAACCCGGCGCTGGTGGGCTGGGCATTTCATCTGACCAAGGACGTTGCGCTGGACGACCCGCCGGCGATGCAACAGCTCCGCATGCAGTTTGCGGGAGCAATGGCGCACCGGCCGCCGTTTGTGCTCCGAGGCGACAATCTGTCGGCCAGCACCTTCTGGCACGGCGAGCTGATGCAGCAATGGGCGCGCGACTGGGTGAAGTACATGACCGGAGGCCAGGGGACCTACGCAATCTGCGGGATGGAGGACACGGGCACGCTGCAATCGCTCACGTTTCTGGCTCGCGCGCACAAGGTGGATATCGACCGCGTGCTGGTGCTGCGGACCGCCAGCAACTACGATGTGCCGCGCACGGGGCAGACGGCGACCGGGTCGATTGCCGAGACCAAGCTGGGACACTACAGCGCGTTCCTGCCGTCGCTGGAGACAGCGTATCGAGTGGGCCATGTGGTGGTGGACTCGCTGGTGGAGCATTGGGGCGAGGACCGCGACCACCTGCCGGCGGATGCCGCGGCAAAACCCTAACCCGCATTTCTCACAGGCACTGAGTGTTAGTAGCTTTGGGGGGTTTGGGAGGTTGTTTGCGGATGGTTTTGGGAGATGGGGTTGGCCCGGTGAGAAATGCGGGCTAAAGCAAAGTTCCCATCGAGGTGCAGCTCGTCCTCACAGGGCCGAAGGCCCGACAGCATACCAACCTAGGCCGAAGGCCTAGGTTGGCGACCGCCCGAAACCCCGAGGGCCGAAGGCCCGACACATCGAACGTCTGCAAATCATCAGGAAATCTGCCCTAAAGCCAGCGGCGGAGCAGGCGGCGGACCCACTCCGTGGTGACGCCAAAGACGACGTGCGAGGTGACCTCGCTGGCGCGTTCGCGGAGGGTCTGGTCTGCGGGCTCCGCAGCCAGGCCGAGTGCGGGCAGAGCGGTCTCCTGGGTCAGCGTCTCCAGCGCCATGCCGAAGGCGGCGCCCTCCTTGGCGGTTGCGGCGGGGTAGTACTCCGCCAGCGCGCCGTAGGCAGCACCGGCAGCAGCGCCGAAGGCCCAGTGAATGCCGTCGGCTGCGAGGGCTTTGCCGGCTGGCGACAAGGAGTCACCGGCCAGTTTTTCGGCGGCCAGATCTTCCGCGTCCGGCTGGCTATGGGCGTGTGGCGGGAACATCCGCTCGGCGAGGGTTTTGGCGGCGACGCCCACCAGCCCTGCGATCAAGCCGGCGACCAGTCCCTTGGCCAGCGATTTTGGTTCGACGGCTGCGACTTCAGTCTTGCTCATGCTGCTCCCTTTTCTTGTGCAAACCAGCTCCAATCCTTGGATGCCATTCCGCCGGACACGGTACGTCTGGCTGCCCTGATTGTAGTCACCCGATTGCCTTCGTCATCTCGTATTCGAAGAGTGCGTCGTCGTTCGGGTACGGCGCGGTGCGGCCGGTCATGGAGAATCCGAGTCGCATATAGAAGGCAATCGCGGACTGGTTGGGGCTGGTCACCATCAACCGCAGGGTGCGGATACCGCGTGCCTGCGCCCATGCCTGGACAGCATCCACCAGGGCGTTGCCGACGCCGGCCCGTCGATGGCCGGGCGCCACCCACATGGAGACGAGTTGCGCTTTGGCGGGGTCCTCCGCGTCCAGCAGCGCCCCGGCCAGGCCGCAGGGGACTCCGTCCTCGGCCGCCACATAGCCGACGCCGCGTTCGCCATTCCAGTTGGCGATGCGTTGGCTCCAGTCCGCGTCGGTAAACGCGGATTCGCGGGCATAGGTACTGCTGAAGCTGGTTGGGGAATCCTGCAGGCAACGTAGCCGAACGGCGATGAAGGTCGAGGCATTGGCCGGAGAAACGCGCTCGATGTGGATCATCTTCTAATGGATTTCGTTGCCGGATTCATTCCACTCATACACCACCACACCCAGGTCGCCGAGGGTCTTCATCGCCGCTTCCATATTGCGGCGAACGGCGGGGCGGGCGGAGCTGGGCGTGTCGTGAGCCTCTTCAATGGCCACCACGCGGCCATAGGGCCAGGAGTCCTCGGGCAACGCATTCAACGCCGCCGGCAGATCGATCACGCGAATGTTCAGGTCTTGCCGGCGCGCGCCAGCGGGACGCAGCATGCCGCCCACGCCCAGGTCGCTGGTGTTGGCGTCGGCCTGGGTGATGTGCAGGGTGGCCATGTTCTCCTGGACCGTCAGGTAGGGATTCTCCCACTCGGACAGGCTATGGATCGCCATGTAGCGCGTCTTGGAGGGCGGCGGAATCAGCTCCATCTGTTCGCGCGCCGTTTCGATGACCTGCGGACTGGGGGTTGCAATGGGCGTGCCCGCCGCGGCGCTCTTGCACCCGGTCAGCAGCATTGGGGCGGCCAGGAACAGGGCAGAGAGAAGGGCAAGCTGGGCCACGACCCGGGCATTGGAACGGGGGGAGACGGCGCGAGGGCGGGAAATATGGAGACAAGCAAGCATACGCACGCTATCCAGCATACCAAGCCGCTGGATGTGGTTTCCACCGCACCGGTTCGGCTATTGCAGTTTTCCTGGTGGTATATCTGTGGCCGATGGCTTCTAGCGTCCCACCCAGACCGCCTTGCGCTTTTCCAGGAACGCCTGTGTGCCCTCTCGTTTGTCCTCCGTGCCGCACAGCTTGCCGAAGATGGCCGCTTCCAGTGCCAGCGCCTGGTCCAGCGGAAGGTCCGCCCCGCGGTCGACTGCCTCCATCACAGCGGCGACTGCCAGCGGCGGCATGCCCGCGAGGAGCGTTGCCAGTTCGCGGGCGCGTGTCATCAGCGCGTCGGAGTCGCCAGCGACCACCTCGTCGACCAGCCCGATGCGGAGGGCCTCCGCTGCGTCCACCATCGCGCCCGTCAGCATCATCTTGAGCGCCGCGCCCCGGCCTACGAGGCGTGGCAACCGCTGGCTGCCGCCGTAGCCGGGAAGGATGCCGAGCTTGATCTCTGGCTGGCCCAGGCGGGCGGCATCGTTGGCCAGACGCAGGGTGCAAGCCATGGCGAGCTCGCAGCCTCCGCCCAGCGCAAAGCCGTCGATGCAGGCGATGACGGGCTTGCCCAGCGTTTCAATGTGGCGGAAGACGCGCTGGGCCTGCCCTGCGAATTGCTCGCCGGAGGCTGCATCCACTGCGGCCAGCTCACCAATGTCCGCGCCGGCTGCGAAGGCTTTACCGCCAGCGCCATGCAGCAGGATGGCGCGGACTGCTGCGTCGCCGGCCAGGGTAGTAAAGGCTTCGTCCAGCTCGTGAATCATCGCCACACTGAGCGCATTCAGCACCTTGGGGCGGTTCAGTGTAACTGTCGCGACTTGCCTGTCCATCGTAAGCAGCAGCATCTGGTAGGCCATCTTCTTCTCCGCGTTATCGTTCCACCCATCAGACGATACAATCAACACATGATCAAGGGAATAACGCTGGTGACTCCGGTTGCTTCGGCGGCCGTGCAGGACCGGCTGGCCGGCTTGTTGAGCGCGCTTGGGTTCGAGGTGGGCAAGGGCTGGCAGGACGATACCGGCCGCGGCGCGGCATTTCTGGCTCCGTTGGGGAATCTGGAGCTGGTGGCAGGCCGTCAGCCATCGGTGCCGCCGGTGCTGATTGAGGTAACGCAGCTGGACCAGGTGCGGGCCGCGGTAGAGGGGTGGATGATCGCAGGCTATCGCACGGAAGAGGTTGCAGAACGGCTGTCCGGTATTGCGCCGACGTACTGGAATTCGCGGCTGTTTACGGTAGAGTTGGACCCCTCGCTGGCGGTCGGCTTTTGGGAGTCGGAGAATCCGCTGCATGGCAGGCCGATCGCGATCGAAGGCGACCTTTCCGCGGTGGGAATGCGGTTTGCGATTGTGGTGGCGCGCTGGAATGCGGTGGTCACCAACCGCCTGTTGCAGGGTGCGCTGGATGGGCTCTACCGCAGCGGAGCGGCCAAGGCGGATGTAACGATTGTCCGCGTGCCCGGCGCGTGGGAGATACCGTCCGCCGCGCGCACGCTGGCCGAGGCCAAGTCCTGCGACGCGATCCTGACACTCGGCTGCCTGCTGCGCGGAGAGACGGCGCACTACGAGGCGATCTACACTGAGGTTGCGCGTGGCATCGGCCAGTCGCAGCAGGAGACGGGCGTGCCGCATGCGTTCGGCGTGCTGACCTGTGAGACTCTGGAACAGGCGCTGGACCGGGCCGGAGTGAAAGCCGGCAACAAGGGCTTCGAGGCCGCAATTGCGGCCATCGAGATGGTCTCCGTCCAACGCAAGCTCGCGGTGAAGGAATAGATGGGCACACGGCGCAAGTCCCGCGAACTGACGATGCAGATGCTCTTTCAGGGCGACCTGGGCAAGCAGACTCCCGAGGAGGTGGGCGCGCTGTTCTGGCGCTCGCGCGACGATGTGGACGCCGAGACCCGCGGCTTTGCCGAGGATCTGCACCGGGTGGCCGCGGCGCGCCAGCCGGAGATCGACGCGCTGATTGAGGCGCACGCGCAGAACTGGCGGCTGGAGCGGCTGGCCGTGGTGGACCGCAACCTGCTGCGTGCGGCGGTTGCGGAGATGCTGGGCTACCCGAATACACCGGCGGCCATCATCATCAACGAGTCGCTGGAGATTGCGCGGCGCTACGCCGCTCCGGAGTCGGTGCAGTTCCTCAACGGAGTGCTGGACGCGATAGCGCGGGACCTGCTGAAGCAACGGCTAGGCTAGGAGATCATTTCGACCGGACGTGCCATGGCCGGATCGAGGAAGAGGTCGTCCACGGCTGCCTGCTCCGTCTCCTTTACATCCGGGTAGACGGCGTTGCGGCCATGCTCTTTGGCCTCGTACATGGCGGAGTCCGCACGCCGCATCATGTTTTCCCAACCACCTTCCGCAGGATCAAGCTGGGCTACGCCTGCGCTGACCGTGAACCGGATGGGTTCATCCTCGAACGGGATCACCAGAGCTTCCACGGCCTGCCGAACCCGCTCGGCGGCCACCACGCCAGTGGCTGCGGCAGTGTCCGGTAGCATGATGGTGAACTCCTCGCCTCCGGTGCGGGCCAGCAGGTCGTTGGCGCGTAGCATGGATTTTGTCTTGCGGACCAGCTCCTGGAGCGCGCGGTCGCCGGCAGCATGTCCGCGGGCATCGTTGAGCTCCTTGAAGTGGTCCACGTCCAGCACAATCATGCACAGCGGGCGTCCGTAGCGAATGCTGCGCGCCGTCTCGCGCAGGGCTGCCTCTTCCATGGCTCGGCGATTCAGGGCGCCGGTCAGCGAATCGGTGCTTGCCTGTTCTGCAAGTTCGCGGCTCAGCTCCGTGACCAGATACCACAGATAGCACATCACCATGCAGGTGGTGAGCAGAGCCATCAGTGCGAGCGAATAGAGCCAACGCGGATCGGTGTGGGCGGAGACCATCTGCCACGGGCGCATGTAGCGAAGGTTGGTGAGTCCGGCGCGGTACGACATGACCGCGGCCTCCGCGCACAGGATGACTGCCGTAACCCGCGAGACGGACCGCCGGCCATAGCGGAACAACAGCCATGCAGATATGCCGCACACCGCAATCGAGGGGATGTTAATGACATTGCCGGCATACTGGATCTTGCCGAGGAACATCGCAGTAAAGGCCGCGAGCGCGAGTCCAATGACCCAGATCGGCCACCTCGCGATCATGGGCTTGCGGTGCACAAACCAGTGCAGACCCAGGAACTGCATGCAGAAAGAAACCAGGTAAAGTTCATTGGCCAACATGCCGCTCAGGACGGCAGGCGCTCTTCCTTCCAGGCCTTGCAGAATCAGTTTGATCCACACGAGCACCAGGCTACCGGCAAACCATTGCATCCCGACCACGCTGCGATTACGCAACGCGAGCAGGCTGACACTGGCTGCAAAGACGGTCACCGACACGACATTCGTGAAGAAAAACGTTCCGTAGTCCATAACCCGAGACAACCGTTCCGGGAAAAAAGAATGAATAGCTTAGTTCCCAATAGAATGTTAGACGTACGTGTGGATGTAGATCTATAAAACTTTTGAGGTATGGGGTGCCCAAAAGGTCAAGGGGGTTGGGTGACCCTGTTTTGGGGCCCAATCCGGTTCGCCAAGTGGAGTTCTCTGCACCCAATCGGATGCAGGGCGCGCTCCACCGGCTGCCTATGCGTCCGGCGGGCTGCTGCGTGTGGGTTGGTGGGTGCTAGGTCGTCTTGCGCGGCTTCTGAGCCAGCAGGTTGACCGGCACCACCACCCCGGAGGGGTTGGTAAGGCTTGGCGGGCTGGTAAGGTTTGGCGCCACGGTGGAGCTGTCGGTGAGTGTGCTGCGGGTGATCAGGTGGACCAGGTTGTCTCCCGTTGTCCCCGCGTACACCGTGCTGTTATCCGCGCTCACGACGCCGGCGACGGGAGCGACCGCCGTTCCGGAGAGCTTGATGTAGGTAGTCGTCCCCGGTCCGCTGGACGCCGGTGCGTAGGCCGGCAGTATGCCGCCCGTCCCTGTGTAAGTGATAAAGGCCAGGCTGGAGTCCGAAGTCGGCAATATTCCGGTGATCTGGGTCGCCGCGATCAGGCTCAGGGCGAATGAAGAGTTTGAAGTCGGGAAGGTTAGCCCGCCAGTAGCAGGGCACGCGCCGACCGGAATCGTGACATGAAAGTCGTCGATGGTTGGCGACGGGGCTGCGGTTGCGCCCAGGATGTGAAGGCCATCGTTGGTCGCGGCGATGCGGTCGGTGGCCACTACAGGGCTGCTGACGAGTGGGTAGGCGAGTGGGTAAAAGACGTTGGACGTGGCTAGGCCGGTTTGAGTCGTGCTGGGGCAGTAGCCGCGCGCCGTGGTGGTGGGACCGGCGAAGTATGCTCCTACGCTTGGCACCGTAATGGCCACGTCGTTTACCGGACTGCCGCTGGTGGGAATGCTGGTCCACCCCGTGAACGTCGAGTAGACGAGCAGTTGATTGCCGGCCGTGATGTAGACGGTCTGGCTGTCGGGGGCAAATTCTGCGTGCGTGCCGACTCCGCCAAACGTGGAAATCACGCCTCCCGACGAAGACTCGAGCGTGGTGATCTGCTTGTTGGGGTCGCTCAAGACGATTGTGCCACCGTCTGGCGAGATGGCCAGCACCGAGCCCGGCGAACCGATGTCCACGCGCGAAATGCTGAGCTGGTTGACGGCGTTGACCACCATCAGCGCCCCTGGCTGAGCGGGTGTGGTCGGGCTGCCCGCGCTGTAGGAGCTGCCCAGGTAGAGAGTGGAGCCGTCGAGGCTGATCACCATGGAGTTGGGCAGGTAGGGCAGGAACAGCGGCTGGCCCTGCGAAGGCTGAGTGAAGTCCCGGGAGACGATGTACTGGGACTGCGTGCTGGCCATGTAGAGGACTGTGCCATTGGTACCCGTGGCCGATATGTTGACCGAGTTGGACGCAACCGGCTTGCCGTTGCCAAACAGGCCAATCTGGTTATACGACGATGAGTTGCAGAATGGTGGCTGGCAGAGGGCTGTGATAGCGGCTGCGCCGGCAAGGATGGGAGTGACGGAGCCGCCGCCCGCCGGAATCGTCGTCGGCGAGGTGGAGACATATTCCAGCGAGAGCCCCGTGAGGGTGACTCCGTTGGCGTCGACCGCTGTGGCCTGCAGCGGCTGCGTGTTGTTCTCGTTCACGGCCACTGGATTTCCCGTCGTGCCGGGAGCCGTCAGCGTGATGGACACAGGAGGACACGTCGAGAAGAATCCAGCCGAACTGGAAGCGTCCGCAACGTCGGCCGTGATGAGCACGGACCCCGGCTGGTTGGCGGTGGCCACACCGTTCTGGTCCACGCTGACCACCGGCGAGATGCTGGTTGTCCCCAGGGATTCCGCGGAGAACTGCAGGTGGCCGGCCAGGCAACTGATGTTGGTCTGGTTGGCCCCGCTGCCGGCAAAGACGCGGGCTGCAAGTTGCGCGGTGCTGCCCTGCGACAGGCAGGAAGTAGCGAGGTAGGGCGGCGCAGGCGGCGCGGTCGAGGTGGAGAGCGGGCAGCAGGCGGTGGTGGGATCGGTAGTGCAGTTCGGCACATAGGCCTGACCCGACTCCGTCGCCGATCCGTTGGCGTGCGTGAATCCGGGAATCGCAACGGTAAACTGGGTGCCCGAGAGACCTGCCGCCTGCACCACGGCCGTGGTAATGCCGTTGAAGAAGGTGCTGGTGGGGAAGCTATATAGCGAAACTACCTGGCCGGCCGTGAAGGTATTGACCGCGGTAAATGTGGGTGTGTTCGCACTGATGGACCAGGCCGTCACGACCGCGGAGCTGATGGACGAGGGCGCTCCCAACACGATGCTGGTGACCACCGGATGCACAAAGACCGGCAGCGGGTTGCTGGTAACGCCGTTCGCGCTGGCAGTGACGTATGCTGTCCCCGATTTACTGGTGGGGTTGCAGACCGTGTAGTCGGGAATGCCGCCGCCGGTGTTCCTGTTCCATGTGCCGCCGCACAGGCGTCCGGTGGAGGGCTGAATGTCCGCGATGGTCATATCGGTGGTGGCATAGGTGTAGGACCCTACCGACGCTCCCTGACCCTTGCAATCCGTGGAGGACGGGGACTGGAGCTGGCCGATCTCCGCATAGTTCAGGGAGATTCCGTAGACGATCGGCGACAGCGTAATGGTCGTCACCTGGCCGGTTGTAATGCCGGTGTCGCCGCCGTTGCAGAATGTGGGCGCGGCATTATGCGAGCAGCCCGAGATCGAGACACCGAACGGAATCGAAAACAGAAGCAGAACCACCAACGTGACAAACCGACGCATTAATCCTCCCCGTCCAACCGGAAACAGAGCTGAACGGTCTCACCGCAGACGCTAGTTCCTTGAACCCCAGTGTAGAAGCTGCGCAGGGCATACGCAAATGACAGACGCCGTTTCTTTTCCGGCGTTAGCAAGCCGCAGACCAAAGCCTCGGCAGCTTCACGACTACTTTGGCGGCATCTGGGTCTCGAACCAGTTCAGCTCCCGCGCCAGAACGTCGCGCTGGTGGTCCGGGTTGGAGAAATGATGACCCTCGTTGGGATAGATCACAAGCTGTGTCTTCACGCCCCGGGTCTTGAGCGCGTGCCAGAACTCGAAGCTCTGCGGCGCCGGGCATTCCCCGTCGCGGTCGCCCACCGGCAAGAGGGTTGGCGTCTTGACCCGTTGAATGAAGTCCATTGCGGAGGATCTGGCGTAAAGGGCCGGATTGTCGTAGACGGTTGCGCCAAAGAACGGCACCATCCACTGGTCGATGGAGTTCTCGCCATAGTAGCTCTGCCAGTTGGAGATGCCGGCACCGGCAACCGCGGCGCGGAAGCGGGTGGTCTGGGTGACGGCGAACATGGTCATAAAGCCGCCATAGCTCCAGCCGGTGATGCCCTCGCGATCCTTGTCGATGGGGAAGCGCTGCTCGATCAGGTCGACGCCGGCGAGCACATCGCGCAGATCGCCGTAGCCGAAGTCGCGCATATTGGCCTGGGTGAACGCCTCGCCCTGGCCGAAGCTGCCGCGCGGGTTGGGCATAAAGACGAAATAGCCCAGCGCAGAGAGGGGAATCGCGCCATAGGCCACGGTCGGCCAGCGCGGTGTGATGGCTGCGGACGGGCCGCCGTGCACGCTGACAATCAGCGGATATTTCTTCGCGGGATTGTAGTCGGCAGGATAGAGTAGCCACCCTTGGATATGGAAGCCGTCGTTGGTGTAGTCGATCGATTCGGCGCGGCCCCAGGCGGGTTTGAGGGTGTCGTTGAGATGGGTGACTTGCTTCAGGTTGTCGATGGGGCCGATCCAGACTTCGGAGGCAAGGTCGTACGACTGGCGGATGAGGGCGACGTTCGCCGTGTTCGAAGTGGAGATGCTCATCACATCCGTGCCTGCAATGATCGTTTCGGGCAGGGTGAGGTCGACGGACGGAATGTCCTTGCCGGTGTCGAGGTCGAGTGCGGTGACATGGCTGCTGCCGCCGACGTTCTCGGAGATGAGGAGGGAGTGGTTGTCGCGCCAGGCGATCCAGGCGGGCGAGGCGGGACGGTTGGGGGTCACGTTCTTCGGCTGTTCCCCTGGCTTGAGACCGGTTGCGGGGATCAGGTAGATGTCGCCGCCGGTTGAGCCCTGGTCGGACATGATTCCGCCGATGAAGGCGATCTGTTTGCCGTCCGGAGAGAAACGCGGGACGGCAATTTGGAGGCCGTGGAGGGGGCCGGAAGTGGTGGTGGGATCAAAGACCACAATTGGAGATGCTTCCATCATCGCCTGTTTCGTGTAGAGCTTTGCGACCCACCAATTGTTTTCACCGGGAGGCCGAGCGGCGACGAAGGTTAACGCTCGTGAGCTTGGATGCCAGGCAAATTCGTACACATGCAAGTTTGCAGGAGTCGTGAATTCGCCTTCGCCGGTGGAGGGATTGAGCAAATAAACGCGCTGGACTTCGACGCCGTCTTCGCCGTAGACGCCGTTCCAGGGCTTCATGGCGTCGAGGGCGCCGGCATGGCGGGTAGCATTTTCGACGAACAGGAAAGCGATTGACTTGCCGTCGGGCGACCATTGCAGGTCGCTGATCTCGCCGTGCAGGTCGCTGATCTCGCCGTGCAGGTGGCTCACCTGCCTGATGTTATTGGCGGCTGGAGTCCAGACAAAGAGGTTGTCCTGCGAGGAGGATTCCCAGGCGGCGGGGCTGCCAGAGCAGCCGGAGAGGAACGCGAGCTGCTTGCCATCGGGCGACCAGGCAGGGTGCGAGCCGGTGCAGGCTCCGGGGCGGTTGTTCCGGGCGTCGCTCGCGGTGTCGGGCGAGAGAATCCGGTCCCCGCCGCTGCCGCCAGTAGCCGCGATGCCGGTCAGGTGCAGCTCCGAACCGCGCAGCCCACCCACCGTCCAGGCGACCGCCCTGCCGTCAGGCGAGATTGCGGCGGTCTGTGGCGTCCGCACCTGGCCAAGTTCATCCAGCAGCGACGCGATACGGGCTTCAGAGGCGCTGTGGGAAGTCTGGCCGGTTTCTGCTCCCTGGGATACGGCCCATGGGGACAGGCAGAGCAGCGCAGCCGCGGCCAAACGCATCGTTGCATTGGCAAAGCCCCGCAGCGCAGGCTGAATTTCCATGCCAGAAGGCTAGCATGGTCCATAAAGAGGCGAGCGTTTTCGGAGTAGCAGCGGGCTTCGGCCCGCGGTAAGTCGCGCATAAATCGAGGTGCTTTAGCCCCGGGCCTTCCACTCACCAGTCGCCGGCCTTTTCAGCATCCTCAAAAAGTCAGCCTGACCGCCGAAAATTCACCGCCAACCGCTTGACCCCGAGTCGGCAGCTTGATATGGTTAGTAGGTTCCGCGTGAATTGGGAACCCGTTGCCGTGCAGGGTTGCATGGGGGCGGTCAGTGTGCCGGACGGGTTTTGGCCGGTTGCGGTACACTGAAACAGTAGTTCCTCCGCAGGGTTTGTGCATAGATAGAAGCACCAGACCAGCTAAGCTGCGGCACCTCGCAATCGTACCTGCGACACCCTCCACCAGGATGGGCTATGCGGGACGGAACAGGCGAAACGGAGCCAACTCCAACTTCCAGTTGTTCTGGTCGGCAAGGCTTGATTTTGAGAAGCCAGCTTTCATGCCGAGTCCAGGGGAAGCAAGGGACGCTCGGCCACCGTCGACTGTTGTTCGTCTGATTTGAGTGTTCCAGACGGGAAGCAAGGGACAATTTTCGCGCGAGGCACGTCAGTGTCCTCACCTTTTGGCGTGTACGCGCCTAAACGGGATCGAATGCGCGAAATATTCTCCCTCTCTCTCGCCTGCATGGATTTGGAAGTTTGTGTCAGTAGCGCGGCCTCTGGCCGGAAATTGAAGGAGTTCGAGTGCCTACGTTCCATCAGCTCGTCAAGCAGGGCCGCACGCCCACCAAGTATAAGACTGCCAGCCCGGCGCTCCAGGGTTCGCCCCAGCGCCGCGGCGTTTGCACCCGCGTGTACACCCAGACGCCCAAGAAGCCGAACTCGGCGCTGCGCAAGGTGGCCCGCGTCCGTCTGACCAATGGCATCGAGGTCACCACGTATATCCCGGGCATCGGCCACAACCTGCAGGAGCACTCGATTGTGCTCATCCGCGGCGGCCGTGTGAAGGATCTGCCGGGTGTCCGCTATCACGTGGTGCGCGGCTCACTGGATTCGGTCGGCGTGGCCAACCGTAAGCAGAGCCGCTCGAAGTACGGCGCGAAGCGGCCCAAGGCCGCTGCGGGCAAATAGGACAGCGTCAGTTCGTAAGCGATTCAGCAACCAGGCTCAGCGCGTGAGAGGTCTACCGGGCTGAGGGAAGAAGAGAAGAGAGAGAAATGCCAAGAAAAGGTTACATCGCCAAGCGTGAAGTTGCTCCCGACCCGGTCTATGGTTCGACCCTGGTCACAAAGTTTGTCAACTCCATGATGTGGGGCGGCAAGAAGTCTACGGCGCAGGGCATCTTCTATACGGCCATGACCAACCTGGAGCAGAAGGGCGGCGACGAGGCTCTGAAGCTGTTCAAGAAGGCGATTGAGAACTGCAAGCCGCTGCTGGAAGTGAAGAGCCGCCGCGTTGGCGGTGCCAACTACCAGGTGCCGATCGAAGTGTTGCCGGAGCGCCGCACCTCGCTCGCTATTCGCTGGCTGGTGAACTATGGCCGGGCGCGCGGCGAAAAGGGCATGGTGGAGAAGTTGACCGCCGAGTTGCTGGATGCCGCCAATGGCCGTGGCGCCGCGATGAAGAAGAAGGAAGACGTCCACCGCATGGCGGAAGCCAACAAGGCGTTCGCCCACTATCGCTGGTAGGCGCAGAGGGTTCGAAATCGGTAGGACACGACAGGACGTAACCGCAGGCGCAGGCCTGCAGCGAGAGAGATTGACACCGTGGCACGCACTATACCTCTAAATCGTTGCCGAAATATCGGGATCATGGCGCACATTGACGCCGGCAAGACGACGACGACCGAACGCATCCTCTTCTATACGGGCATCACGCACCGTATCGGCGAGGTGCATGAGGGAACTGCGACCATGGACTGGATGGAGCAGGAGCAGGAGCGCGGCATCACGATCACCTCCGCTGCCACCACCTGCACCTGGAAGAACACCCGCATCAACATCATCGACACCCCCGGCCACGTGGACTTTACGGCCGAGGTTGAGCGCTCGCTGCGCGTGCTCGATGGCGCAGTGGCTTGTTTCGATGCGGTCGCCGGTGTGCAGCCGCAGTCGGAGACGGTCTGGCGTCAGGCGGATAAGTACAAGGTTCCGCGGATCTGTTTCATCAATAAGATGGACAAGGCGGGCGCGGATGCTGTGTACGCGACTTCCACCATTGTCGACCGTCTGGGCGCGCGGGCTGTGCCGATCAACATTCAGATTGGCGCAGAGGCAAAGTTTCTGGGCGTTATTGATCTGGTCACGATGAAGGCGATTCTGTGGCACGACGAGACCATGGGCGCGGAGTACTCGGTGGAAGAGATTCCAGCCGACCTGGTGGAGATAGCCACCACGGCGCGCCACTTCCTGATCGAAGCAGTGGCGGACTCCGACGACACCATCATGGAGATGTATCTCGAGGGCCAGGACCCCAGCGAGGACCAGCTCAAGGCCGGCATTCGCAAGGCCACCATCGCGATGAACATCTTTCCCGTGCTGTGCGGCTCGTCGTTCAAGAACAAGGGCGTGCAGACGCTGCTGGATGCGGTGGTCGATTACCTGCCCAGCCCGCTGGACATTCCTCCCATGATCGGTCACGATCCGGAGAATATGGAAGTCGAGATTATCCGGAAGCCTGAGGACAATGAGCCGCTCTCCGCGCTCGGCTTCAAGATTATGACCGACCCGTTTGTCGGCCAGCTAATCTTTATTCGCGTCTACTCGGGCACGCTCAAGACAGGCGACTCGGTGCTGAATCCGCGCACCCGCAAGACGGAGCGCATCGGCCGTCTGCTGAAGATGCATGCCAATAAGCGCGAAGAGATTACTGAGGTTCTCGCGGGCGACATCTGCGCCGCGGTTGGATTGAAGAACCTGATTACGGGTGACACGATCTGCAACGAGCGTTACCCGGTGGTGCTGGAATCCATCGACTTCCCCAAGCCGGTCATTGAGGTTGCAGTTGAGCCCAAGACCAAGGCCGACCAGGAAAAGATGGGCATGGCGCTGGCCAAGCTGGCGCAGGAAGACCCCACGTTCAACGTGCGCACCGACATTGATTCGGGCCAGACCATCATCGCCGGCATGGGCGAGCTGCACCTGGAGATCATCGTCGACCGCATGATGCGCGAGTACAAGGTTGAGGCCAACGTCGGCAAGCCGCAGGTCAACTACCGCGAGACCATCCGCTCCAAGGCCGAGGCGGAGGGCAAGTACATCCGCCAGACCGGTGGCTCCGGCAACTACGGCCACGCCAAGATCCGCATCGAGCCGAACGAGCCGGGCAAGGGCTACGAGTTCTCGAACGACATCAAGGGCGGCACCATTCCCAAGGAGTACATCAAGCCGATCGATCAGGGCATCCAGGAAGCGATGCTCGGCGGCGTGCTTGCCGGGTATGAGATGGTGGACGTCAAGGTCTCGCTCTACGACGGCAGCTACCACGACGTCGACTCGAACGAAATGGCGTTCAAGATCGCCGGTTCGATCGCCTTCAAGGAGGCCGCTCGCAGGGCAAAGCCGGTGCTGCTGGAGCCGGTGATGGCGGTTGAAGTGACGGTGCCGGAGGATTACATGGGCACCATCATCGGCGACCTGAACTCGCGCCGCGGCCGCATCGAGGGCATGGAAATGGTGGGCAACACCCAGGCCATCCGGGCTACCGTGCCGCTGTCGACCATGTTTGGATATGCCACCCACATGCGCGGAGCGACCCAGGGCCGTGCGAACTACTCGATGCAGTTCAAGCAGTATGAAGAGGCGCCGCGGTCGGTGTCTGAAGAGATTATCGCGAAGAACAACGGCAAGGACCCAGACAAAAAGTAACCTGCGCCACGCGCGCATAACATTGCAGCAATACACGAAGGATTGAAGGAGAACAGCGATGGGCAAGGAAAAGTTTGACCGGTCAAAGCCGCATGTGAATGTTGGGACGATCGGCCACATCGATCACGGCAAGACGACGCTGACGGCGGCGATCACGAAGGTTCTGTCGAAGCAC
>Ga0302157_10003240_pt1 | contig 18534 bp, 20 predicted proteins | sample I_Bog_N3_3_FD_193502 | JGI IMG/M metagenome (GOLD analysis project Ga0302157, IMG submission 193502) | Peat permafrost microbial communities from Stordalen Mire near Abisko, Sweden - I_Bog_N3_3 | ecosystem: Environmental > Terrestrial > Soil > Wetlands > Peat | place: Sweden: Abisko, Stordalen...
CGTTCAGCAGGGCGGCCAGGACGCGCAAGGCTTCGGGATCAAAAGAAAGGCTCATTGGTCTTCTTCCAGAATGTCGGACAAAGCGATGAGAGCGAGCCTATAGCCCGCAAATCCCAGCCCGCAAATGACACCATCTGCGGCGCGGGACACATAAGAGTGGTGCCGGAAGCTCTCGCGCTTGTGGATATTCGACAGATGCACCTCAATCACGGGGATATCCAGCGCCTGTATCGCATCCATCAGCGCGATGGAGGTGTGCGAATACCCCGCCGGATTGATGATGAGCCCGGCGGCGCGCGTGCGCGCCTCCTGCACCCAGGAAATCAGCTCCCCCTCAATATTGCTCTGGCGGAAATCCACGCCCACACCCAGCCCCTCGGCGGTCTCCGAGCACAAAGTCTCCAAATCGTCGAGCGTCCCGGTGCCGTAGATTTCCGGCTCACGGCTGCCCAACAGGTTCAGGTTCGGTCCGTTCAGGACATAGATCAAAGCAGACATGCACAGCCGCTAGCACAGCCATTTCGTGACATACAAATGGCGTGCCGCGCCCGCCCGCCCACCCGCGCCCGCCTGGCACATTTTTTCAGCGGTTTTTCTCCAAAAAGAACTTCTGCCCCCCGGCCTTGCGACCCCGTGCCGGCGGCCCGATAATACGCGTATGAGCCAATCCCTTTCCCTCACCGTGAACGGCGAGAAAATGTCCCTGCCGCCGATGTCCCTGGCCACCCTCATCGCCGAGCTGGGGCTGGATACGCGCAAGGTCGCAATCGAGCGCAATCTCGAAATCGTTCCCCGCTCCACCTACGCCCAGGTACTGCTGGATGAGGGCGATGCCATTGAAATTGTACAATTCGTCGGCGGAGGCTGAGCCATGGATGCCATTGTGAATACCGATGCGAACACCGATGACGGCTGGACCGTCGCAGGCCGCCGCTTCGCCTCCCGCCTCGTCGTCGGCACCGGCAAGTACAAAGACCTGCCGACGACCGCCGCCGCGATCGAGGCTTCGGGCGCGGAAATGGTCACCGTTGCCGTGCGCCGCGTCAATCTGTCGGATCGCGGTGCGCCGATGCTGCAGGATTATGTGAGCCCCGCGCGCTACACCTATCTGCCGAACACGGCGGGCTGCTTCACGGCGGATGAAGCCGTGCGCACGCTGCGCCTGGCACGCGAGGCCGGCGGCTGGAATCTCGTGAAGCTCGAAGTCCTCGGCCCGCCGCCGACCTTGTACCCGGACATGGCCGCCACGCTCGAAGCCGCCGCAGCACTCATCAAGGACGGTTTCGAGGTCATGGTGTATTGCTCGGACGACCCGATCGCCGCTAAACGGTTGGAGGAGATGGGCTGTGTAGCCATCATGCCGCTCGGCGCGCCCATCGGCTCCGGCCTTGGCGTGCAGAACCCGCTGATGATCCAGATGATCATTGAGCAGGCCAAAGTCCCCGTGCTGGTCGATGCCGGGGTCGGCACCGCCTATGACGCGACCTTCGCCATGGAGCTGGGCTGCGACGCCGTGCTGGTGAACTCCGCCATTGCCATGGCGGACGACCCTATCCTCATGGCCCGCGCCATGAAGGCGGGGGTCGAGGCCGGACGCCTCGCCTTCCGCGCCGGGCGTATTCCAAGGCGGGGTGCCGCCAGCGCGTCGAGTCCGATGACCGGCCTCATCCGCTGAGGAAATTTTTGCGGGCCGGGCCGGAAATTTTCGCGAATTTCCTGGCACCCTACCTCGTCTACCAGGCGCTGGACGCGCATTTCGGCGATACGAAAGCCCTCATCGCCTCCGCTTTGCCGCCCTTGCTCTGGAGCCTCTACGAACTGGCCAAAACCAGGCGGCTGGATGCGATTTCGATCATCGTTCTCGCCAGCATCCTGTTCACCCTGGCCGCCACCGCCATGGGCGGCTCCGCCCGGCTCATCCAGATCCGGGATGCGATGGTCACCGGCGCCATCGGCATCATGTTCCTGGCCTCGCTGGCGATGAAGCGCCCGCTGATCTTCTACCTCGCCCGGGCCACCATGTCCCGCAACACGGCGGATGGCGCAGCGGCCTATGAGGCGGTATGGGATATTCCCGGCGTGCCGGCCGTGTTCCGCGCCCTCACGCTGGTCTGGGGTGCCGGCCTCGTCCTGCAAACCGCCTGCATGTGCTATCTTGCCTATATCTGGCCGATCGGGCGCTATCTCCTGGTCTCGCCCTTCGTCTCGGCCGCCATTTTCGGCCTGCTGATGCTCTGGAGCCTGGGCTACATCGCCCGCCGCCCCGCCGCGCGCGCCATCGTCACCCAACGCGCATAAGCGACTGCTTCAAAACCCGCCCTGGAGGCCGTCTAGCGGCGATTTTCTGCGCGCCGGTGCTCACGACCTGAAGGTCGCTCCGCTCTGGTGCTCGCAAATCACCGACATACGACTCACCAAAGCGACTTTTGAAACAGTCTCCACCGTCGTCTCTAAGCGCGCGGCAAAATTCCCGCGTAATATGCCATCATCCGCCGCGTCACCGCCTCGCGCGTGAATCCGGCCAGATATTCCGCATGGCCCCGTGCGGCGATGCCCTCCCGCAGCCCGGCATCGTCCAGCACGGCCCTAATGGCCTGACGCAGCGCGGGCGCATTATCGGCCGGCACCAGCATCCCGTTCTCGCCGTTGCGGATATAGGCCCGAGGCCCCTGGCTGTCGCATGCGATAAACGCCGTGCCGGTGGACCACGCATCCAGAATCACCGTCCCGAACGGCTCGTAGCGCGAGGGCAGCAGGCAGATATCCGCCGCCCGCAGCAGCGCGCCGCGATCCGTCCGCCAGCCCAGAAACCGCACCCTGCCCGACACCCCCAGCCGTTCGGCCAAAGCATCCAGCTCGCCGCGCATCGGCCCGTCGCCCGCCAGCCATAAATAACAATCCGGCAGGTCGGCCAGCGCCTCGATCAGTGTATCCAGCCCTTTTGTGGGATGCAGCCGAGAGAGGGTGAGCAACACCCGCGCCCCCGACGGCGTTTCCAAACTCGCCCGGTCCAGCGCCGGCCCATCATCCACCGAGGGAAAGGTCGGTACGTAATCCGTCTTTTCCGGGGCGACACCCTGACGCACCATATGCGCCGCCAGATCCCGCGTGACCCCCACAAACCGCGTGCAATGGGAGAAATGCCGCAGCTCCTCATAATCGCCCAACCAACCCACCACCTCCGCCCGCCGGGCGGCACTGCGCGGCACCAGGCTTGCCGCACGGCGCATCCAGCAATGAATGATATCGGGCTGATATTCGGCGATTAGCCGCCGCATCCGCAAACGCTGTAGCGGCCCCCAGGGCACGGCCAGCACTTGCGGCGCCATGCGCAGCCCCGCCGCCGCCAGCTCCGCCGCGCGCGGCGCTTCCGGCCGCAGCACCACGCATTGCTCAACCCCTGCCTCATGCAGGCTCAGCATCACATCGGTGGAGTATAGCTCCGCCCCGCCATTGCCCTTACCGGCCATAATCTGCAGCACGCGCATTCAACAACATCCAAAGAGGGCCAAAGCGGAAGAAAGCGATTCTTTCTTGAAAAAAACTTTTTGTTAATCAGCCCGCGCCGGTTTCACAACCCGAGGCGGGTTCAAAAAGCTTTTACGCATTTTTCTCAAAAAAGAGCTTCGTCGTTGAGTCCGTTTAGAAACGCGCGTCGATGGTCGCCGGAGTAGCGTTTCCAGGCGGCTCAGGCCTTTACGGTCACGTACGACCCCGGCGCATCCTCAATTGCTTTCAACTTTCCGCCCTTGCCCGGAATCCGCGCCGGCACCATCGTCTTATCGAACGCCGTCGCCCAGCGATGCCAATCCGCCCACCAGGAGCCGCCCACCTCGGTCGCTTCGGCCAGCCATTCATCCGGGCTCTCCGGCATCTCGGTATTGACGAAATGGTTGTATTTGCCCCCGTCCGGCGGGTTCACCACCCCCGCCACATGGCCGGATGCCGCCAGCACAAAGCGAACCTTCCCGCCGAACAGACGCGCGCCTTTATACGTGCTCGTCCAAGGCGCGATATGGTCCTCCCGGCAGGAGAGAAAATATGCCGGCACGTCGATCTTACTCAAATCCACCGGCACCCCCTTCATCGCCACGCCGCAAGGCTGCGCCAGGAGATTCTTCTGGTACATGTTGCGCAGGTAAAAGGAATGCATGGTCGTCGGCATCCTTGTCGCATCCGAATTCCAGTAGAGCAGGTCGAAAGGAAACGGCTCCTTGCCCAGCAAATAGTTGTTGACCACAAAACTCCAGATCAGATCGTTCGCGCGCAGCATATTGAAGGTCGCGGCCATATCTGCACCTTCCAGATAGCCGCGCTTCTGCATCTTCTCTTCCATATTGCTCAGCTGTTCCTCGTCGATGAACACGCCAAGCTCGCCCGCATCGGTGAAATCCGTCAGCGTCACCAGGAAGGTCGCGGATTTCACGCGCTCATCGCCCTTCGCCTTCATATAGCCGAGCGAGGCCGCCAGCAGCGTGCCGCCGATGCAATAGCCGAGCGCATTCACCTCCCGCATCTTGGTCGCTTTTTCGATCGCATCGAGCGCGGCCAGCACGCCAAGGCTCATGTAATCGTCGAAATTCATCGCCGCCAGCCGCTCATCCGGATTCACCCAGCTCACGATGAACACGGTATGGCCCTGGGAGACGAGGTAGCGCACCAACGAATTTTTCGGACGCAGATCCAGAATATAAAACTTGTTGATCCAGGGCGGAAAAATCACCACTGGCCGGGCATAGACCGTCTCGGTCAGCGGCGAATACTGGATCAGCTGCATCAGCGCATTCTGGAACACCACCTTCCCCGGAGAGGCCGCGATATTCTCCCCCACCCTGAAAGCTTCCGTATCCGTCATTTTAATCCGCAGGCTGCCGCGCCCCTGCTCCAGATCGGTCAGCAGATTGTTCAACCCGCGCACGAGATTTTCGCCGCCCGATTCCCGCGTGCGCCGCAACACCTCCGGATTGGTCATCGCAAAATTGGAAGGGCTGAGCGCGTTGACGAATTGTTTCGAGTAAAAATCGATTTTCTGCGCGGCTTTCGGCGTCAGGCCGTCCACATGCGTCACCACATCGTTGATATAGCGCGCCGAGAGCAGATAAGATTGTTTGATGAAATCGAAAATCTCGTTCTGCCGCCAGGCCGGGTCCGCGAAGCGTTTATCCTTCGGGTCGCTCTCGATCACCGGTTCCGAGGCCTCGCCCAGCATCCGCCGCGTCGTGTTCTGCCACAGCGTCATGTAATCGCGCCAAAGCCCCATCTGCGCCTGCACCATCTGCGCCGGATTGGCCATCAGCTTCGCGGTCATCTCCAAAAACGCCCCGCCGACATTCATCGGGTCCAGATCGACGCCCTCTTTCGCCTGCCGCTTCAGCCAGTCATTCACCAGACGCTGCGAGCGCCCGGCGATATCGGCCATAGAGCGTCCCAGATATTCCGGGTCGGGCAGGCGGATATCGGGTTCCTGTTGCACTGGCGTCTCGGTCATGGCTAAGCGATCCTTTCCGTGGCGGCGGTTCTCAGGCAAACACATGCCTCAACCGCCCTGCTTGGGCGTCTTGTTGCGGAGATGGGTTTTGATGACGGGTCGGCATCTTGGTTGTGCATTATCAGGCGCGCTGGCGTTTTTTCTGGCCGGTTGTTCTGGACCTATCGGCTTGTACCATAATATCGAAGGTGGCGCGATTGCGCAGAACCGGCAACCCCCGCCGGGCGAGGACCAGCCCTATCCCAATCTCGCCGACGTCCCCGCCGCGCCGCCCGCCACCGCGCCCAACACGCAGGCTTCCATCAATGCGCAGGTCCAAGGCACCGGCGCCGGTATTTCCCCACCCTCGCCGGGCGCGCTGGCCGGGCTCGAACTCCCCACCGCCCCGCCGCCGTTGCCGGACATTCCCGGCCTGAACCTGCCGGCTACGCCTTCCACGCCCGCCCCTGCCCCGGTCGTCGCCGCCCCCGCACCGGCCACGCCGCCCGACAGCGCGCCGATTTCGCTCGCTTTCGTCCCTGGCTCCGCGGTCCTGCCGTATGGCGAGTCCAAGGCGCTGTCAGACATCGCCGCCGCCCGCAACGGTGCGACGATCCGCGTCGGCGGCTTCGGGGACGGGGCCTCCCTGCCCTTGGCCCTGGCCCGCGCCCGCCGCCTCGCCGATGCACTGACCGCCAGTGGCGTGCCGCCCAGCGCCATTACCCTGGTCGCCTCCACCGCCGGTTCTGGCGGCTTCGTGCAATTGGTATATTAAACCCGCAACACCCACCGCAGAGAGTTGGCCCAACCTCCCATGTCCGAAGAATTCCACCGCATCCGCCGCCTGCCGCCTTATGTCTTTGCCGAGGTCAACGCCGCCAAAGCCAAGGCCCGCGCGAGTGCTGAGGACATCATCGATCTCGGCATGGGCAATCCGGACAGCGCCACCCCGCCCCATATCGTCGCCAAGCTGGTGGAAACCGTGCAGGACCCGCGCAGCCATCGCTACTCCACCTCCAAGGGCATCCCCGGCCTGCGCCGCGCCCTGGCGGGCTATTACGACCGCCGCTTCGGCGTGAAGCTGAACCCGGAGACCGAAGTCATCGCGACCCTCGGTTCGAAAGAGGGCCTCGCCAATCTCGCCGCCGCCATTACCTCGCCGGGCGATACCATCCTCGTCCCCAACCCGTCCTACCCCATCCACCAGTTCGGCTTCATCATCGCGGGCGCCTCAGTGCGCTCCATCCCGGCCGAACCCGGAGATGAAATGCTCGCCGCGATCGACCGCGCGGTGCGCCATTCCGTCCCCAAACCCACCGCCCTCATCGTCAACTTCCCGTCCAACCCCACCGCCTATATGGCGGAGCTGGAATTCTACCGGGATCTCGTGGCGCTGGCGAAAAAGAACGACCTCTTCATCATCTCGGACCTCGCCTATGCCGAGATTTATTTCGACGGCAATCCGCCCCCCTCCGTCCTGCAAGTTCCGGGTGCGAAGGACATCACGGTGGAATTCACCTCGATGTCCAAAACCTATTCCATGCCGGGCTGGCGTATGGGCTTCGCGGCGGGCAATCCGCGCCTCATCACCGCGCTCACCCGCATGAAATCCTATCTGGATTATGGCGCTTTCACCCCCATTCAGGTCGCCGCCACCGCCGCGCTCAACGGCCCGCAAGACTGCGTGGACGAGATGCGCGCGCTCTATAAGGAACGTCGGGACATTCTCATCAAAGGCCTGCACGCCGCGGGATGGAACATGCCATCCCCCGCCGGCTCGATGTTCGCCTGGGCCCCCATCCCGCCCCGCTTCGCGCATCTGGGCAGCGTGGAATTCTCCAAACTCCTGATGGCCAAAGCCAAGGTCGCCGTGGCGCCCGGCATCGGCTTCGGCGAGTATGGCGACAGCCATGTCCGCATCGCGTTGGTTGAAAACAACCATCGCCTCCGCCAGGCCATCCGCAACATCCGCAACTTCCTCGCGACCGACAACGCCGCCCCGGCGGATGACGCGGCGGAGATCGTGGGTTGAGCCCTTTGGTAAAGCCTTGGTGCCGGATTCCAAAGGCGAGCCTTTGGTCGGGGTCCAGGGGGCAAGGCCCCCTAGCCTTTCTTTCAAAAGGACTAAACCCATGACCCCGCTTCGCGTCGGCATCGCCGGCCTTGGCACTGTCGGCGCCGGCGTCGTCAAACTCCTGCGCGACAATGCGGATCTCATCACCGCCCGCGCTGGCCGACCCATCATCGTCACCGCCGTATCGGCGCGCGACCGTAACCGCGACCGTGGCGTGTCCCTGGAGAACATCGTCTGGCACGAACATGCCATGGCCCTGGCGGTGGACCCGGATGTGGACATCGTCGTCGAACTCATCGGCGGCTCCGAAGGTCCGGCCAAGGCGCTGGTGGAACGCGCCCTTGCCGCCCACCGCCCGGTCGTCACCGCCAACAAGGCCCTGCTCGCCATCCACGGTGCCGCGCTGGCAGAGGCTGCCGAAGCAGCGGGCGTTACCTTGGCCTATGAAGCCGCCGTGGCTGGCGGCATCCCTGTCATCAAAACCCTGCGCGAGGGTCTGGCCGGCAACCGCATCGACCGTGTCGCGGGCATCCTCAACGGCACCTGCAACTACATCCTCACCACCATGCGCACCGAGGGCAGCGAATTCGCCGATGTGCTCGCCGACGCCCAGGCGCTCGGCTATGCCGAAGCCGACCCGGCCTTCGATATCGACGGGATCGACGCCGCCCATAAGCTCGCGATCCTCGCCGCCCTCGCTTTCGGGCAGAAGGTCGATTTCGCCGCGGTGCATATCGAGGGCATCCGCCGCATCTCCGCGCTGGACATCTCCTTCGCGCAGGAACTCGGCTACCGTATCAAGCTGCTCGGCATCGCGCGGCGCACGGCGGGCGGCATCGAGACCCGCGTGCATCCCGCGATGGTTCCCGCCGGCAACCTCCTCGCTTCGGTGGACGGCGTTTTCAATGCGGTGCTGATCGAAGGCAATTTCTCCGGTCCGGTCTTCCTGCAAGGCCGGGGGGCCGGCGCTGGCCCCACCGCAAGCGCGGTGGTGTCGGACCTCATCGACATCGCCCGCGGCACCGCCATCCCGGTCTGGGGCGCCGCACTGGCCGCGCTTGGCTCGGCCCAGGGCGTCGCCATCAGCCGCCATACCGGCGCGTATTTCCTGCGTTTGATGGTCGTGGACCAGCCCGGCGTGCTCGCCAATGTCACCGCCATTTTGCGGGACCACAACATCTCGCTCGAATCCATGCTCCAGCATGGCCGCAGCCCGGGCGAGGCCGTGCCCATCGTCCTCGTCACCCATGAGACGAGCGAAGCCGCCGTCGCCGCCGCCATCGCGGAAATCGCCGCGCTGGACTCTGTTCTGGAACCCCCCGCCCTTATTCGCATCGAGCCCAATTAAGCGATGACCGCCGAAGGAGCCGCCATGACCCGCCGCCTCGAAGATGTTTCGGACCGTAACCTCGCCTTGGAACTCGTCCGCGTGACGGAAGCCGCCGCCATCGCCGCCTCGCGCTGGATCGGCCGCGGCAAAAAGAACGAGGCGGACGGCGCCGCCGTGGAAGCCATGCGCAAAGCCTTCGACACGGTCGCCATCGACGGCACGGTGGTCATCGGCGAGGGCGAAATGGACGAAGCGCCCATGCTCTATATCGGCGAGAAAGTCGGCCAGGGCGGCCCGGCGATGGATATTGCCGTAGATCCGCTGGAAGGCACGTCGATCACCGCCAAAGGCGGCGCCAACGCCATCGCCACGGTCGCCCTCGCCGAGCACGGCAACTTCCTCCACGCCCCCGATATCTACATGGAAAAAATCGCGGTCGGCGGCGGCCTGCCGGAAAATGTGGTCAATTTGGATGCGCCGGTTGCCGAAAACCTGAAAAACCTCGCACGCGCCAAAGGCGTGGATATTTCCGAACTCATGGTCTGCATGCTGGACCGCGACCGCCATGCCGAAGTCATCGCCAAAATCCGCGAAGCCGGCGCGCGCATCACCTTGATCGGCGATGGCGACGTTGCTGGCGTCATCGCCGCCTCCCAGCCCGGCACGGGGATCGATCTGTTCCTCGGCTCCGGCGGCGCGCCGGAAGGCGTGCTCTCGGCAGCCGCCTTGCGCTGCATCGGCGGCCAGATGCAGGGCAAATTATTGTTCGAGGATCAGGCCCAGATCGACCGCGCGTTGACCATGGGAATCACCGATCCGAACCGGATCTATTCAATCACCGAAATGGCGAAAGGCGATGTCATGTTTGCCGCCACCGGCGTCACCTCCGGCCCGATGCTGCGCGGCGTGCATCGGAGCGGCCAGGGTGCGATCACCCATTCCATCGTCATGCGCAGCAAATCCGGCACGGTCCGCTATGTCGAAGCCCATCATAACTTCGCCACCAAAACCTGGACCCCGGAACGTTAACCAGCGGCGACCAACAGCCCACCCGTCATTGCGAGCGCCAGCGAAGCAATCCATCTTCGCCCCAAACCGGGCTGTGCAACGCTAACCCCCGGCGCCCAGCACCTTCACCACCTGGGCCAGCGCCCGCGCGCGGTGCGAGATCCTCCCCTTCACCGCATCGCCCAGCACGGCGAAACTCTGCGCATACCCAACCGGCACGAATAACGGGTCATAGCCAAACCCGCCGCCGCCGCTGGGGACTTCCGCAATCCGCCCCTGCACGCGCCCGATATAGGTCGCACTCGCGCCATCCTGTTCCGCCAGGCACAGCGCGCAGACAAACCACGCCCGCCACTCGCCTGCCGCCGCGCAGGCCGCAATCACCTTCGCAAATGCCCCCGGATAATCGCCCGCCGCATACCGCGCGGAAAACACGCCCGGCCCGCCACCCAATGCTGCGACACATAGTCCGGAATCATCGGCGAGTGCGCGCATCCCCGATGCCTGCGCCGCCGCCACGGCCTTCAGCCGCGCATTGCCTTCAAAGCTGTCGGCCGTCTCCTCGGGTTCCGTCAGCCCCAGCGCGCCAGCCCCCACCGCCTCATAGCCCAGCGGCGCGAAGAGCAGCCCGAACTCGCGCAGCTTCCCGGCATTATGCGTCGCCACCAAAATTTGCTTCACGCCCGCCCCGCCGCACCAGAGAGCATCCCCGGATCGATCCTCAGCTTCGCCAGCGCACGCTGCCACTTCGTGCCATGCTCGGAATCATACACAATCGCCTCATCCGGCGGCGCGCTCAGCCAGGCATTCTGCCTGATCTCCTCATCCAGCTGCCCAGCCTCCCAACCCGCATAGCCGAGCAGCAAAATCCCGCGCTCCGGCCCGCCGCCATTCGCAATCGCGCTCAGCACCTCCAGATTGGCCGTGAGAACATAATTACCGTCCACCTCCATGCTGCCTTCCGCGCTCCAATCCGGCGAATGCAGCACAAACCCCCGGTTATCATCCACCGGCCCACCCGCGCCCATCTGCATCAGCCGCTTCGGCGGGTGCGGCGCGACGCCCAGCTGCTTCAACAAATCGCCGAATTTCGGGTTCCGGCGCGGACGGTTCAAAACCACGCCCATCGCCCCCTCCGCCGTATGCGCGCAGACAAAAATCACGGTCTGCGCAAACCGCGCATCGCGCATCGCCGGCATCGCGATTAAAATCTGCCCCGTCAGCCAGTCAGCTTCCACGTTCTGCGTTCCCACCATCTCCCCAACATATATTGCCACCCACCCCCTCCACCAGCCCCGCTTTTATCAATCCGGGCCCCCATCTTCACGCCATGCCCCAGTTCGTCTACGAAGGAACATCATTCCGACAACCAGAGGCCACAGCAGTGATAAAAACAGGCGATAAAATCCCGGCCATGAAACTCATGATCGCCACGCCGGACGGCCCCCGAGAGGTCGATACCGCCGACCTGTTCGGCACCGGCAAAGTCGTCCTCTTCGCTGTCCCCGGCGCGTTCACCCCAACCTGCAGCGCCAAACACGTCCCCGGCTTCGTCGAACACGCCGCGGAACTCAAAGCCAAAGGCGTGGAGCGCATCATCTGCCTCGCCGTCAACGATGCCTTCGTCCTCGGCGCCTGGGCCAAAGACCAGAAATCCGAAGGCACCATCACCATGCTCGCCGACGGCGCCGGCGCCTTCACCAAAGCCCTCGGCCTCTCGCTGGACCTGACCGCACGCGGCCTCGGAATCCGCAGCCAACGCTTCGCCCTCATCTCCGAAAACGGCATCGTCATCCACCTCGCCGTCGAAGAACCCGGCGGCTTTGACGTCAGCCGCGCCGAGGCCGTACTCGAAGCCCTTTGAGTTTTTTAGGCGAAGCAAGGCCAAGGGGCGCTGCCCCTTGGAACCCCGCGAAGGACGGCGCTCTTCGATGGGCGTTAGTCAGGGTTATGAAAGGGGGCCGCACCGGGCCGTTTCAACGCCTGAGACGACCCCCTTTCATAACCCTGTTTAGTGCCGATCCAACGGCGCGGGCGTTGGCGGGGGCCAGGGGCAGCGCCCCTGGCCTTACTTTCCCCTAAAACTCAAGGCTCCGAGATGTCTCTGACGGTTGTTGTTCCGTGTTTCAACGAGCGTGCCAATGTGGCGCCGATGGTGGCGGCGTTGGGCGCGGCGCTGGCTGGGGTGGAGTGGGAGGTTGTGTTTGTGGACGATGACAGTCCGGACGGCACGGCGGCGGCGGCGCGCGAGCTGGCGCGGGCGGATCATCGGGTTCGTTGCATCCGTCGGGTTGGGCGGCGGGGTTTGTCTTCGGCGGTGATTGAGGGGGCGTTGTCCTCCTCAGCGGATTATGTGGCGGTGCTGGATGGCGATTTGCAGCATGACGAGACGCGGCTGCCCTTGATGCTGGCGGCGGTATCGGGCGGTGCGGATATTGCGGTGGGTTCCCGGCATGTGATGGGTGGCGATTCCTCTGGGCTGTCCTCGCCGATGCGGGTGCGTTTGTCGGAGACGGGCATCCGCATCGCGCAGCTTGTTACGGGCACGAAGATGACCGACCCGATGAGCGGGTTTTTTCTGCTGCGCCGGGCTTTGTTCGAAAAACTGGCGGCCCGCCTTACCGGCCAGGGCTTCAAGATTTTGCTGGATCTCATTCTGGCCTCGCCCACACGGCTGAAGGTGGCGGAGATTCCCTATAAATTCCGCCCCCGCATGGCGGGTGAGAGCAAGCTGGACGCGCTGGTGCTTGCCCAGTTCGCCGGCATGCTCATCGACAAGGCGCTGGGCGGCGCGATACCTTTGCGCTTCATCACCTTCGCGCTGGTGGGCGCGTTCGGCGTGTTCATCAACCTGCTCGTCGAGCAGCTCACCCGCCACGCTTTCCGGCTGGATTTCGGCGAGGCGCAAACCATCGGCACCGTGGTTGCCATGGTGGCGAATTTCCAGCTCAACAACCAGCTTACCTATCGCGCGCAGCGTCTGAAGGGTGCGCGCGCCTGGCGCGGCCTCGTGCTGTTTCTGGTCGTGTGTAGCCTGGGCGCTGCGGCCAATATCGGTATTGCCCGCGCGCTGCATATGGAAAACGGGAGCGACCTGCTTTCAGGCGCGGCCGGTGCCGCCATCGGCGTCGTCTGGAACTACGCCGTCTCCGCCACCCTCGTCTGGCGCGTCAGATGATGTACGCCTGGTCCCACCCCCCGCATCGCACGCCCTGATGCGCCTCTGGTTTGCGGCCCTCCTCGCCCTCACGCTGCTGCGCCTCATTCTCGCCGCCACGCTCCCTTTGGCGCCCGATGAGACCTATTACTTTCTCTGGTCCCAGCATCTGCAAACCGGCTATCTCGACCACCCGCCGATGGTCGCCTACTGGATCCGTGCGGGCACCATGCTTGCGGGCAATACCGCGCTGGGCATTCGCCTGTTCGGCCCGATCTCCGGCGCGCTCGGCTCGCTTCTGCTCTGGGATGCGGGCGAGCAGCTCTTTCCCCACCGCCAGGCGGGGCTGATCGCCGCCGCTTTGCTGAACGCCACGTTGATGATCGGCGTCGGCGCCATCATCATCACGCCCGATACGCCGCTGCTGTTTTTCTGGACCGCCGGGATTGCCGCCCTTGCCCGCCTCATCGCCTCCGGCAATCCGCGCTGGTGGCTTGCCGTTGGCCTCGCCGCGGGCCTCGCGCTGCTTTCCAAATACACCGCCGCCTTGTTCATCGCCGCCGCCTTCATCTGGCTCATCACCGCCCCGTCGGGCCGTGCCGCGCTGCGCACCCCCTGGCCCTGGGCCGCCATCGCGCTCGCCATCCTTATTTTCGCGCCGGATATTGCCTGGAACGCCGCGCATCACTGGGCCAGCGTCATCAAGCAGGGCAGCCGCGAGACGCGGTTCGACGCCGGCCGAAGCCTCCAGTTCCTTGCGGAATTTCTCATCGGCCAGTTCGGCCTCGCCACGCCGATCATTTTCATCCTCGCCGCCACCGGCCTCTGGCGATTGGGGGACACGCCCTCCCAGGCCGGGCATCTCCTCGTCTGGCTCACCATCGTCCCCGGCGTTGTCTTTCTCGAACATGTCCTCTCGGATCGGGTGCAGGGCAATTGGGCGGCGGTGATGTACCCTTCCGCCTGCCTTGCTGCCGCCTCGCTCCCGATGGCGACGCTGCGCCGCTGGCTCAAGCCCGCTTTGGCGCTCGGCTTCTCCCTCACCGCTTTGGCCTATGCTCAGGCGCTGGCGAGTCCCATCCCCATCCCCGCGCGGTTTGATCCCGCCGCGCTCCAGCTCGGCGGCTGGCCCGCTCTGGCGACCGCCGCCGCCGCCGCGGACCCCGCATTTCTCACCTCGGATGATTACGCCACGACCTCCGTGCTCGCCTTCTACGCCCCGGCCGGCATTCCCGTGGCGGGGTTCGGCCCGCGCTGGACCTATCTCTCCGCCCCGCCTTCCCATCTTGCGGGCGCCACCGGCCTGCTCGTCTCCCGCCATGAAGATTCCTGCCCGAACCCGGTGGCGCTCATCCCCAGGCGCGCGGGGGCTGAGATCATCGACATCTATCGCGTCTGCCGCATATCGGCCCCTGATGCCGGCGTGCTAATACCGCGCCCATGATTTCCCCCCAAGCGATCTTCGACGCGCAGGCCCGCATCGCCCCGCATATCGTCCGCACGCCGATGCTCCGCGACGCAGCGCTGGACCGGTTGCTGAACGCGACCATCCTCATCAAACCCGAGGTTCTGCAAAAAACCGGCAGTTTCAAACTTCGCGGCGCGACCAACGCGATTCTGCAATTAACGCCCGAACAACGCGCGCATGGCGTCGTCACCTATTCCTCCGGCAATCACGGCCAGGCGATCGCCTGCGCCGCCGCCTCATTCGGCATCCCGGCTACGATTGTCATGCCCTCGGACGCGCCCGCCATCAAACGCGATTCCACAAAATTCTGGGGTGCCACGATCATCGAATATGATCGCGATACGCAAAACCGCGAAGCCATCGCCGCGGATATCGTCGCCCGCTCCGGTGCCGCGCTTATCCCGCCTTATGAGCATCCGGATGTCATCGCAGGCCAGGGCAGCGCCGCACTCGAGCTCGCCGAGGATGCAAAATCCGCAGGCCTCGCCTTGGATGTCTTGATCGTCCCCACGGGCGGCGGCGGCTTCATCGCGGGCTGCGCCCTGGCCCTAGAAGCCGCTTCCCCCGCCACCAAAATCTACGCCGCTGAGCCGGTGGATTGGGACGATACGGCGCGCTCGCTCGCCTCCGGCACCCGGGAAAAAAATTCCGGCAAGGGCTCAAAATTCTGCGATGCTATTCTAACGCCAACACCAGGAGAACTAACGTTTTCCATCAATCGGACTCGCCTCAAGGCAGGCCTTACCGCCACGGATGACGAGGTTCGCGCCGCGCAGCATTTCGCGGCACGCCACCTTAAACTCATCGTGGAGCCAGGCGGCGCGGTGGCGCTTGCCGCGTTGCTGGCCCGCCGCATCGAAACGCGCGGCCAAACTATCGCCGTGATTCTCTCAGGCGGCAACGCGGAAGTTTAGCCCCAGCCGCCTTGCGGCCAGCGCAGATCAATCCCGGTCAGCGACCATCATGGGGGACGCCGCACGCGCGATCACCGTCTGTGGCACGGCAGGTTTCGGCGCCACGGCATCGGGCAACGCCACCGGCGCCATACCGCCCGACGGGGCCGCCGGACCCGCCGCCCCGCCCATCAGCGCCGCGCAGCCATTCCCCGTCTCGCTCACCTGCGACTTGCCGTCCGGCGATATCACTTCGCGCCGCGTGCAACTTTCATTTCCGTTGGAAATGCTGGTCACCATCACGCTGGCGCCATTTTGGGCCGTGGCATCGGTGCCGCTGGCTGCCGCCTGCTCAATCTCCGCCGCATTATCCTGCGCCGCCGCCGCCATCATGGCCGACATCTGTGCCTGCATTTGCGCCTGCATCTGCTGCATCATCGCGAACGGGTCCGGCATCGCCGCCACCGGCGCTGCCGCCCCAGTAGGTTCCACCACCACCACGACGCCCGGCGCCACCGCCAAAGCCTGCGGCGCACTCTGTGCCAAGGCTGCGCCGCCGCCCAGCACCGCCAATCCCGCCAGCAAAATCCCTTTCAAGCCCATTTTATCCTCCTCGCAGAGAAAAAACCTTATTTCACCGTTCCCGCCACGCTGCTCCCGCCATAGGCCGGGCAGGCGCAATTCCCGCCCACCGGATGCTCGGCCTGCAACGGGCAGACATAGGGCCCGGCATAGCAAGTATAGCCTGAAGGCGCGGCCGGCGCAGCATAAACCGGCGGCGCAGCGTAAACCGGAGCGGGATAATAGTAATATGGTGGCGGATAATAGGCCGGCGGCCCCACGACAATCGGCGGCAGGCCAAAGAAGAATCCGACACGCCCCCAGGCTTTCGCGGGCCCCGCCGCCGCCAGCCCGGCCAGCAGCACGCCGCCGATCACCGCCAAACGCCATAACCTCGTTTTTCCCATAGCTCTCACCATCAAGAAATGAAATCAGGCAAATCCGGCAATTATTTTAGTGCCGCTATGCGGGGCTTCAAGACCGAAAATGTAACAGTCTGTCGCGGTGTTTTACCCGCCCGGAGCACCGCCGGAATCCCGCACGGCGACCGGCACGGCACGCACCCGCGCCGGGATGGGCATAGGCGCCCTTCGGCGCAGCACCAGACCGGAAGCCCGGCTGAGCAGCCGCGTCCACGCCTTGTCCACCCATACCATCGGCACCGCGCAAACCAGCGTCAGCACAATGCTCACCGCCGCCGCCATCAGCGCGCTGCCCGCCTCGCCCAGCCGGTTGAGGCCGGAGAGAAAACTGCTCGCCCCCACGCTGAGCATGATCGGCCCGTGCAGCAGATAGATCGGGAAGGACAGCAGGCCGAGCCACACCGCCCAGCTGCCCGAGAAGGCCCGCCGCAGCGCGGGATTGCCGAGCAGCACAAGGATCATCAGCACCGCCCCGGCATCCCACACAAAATGGCTCGTATCCCCGGCCGGCATCAGGGCTTTGATCGGCGCATGGATCAGCAGCTTCTGCTCATAGGTGAAGCTGAACAAATAAATCGCGAGCAGCCCGACCACCGCCGCCTGCCAGTCCGAGAAATTCGGCAGCCGGTCTTCGGCGAACAGCATGGCCAGCACCGTGCCCACGAGAAAATCGCTCAAATACGTCACCGGATACACGCCGCCGACGCAGATCATCGCGCCGCCGATCAAGGCGAGGCGTATCCACCAGCTCTGAATCGCAAAAAGCACAGGGGCTGCCAAAAAAATCGCAAAACTCCCGAACAGCTCAATGCGCATCGTCCAGAGCGGGGAGTCGAAATGCACATCCCCCGTCGTGAAGACCGAGACGAGCCCTTCATGCACCGCGCCCCACCAGGTCAGATCGCGTCCGGCCAGCGGCGCATTTCCATGCGTTGCCATCCAGCCGGTGCCGATCACCCGTGCCGCATGGCGATAATCATGGCCGGACCATTCGATCAGCCCGAAGGCGAAGACGCAGGCGATGACCGTGAGCGCCGCCAGTCTCGGCCAGCGTTTGAGCATCGCCACCATCACCCGCGAAATCCGCCGGTCCTGTGCGAAAGGCAGGCTGAGGATGAATCCGGAGAGCACGAAAAACACCGCGACGGCCGCGCCGCCATTCAGCAGCCCCAGCACGAACTGGATCATCACGTCGAACGGGCCATGCCCGTGCGGAACCACGCCGACACCCTTGGCCGTGAATCCCAGCACCAGATGATACAGCACCACGATTGCCGCCGCGATGCCGCGCAACCCTTCCAAGGGAACCAGTTTCCGACCCGAATCCGCCATGGGAAAGGATGTCGCCACCCAACATGTTGAAATCAATGCGCGCCAACATTGCAAATCGGTGAGCCGCCGTTGCGCTGCCGTCCGCCGCACCCCTAATCTCACTCCAAACAACTGGACCGGAAACGATGATCGACCTTTATACCTGGAAAACCCCCAACGGCCGCAAAATCTCCATCATGCTGGAGGAAACCGGCCTGCCCTACACGCTGAGACCCGTCGACATCTCAGCGGGCGAGCAGCACAAGCCGAATTTCGTCGCCATCTCCCCGAATGGCCGCATCCCCGCCATTGTGGATCACGACGCACCAGGCGGCCCGCTGGCGATCTTCGAGAGTGCGGCCATCCTCATCTATCTCGCGGATAAATCAGGCAAATTCCTCGCACCCTCCGGCCCTGCCCGGTACGATGCGCTGGCCTGGCTCTCCTGGCAGGTGGGCGGCCTCGGCCCGATGTTCGGCCAGCTCGGCTTCTTCTCCCGCCAGAAGGAACGCAACGAGCCCGCCATCGCGCGCTATGCCGCGGAATCCGGCCGCCTGCTCCATGTGCTGGAAGCCCGCCTCGCCAAAACGCCCTATCTTGCCGGCGCGGATTACACGATTGCCGATATGGCGACCTATCCCTGGGTCTCCACCATCCTCAATATGCTGCGCGAAGCCCTGCCGGAAGACGCCAGATCTCTGCCCGCCACCGCCGCCTGGATCGCCAAACTCGCCGCCCGCCCCGCCACCGCCAAAGGCATGGCGCTCCCCGAATAAGCCCCCGGCTGGAAAAATCGTCATTGCGAGCGTCAACGAAGCAATCAATCTACGCCCCCCAACGACG
>Ga0302157_10003241_pt1 | contig 18532 bp, 18 predicted proteins | sample I_Bog_N3_3_FD_193502 | JGI IMG/M metagenome (GOLD analysis project Ga0302157, IMG submission 193502) | Peat permafrost microbial communities from Stordalen Mire near Abisko, Sweden - I_Bog_N3_3 | ecosystem: Environmental > Terrestrial > Soil > Wetlands > Peat | place: Sweden: Abisko, Stordalen...
GAGCGCGCGGGCCCGCGTGTTTCTCGCGGCTCGCGTCACGCGCGGCGCAAGCCTCGCGCGGGCTTGCGCAAAGTGTTCGCCGCCGGGGGGAGGGGTCGTGGTTCGGGGAGAGGGCTTCGCTGAGTCGGGTGTTGTGAGGCAGGCCTGGGCTGGCGCCGCGGGTGGGGGCCGTACGACGGCGGCGGCCAGCCTCCCCGCGCGCGCGCCGGCGTGGGTGGGGGAGCCTGGCCGCTGGCGCGCGCGCGGTCCCGGCCTGCGGCGTCCTCGGGCCTACGTTCGCGGCCGACGAGATTAGGGACAGTCGCTAGCGTCGCGATCGTCGCCGTTTGGCAGGGGTGGCGACCGGGGTGGCTGGGTCTCCGGCGAGCAGGCGGAGGAACATCGATCCGGCGCGTCCCAGGGGCCTATCTGCGGGGTGCACGAGGACGGGGGTGAAGGCGTAGTGCGAGCCCCCCTTGAACGGCACGGTGCACATGGTCCCGACGGCGAGCTCGTCGCGCACGAGGTACTGCGGCATCCATCCGAACCCGAGCCCCATGGCGATCCCCTGCTTCTTCGTCGCGAAGTCGCTCAGGTAGAAGACCCGCGGGCAGCCGAAGAGACGGGCGTCGACGAGGCGCTTGCTCTCGCTGGAGTCGTGGACCGTGAGCTCCACATGGGCGTGCAAACTGGCGAGCGCGAGAGGTCCCGGCGTGCTCGCAAGCGGGTGGCTCGCGGCGGCGACGAGGACCACCTCCATCGGAGGGAGCGCATGCTCGGTGAGCCGGCCGCTCCGCGCGTAGTCCTTCGCCAGCATGATGTCGGCGTCGTCTTTCTCGAAGCGATCTTGCACGCCGCCGAGGAACTCCACCTTCAGCTGGATGTGCGTCGGCACGCCGTCGTCGGCCATCGTGCGCAAGACGCGCATGATGGGCTCGATGGGGAGGATTCCGTCGATCACGATGACGACGCGCGGTTCCCAGTTTTCGTGGAAGCGGGCGGCGATGGTCTCGATCCGCCGCGCCCGCGAGATCAGCTGACGCCCCTCCTCGAGCACGGCGCGACCCGCATCGGTGAGCACGGCGCGGTGCCCCGCGCGATCGAAGAGCTCGACCCCCAGCCCCTCCTCCAGCTGACGGATCGAGTAGCTCACGGCCGACTGCACCTTGTGCAGCGCCTTGGCCGCGCCGGCGAAGGTCCCGTGGCGATGGATCGCCTCCAGGGCTTCGAGCGAGTCGAGCGTGATACGCACGGACGCATTATCGAGTTTTTCGAACGAGTTCGTCGAAACAATGCGTTTTCCGCTGTTCCATGCGCGCCGTAGAGAGCAACAGGAGGAGGGAGTCGATGAACTACGTCCGTGGCAGAGTCACGCGGCAGGCTCACGTGGACATTCCGGAGGGGACTTGCGAGGAGGAGTACGCGCGGCGCGGCTTCTTCGGTCGCACGTCGCACCTGTACCGGACGGCCCCCCCGGTGGCCTGGACCGGCATCGAAGGGGATCTACGCCCCGAGGCGATCTGCGCCACGGAGCTCCCCGGGCTCTCCCCCGGCGACTGGCTCGGCGGGCGCGTCGCGTTCCTCGAGAACGCCGACGTGCGCCTGCACATGGCGCGCCTCGCGGAGGCCATGCCCTACGCGTTCCGCAACGCCGACGCCGACGAGATCCTGTTCGTGCACCGCGGCGCGGGACGGATGGACACCGACTTCGGTCCGCTCGCGTATTCGCGCGGCGACTACCTCGTCGTGCCGCGTGGGACGACGTACCGACTGACGCCGACCGAGCCGACGACGACGCTCGTGATCGAGTCCGTGGGCGAGGTCGAGCTTCCGGACCGCGGGCTCATGGGGCGGCACGCGCTCTTCGACCACGACGTCATCGAGGTGCCGACGCCGTCGCTCGCGGGTCACGAGGGATCGCACGGTCCGAAGTCGGTGAAAGTGCAGCGCTGCGGTCGTCTCTCGACGATCACCTATCCGCACGACCCGCTCGCGACCACCGTGGGCTGGAAGGGGGACCTGACCGTGTGGCGCCTCAACGTGCGCGACATCCGGCCCGTCGCCAGTGAGCGCTACCACCTCCCGCCGACGGCCCACGCCACCTTCGTGATGCCGAACGCCGTCGTCTGCACGTTCCTCCCTCGCCCGCTCGAGACCGGCGATCCCGGGGCGCTTCGCGTGCCTTTTTACCACGCGAACATCGACTACGACGAAGTGCTCTTCTACCACGACGGCGACTTCTTCAGCCGCGCCGGCATGCATCCGGGGATGGTGACTTTCCACCCGCAGGGCATCCACCACGGGCCGCAGCCGGGAGCGATCGCGGCGAGCAAGACCAAGGAGCGCACCGAGGAGCAGGCGGTGATGATCGACACGCGACACCCGCTCGCGATGACCGACGCCGCGAAGCGCGCGGCTGTCCCCAATTACTGGCGTTCCTGGATGACGAAGGAGGAAGGACGATGAGCACGGAGAATCCGCTCGGCATGCGAGGCATCGCGTTCGTCGAGTACGCGAGCGACCGCCCTGACGAGCTTCGCCGTCTGTTCACGGCGTTCGGCATGTCGCGGACCCACCGCCATCACGCGCGGCCGATCGACCTGTACCGCCAGAACGACATCCGCTTCTTCGTGAACGAGGACAAGGGGAGCCACGCCGATCGCTTCCAGAAGAGCCACGGCCCGTGCGTCAGCGCGCTCGGGTTCGCGTTCGACGACCCGCGTGCGGCGTTCAACGAGGCCGTGAAGCGCGGGGCGCGCCCGTACCAGGAGGGGGGGACCAGCTTCGACGTCCCCGCCGTCTACGGGATCGGCGACAGCCTCGTGTACTTCGTCGATGCGCGCCGTGGCGTGGAGCACGAGCTGCGTCCGCTCGACCGTCCCGACCTCGTCCGCGACAAGGGCTTCCTCGCCGTCGACCACCTCACGAACAACGTCCACACCGGGACGCTCGGCACGTGGAGCGACTACTACAAGCGCATCTACGGCTTCACCGAGGTGCGCAGCTTCGACATCAAGGGGAAGAAGACCGGCCTTTACTCGTACGCGCTGCGCTCCCCGTGCGGGACGTTCTGCATCCCGATCAACGAGGACAAGGGGAGCACCGGCCAGATCGCCGAGTACCTGCGGGAGTACCGGGGCCCCGGCGTGCAGCACATCGCGCTGCTCACCCGGGACATCCTGTCGTCGCTCGATCAGATCGGCGGCGCCGTGCAGATGCTCGACATCGACGGGAGCTACTACGAGGAGGCGTTCGGTCGCGTGCCGAACGTGCGCGAGGACAAGGGGCGCATCCAGTCGCACCAGGTGCTCGTCGACGGCGACGCCGACGGCTACCTGCTCCAGATCTTCACGAAGAACATCATCGGGCCGATCTTCGTCGAGATCATCCAGCGCGAGAATCACCTGTCCTTCGGGGAAGGGAACTTCTCGGCGCTCTTCCGCTCGATCGAGCGCGATCAAGAGAAGCGCGGCGCGATCTAGCCGCGCCGCGCGGACTCACGCGGTCGCGGTCACCTGCGTCACCTGCGACAGGAGGGCCGTCACGCGTCGCGCGAACGCCGCGGGGTCCTCCAGCGGGGCCCCTTCGGCGATGAGCGCCTGGTCGTAGAGCAGCTCGAGCCACTCGGAGACCTGCGGATCGGCGCGCTCGATGAGCGTCTCGAGGTTCCGCAGGACCTGGTGGCGCGGGTTCAGCTCGAGAATGCGTTCGCTTTTCGGTACGTCGCGCCCGGCCTCGCGGAGCAGTCGCTCCACGTAGCCCGCCGGACCCGCGCCGGAGATCACGAGGCAGCACGGTGAGTCGGTGAGCCGGTCGGTGAACCGGACGTCCTTGACGCGATTGCCCAGGACCGCGCGTGCGCGTTCGAGGAGCCCTTTCAGCGCGCTCTCCACGACCTCGCGCGCCTTCTTGTCCTCTTCCTTCTCCTCGATCTTGAGATCGGCCCGCATCGCGGAGACGAGGCTCTTCCCCTCGAACGTGCGGAGCGAATCGACCACCCACTGGTCGATCGGGTCGGTCATGTAGAGGACCTCGTAGCCGCGCTTGCGGAGCCCCTCCAGGTGCGGCGCCCCCTCGAGCATGCGACGCGACTCGCCGATCGCGAAGTAGATGGCCGGCTGCCCCTCCTTCATGCGGGCGACGTACTCCGCGAGCGACGTGAGGCCGTCGCCGTGGGTGCTCTCGTAGCGGAGCAGCTTGCCGAGCCGCTCACGGTGCTCGAAGTCGGTCCCGACCCCTTCCTTGACGAAGACGCCGAAGGCCTTCCAGAAGAGCGCGTAATCGTCCGCGCGCTCGGCCGCCATCGACTCCAGCGTGTCGATCACGTGCTTGGCGACCTGCTTCTTGATCGTGCGAACCGCCGACGACTCCTGGAGCAGCTCGCGCGACACGTTGAGCGGGAGGTCGTCCGAGTCGACGACGCCGACCACGAAGCGCATCCACTCCGGCACGAGCTCGTCGCACTCCTCCATGATGAGCACGCGCTTCACGTACAGCCGGATGCCCTTGTGCTTCATCCCGAGCTTGAGCTCGAACGGGCGCTCGCGGGGCACATAGAGGAGCCCGGCGAACTCCTGCGAGCCCTCGACCTTGAAATGCGTGCGCGCCAGCGGCTTCTCCTCGCCGCCGTGCGACAGGTGATTGAAGAACTCTTCGTAGTCCTCCTCGGAGATCTCCGCCTTGGGGCGCTGCCAGAGGGCGCTCGCGCGATTCACGGTCTCGAGCTCGGTCTTCGCGTCGGCGCCCGTACCCGTGGTCACCTCGAGCTGGATGGGGTGGCTCACGTAGTCCGAGTAGCGCTTCACGAGCTCGCGGATGCGCCAGTCGTCGAGGAACTCCTTCTGGTCTTCGCGCAGGTGCAGCGTGATCGCCGTTCCGCGCGTCGCGCGTTCGGCGGGCTCGATCGTGAACGTGTCCTTCCCCTCGGAGATCCAGCGGCTCGCGGCGGCTCCCGCGCCGGCGGGTCGAGAGACGACCTCGACGCGGTCGGCGACGAGGTACGCGCTGTAGAAGCCGACGCCGAACTGGCCGATCAGGCGCGCGTCCTTGGCGCCGCCGCTCTTGGCGAGCTCCTCGAGGAACGCGCGCGAGCCCGAGTGGGCGACGGTGCCGAGGTCGCGCACGAGCTCCTCGGCGGACATGCCGATCCCCGTGTCGTCGATCGTGAGCGTCCCACGGTCGCGGTCGGCGCGGATGCGGATGGCGAGCGTGGAGTCCCCTTCGTACAGGTCCGGCGCGGTGATCCCCCGGAAGCGGAGCTTGTCGAGCGCGTCGGAGGCGTTCGAGACGAGCTCGCGGAGGAAGATCTCCTTGTGGCTGTAGAGCGAGTGGATGACGAGGCGGAGGACCTGACTGACCTCGGCCTGGAACGAGTGCGTGATCGGCTCCGGCATCTTGTGTCCTCCCGTAACTCTTCGGCACCCCGAGTCAAGATGGGCGACCCGAGGTATTTGTCTGCAGACGTCTACTCGACGACGGCGTCGACCTCGATCTCGATCAGCATGTCGGGGGCGATGAGCGCGCGCACCTCAACCATGGAAGTGGCCGGCGGGGACTCGCCGAAGGCCTCGGCATGCGCGCGCCCGTATTCGTGCCAGCGCGAGATGTCGGTGACGAACATCCGCGTCCGGACGACGTCCGAGGGCTTCCCGCCGAGCTCACGCAGCGCGGCGAGCGCGATCTCGCAGCACCGCCTGGCCTGCGCGTAGGCGTCGCCCGGCGCGTGGGTCGAGCCGTCGGGGTTCACGGGAGCCGTACCGCTCACGTGGACCTGATCCCTCGCGCGGACGGCGCGGCAGTAGCCGACCTTCTTTTCCCACGGAGCTCCGGTGAAGACGCGTTGCATGGCGGGGAGTTGCATGGCGGGGAATAGGACATCCAGACGCGACCCTTGGCCAGGGGGAAACGCGGGTGCTAAGAGCGCTCCCCCTCGAATGCGAAGAAGCGTCGGTCTCGACCTGGGCACCACCAACAGCGCCCTCGCCATCGCGACGGACGGCGGGGAGGTCACGCTCGCGCGCTTCCCGCACATGGGAGGCCTCACCGACACCTTTCGGTCGATCCTCTATTTCCACCCCGACGCCGCCGACGAACGGCGCGCCATCACGTCGGTCGCGGGCACGGTGGCCATCGAGCGCTACCTCGAGGCGGACGGTACCGGTCGGCTGATTCAGTCGCTCAAGTCGTACCTGGCCGATCGCGGGTTCGAGTCGACGAACGTGTTCGGGCGCACGTACTCGCTCGTCGAGCTCCTGTCGTTCCTCGTGCGCGCGCTACGTGGGCACGCGGAGAAGCAGCTCGGCGCGCTCGGCCCTCGCATCGTCGTCGGGCGCCCGGTGCACTTCTCGAGCGGGCAGGGGGACGACGACGATGCGTTCGCCGAATCGCGCCTCCGCGCCGCGATCGCCGCGGCGGGGTTCGAGGACATCGTGTTCGAGTACGAGCCGGTCGCCGCGGCGTACTACTACGAGTCGCGCCTCGATCACGACGAGCTGGTGCTCATCGCCGACTTCGGCGGCGGCACGAGCGACTTCTCGCTGGTGCGCGTCGGCCCCGGCGCACGCAAGCAGGCGGAAGCCGCGGGCGGCGCGAACCGCATCCTCGGCACCGACGGCGTGGGCCTGGCGGGGGACGCGCTCGACGCCAAGATTTTGCACAACCTCGTCTCGCCGTCGCTTGGCCTCGGCTCGACGTACCGTTCGATGCTCGGCAAGGATCTCGCGGCGCCCGTCTGGCTCTACGCGCGGTTGCGACGGTGGCACCTGCTGTCGTTCCTGAAGTCGAAGAAGACGCTCGAGCTCCTGAACGAGATGAACCAGCAGGCGAACGAGCCTGTGAAGATGGCCGCGCTCCTCGCGGTCGTGGAGAACGACCTCGGCTACCACCTCTACCGTGCGATCGAGCGGGCGAAGGTCGAGCTCTCGCAGCGCGAGGCGACGCGGTTCCGGTTCAACGAGCCGCCGGTGCACATCGAGCACGATCTGACGCGGGCGCAGTTCGACGGGTGGATCGCGGAGGAGACCGCGAGCATGGCGGCGTGCGTCGATCGGCTGCTGGTGCGTGCCGGCGTCGCGGCGCGGGACGTCGACCGCGTGTTCATGACCGGTGGTACCTCGTTCGTCCCGGCGGTGCGCGCGCTGTTCGATGCGCGCTTTGGCGCCGACCGCATCGAAGCGGGCGGCGAGATGATCTCGGTCGCCAGCGGCCTCGCCCTGCGGGCGCGCGAGCTTCCGTAGTCGCCGGGGAGCGCGCGTGTCCGAGCTCTTCGCCGCGGTCTGCTCCATCGCTCCTACGCGGCGCCGGCGCTTCTCGTGGGCCGCGTGGTGGACCGGGCCTCCGTCGCGCGACCCGTTCCGGAAGCCCGATGCGTTTCACGGCGGCGCGCGCACGCGCGAGGAAGCGCTGGCGGCGGCGGAGCGCGCGGCGGGGGCGCACCTCGTCGAGATCGAGCCGCGGTGGGCCCGCGCGTGGGGGAGGGTGCTCATCGGGCAAGCGCCGTGGATCGAGAAGAAGAAGGGGGCAAGCGAGGAGCGGTCTGCGGCTCCTGGCGCCTCTCGAGCACGTACCGCGGGCGAGCTGCCGCGCGCGTCGGTGTGGGCGATCCTCGGCGTGGAGTCGCACGTCACCGAGGTCGAGCTGAAGCGTGCCTTCCGGAAGCGTGCGCTCGAGACGCATCCCGACCGAGGGGGGACCGCGGAAGCGTTTCGCGATCTGCAGCGCGCGTACGAAGAGGCGCAGCGCCGTGTCGCGCGTCCGCGCAAGCGGAGATAGGAAAGCGGATAGGTTTGCGTGAAAGATGGAGGCGCCCGTGACCACCGGTATGCAGCTGCGCGACGTCGTCGAGAGCGACTATCCGATCTACTTCGACCTCCAGCGTGACGAGGTTGCCTCGCGGATGGCGGCGTTCGGGACGAAGGACGCCGACGCGCAAGCGTTTGCGGCGCGCTGGAAGAACGGCGGGCTCCTGCAGAAGGCGATTGTCGAGCAGGGGAACGTCATCGGCTACGTCGCCAGCTTCCTCTACGAGGGGAAGCCCCAGGTCACGTACTGGGTCGCGCGCTCGCACTGGGGGCGAGGCATCGCCACCGAGGCGCTCGCGCAGTTCCTTCGGGTCTTCACGGTGCGCCCCATTTACGCGAGCGCGGCGAAGGACAACGCCGGATCGCTGAGCGTGCTCCAGAAGTGCGGCTTCGCCATCTCGGGTTCGGCGCCCGCGTTCGCGAACGCGCGGGGCGAGGACGTCGAAGAGGTCTTTCTGCGGCTCGATTGAGCCGAAAGGCGTTCGCGGAAGCGCGCGCGATCAGCGCTGAATGGAGAGGATCCCGCGCTCGATCAGGCTCGACAGGATCTCGAGCGCCTCGTCTCCCGGCATCGCGCAGACATCGAGGATCGTCTCGACGTTCGAGCACCCGTCGATCTGCGAGAGGATGAACCCGTCGCGGCTGTCGAGCGGGAGGCACGTGAGCTCGGCGAGGCTCATCGTGAGGTAGGGGACGAGCGCGAGGAAGTTCTCGGCCGCCGCATAGTCGGGGAGCGTCGACGGGGGCTCGCGACGATCGATCCGCAGCTCGATGTGCGAATCACGGTCGGCGCGCGGCGCATCGTCATCGTCGAAGAAGCGATTCGGATTCATGGCCGCGGATGGCGAGGAGAATGATGGGCGATCGTTCGTTGCGCCATTGCTACTTTCGGCGACACGAGACGATTTGTAGGAGGAGAGATCGCCTGGCGAAGATGGAACGCAGGTCGGCTGGAATCTTCCCGCCTGGCGTTTCGCGCGCGCCTCATGGCGATGGCCTCGCACCACTGCCCACACGGACGTGCGCGTGAGCTCAGCGGTGACTCGCGTGCTCGACGCCGGCCTTCGCTTCTTCGATCGCTTCGTTGACGAGCGCGATCGCCTTCGTGCGATGGCCCCCCTTGTCGTTCGCGGCACGCTGGAGCGCTCCGCGCGCGTCCTGGAGCTTCGTGATCGCATCGTCCATGTTCCCCTGCTCGGCGAGCGCGGAGCGAATGGCGCCGTTCGAGGCGACGGTCCAGAGGGCGAGAGCGATGGTCGAGATCTTCCACAGACGGGTCATGACGGAACCTCCCTGAGAGTTGGCCCGACGCTCAGCAAGCGGAATGCCGAGCGCTGCGAGGCCGTTTCCGCAGGGTATCTCCGTCGTGCGCCGGGACGCGCGCGAGTTCAGCTGGACGCCAGAGCGTCCACGGTCGCCGACGTGGTCACCGACGCGAGAAGCTCACTTCGGCGTGGGTACCGGCGCGGTTCCGACGGCGATGGTCCCGCCGGTCGCGATCCACTGGAAGTTGTCGATGAGCACCGTCGAGTCGAACTCCTGGTTGCCGGCGTCCCAGATGGCGAAGCGGATCGTGATCGTCGATCCCGGTGTCGCGGGAGCCTGCGTCTGCAGCCAGCGCGTCGCGCCGTCGGGGCCGACCTTGGTCTGCCAGACGTCGAAGCCGGTGCCTGCGAGCTCGCCGGTGCCGAGCGGGCAGTAGGGGCTCGGCGTCGCGGGGCACGTCGCGCCCGTCGTGGCCTTGCAGTGCGAGGCGAAGCGCGTGGACGTCGTCGGATCGCAGACGTCGAAGAACCCCATGTTCACGCTGACGGGGTGGTTGTTGCTGTCGAACGAGATGTTCCCGCCCGTGGAGCCCGTCGGCACGTAGGCGCCGGTCGGGGGCGGGGTGACGAGCGCGATGAACTGGTCGTTGTACCCCTTGGTGTCGCAGACCCAGTCGGGGAACTCGAACGAGTAGAACTTGAAGCTGAACGAGTAGCCGGTGGCGTTCGTGGGGACGCGGACCTGGACCTCGAGCGCGACGTCGTCGGTGATGGCCGTGGTGGGCGGACACGCGGGGTCGTCCTCCGGAAAGCCCGTCGGAGCCGTGCCGGTCGCGTTGATCTCGCACGAGATCCCGTTGCAGGCGCCCGTCTGCCCGACCGTGCGGGCGTAGCCGGTCGACAGGACGAGCATGTTCGCGCCCCCCTGCGGGTTCACGGCGGTGCCGAACATCGACTGAATGCCGGCCTGGAGGCCGGGGGCGTAGACCGTGCCGTTGGCGCGCTCGTACGTGGCGGAGAGGACGCCGTACTTACGATCGGTGGCCGTCGCCGTCGCGCACAGCTCGATCGCCTTCGCGCCATCGGCCGCGTTCACGTCGGTGAGCGCGAGGCCGGTGTCGCACGGCATCGCGTTGTCGCCGGGGACGCCGCTGCAGTCTTCGTCGCCCCACGTGGGCGGGCCGCCGTCGTTCTGGTGGAGCACGTCGATCGCGCCCGGGTTCACGTTCGGATCGCAGTCGTTGCAGTCGCCGGCGTTCGGTGACCAGCCGTCCTTGTCCATGTCGGCGGTGGGATCGGTGACGTTGCAAACGACGGTACCGCTGGCGGGCCCGCCGTCGGGCTGGACGCCGCCGCCGAGGATCGGGGTCGGGTTGCTACCAGAGCCCGAGCCGCTACCGCTGCCGCTTGCGCCCCCGCTGCCGGAGCCCGAACCGCTGCCGCCGCCGTTCGTCGTGAATCCGCTCGTGGGCGGGTTGCTGGAGCAAGCACCGCCGACTACCGCGTAGGAAAGGAGTCCAAGGAACCACCAGCTCGTTCTCACGACGCCCTCCGATAATGAACTGCGGGTGCCGTGAGGTTGAGCATGGCGCTCGGCTACACGCCATGCGCTGCGCGTCTCCAAGGCGCGTCGGGTCGCGTGAGAGGAATTCTGCGGCGCCCGTGGCGCCGGAGGGGGGCGAGCTCGTGCGCTTCTTCTCAGTCGAGGACGATTCGCCCGCGATGCTCTCCCGCGCCCCACGTGCCGCACGAATGCGCGCCGGTCTTCGTGTCGTCGCAGCGGCGCATCGCGAGATCGAGGCTCTCACCCTTCGCGCCCGTCAGGCCGAGCGCTTCGAACGGGATCGCCATCTCGATGACCCACTCCTCGTCCTGATCGTCGGGGTGATTGGGGGTGCCGTCGAGCTCGTGCGAGACGTGCGCGCCGCTGTTCCAGCGGTAGTCGAACGGCTTCGCGGCGCCCGGCGCGTGGCCGTCGATCGCGCGTTCGCCGTCGGTGAGCGTCCCGAGGGGCGACACGTCGAACGAGTGCTCCTTCACGCCGTCGCTGAAGACGAGATGAAAGGAGTCGCTCTGCCAGACCGGGCCGTCGGGCGTCTCGTGGGTCGCGCGGATGTCCTGGTCGGCGGCGTAGAGCTCGACGTAGAGGTGGCCGTCACCCCACACCAGCTTGGCCTCGGAGTGGGGGCGCGCGAGGCTCACGCCGTCGGCGCCGAGGAACGCTCCGGTCCGCGCCGGGTCGTTGTGCCAGCCCGGATCGTCGGTGTCTCCGTCGAGCGTGACGGCGCCCTTCGCGTGGGGGACGCGGAGCGTGAGCGTGGTCGGCGAGTCGAGGAGGCGCGAGTGGGCGTGCGACGCGCTGATCCAGCGCGCGCCGAAGAACGCTCCCACGGCGAAGACCGCGAGGTTGGCGAGCGCGAACCGGAGGGCGCGCGGGGAGAGCGGGAACGAGGATGCGAATGGGTGCTGCATCGCGGCTCCGTCAGTGCGTGAGCGTCCCCGTGGGCGTCACGACGAAGTGGAAGCTCGAGTCGGCCGCGCCCGACTGGTAGTCGATGGCGTCCACGACGATCGCGCCGTCCGAACGCTGGGAGAAGATGCCGTAGCCATAGTTGAGCGAGCCGGTGAGGGGCGCGCCGCCGTTTCCGAAGAGCACTTCCTTCGTGCTCGGGTGCTCGTACGTGTGCGTGTGGCCGACGATGAGCAGCGTGTACGGGTAGCCGTTGATGATCGTGTCGGAGGGGCTCACGCCGGGCGGGCCGCTGGTGCCGGTGGACTCGTGGCGCAGGACGAACGTGTACGTCGTGGCCTTGGCCATCGTCGTGGTGAGCCAGCTCGACTGCGCGCTGTCCCAGGCGTTCGCGGCGATGAAGACGAACTTGCTCGTCCACGAGCCGTCCTGCGCGTCGATCTCGACCGAGTAGTACGGCGACGTCTGGCCGATGGGGCCGAGCATCGTGTTGAGGAAGTTGGTGTAGTTGGTCGTCACGCCGTCGGTGTTCCCGGAGCCGCAGTTCGACGCCGTCGCGCCGGTGCACTCGTGGTTGCCCATGGACGGGAAGAAGACGCCGGGGAACTTCGAGCGCGCGGCCATGTAGAGCGCGATCTGCGGGGCCGACTCGCTCCCCGAGGTGCTCGCGAACTGGTAGTCGCCCGAGGAGACCGAGAAGAGCGGTTGCGGGTTGAGCGCGGTGATGTCGGTGTAGATCTGATCGATGATCGCGGTGGGATAGCCGGCCGTATCGTCCTCGTTCGCCGGTCGCGTGTCGCCCACGGCGGTGAAATAGAGACGTGAGACCTTCCCGCCGCTCCCGGTGACGGTGCCCGTGACGGGGCCGCCGGCGTCGATGTCGATCGGGGCGCCGCCGCTGCTGCTTCCTCCGCTGCTGCTGCCGCTGCCGCTGCCGCTACCACTGCCGCTTCCGCTGCAGGTGTTGGTGGACGCGCAGTTCGTCGGAGCCGCCTGGCACTTGGTCGTCGCCGTGTCGCACCACCAGCCGCCGTAGCAGCCGTTCGTCTGGCACGTGTGAGACGAAGACGAGGTGCACGAGCACCCCGCGGAGACCGTCGGTCCGACGAGTGAGCCGCAGGTGGTCGCCGGCCCCGCGTCGCAGCCCGCCGGGGGGGGAGGGGGGTTGCTATTCACGGGGGTCGAGGCGCCGCACGCGCTGTCGTTCGGCACGCAGACGCTGACCTGGTCGCCGGCGTACGACGTCTCCTGCGTACACGTCGTGCTCGAGCCGCACTCGTCTCCGTTGGGGCAGCTGAGGGCGCAGAACGTGTCTCCCTGGAACTGAGCGCAGACCGCGCCCCCGCTGCAGTCGCTGTTGGTCGTGCACGCCGTACATGCGGCGGTGCCCACCCCAGACCCCGGGGGAATGCTGCTCCCTCCGCTATCTGGATTCGTGGAACCCGTCGGAGACGTACCGCCGCCCCACTCCCCGTTGCTGCTCGCTCCCGAGCACCCCACCGTCCAGCTCGTGGCGAACCCGAGGCCCGTTGCGACCACCAAGAAACCGAGCGAGGCAAAGCGCGACATCCGCATGCCACCGACTGTCCACTGCGCAAGCGCAAGACGCCTGCCGCGAAACCGTCACACGGTGGTCACGGCGCGTGCTGGTGGAAGACTCCAGGAATTCCATATCGTTTGGGGGCACTCTCGTACTCGCGCGGTTCACGTGGAAGGTTGTCCTACATTCAAGTGCGTCACAGTCCGTTCACGGACGACGCTGGGCACTTGGGGGTCGGGTGACGCGGCAGCCGACGTCACTCCCGTGCGACGAAACCGTGCCGATTCGCGATCGACTCCGAGACGTCGTTGACCCGCGCTGCGCCCCTTGGGTATGAGCGCGGCGCTTCGCGTCATGGCGCGGATCGCGACGCATGGCGACACGGTGCGGACGCGCCCAACGAGACAACGAGACAAGGACAAAGAGGATCTCATGAAGCGGCAGGCGATGGTTTCGGTGCTCGGGACGTTCACGTTCGGATTCGCGTTGCTGGGCCTCGTCGGGTGCAGCGGGGACGACTCCGACGGCGCGACGCCCGCTTCGGACGCGGGCCCCGGTACGAAGGACGGCTCGATCGCCTCGCAAGACGGCGCTGCCAACGACGCGAACACGAACGACAGCGCGTCCCCGACGACGGACGGCGGCCATGACGCGGGGTGTGACAAGGCGCCATCGCTTCACCCCGCCGGATCGGCCGGCCCGTATTGTCCGTTCATCGACGGCGGTGAGGGGGCGAACTGCGCCGCCGATCAACTCTGCTGCCTGGCCGAGCAGACCGATCTCCTCAACGGCTCGTGCCAGTCCGCGAGCACGTGTCCCACGACGACGGCGTTCGTCTTCCAGTGTTCCGGTCCGTCGAACTGCGGCGGCGGCGCCACGACCGATGGTGGAGTGGACGGCGGCGACGCAGGCGCGACGGACGCCGCGGCGGCCCCCTCGATGCTCTGCTGCGGCATCGGCCCCGCGCCGACCGTGGACGGGACGTGCCCGGCGGCCGATCTCGAGACCTCGCTCTCGTCGACCGTCTGCGCGACCTCGTGCAACGGCCTCGGAGACGGCGGCGCGAACGCGCTCGTCATCTGCGATACGACCACTGGGGAGTGCCCGGCCGGAATGACCTGCACGCCGTTCCGGACGCACGGCTCGGAGCTCGGCTACTGCCAGTGAGTCGAGGGCGGCGGGGGCGTCGTTAGAGCCGACCCGCCGCCAGACTCGGCCCGCCCGGCGACCAGCGTTGCCCCGTCTCGCAATCGATGTGCGCCAGGCGCACGTCGGCGTGCGTGAGCTCGATCGTGCCGAAGACGATCGGTAGATGAAAGCGGCGCGGGCCTGCGGAGCCGGGGTTGAAGACGGAGAGGTCGCGGTCGCGCGCGATGAGCGGGACGTGGGAGTGGCCGCACACGACGAGCGCGGCGTCCTCCGCGCGTGCGAGGCGGGCGACCGGGGCTCGCAGGCGAGGGCCGTCGACGCCGATGTGGAGGAGAAGGATGCGGAAGCGGGTCGCGTCGCCTTCGACGATGTCGAGCGTGAGGTGGTCGGGGAGGGAAGGGGCGTGGACGTCGATGTTGCCGCGGACCGCGAAGACGGGGGCGATGGCGGCGAGCGCGTCGAGCACGGAGAGGTCGCCGATGTCGCCGGCGTGGAGGATGGCGTCGGGGGCGAGGGCGCGGAGGTGCTTGGTTGCCGCGGGGTGCGGGGTCGAGTGCGTGTCGGCGACGACGGCGAGGCGGAGAGAGCCGTCGGAGCGCATGGGGATGCACGCTTTGGCTGCGGTCGGCTTCGGCTGGCGCGTGGGACGCACGAGAGGAGTGTAGTCCGCGCGAGAGAGGGTCAGTGATTGGGCGCGAGCGCCGCGATCGACGCGGTGCCGTTCCGTGCGAGCCATCGGCGCGCGGCGTTCGCTGCGTCCGGCAGGCCGGCCGTCTCGAGCTCTCCGCCGGCCCGCGTGGCCAGCGCGACGGCTCGCTCGGGATCTCGCCGGGTCTCGACGAGCGCGCGCGCCGTCGCAAACCGGATGTCGGCGCGGATGGCGAGGTCTCCCTTCGTTGCGTCGGCGATCGCGAGAGCGCGCTCCAGATCGACGAGAGCGTCGGGCGCTCGCCGCAGCGCGAGCAAGGCCTCGCCGCGAGCGAGCAAGGGGATCAGGATCGAACGCTCGCCGAGGAAGTGCTCCTTCGCCGCCAGCGAAGTCGTCGCGTCGGCGACGGCTCCGGCGGCGTCGCCACGTCGCGCCTTGCAGAGGGCCTGCACGCCGAGTGCCTCGTCCGCTTGCAGCTGGCGCTCGGCGCCCGCGAGCTCGGTGAGCGCTCGCTGTGCGAACGCGAGGGCGTCGTCGTTTCGGTGCCGCTGGACGAGCGACCGCGAGAAGTCCGCCTCCTCCTCGGCGAAGTCCTCGGAGTCCTCTCGCCTCGCGGCTGCGCGTGCGAACGTGGCGATCCCCTCCTGCTCGCGTCCGGCCTCGACGAGGGCCTGGGCCAGGTACGACAGGTGCTCCAGCGCGAGGTCCCGCCGCTCCTCGCTCTCCACCGGAATGCGCTGCAGCGTCGCGACACCCGCGGCGCCGTCGCCCAGCTCGGCCTCGCCCTGGCCGATGTCGCCGAGCGCGATGAGCGCCTGCTCGCTCGTCTCACCGAAGAGCGAGACGGTCTCGGCGTCCGAGCGACGCCGTGCGGTGGGTTCGTCTTCTTCGTGCAGGGAGAAGTCGACACGGGTGAGATCGCGGTCTTCGAGGCAGCGAGCGGAGCGCTCGTCGCCGTGGTCATGGTGGGCGATCAGGAGCTTTCGTGCACGGGGAGCGTCACGATTCCTGTCACGTGTCCGCTGAACGTCACGACGTGCGCGAGTCCGTCCGACGCGGGAGAGTGAGTCGCGGGCGTCGAGGGGTCGAGGTCGAGGTCGAGGTCGAGGTCGAGGTCGAGGTCGAGGTCGAGGTCGAGGTCGGGGTCGAGGTCGCGGTCGCGGTCGCGGTCGGGGTCGGGGTCGGGGTCGAGGTCGGGGTCGGGGTCGCGGTCGCGGTCGGGGTCGCGGTCGCGGTCGCGGTCGGGCTCGCGGTCGGCGATCGATCGAACCGCCGCCCCTCTCGCCCGCTCGCGCTATACGCACGCCCCTGATGCCCCGCCTCGTCTTCTTCCCCCCCTCGGTCTCGCTCGCCCTCTCCCCCGCGCGCTTCCACGCTTTCCTCTCCGCGCACTCCGCCCCGCGCCCCCTCCTCCTCCTCGCGAAGCCCGCCCCCTCTCTCCTCCCACTCGCCCGCGCCCTCTTCGCCGCGCCTCTCCCCGACCCGCTCGCCGACGCCCTCGACCTCCTCGCCCGCTTCGCTACCCCCTCCGGCAAGCGCGCCCTCCTCGACGCCGCCGACGCGCTCTCCCTCTCCCTCGCGCTCCCCGACGCGCGCTCTCTCCCCCCCGCCGACCTCGCCGCCCACGTCCTCACCGCCCGCACGACCGACCCACGCTTCCACGGCGTCCTCCGTCGCGCGCTCCTCGCGCTCGCCGAGCTGGGCGAACCGACCTTCGCCTACGAGCGCGTCGCCCACGAGCCCCGACGCGCACGCGACGCCGCCGAAGCGCTTCCCGATCTCCGCGCGTTCGCGGCCGAGCGCTCCGCGTGGTCCGAGGTCTTTCTCCACGAGGACGACGCCGGCACCTTCGACGGAGCGCTCCTCTCGCTCGAGGGCGACCACGTCGCGTTCGACCTCGATCCCGCGCACGGCCCGCGCCCCCGCTCGTGCGCGGCGCTCCGCACCGATCGCTTCCGGCTCGACGTGGCCGGCGGACGCATCGAAGTCTGGACGGATCACCCGCACGACGTGCGCGCCGTCACGGCCGCCCTCGCGCGCGCCTTCTTCGGCGACGCCGCGTTCTTCTCCGAGCGCCCCGCATTCACGACCCGCCCCCTCGAAATGTTCGGCCACCTGGGCCTCGCCGCCGCGCGTCTCCCCGCGCCGGTCACGCGCGTGCGCGTCATCGCATGCACCAAGGAGCTGGTGGGCGAGGGGAGGCAGCGCGCCACCGGCTCGCGCGCGCTCACGCTGCTCGCACAGGGGGCGCTCTCCGGCGGTTACCTCCCCGAGGTCACGCTCCGCTTCGACATCGCCGGCGAGGAGACCCCGGTGGACGTCGAGGTGCGCCTCCCCGGACGCTTCGCGTGCAGCGCACCGAAGTGGGAACCGCTCGTACGCGAGGCGATGATCGCGCTCGGCATGCTCGCCCCCGGTCAGCTCGCGGACGACGCGTGGTCGCTCTTCCCCGTACGCCACCCCGCGTGGCGCCTCCGCGAAGCGCTCGGCACCGATGCCGTCGACGCGCTCCTCGCGAAGAAGGTGCTCGCGCGCGTCGTCTCGCGCAACGTCACCACCGAGGATCTCCGCGGCCAGGGGAGCAACCTCCTCGCGTTCCCGGTCCCCGGCGAGAGCGGCGCGAGCTACGCCATCCCGAGCGATCCGAGCGTCCCCCCGCGCGACGTCACCGCGCGCGATCGCGAGGTGCTCGAGCTCGATCTCGCCAAGCTCGCCGTCTTGCGCGGCAAGGAGATGAAGCTCGACGGCAAGGCGCGCGTCCGCGCCGACGGCGCCTCCCTCTTCCACGGAGAGCTCCGCGCGCGCGAGACCTCGCTCCACTTCGTCTCCGTCCTGCGCGCGCCGCCCGGTCCCGCGGAGCGCGAGGGCCTCGTGAAAGAGATCGTGGCCGAGGCGTTCCCCGCGCACGTCGCGCTCCTCGTGCCGCGAGGGCGCGCGTGGGGGAGCGGCCTCTTCGAAGTGGAGGTCGATGGCCTCGTCGAAGGGGGCACCGCGATCGTCGAACGCGCCGTGACGCTCGCGCGACTCACGGACGACGTGGACCCGTGGCGCCTGACGAACGCGCCGCTCGTCGTGCATCGCAAGACGCGCCGCGTGTGGTTCAAAGAGACGCTGATGGCGCTCGCCGACAGCGGCTACGCGATGCTCGAGGGGCTCGCGCTCCGGGCAGGAGAAACGGTGAGCGCGCGGGAGGTGTGCAAGTGGATCTCGCCGGCGCGGGACGACCTGAAAGCGGCCAAGACGACGCGCCCCAGGCTCGTGCGGTGGATGGAGACCAGCTTCGTGGACGCGGGCAAGAAGGTGCCCATCGCCGAGATCGAACGGGTCGTCGAGGTCGACGGGAAGCGCGGGTACCGGCTGGGCGTGGCGGTGAGGGTCTTCTGATTCGTGACGGGCGGCGTGAACGCGGCGGCAGCGCGACGGCGCTCGCGAGGTGCGGTGCTCGCGAATCGCCTAGGCATCTAGGAAAATCGCCTAGGCATCTAGGAGACGGCTCCTAGGCATCTAGGAAAATCGCCTAGGCATCTAGGCGAATCGCCTAGGCGTCCATGCGAGGTCGCCTAGGCATCTAGGAAAATCGCCTAGGCATCTAGGAGACGGCTCCTAGGCATCTAGGAAAATCGCCTAGGCATCTAGGCGAATCGCCTAGGCGTCCATGCGAGGTCGCCTAGGCATCTAGGA
>Ga0302157_10003249_pt1 | contig 18501 bp, 11 predicted proteins | sample I_Bog_N3_3_FD_193502 | JGI IMG/M metagenome (GOLD analysis project Ga0302157, IMG submission 193502) | Peat permafrost microbial communities from Stordalen Mire near Abisko, Sweden - I_Bog_N3_3 | ecosystem: Environmental > Terrestrial > Soil > Wetlands > Peat | place: Sweden: Abisko, Stordalen...
CGGCGAGATTGCGGCAGATGGTTTCGAACAGCGCCGGCGCGGTCGACAGAAAGAACACCCGAACCGCCGCCGGATTGCTGCCGAGCTTGGCGGCGAGCTTGTGATAGTCCGCCGCATTGGTGGCATCCAGGCCCATGTAATCCAGGCTGCGGCTGAAAGTGGTCCAGCGCGCCGCGTCCAGGCCCGCGGGCAGGTACTTCTTGCTGCTGTCCTCCACCTGCGCCAGGTAGTCATCGCGCTCGATGCTGGTGCGCGCGAGGCTCACTATTCGTGCATGCGCCGGAAATTGCCCCGCCAGGTAGCGCCTAAACAGCGCCGGCAGCAATTTGCGCATCGCCAGATCCCCGGTGCCGCCGAACAGCACCAGATCGAAGTCCGGCAACTGCTTTGCCGGCATGGAACGGTCCCTGGGAATGACAGCCAAGCGCGCTCCTGTGGGTGGTGAGCGGGTGGTCACGGCCACCCTAGTCTGTACTATATTGCCGGCACCGCCTATGCGCGTACCAGCCAGTGACCCAGCAAAAATTTCCGATTGCGCCGCTGCACCCCGGCATCGCCGAAGTCACCGCGCGCATCCGCGCCCGCAGCCAGCACACCCGGCATGAGTACCTGGCGCGGATGCAGGCCGCCCGCAGCGGCGGAGCCGCGCGTGGCGGGCTCGGGTGCGCCAACTTTGCTCACGGCTTCGCGGCCGCCGGCCCGGGCGACAAGCAGGCGCTGCGTGCGCTGGTGTGGCCGAACATCGCCATCGTGTCCGCCTACAACGACATGCTGTCGGCGCATCAGCCGCTGGAGCGCTTTCCGGCACTGATCAAGATGGCGGCGCGCGAGGCCGGCGCGGTGGCGCAGTTTGCCGGCGGCGTGCCGGCAATGTGCGACGGCGTCACGCAGGGATTGCCGGGCATGGAGCTGTCGCTGTTCAGCCGCGACGTGATCGCGATGGCGACCGCGGTGGCGCTGTCGCACGACATGTTCGATGCCGCGCTGTGCCTGGGTGTGTGCGACAAGATCGTGCCCGGGCTCCTGATCGGCGCGCTGTCGTTCGGTCACCTGCCGGTGATCTTCGTGCCCGGCGGCCCGATGCCCTCCGGCATCGCCAACCAGGAAAAGGCGCGCGTGCGCCAGCTGTACGCGCAGGGCAAGGCCGACCGCCAGCAGCTGCTCGAGTCGGAGGCCAGGAGCTATCACGCGCCCGGCACCTGTACCTTCTACGGCACCGCCAACAGCAACCAGATGCTCATGGAAGTGATGGGACTGCATCTGCCGGGCTCGGCATTCGTCCCACCGAACACTCCGCTGCGCGACGCACTGACGCGCGGCGCCACCAAACGCGCGGCCACGATCACCTCGCTCGGCAGCCATTACCTGCCGCTGTGCGAGACGATCGATGAGCGCGCGATCGTCAACGCGATCGTCGGCCTGCTGGCCACCGGCGGGTCCACCAACCACACCATCCACCTGGTGGCGATGGCGCGCGCTGCCGGCATCGCCATCAACTGGGACGACTTCAGTGACCTGTCGCGCGTGGTGCCGCTGCTGGCGCGCATCTATCCGAACGGCAGCGCCGACGTGAATCATTTCCAGGCGGCCGGCGGCACCGGCTTCCTGATCCGCGAGCTGCTGTCCGCGGGACTGCTGCACCCGGACGTACGCACAGTCATGGGAACCGGGCTCGCGCACTATGCCGAAGAACCGTGGCTGCGCGATGACGAACTGCACTGGCGCGCAGCGCCCGAGACGAGCGGCGATGACAGCGTGCTGCGCCCGGTGGCCAACCCATTCAGCAGCGACGGCGGACTGAAGCTGCTGCGCGGCAATCTGGGTCGCGCCGTCATCAAGACCTCGGCGGTCGCCGCCGAGCACCGTATCGTCGAGGCGCCGGCGCTGGTGTTCGAGGACCAGGCGCAGGTGGCCGCAGCCTTTGCCGCCGGCAGGCTCGATCGCGACGTCGTGGTGGTGGTGCGCTTCCAGGGACCCCGCGCCAACGGCATGCCCGAGCTGCATGCGCTGACGCCGCCGCTGGCGGTGCTGCAGAAGCGCGGCTTCCGGGTCGCGTTGGTCACCGATGGCCGCATGTCGGGGGCTTCCGGCAGCGTGCCGGCAGCCATTCACGTGTGTCCCGAGTGCCTGCTCGGCGGACCGCTGGCGCGCGTGCGCGACGGCGATGTCATCCGGCTCGACAGCATCGACGGCACGCTCGACGCACAAGTGCCCGAGGACAGCTGGCAGCGGCGCGAATTGCCACAGCCGTCGTTGGCGGCCAACGCGCACGGCATGGGCCGCGAGCTGTTCGCCACCTTTCGCGCCGCCGCCGGCGACGCCGAGTCCGGTGCGCTCAGCTGCTTCGCATGACTGCCCCCGGAAAGTTACTATGGAAAGGGCTTGAACATGACAGCGAACGTAACAAGCAGATGGGGAACGATTGCAATCTGGGCGTTGCGAGTAGTTCTTGGAGTTGTCTTTCTGTATGTGGGGACCACCAAACTTACCGGAACCGGGCACACCGTAGAGTACTTCGCTGCCATCGGCTGGGGACAGTGGTTCCGCTACCTGACTGGTGTTCTCGACATTGCGGGAGTAGCGCTGCTTTTCTTACCGAAATGGACTTGCCTTGGAGCAACAGTGCTCACCTGCTCCGTGGGAACGGGAACCTTGATCTCCCTCACGGTGCTCCGGGGTGATACGACTTGGGGCAGCGGCAGCCCGGAAATCATGGTTTTTTTTCCGCTCGTTCTCACAACACTTGCCGCCTTACTCGCGTGGCTGACGCGGCCACATCGAGTAATCTTCCTGAAGACGGCTCGCGGCACGGAGCCTGGGACGGCGCATTGAGTGCCACTATTGCCTGGCAGAACTTGATTTTACGTTGCTTCAGCCAAGCACACCCATCACAAGCACAGCCATCATGAGTGGCACCAGCATTCGCGCCATCATGGCGACCTCGCCGGTGATCCCGGTGCTGACCATCGAGCGACTCGAGCAAGCGGTGCCGCTGGCCCGAGCCCTGGTGGGCGGTGGACTTAAAGTGCTGGAGGTCACGCTGCGCACCGCGTGCGCGCTCGAGTCGATCCGCGCCATGCGCGCCGCGGTGCCCGATGCGATCGTCGGCGCCGGCACGCTGACACGAGCGCGCGATTTCGCCGATTGCGCGGCCGCCGGAGCACAGTTTTGTGTGACCCCGGGACTGACCGCCGGGCTGATCAGCGCCGCCGCCGACTGCAGCTTGCCGCTGCTGCCGGGCGTCATGACGCCGACCGAGCTGGTCGCGGCGCGCGCGGCCGGCTTCGATGCCTGCAAGCTGTTCCCGGCACAGCAGGCCGGCGGCGTCGGCATGCTGCGTGCGCTGGCCGGACCGTTTCCGGATCACGTCTTCTGCCCCACCGGCGGCGTCACCCGCGCCAATGCACCCGACTTCCTGGCGTTGCCGAACGTGCTGTGCGTGGGCGGCTCCTGGATCACCCCGCCCGCGGCGCTTCTCGGTGAGGACTGGGACGCGATCGAATCGCTCGCGCGCGACGCCGCGGCCCTGCGACGCTGATCGCCGCGGCATGATCGCTGCGGCATGATGGCCGCCCACTTACCGCAGCGAATACGCTATGCTGGCCGACGCGACATGATTGACTGAAACTCGCTTAAGCCATCGGGCGTGCCACTGACGTGACTATCACCGGACCGTTGAACGCGATGCGACGCTGGCCACTGCGCCGGCTGATCGCGTTGGTTGCGGTATGTGCGCTGTTCGGCGCTAGTCTTGCGCAGGCGGCGCATTTCCACAAGAACGAGGGCGCCCGCGGCGCCGAGACGCACCTGCAGTGTCTGCTGTGCGTGCATGCCGATCGCTGGGCCGGGCCACCCGACCTGCCGCAGCACACCCGGCCGACGCTCGCACTGCTGACGCTGATTGCGCCGCTCGCGGCGGCCGAGCCAAGCCTGCCGCGCGCGCTCTTCTACGACATCCGCGGTCCACCCTCAGCCTGATCCTGAGCGCCCGCCCAGCGCGGCGGCCCTACGTTCATAACCTGCGTCCCACGGGCAAGCCCGGGCACGCGTCCATCGGTTTTTTCAGGATCCATGTCATGTCATACCCCAATGTCCGCATCTCGCTGGCCGTCGCGGCCGGCTGCCTGCTGTCGGCGCCGCCGCTGCGCGCCGAGGACACGCCCGCTACTGCCGCGGCTCTCGTTGCTGCTGCTGCCGCCGACACTGGCACTGCTGCCAGCGGCACTGCGGCCAGCGGCACTGCCGCCACCGGTACCGCCGCCACCGACGACGTGCTGCCGACGGTCGTCGTCACCGCCCAGAAACTGAACGAGAAACGCGCCGGCATCGAGACCCAGACCGGCGCCTCGACCTACACCATCGATGATGCCGCCATCGCGGCGACACCCGGCGGCGACAACACGCTGCTAAACCAGGTGATCATGCAGGCGCCGGACGTGGCGCAGGATTCCTTCGGCCAATTCCACGTTCGTGGCGATCACAATGACCTGCAATATCGGCTCAACGGCATCATCCTGCCCGAGGGCATCAGCGTGTTCGGGCAATCGTTGAGCCCGCGACTGATCTCCTCGCTGCAACTGATCACCGGCGCACTGCCGGCGGAATACGGTTTGCGCACCGCCGGCATCATCGACATGACCACCAAGTCCGGCGTGCTCGAGCCGGGCGGCTCCGTCTCGGTGTATGGCGGCAGTCACGGCACCTTCGAGCCGAGCGTTGACTACGGCGGCAGCTCCGGCAACCTGAACTACTTCGTCTCCGCCGACATGCTGCGCAATGATCTGGGCATCGAGTCGCCCGATGGCAGCTCCAATCCGATTCACGATCACTCGGCCCAGTATCACGGCTTCGGCTACTTCGAGGACATCCTGGATGAAGACGATCGCCTGTCGCTGATCATTGGCACATCGAACGACAAGTTCCAGATTCCGAACCAGAGGGGCCTTGAGCCGTCGCTGGGGCTGGATGTCAATGGCCAAACCGGCTTTGCCAGCGTTGAGCTGGACGAGAACCAACGCGAACTGACCAGCTATGCGATCCTGAGCTGGCAGCACACGCAGGGCGCGCTCGACTGGCAGTCCTCGGTAACCAGCCGCTACTCGTCGCTGACCTTCGAGCCTGACGCGCTCGGAGACCTGCTGTACAACGGCATCGCACAGTCGGCTTACAAGCGCGACGTCGCCTTCGGCTGGCAGAGCGATGCGGCCTACAAGCTCAATGATTCCCACACCGCGCGCGCCGGGCTGTACCTGCAGCACGACGATGCCACCAGCGCCACCGGCTCGCTGGTGCTGCCGACCGGCGTCGACGGCCTGCAGACCAGCGACGTGCCGCTGGCGATCGCCGACAATGGTTCGCAGACGCAGTGGGTCGAGAGCGTCTACCTGCAGGACGAATGGACCGTGGTGGCGCCGCTGACGATCAATTACGGCCTGCGCTTCGATCACTTCAACGCCTATTCCAGCGGCAGCCAGCTGAGCCCGCGCATCAACACGGTGTGGCAGGCAGCGACCGGTACCACCGTGCACGCCGGCTTCTCGCGCTACTTTACCCCGCCACCGTTCGAGCTGGTCGGGTCGGAGACGATATCCAAGTTCGTCAACACCACGGCGGCCCCGCCAGTCGCCGCAGCCACGCCACCGGTGGCGGAGCGCTCCAGCTATTTCGATGTCGGCGTGCAGCAGAAGCTGTCGCGGGCGTTGACGCTGGGGGTGGACAGCTACTACCGGCGCTCGCAGAACCTGATCGACGAAGGGCAATTCGGTGCGCCGATCATTCTCACGCCGTTCAATTACCTCAAGGGCAAGATCGAAGGCATCGAGTTCACCGGCAATTACGCCATCAGCGACTTCACCGCCTATGGCAACCTTGCCTTCCAGAGCGCCAAGGGGCGCGACATCGAATCCGCGCAGTTCAACTTTACGCAGGCCGAACTCGCCTATATCGCCGACAACTACATCCATCTCGACCATGAACAGCGCGCGACCGCGTCGGCCGGCGCATCCTACCTGTGGGACGGCACGCGCTTCTCCGCCGATATGCTGTTTGGCACCGGGTTGCGGGCCGACCTGGTGCTGGGCGATGGCAGCACCATTCCGAACGGCGCACACCTGCCGACCTACACACAGGTGAATTTTGGCATCAATCACGCTTTTCAGTTCACCGGCAGCGGCGCGCTGACCGTTCGCTTCGACGTCATCAATGTGTTCGACAAGGTGTACGAGATCCGCAACGGCACCGGCGTGGGTGTCGGCGCACCGCAGTTTGGCGCGCGGCGCGGATTCTTTGGCGGCGTTTCGAAGGAGCTATAGGAACGCAGTCCGGCACGGTATAGTCGCGCGGATTCAATGGCTGGCTGCAATAGCCGGCATCCATGGCCGACTTCAATGGCCCACCGCAATGACGAGGTTACGCGATGCCGGATCTGTTCGATGTGTTCGTGCTGGCGATCGTGCAGGGCGTGTGCGAACTGCTGCCGGTGTCCAGCTCCGCACACGTGATCATCACCGAAAAACTCATGGGCCTGGATCCGACCACGCCGGCGATGACCTTCCTGCTGGTCATGCTGCACACCGGTACCATGCTGGCGGTCATCGTGTATTTCTGGAACACATGGCGCCGCCGGTTCTTTGCATCGAGCGCCGCATTCTGGTCGTTCGCGCGCAATGTGGTCATCGCGACCGCCTGCACCGGCATCCTGGGACTGGCGCTGACGCTGCTGATCGAGCGTGTTGTGCTAGGCGGCACGCCGGGCGCCGCGGTCGAGCAGCTGTTCGGCAACCTGACGTTGATCGGCGTAGCACTGGCGACGGTCGGCGTCATGATCATCTGGTCCGGGCGGCGCGCAGCGAGCAGCAATGAAAGGCCGGCGCTGGCATTCGCCGATTCGATCTGGATCGGCACCGTGCAGGGCCTGTGCCTGCCGTTCAGGGGGTTCTCGCGCTCCGGCGCCACGATTTCCACCGGCCTGTTGCGCGGCCTGCGCAAGGACCTGCTGGAGGATTTCAGCTTCGCGCTCGCGGTGGTGCTGACACCGGCGGTGATCGTGCGCGAAGGGCACAGACTGCTCAAGGCGCAGCACCTGGCGGGCGCCGCCAGCGACAGCCTGGGTCCGATCTGGCCGTACCTGGCCGGCATGGCGGCAAGCTTCATCGCCGGCTGGCTGTCGCTGCAATGGCTGTCGCGCTGGCTCGAACACGGCCGCTGGCACCTGTTCGGCTACTACTGCCTGTTCGCGGCGGCCGTGGTGCTGATCTACGCAAGGCTGCTGGCATAGCCTTGGCGCCTGGCAGAGTCAGCGCCTGCCGCAGGGGAATCAGTTCGTCGTCGACATTAAATGTTGTTAACGAATCAACGCGTTACAGATGGTCCAGTTAACTATCGCGCGCACTGGCTGTCATCCTATGCGCGACAGGCCTCATTAGAACGAGACGGAAAGCGACATGACCCCACAAGCTGCGCCGAACGACGCCGGCCCGGGCGCCTACGGCAATGCCAGGCCAGGCCGCTGGAAATTGATCTGGTGGATCGTCGGTGGCATCGCCCTGCTGGTGCTGATCGTGGTCGGCGCGCGCTATCGGGCCGCGACTCACGTCGTACCCGGAATGCCGGGACCGCCGGGGATGCCTGGTGCCCCGCGTGCCGGCGGCCCGGGTGCTGGGGGCGGCGGCGGCCGCGGTGGCATGAACATTCCGCTGACGGTGGGTGTCGCCAGCGTCACCACCGCCGACATTCCAATCACCATCAATGCACTCGGCACCGTAACGCCGCTGGCCACCGTGACGGTGCATCCGCAGGTCAGCGGTCCGCTGATCCGGATTGCGTTTACTGAAGGCCAGACGGTCAAGCGTGGCGATCTGCTGGTGCAGATTGATCCACGGCCGTTCCAGGCGGCGGTCGATCAGGCCGACGGACAGCTCAAGCGCGATCAGGCGCTGCTTGCCAACGCCAAGGTAGACCAGGAGCGCTACAAGACGCTGCTGGCGCAGGATTCCATTTCCGATCAGACCAACGCCACCCAGGTGGCGACGGTCGCACAGGATGAAGCCACGGTAGCCAGCGATCGCGCCACGCTCGAGGCCGCGCAGTTGAACCTCGACTACTGCCGCATCACCTCTCCGGTTGCCGGGCTGGTCGGACTGCGGCAGGTGGACATCGGCAACCTGGTGCAGGCCAACAGCACGACCATCGTCGTGGTCACGCAGATGCAGCCGATGTCGGTGCTGTTCACCGTGCCCGAAGACAGCCTGAGCAATATCCTGCAGCGGTTGCGGGCGGGGCAGAAGCTTGCAGTCGACGCCTTCGATCGCAGCATGACCAACAAGATCGCCAGCGGCGTGCTGTCGAACGCGGACAACGAGATCGATCCGACCACCGGTACGCTCAAGCTGCGGGCGCTGTTCGATAATTCGAAGTTCGAACTGTTTCCCAGCCAGTTCGTCAATGTGCGGCTGCTGCTCGATACGCTGCACGACGCCATCGTCGTGCCCGGCGCCGCCATGCAGCAGGGCGCCTCGGGCAGCTACCTGTATGTCGTGAACCCCGACAGCACGGTGAGCATGCGGGCAGTCAATGCCGGTCCATCCAGTGGCGACCTGGTCTCGATCACCAGTGGGCTCAAGGTCGGCGAGCGCGTGGTGGTAGACGGCGCCGACCAGCTGCGCGACGGCGCGCGCGTGATCATACCGGGCGCCGGTGCTGGCGCGGGCGCGGCGGGCTCATCCGGCGCCTCGTCCGGCGGCGGCCAGCACCATCGCCGCGACGGCAGCAGCTCGGGTGGTGGCTACGGTAGCGGCGGATACGGCAGCGGCGGCCAGTACCGGCACCAGCACGACGGTGCCAGCTCCGGCGGCGCCGGTAGCTCCGGTTCACCCAGCGGTGCATCAGCACCCTGACGGGCGGCGCGCAGCCATGAATCCGTCGCGTCCATTCATCGTCCGGCCGGTGGCGACCTCGCTGCTGATGGCCTCGATACTGATCGTGGGCGCGATCGGCTACCTGTTCCTGCCGCTGTCAGCGCTGCCGGAAGTGGACTATCCGACGATCCAGGTGCAGACCTTCCTGCCGGGTGCCAGCCCTGAAGTGATGACCTCGACGGTCAGCGCACCACTGGAACGTCAGTTTGGCCAGATGCCCGGGCTGAAGGAAATGTCATCGCGCAGCTCCGCCGGCGCCTCGGTGGTCACACTGCAGTTCGACCTCGCCCTCAACATCGATATCGCCGAACAGGAAGTGCAGGCCGCCATCAATGCCGCCTCCAATCTCCTGCCGCAAAGCCTGCCGGCACCGCCGATCTACGCCAAGGTCAATCCGGCGGACGCACCGATCATGACACTGGCGGCGACCTCGACGTCGATGCCGATCACGCAGGTCGAGGACCTGGCCGACACACGCATCGCGCAGAAGATCTCGCAGATTGCAGGCGTCGGCCTGGTGAGCATCAACGGCGCGCAGCGGCCGGCGGTGCGCATCCAGGCCAACCTGTCGGCGCTCGCCGCCTACAACCTGAACATCGACGACCTGCGCACCACCATCTCCAATGCCAACTCCAACGCGCCCAAGGGCAGCTTCGACGGTACCGCGCGCTCCTATTCGATCGATGCCAACGACCAGATTGCAAGTGCCGACCAGTACAGCAACATCATCGTTGCCTATCGCAACGGCGCCCCGGTGCGGCTGAAGGATGTCGCGGCGGTGACGCAGAGCGCGGAGAACAACAAGCTGGGCAGCTGGATGAACCGCTCGCCGGCGATCCTCGTGAACGTGCAGCGCCAGCCGGGCGCCAACGTGATCGCGGTGGTCAACCAGATTCGCAAGGAGCTGCCGGACATACGCGCCTCCATGCCCGCCAATGTCGATGTGACGGTACTCACCGATCGCACCAACACCATTCGCGCCTCGGTCAATGACGTGCAGTTCGAGCTGTCGCTGGCCGTGGCGCTGGTGGTGCTGGTGATCTTCCTGTTCCTGCGCAACGTGCCCGCGACCATCATTCCCAGCCTGTCGGTGCCGCTGTCGCTGATCGGCACGTTTGCGGCCATGTACCTGTGCGGCTTCAGCCTCAATAATCTTTCGCTGATGGCGCTGACCATCGGCTCCGGATTCGTGGTCGACGACGCCATCGTGATGATCGAGAACATCTCGCGCTACATCGAGAAAGGCGAGAAGCCGCTGGCGGCGGCGCTCAAGGGCTCGGAAGAGATCGGCTTCACCATCGTGTCGCTGACGGTGTCGCTGATCGCGGTGCTGATCCCGCTGCTGTTCATGCGCGAGGTGGTTGGCCGGCTGTTTCGGGAATTTGCGATCACGCTGTCGATCGCCATCCTGATCTCGGCGCTCGTGTCCCTGACCCTGGTGCCGATGCTGTGCGCCAAGATGCTGCGTACCCGCCGCGAGACCGAGGCGCGCGGTCACAGCGCCATCGCGCGCCACGCCGAGCGCTGGTTCGAGCGCGTGATCGCCGGCTACGATCGCCAGCTCACCTGGGTGCTGGACCATCAGCCGCTGGTGCTGTGGATTTCCGCCGGCACCGTGGTGCTGACGGTCGCACTGTACATTCTGATTCCCAAGGGCTTCTTTCCGCTGCAGGACACCGGCATCCTGCAAGGCACGACCGAGGCGGCGCCCACAGTGTCCTTCGGCGCAATGATCGAGCGCCAGCAGGCGCTGGCCGACGTGATCCTGCGCGACCCGGACGTGGACAGCGTGTCGTCCTTTGTCGGCATCGACGGCGCCAATACCACGCTCAACAACGGCCGCTTCCTCATTAATCTCAAGGCCGAGGGCCAGCGCAGCAGCAGCATCGTGCAGACCATGGCGCGGCTCGCCAACTCGGCGCGCGGCGTCAGCGGCATCAAGCTGTACCTGCAGCCGGTGCAGGACCTGACCATCGACTCGACCGTGGGTCGGGCGCAGTACCAGTTCATCCTGGAAGCAGCCAGCAACTCCACGCTGCGGCCATGGGTGCCGAAGCTGCTCGATGCGCTGGGGCGTGCCCCGCAGCTCGCCAACGTGTCGACCAACTTCGTCGACAACGGCCTGACGGTGCAGATCGACATCGACCGCGACACCGCGGCGCGCTTTGGCGTCACCGCCGCCACCATCGACAACGTGCTGTATGACGCCTTCGGACAGCGCATCATCTCCACGATCTACACCCAGTCGAATGAATACCGGGTGATCATGGAGGGCGATCCGAAGCTGCAGCTGTCGATCGACTCGTTGAACGACATCTACCTGCCCTCGGCCACGTCCACCAGCGGCGGCCAGGTGCCGCTCGGATCGATCGCGCGCATCTCGGTACAGCAGGCGCCGCTCGAGATCGACCACCTCGGGCAGTTTCCGGCCGCAATGTTCTCGTTCGATGCGGCGCCGGGCGCCTCGCTGGAGCAGGCGGTGGATGCGATCCGCGCTGCCGAGCTGCAGGTCGGTCTTCCGGTCAGCATCACCAGCACCTTCGAGGGCGCCGCGCTGGCCTTTCAATCCTCGCTGCGCAACGAGGTGCTGCTGATACTGGCGGCGATCGCAACGGTGTATATCGTGCTGGGCGTCCTGTACGAGAGCTATATCCACCCGCTGACGATCCTGTCGACGCTGCCGTCCGCCGGCATTGGCGCGCTGCTGGCGCTGATGATCGCCGGCCTCGACCTGAATATCATCTCGATCATCGGCATCATCCTGTTGATAGGCATCGTCAAGAAAAACGCCATCATGATGATCGATTTCGCGCTCACCGCCGAGCGCGAGGGCGGCAAGCCGCCACGCGCGGCGATCCATGAGGCCGCGCTGCTGCGCTTCCGGCCGATTCTGATGACCACGGTCGCCGCATTGTTCGCCGCGCTGCCGCTGATGCTCGGCCGCGGCACCGGCTCGGAACTGCGCGCCCCCCTGGGTATCACGATCGTCGGCGGCCTGCTGGTCAGCCAGCTGCTGACGCTGTTCACCACGCCGGTGATCTACCTGTTCTTCGACCGTCTCGCCGCGCGGGTGCGTCGGCCCCGCGCCGAGGCCGAGGCCGACGCCCAATCCAGCGCCCCGCCCGCCTCCGGCGGCTCTGCAGCGCTCGGGCAGCCATGAACATCTCCGCGCCGTTCGTACGCCGGCCGGTCGCCACCACGCTGCTGACGATCGGCCTGGCGCTGGCCGGCGGCGTTGCATTCTTCCTGCTGCCGGTATCGCCATTGCCGAGCGTCGACCTGCCGACCATCGTGGTGTCGGCTTCGCTGCCCGGCGCCAGCCCGCTGACGGTCGCCACCAGCGTCACCACGCCGCTGGAGCGCCACCTCGGCACCATCGCCGGCGTCACCGAGATGACCTCGCAGAGCGCGGTCGGCAGTTCCAGCACCGTGCTGCAGTTTGATCTGAGCCGCAATATCGACGGCGCGGCGCGCGACGTGGAAGCGGCGATCCAGGCGGCACGCATCGATCTGCCGAGCTCGCTGCGCAGCAACCCGACCTATCGCAAGCTCAATCCCTCCGACGCCCCGGTGATGATCCTGGCCCTGACTTCCGACACGCTCACGGCCGGACAGATCTACGATTCCGCTTCGACCATCATGCAGCAGAAGCTGCTGCAGGTGTCCGGGATCGGCGACGTGACCCTCGGCGGCAGCTCGCTGCCGGCGGTGCGCGTGGAGCTCAATCCGCGCGCGCTGTTCAAGTACGGCCTCGGCCTGGAGGATGTGCGCGCCGCGCTGTCGGCCGCCAATGCCAACAGTCCCAAGGGCGGAATGGATGTCGGTGACCAGCGCTATCAGATCTACGTCAACGACACCGCAACGCACGCGGCGGACTACCAGTCACTGATCGTCGGCTATCGCAACCAGGCGGCGATCAGGCTGCAGGACGTCGCCACGGTCAGCGATGCGGTGGAGAATGTGCGCAATCTTGGCCTGGCCGACGGCAAGCCCGCCGTGCTGCTGGTGCTGCACCGTCAGCCCGGCGCCAACGTCATCGATGTCGTGGACAGCATTCGCGCGCTGCTGCCGGAGTTGCAGGCCTCGATTCCCGCCAGCATCCGCATCATCCAGACCAACGACCGCACCGAGACCATCCGTGCCTCGCTGCGCGACGTCGAGCGCACACTGCTGATCGCGATCGTGCTGGTGGTGCTGGTGGTATTTGCCACGCTGCGCAACGCGCGCGCCTCGCTGGTGCCGAGCGTCGCGGTGCCGCTGTCGCTGGTCGGCACCTTCGGGGCGATGTACCTGCTGGGCTTCAGCCTCGACAACCTGTCGCTGATGGCGCTCACGGTCGCGACCGGCTTTGTGGTCGATGACGCCATCGTGGTGCTGGAGAACATCTCGCGCCATGTCGAGGAGGGCATGCCGCGCGTGCAGGCAGCGTTGGTCGGTGTCAGGGAAGTCGGCTTCACCGTGCTGGCGATGAGCCTGTCGCTGATCGCGGTGTTCCTGCCGATCCTGCTGATGGGCGGCATCGTCGGGCGCACCTTTCGGGAATTTGCGCTGACGCTGGCGGTCGCGATCCTGATCTCCATGGTGGTATCGCTGACCACGACACCCATGATGTGCGCCCAGGTGTTGCGGGCTGAGACTGCGGCGCAGAATTGGTTCATGCGCGCACTGGAACGCGGCTTCGACGCGATGCGCGACTTCTACGCGCGCTCGCTGCGCGCGGCCCTGGGCTATCCGCGCACCGTGATGCTGGTGCTGGCCATCACCGTGGCGCTGAACGTCTACCTGTACGCGATCATCCCCAAGGGCTTCTTTCCGCAACAGGACACCGGCACGCTGACCGGCAATCTGCGCGCCGACCAGAGCATCTCGTTCCAGGCGATGGAGCAGAAGCTGCGCAGCGTCATGAGCATCGTGCAGGCGGATCCGGCGGTGCAGGACGTGGTGGGCTTCACCGGCGGCGGCGGCGGCCCCGGCGGCGGCGCCACCAACACCGCCAATATCTTTGTCGGCTTGAAGCCGCTGTCGGACCGCCATGCCAACAGCGACCGCGTGATCGCGCGGCTGCGCGCCAAGCTGGCCGATATCACCGGTGTCAGGCTGTTCCTGCAGGCGATCCAGGACATTCGCGCCGGCGGCCGGCAGAGCAACTCCCAGTACCAGTACACCATCCTCAGCGACGACCTGGCCGAGCTCAACCTGTGGATGCCCAGGATCACCGATGCGCTGAAAACCGTGCCGCAGCTGCTGGACATCAATTCCGACCGCCAGGACAACGGGCTCGACGTTGCCCTCAACATCGATCGCGACACCGCCGCCCGGCTGGGCATCAACCTGTCCGAGATCGACAACACCCTGTACGACGCTTTCGGCCAGCGACAGGTGTCCACGATCTATAACGACATGAACCAGTATCACGTCGTCATGGAGGTCGACCCAAGCTTCTGGCAGAGCCCGGACACCCTGAAAGAGGTGTGGGTGAGTACTTCCGGTGGCGCGGTCAGCGGCACGCAGTCGACCTCCGGATCCGCGAGCGCCTTCGCGGCATCCAGCAGCTCGACCGGCACGACGACCAGCGCGAGCAGCAGTACCGGCATCAGTGCAAGCAGCAGCGGCGCCACGACCAGTACGTCCAGCACCACCAGCACATCCAGCACGACCAGTTCCAGCGCCGCGGGCGCCGGCGCCACCTCCACCAGCACCAGCCTGACGCCGACGCCGGCATCGGGCGCACAGAACCTGGCGCTCAATAGCCTGACCAACAGTGCCCGTGGCGGCGCCTCGACCGGCTCCTCGATCGCGACCAGCTCGGAAACCACGGTGCCGCTGGCCGCGTTCAGCACCTATGGACCGAAAACCACGCCGCTCGCGATCAACCACCAGGGACCATTCGTGGCCACGACTTTCTCGTTCAACCTGCCGGAAGGCGAGTCGCTGGGCACCGCGATCAAGGCTATCCAGGACACCATGCAGAGCATCCACGTGCCGATCTCGGTGCATGGCGCGTTCGCAGGCACGGCGAAGGTATTCCAGCAGTCGCTCGCCAACGAACCCTGGCTGATCCTCGCTGCGATCGTCGCGGTCTATGTGGTGCTGGGAGTCCTGTACGAGAGCTACGTGCATCCGATCACGATCCTGTCGACGCTGCCGTCGGCTGGAGTTGGCGCGGTGATCGCACTGTTGCTGTTCGGCACCGAGTTCAGCCTGATCGCACTGATCGGCGTCATTCTGCTGATCGGCATCGTCAAGAAGAACGCCATCATGATGATCGACGTGGCACTCGAGCATCAGCGGCGCGAGAACGTCGACGCGCGCACCGCGATCTACGATGCCTGCCTGCTGCGCTTCCGTCCGATCATGATGACGACGCTCGCAGCAATGCTCGGTGCAGTGCCGCTGGCGGTGACCACCGGCAGTGGCGCGGAGCTGCGCCAGCCATTGGGCATCTCGATCGTCGGCGGCCTGATCTTCAGCCAGATCCTGACGCTCTACACCACGCCGGTGGTCTATATCTACATGGACCGCTTCCGGCTGTGGCTGCGCCGCATGGGCGCGCGCCCGGGTGATCGCAAGCGCGGCGGCGTCGGCACGCCCTCTCCGGCAGGCGCATGATGATGCGCCGCGCCTTACCCGTCGCTGCCGCCACGCGTGCGGTCGCCGGCACGCTGACCGCCGCTGCCACGCTGGCACTGGCCGCCTGTGCGGTCGGTCCCAACTATCATCGTCCCGCGGCGCCGGCCGACAGCGACTACAAGGAGGACCAGGGCTGGAAACCCGCGACCCCAGGCCAGATCTCGAGCGATCAGCCGTGGTGGTCGATTTATAACGATCCGCTGCTCGACAGCCTGGAGCGCCGGGTCGAGGTGTCCAACCAGACGCTGAAGGCAGATGAGGCGGCCTATCGGTCCGCGCTGGACCAGGTCGGCGTCGATCGCGGCTCGCTGTTTCCGTCGCTGTCCGTCAACGCCGGTGCCACCCGCAGCGGCAGCGCCAGCGGCGTCAACCAGGCCATCACGACTTCCTCGGGCTCGACGGTGACGACCGGTTCGGGCGCCAACAGCCGCCGCACCACCTACAGCGCCGGCGCCCAGGCCAGCTGGTCGATCGATGTCTGGGGACGCATCCGCCGCCTGGTCGAGTCGGACGTCGCCAGGGCGCAGGCGAGTGCCGCCGACGTCGCCGCCGCGCTGCTGTCGGCGCAGGTGCTGCTGGCGCAGGATTATTTCCAGCTGCGCGCCGCCGACCAGCAGACCGAGCTCTACAAGACCGAGATCGAGAGCTTCAAGAAGGCGCTGACGATCACGCAGAACCAGGTCAAGGCCGGCATTACCACCATGGCGGACGTCTACGCTGCCCGCACCCAGCTCGAGAGCACGCAGGCCTCGGCCGTCAACGTCGAGCTGACGCGCGCCAAGTTCGAACATGCGATCGCGGTGCTGATTGGCAAGCCGCCGTCGCAACTGGGTATCGCCGAGGGCAGCATCAGCACCCTGGTGCCCATAGTTCCTGCCGGCGTGCCGTCCGCGCTGCTCGAGCGCCGGCCCGACATCGCCGCGGCCGAGCGCAGCGTGGCGAGCGCCAATGCGCTGGTGGGCGTAGCCGAGGCGGCGTGGTTTCCGAGCCTGACGCTGACCGGATCGTACGGCTTTAGTTCCGGCGTACTGCCTGGCCTGCTCAAAGCCAAGAATTCGCTGTGGTCCTTCGGGCCGTCACTGGCCGAGAGCCTGTTCAACGGCGGCGCGACGCTCTACCAGAATCGCGAGGCACGCGACAATTACGACCAGGCGGTCGCGACCTACCGCCAGACCGTGCTGTCGGCGTTCCAGGCGGTCGAGGACGACCTGGTAACGCTGCGGGTGCTCGAGCAGCAGGCGCAGCTGCAGGACTCCGCGGTCAAGGACGCGCGGCTGTCCGAGCAGTTGACGGAAAATCAGTACAAGTCTGGCGTGGTCGCCTATTCCAACGTCATTACGGTCCAGACCACGCGCCTGGTGGCTGAAATCAGCCTGCTGAGCATCCAGAGCCAGCGTTGGGTAACCAGCGTCGACCTGATTTCACAGCTCGGCGGCGGCTGGGATGCCGCGCAGCTCGACCGCGCCGATCACGGTGTGCCGTCCCAGCGCACGCCATCCCAAGGCACGCCGTCCCAATGAGCGCTTGCCAAGCGCCCTTGCGATCATCGAGCATGCACCGATGATCTGGCAGGGCCTGGCAGTTGGCATCGGCGCCGCACTCGGCGCACTGCTGCGCTGGCGCTTGGGCGCCTGGCTAAATCCGGTATTCCCCACGATTCCGTTCGGCACGCTCGCTTCCAACCTGATCGGCGGCTTCGTCATGGGGCTGTGCATGGAATATTTTTCACGCAATGCCGGCGTGCCACCGGAACTGCGGCTGGCGGCAACCACCGGCTTTCTGGGCGGACTGACCACGTTTTCCACCTTCTCGGGCGAGACTGCGACGCTGCTGTTGCGCCGCGACTATGCGTGGTCCGCGGCCATCATTGGCGCCCACCTGGTCGGTTCGGTGCTGCTGACGCTGGCGGGCGTGTATTGTGTGCGCCTGCTGTTCGGCCTCAAGGACGTCGCATGAAGGCCATGGTGCTTCGACTGTACATGCACGAGAGCCGGCGCTTTCGCGGCATGCTGCTGTACGAGTGGCTGCTGGAGCAGGTGCGCAAGCTCGGCGTGAACGGCGGCTCGGCGTTTCGCGCGGTCGCAGGCTTCGGCCGCCACGGCGTCATGCTGGAGCAGAACTTCTTCGAACTGGCCGGCGAATTGCCGGTGGTCACGGAGTTTGTCGTCAGCGAGAGCGACGCCGAACGCATCCTGGCGATGATACGCAAGGACAACATCGACCTGATGTACGTGTGCTGGCCGGCGGAGTACTCCACTACCGGTACACCTGCGGTACCTGCCAGCGGCCCGGTCGCGCCCGCGGTGCCCCCGGGCGCGACCCCGGCTCCAAGCGCCTCGCCGGGTGGTACTCTTTAGACACATCTGCGCGCGGCGCACGCTGAACGGCGCAACCGCAACGCCGGTTGATCTGCGAGCGCGTCAAGCCTCTGACGCGTTTCCCTCAATGGCCCGCTTTCCACTTGATGCTACAGCCGACCCCGGGGACCTGCAGTTGTATCGGCCGGCCGGCGAGCACCGCATCGGCGGCGGCGCGAAGATCCGCGCCGGTCACTGGCGCCGCATTGGCCGGCCGGCTGGCGTCGAACTGGCCTCGATAGACCAACTGCCGCGCCGCATCGAACAGGAACAGGTCCGGGGTGCACACCGCGTCGTAGGCCCTGGCCACCGCCTGCGATTCATCGTAGAGGTAAGGGAATGTGAAGCCGTAGCGCGCCGCGACCTCTCCCATGTGGGCCGGGCTGTCGTCGGGATAGCGGCTTGCGTCGTTGGGGTTGATCGCGACCATCGCGACGCCGCGCGGCTGGTAGTCGCGGGCAAACTGCGCCAGCCCGCCGATGATGTGCTTCACATAGGGACAGTGGTTGCAGATGAAGGCAACCACCAGCGCCCTGGCCTCGGCAAAATCGGCCAGGCGATGCATGTTCCCCGCCGGATCAGGCAGCGCGAAGTCCGGT
>Ga0302157_10003251_pt1 | contig 18474 bp, 16 predicted proteins | sample I_Bog_N3_3_FD_193502 | JGI IMG/M metagenome (GOLD analysis project Ga0302157, IMG submission 193502) | Peat permafrost microbial communities from Stordalen Mire near Abisko, Sweden - I_Bog_N3_3 | ecosystem: Environmental > Terrestrial > Soil > Wetlands > Peat | place: Sweden: Abisko, Stordalen...
ATGCGCCCGACCGGGCCGGCGGGCTGGTGGCCGGCGCCGTCAGCGTCCACGTCGAGCCGTTGTAGGTCCAGGTCTGGGCGTTGGGACTCCCCGATGAGCCCGATCCACCGAAGAGGACCAGCTCGTTGATCGTCGGGTCGAAGGCCAGGGAGGCACCGGTCACCGACGGGCCCACCGTCGTGGTCTCGATCCAGGTGGTGCCGGTGTAGGTCCAGGTCCCGCCGAGCGGCTCCGAGTGGGCGTCACGTCCGGGCACCAGCACCAGCCGACCGATGGCCGGGTCGTAGGCCATGGCCCCGTCCGAACTGGGGAGCGGGCTCGTCGTCGGTGCCTGGGGCGTCCAGATCGACGGGGCCGCCACCGTGGCTGCCGCCGATGGTCCGGCGCTCACCACCACACCGCCGGTCATCAGGACCAGCAGGCCGAGGACGGCGGCGACCACGCCGGCCGTCCCCCCCGAACCCCGCCGACCCGCGACCCGACCCGATGCATCCTTCACCCGTCCGCCCATGCCAACCCCCCAAGGTCCGCTCGTCATCACACCCTCGCCTGCCAGTCTGCCAGGCTCCGGTGCCGGTCGGCCACGCCGGTCGATCTCGCCGAGGGGCCGGCCGGCCCCCGGACCCCGGCCGGGAGGGGAGCGCTCCCCACGCTGGAAGGGAATTGACCAGCGTGGGGAGCCGCTGCAACCCACGGTCCACCGACACGCGCTCCCGGGGGTGCACACCGGACCGGGTCCTGTCTACCGCGCCGGTGGGAACCGTTCGGTCACCACCGGCTGAACCTTGGGTGAATGTTCGGTGGAGGGTCCGGTCGCCGACCCCGGACGGTCGGATGGTGGCGTGCCATGATGGCCGGGTGACGGAGCGGATGGAGGTCCAGCGGATCATCCCGGCGGACCCGGGAGCCATCTTCCAGGTCCTGGCCAGCCCGGCCGGACACGTCGCCATCGACAGCTCCGGCATGCTGATGGACGCCACGGGTGACCCGGTGGCGTCGGTGGGGGACTGTTTCGTGGTGCACATGGACCGTGAGGCGCTCAACGACTACCCGCTGGGCCTCTACGACGTCACCGTGCGGATCGTCACCTTCGACCCCGACCACGAGATCGCGTGGACCATCGAGGGTCAGCTCAACCTGGGCCACGTCTACGGCTACCGGCTGGAGCCGACGGAGGGGGGCACCCTCGTCACCTCGTACTACGACTGGTCGTCGGTCGATCAGGAGTGGAAGGACGCCGCCATCTTCCCGGTCATCCCCGAACGCGCCCTGAGCGCCACGCTGGGCATCCTGGCCCGCACCGTGGCGCCGGGGCGCGCCCGACCCCCGGGCTGAGACCGCCCTCCACGCCTGGGGTAGGCATCTCGAGGCCACCCCGAGCGTCAGCCCGGGCCCACCAGCCGCGCCGCCGCCTCGAGGGTCGACACCATGTTGGTGCGGAGCTGATCCGAGCGGCCGGTCACGATCTTGTCGGCCTCATCGGGGTACCGCTCGACGGCGAAGGTCACACCGCTCTCACCGGGCCCGTGGCGGAAGCGCTGGGTGACGAGGGTGGATCCGTCGTCCCGGCCCTCGAGCTCGTACGACCAGGTCGACGAGGGACTCGGCCCCTCGCCGACATTCCAGACGATGGTCTCGGGCCGCCGGCACGCGGTCACGACACAGATGACGTCCCACTCCCGGTCACCGATGCGGTTCCACCCTTCGAACCGGGCCCCCACGGCGGGGCCGCCGGAGGTCAGCCACCGGGCCCGGAAGTGCTCGGGACCCAGTCCGGCCATGCGCTCGACGTCGGTCAGCAGCTCCCACACGGCCTCGGGTGGCGCGTCGAACCGGACGGCGACCTCGACCCCCATGGACGTGAGGTCCACCGGCGTCATGCGGTCACCGGCGGCAGCATGCCGGCCCCGGTGCCGCCCGGAGGATGGGCCGCGCCGGACCGGCCGCGGTGCGGGTCGGGACTCACGGGGGACCGGTTCGGGGACGATGCATGAACAGCCTCCGATCGTACTGGGAGTCGAGCATCCGCGCCCGGGAGGACAGCCGGTCGGAGTCGGCCTCGGCGTGCACGATCCGGCAGCCCTCGGCCAGCGCGTCGGCGATCCGTCGGCCCGTAAGGGCCCGGCGCAGCTGCCGTGACTGGTGGCGGGGATGGGTGGCGTCGAACCCGATCCACGCCAGCTCCCCGTCCACGGCCATGGCGCCGGTGCACACCAGCCGGCCCTCGATGAACGCGCCGTAGTGGGTGAAGCCCTCGGCACCCACGGACGCCGCGAACCACGGCCCCAACGGGACCGGCACGTGCCAGGCTCCCCAGGCCCGCACGCTCAAGGCTGCCACCTCCTCGGCGTCGGCGTGACTCAGCCGTCGCACCACCGCACCCCGGTCGACGCTGACCGACAGGTCGTCCGGGACGGGACCGTCGAAGCAGCGGTACACCTTGGTCACCGTCTCGGCCACCGGGACCAGGCCGATCGCCGCCAACCGCTCCGGCAGGTCCTCCGGCCCGGCACCCGGGGCGATCTCGACGCGGTAGTGGTCCTGGGCGTGATCGAGATAGAAGCGGTCGATCCGCTGGACGGTCTCGACGCTGCCCGGTGACCCCACCCCCAGGCCCACTACACGGTTGAACGTGCTCGAGTCGACGGCCGTGAGTGCGGGCAGGGGCACGGGGCCGTGGCGGTCCACCGTCGCTCCCAACGGGTCCCCGTCCACCCGCGCCGCCAGCTCGACGCACCGGGCCCACACGTCGGCCTCGTGCAGCTCCACCCGGGTCGCGACGGACAGGCGGCCGTCCTGGCTCTCGAGCACCGGGCAAGCGTAGCCAGGGTCGCTGCGGGCTGGTGCCTCGGATCGTCCGGTGTCGCCGGCACGCCGGCGGGTGGGGTAGAACGTGGACACCGGGCGACCGGGCCCAGCACCGGCGGGTCGGGTCGTGGACCCGTGCCGTCCGTCCCGGCGAGGAGACGATGGAACCCATGACCGACACGCCTCCCGGCCCACCGACACTCCGGTCGGTCCTGGCGGTGCTCGACCGGGCCGCCACGTTCGAGGAGCCCAACGAGGAGATCGTCGGTCTGACCGTCCTGCACCACGGGCTCCAGTGTGCGTGGCACCTCCGGCGCTCGGACCCCGACGACCTCGAGCTCCAGGTGGCCGGTCTGCTCCACGACGTGGGCCATCTCCTGGTCCCGGGGGACGAGGCGGGCCACGGCCACGTGGGTGCCGAGCTGGTCCGTCCGGTGTTCGGCGACCGCGTGGCCGGAGCCATCGAGGGCCACGTGCCGGCCAAGCGCTACCTCGTGACCGTCGACGACGACTACCGCCGGCTGCTGTCCGAGGGGAGCGTCCGGACCCTGGCGGCCCAGGGCGGCACCATGGCCCCTGGCGAGGTGGACCGGTTCCGCCGGTCCGAGCACTTCGACGCCGCGCTCCGCCTCCGCCGGGCCGACGAAGCCGCCAAGGACCCCCGAGCGACCCCGGCGCCGCTCGCCGACTGGATGCCGGTGCTCGAGGCACTGTCCCGGTGACACTCCCCACCACCGGCCGAAGGCCGTCCACATGAAGGTCCTGTTCGCCGTGGTCGACGGCGCGTCCCCGCGCTTCGTCGACCCCCACGTCATGCCCGTGCTCCACGGGCTGGCCGTCAACGGCGCCTGGTGCCGGGCCGGGGCCATCGGCGTGCTGCCCTCGTCGACCTATCCCAATCATGCGACCTTCGTCACCGGCGTCCCCCCGACCGCCCATGGCATCATCGCCAACCTGTGGCCGTCCCCCGGGGGCACCGTCACCTCGTGGGACACCGGTCCGTCGGCCCCGACCCTGTTCGACTCCATGCGGGTGGCCGATCGCCCGAGTGCCGCCGTGTTCGGGGACGATCACCTGGTCGGCGTGACCGCGGCGGCACAGGCCGGCTCCCTCTGGCCCGAGGGCGGGTTCGCCGAGGACACCGCCCGCGACGTCCTCGGCTACGCCACCGACGCCGAGACGGTGGAGCGCATCGTCCGGGCCGTCGACCAGGGGTCCGAGCTGGTGGTGGCCCAGCTGAACGAGACCGACACGATGGCCCACCTCTTCGGACCGGACAGCGACCAGGCCCTCGACCACTACCGACTGCTCGACGGCATGCTCGGCCGACTGGTGGACTCGGTCCGCCACGACTGGGCCGACTGGGTGGTGATCATCGTGAGCGATCACAGTCAGGAGACGGTGACCGTGTCCGAGCCCATCGATCTCCGCGGGGAGGCGCTGGCCCGCGGGCTGACCGGGGCGGTCGTGGACGACGGCTCCATGGCGGTGCTCGGGGGCGAGATGGCCGTCGATGCCCACTGGACGACCGCGGTGGCGGGCGTCGAGGGCTTCCACCGGGCCGGACCCGACACCGTCTTCGTCTGGGCCCGGGCCGGGCGCTGGTTCTCACCGGCCGAGCTGCCGGTGCGGGGGGTCCACGGGAGCCCGCGGACCAGCGCCCAGGTGGCCGTGGTGACCGGCGGACACCCAGGGGCCCAGGGCTTCCGGACCCTGCTGTCGGAGGGCCGGCCCCACGCCACCCTGTGGGCGCCGGCCATCGCCGGCCTGCTCGGGGTGGCCGCACCGTCCGATCTGGGCCCGGCCGTCGGGCCAGAGGACAGCCCGGCCTGACCCGTCCGGCCCGCTGTCGGACCCCGTCGGTGTCCCGGGTCGGGACGTAGACTCGGGCCCATGGAGGTCCCGATCGCCTGCACGCTCGACGCCGGGGCCGCCCACCAGCAGGTCGACGCGTGGGAGCGTCTCCTGCGCCGCTCGCTCGACCGGTCCGAGCGTGTGGCCCCCACCCGCCTGGAGTACCGGTTGCGGACCGGCACCGATCTCAACGAGGTGGCCGACCTCGCCCGCCGCGAGGCGGCCTGCTGTCCCTTCTTCACCTTCACCGTCGAGGTGGGGGCGGACCGTTCGGTCCTGGTGGTGAGTGTGCCCGACGACGCCGTGGCCATGCTCGACGCCTTCAGCGCCACCGCCCCCTGACCGCGGGCCGGGGGGGGTACCACCCCGATCCGGCCCGGGCGCCCGCACGCCGGGCCGGCGGGTGGGTCGATCCATCCCCTTACTAGTGTTGACCAGGCATTTCGGGCTGCACTGGGGCGTCCGGCCCACCCGTAATAGCCTCGTCACCGTGTGGCGGCTTCGCGACAGGGACCACTGGTACTACCGGGGCGACGTACCGGTGCCGGCCGGTCGCGCCCGGAGGCGCTGGCGATGGACCCTGGCCAATCTGAACCGCTCCCTGGTGCTCCGGTGGGCCGCGGTCGGCGTGGCGGTGGTCGCACTGGCACTGATCGTCTTCGGCCTCGGCGGTGGCAGCCCCACCGACCGGGTCGACGTCGCCCTGCCCTCGACCACCACGACGACCACGACCGACGATCCGTTCGCCTTCCTCAAGCGGCCGCCACCGGCCCCGAGCCACACCCCACCCGTCTCGTGGATCCCGACCACGACCACGACCACCACGACCACCCCACCGGCGAACAAGAACCCGTTCTCGCTCCCGTTCACCAACGCCTTCACCACCACGACCACCACCACACCGCGGCGGACGTCCACCACCACGACGACGAAACCCAAGCCGCCGACCACCAAGCCGGTGCCCAAGCCGCCGACCAAAGCGCCCGTCAAGCCACCTGTGACCACCACCACGAGCCCCTCGCGTCCGCCGCCCACCACCACGCCGACGACCGAGCCCCCACCGACCACCACCACGACGACGACCACCACCACGACCACCACCACGACGACAACGACCACCACGACGACAACGACGACGGTGCCGCCGACCACGACCACCACCGTGGCCCTGCTGCCCTGAGCGACGCGGCCTGAGCGACGCGGCCTGAGCGACGCGGCCTGAGCGACGCGGCCCAGGGGAGGGCGATGGCCCTGGTGCCCCCTGGTGGCCGGGTCAGGCCCCGAGGAACGGCAGCGAGGGGATCTCGAGCGGCCGCAGGCGCTGCAGCTTCGGCGCCGGTGCCCGGTGCACCACCGAGGGGACCTCGAGCGGCCGGGGCTGCTCGAAGGCCGCCACCGTCGGTCGCTGCAGGGGGAGCCGGCTGGGCCGGCCCAGGTAGAAGCCCTGCCCGGCCGAGAAGCCCAGGGCCCGCAGGGTGTTGAACTCGTCCTTGGTCTCGATGCCCTCGGCCACGATGGAGGCGTTGTAGGCGTCCATCCCGAAGGACAGGAGGGCCCGGCCCAGGGCGCGGCGGGCCGGATCGGAGTCGATGCCCCGGGTGAGTCCGATGTCCAGCTTGATGACGTCGGGCTGGAGGTTGAGGATGTGCCGGAAGCTGGCGAACCCGGCGCCGGCGTCATCGACGGCCAACCGGACCCCCTGCGAGCGGAGCTGCTGGATGCTCCGCTCGAAGGAGAGGTAGTCGGTGACCTCGGTGTGCTCGGTCAGCTCCAGCACGATCCGTTCGGCCGGTGCACCGGTGAGGGACGACCGGAACTGCTCGGACAGGATGGTCTCCACCGAGGCGTTGAGCGAGAGGTACAGGCCCGAGGGGAGCCGGTGCAGCTGCTCGAGAGCCAGCTCCAGGGCTATCAGCTCCAGTTCGACCCCGAGTCCGACCGATGCCGCCTCGGCGAACCACACGTCGGGGGGCCGGAAGGGCGGCTGCACGAAGCGGGCGAGCGCCTCGGTCCCGACCGCCCCGCCGCTCTTCAGGTTCACGATGGGCTGGAAGTGCGTCTCCAGAGTGCGGTGGGAGATGGTCGACCGGATGAGCTCCTCGCTCTGCTCCCTGCGCCGCTCCGCCTCCTGGCGGGCGTGGCGGGCGGCCCGTCCCTGGGCGCTCGGGTGGACCGGCACCACCGTGTCCCGAGCCGAGCCGCGCGACAACTTGCCCTTCTTGGTGATGAAGAAGTCGCCGCTGATGTTGCTCATCGTCCCCTACCGCTCCATCATCGACTTCGCTCGCGATCGGTCAGTGTCCGCCGGGGCCGACACGCTCAGTGCCACCCGGGGGGCAGCCCCTGTGGTATCGGCGGGTGAGCACCCCTCCTTGAGCACGGTGACCCTGGTCAGAACGGCAGCCACCCGGCCGGGGTTCCGGCCGGCCACCCGCCGGACCGGCACCCCCCGGCCGCCCCGGTGGTCAGTGGGTGGGCGTCGGCGACGCATCGGGACCTCGGGCCTGGTCCACCGGCCCGCCACCCGGTCCGGCGTCGTGTCGCCGCCGGGCCCGGAGCGCCAGCTGCAGGGTGATCCCGGCCATGAACACCACCATGGCGAAGAAGAAGGCGTTGGCCCGCACCATCTGCCAGCCGTGCTCGTCGAGCTCACGGGCGGGCACGACCGACACGGACCAGATGGGGGCCCACCAGAACAGGGCCGCCCCGGCCACCGCCCACAGGCGTCCGTAGGCCGGACGGTCCTCGGCCCACACCAGCCAGATCAGGACGGGGACCACCCAGACCAGGTGGTGGGCCCAGGTGATGGGCGACACCAGCAGACCGGTGGTGGCACAGACCAGGATCCCGAGCAGGGACGAGGATGTCCGATGGGCCCAGCCGGCCAGCAGGACGCCGGCCACCAGCACCACCAGGCTGGCCAGCGTCACCAGGTGCGTCGACACCACCCGGTGGTCGAGGCGGTCGGCCACGGCCCGCAGGCTCTGGTTGCTGATGTAGTACTCACCGCCCACCCGGCTGGCGTCGAATGCGTACCGGGTCCAGTAGGACCACGCCACCCGGGGGTCGAAGGCGGCCGACACGGCCGAGCAGGCCACGAAGGTGCCCAGCGCGTACCACGCCCCCCGGGCCTGGCGGGTGAGGAAGAGGTAGGGCACGAACACCAGGGGGACCAGTTTGACGGCGGCGGCCACACCGACGAGCACGCCACGGGGAAGGGTGCGGGTGCCGAGGCGGACGGTCCCGGCCAGGTCGGCCAGCACGAACACGGCCAGTACCAGGTTGACCTGGCCGAAGAAGAAGGTCAGGTGGACCGGCTCGATCCAGTAGGCCGGCGCCATCAGCACCAGGGCCAGCTGCGTCCTCCGGGCCGGGGGCAACGCGGCCCAGGCGGACCGGATCGACAGCCAGAGGAGGGCGAAGAGGGCAGCCACGTTGACCAGGCTCCACACCACCCGGGCGGGCTCGGACCCGAGCACGGTGAGGGGGACGAAGGCCAACGCGGCAAAGGGCGGGTAGGTGAAGGGGAGGTGGGGGACCGACGGCAGCCCGACCCGGTAGAGACGTCCGTCCACCAGGTGACGGGCCCCCATCAGGTATACCGAGATGTCGAGTTGGCGGTGCGTGGCCAGGCCCACCCCACCCACGACGACCACGGTCGCCGAGACGGCACCCAGGAGCCAGCCCAGGGGAGCCAGGGCCTCGGGCGGCCACGGGCCGCGGCCTCCGTCCGGGCGGGACGGTCCGTCGGGCAGCGTGCCGGCGTCGGCCACGGTGCTCAGCGACGCCGGCCCGTGCACGAACGGCCGTCGACACCGTCCTGTGCCCGTGTCTTCGGTCCCGACCTGGTCAAGACGACCACGCTACCGGCCCCGGCGGGCCGGCAACAGGTACCCCTGCGCTCAGTACCCCCCGCTGCAGCCGTGCTGATCGGGGGCGGCATCGGGGTTGCCCCAGTACTGCGTGGCGAAGGCCACCGCCACCCGGATCTGCTCGTCGGGGGTGGCGTCGGCGGCGTCGGCCGGGAAGCCGAAGGTGTTGAACCGGTCCCAGTTGGCATGGCTGAAGCCGAGGCCCCCGCTGTAGACCGGGCCGTTCACGGACCAGTCCCCACCCTCCTCGCACAGGTTGACCCGGCTCCACGCCGCCTGTTGGACGGCGGTGATGCCGTCGGCCGGGGCGCTGCTCGCCCGGGAGGCCACCGTGCTGCCCCCGAGCGAGCCGTAGTAGCCCAGTGCACCGAACGAGAAGATGCCACCGTCGGATCCCACCGCCACGTAGCCGGTGGTGGCCGAGGACATCCCGATCAGTGACCCGGCGATGGGGACACGGGCCGCCGAGCCGAGGAACGGGGCCCCGCCGAAGTCGTCGATCCCGCCGGCCGAGGTGGCCAGGCGGTAGCCGCTGGTCCCGGCCGTGATGGCCACCACCGTCGATCCGGCCGGCGCACCACCGGCGTACCGGGCGTCGCCGAAGGCGTAGACGGCGCCCGTGGACGTGGCCTCCCAGTAGCCCTGGCCGTCGGGGGTGGCGGCCAGTCCCACCACCGGGTCCCCCTGGACCTGGCCGGCGGCCGACCCGTGGAATCCGGCGTCGCCGAAGGCGAACACCCCGCCGTCGCGGGCCACCTCCCAGTAGCCGCGTCCGTCGGGGGTGGGCGCCATCCCGACGATGGGCTGGGCCAGGTGCACCGATCCCGTCGACCCGTGGAACCGGGCCGACCCGAAGGCGAAGACACCGCCGTCGGCCGCCACCTCCCAGTAGCCGTGCCCGTCGGGGGTGGGCTCCATCCCGACGATGGGCTGGTTCAGGTGCACCGAACCCGTCGACCCGTGGAACCGGGCCTTTCCGAAGGCGAAGATGCCGCCGTCGGCCGCCACCTCCCAGTAGCCGCCACCACCGGGCATCGAGGCCACGCCCACGATGGGGGCGTTGAGGACCACTCCCTTTCCGGTCGGCACGGCCGCGGCGGCCGGTCCGGCGGCCAGCGTCGGACCGAGCAGTGCCGACGCCGCGGCCAGGCCGGCCACGGCCACGCCCCGGGCCGGTTTGACACGACGCCGCTGCAGACGGGTGGGGCGGAGTACGGGTGCGGGCTCTGCGGGCCTCGGGGCCAGCAGTGCGTACAACGAGGCGGCGGGCGGGGTGGCCTTCGCCGCCGGCAGGCGGGGGGCGTGCAGACGGGCACGACGGAACGAACGGGCTGATGCCATGGTGGGTGACCTTTCCTCGGTCGGTCGACGGGCCCCGCGTCGGGGCGCGTCGACTCTCTTTTGGTTGGGTGGACCCCACGTCTGTGCATTCAACGCCCCAGCCGAGCACCGGGAAGGGCGGTACGGCCTGGCTTCTAGAGCCGGGTGTGCTAGCGGGTGTTTACGTCCGGTCGTGGATCGTGGTTACGTCTCGATCTCCTCGTGATCGTTGTCCGTCGCCTGCCCGAGACGACGGGGGGAACCACCTCCGGGCACTGACAGCGCCGGAAGGCTCTCCTGGTTCCGGGGGGACTGTACCGGTCGATGTCGGCCATGGGTAATCGGTGCGCGCCGCCCGGTCACAACCCCCGCGCGCACCGTGGTACAGCCACCGCGGAGCGCAGTGGCGCACGTCCCCACCGGGTTCGGATAGCATTTCCGGAGGCGAAACCGATCGGGCCGGCGGGCGGCCGATCAACGACGTGGGAGACGGACGATGGCAGCAGACGTGACCGACAGGAACCGGGCCTCGACCCTGGTGCTCGGCCGTCACATGCCCATCGGGCAGGGGCCGGCCCTGGGCCGGGGCATCCCGCCCGTGCGGACCCGACCGGCCCCCAGCCTTCCCGCCACGGGCCTCCCGCACTGAGCCCCGGGGCACCACCGGTGCCCCCACCGCCAGACCGGACGCCGACGGCGCCCCTCGCATCACCCCCATCCCCAGCTCCGGCCCCGGCCGCGAGGCCACCCCCTCGCCCGGTCCGCCGGGGCACCCTCGTGACAAGGACGCCCGACGTGGCTGAACTCGACGATTTCCCCTCCGCCTCGGCCCGCCAGACCCTCGCGTTCTGCTGGCGGCAGGTCGAAGGACACACGCGCGAGCTGATCACCTCGTGGGTGGTCATGGTGGCGGCCGTGGTCACCGCCGACATCGTCTGCCCGCTCATCTTCGCCGCCGTCCTGAGCCGGGTGGCCACGCTGCCGCACCACGGGACGACAGGGGAGTGGCACACCTTCGGGCCCCTGTTGTTGGCCTACGCCATCGCCGGGCTGGTGGCCATGGTGTTCTGGCGCGTGGCCGGATGGCTGGAGTGGGGCGCATGCGTCCGCTCCTTCGCCACCGGCGTGAACAACGGGTACCGCCACCTCCTCACCCTCAGCTACCGCTGGCACATGGACCATCCCGCCGGCGAGGTCATCTCCTCGCTCGGCAACTTCTCGTGGGCCTTCGTGGAGATGGTCGACGTGGCCTCGTGGGGGCTGCTCCCCGTGGCGGTGGTGGTCCTGTCGGCCATCGTGGTCCTGGCCGTGTTCGCCTGGCCGGCCGCGCTGGCCCTGCTGGTGATGGTGGGTGGGTTCGTCGTCGTGGTCGGCCGCCGCCTGCGGCTGGTGCGGGCGGCGGCCCAGGAGTTCGAGAACCACCACTCGCGGGCCACCGGGGTGGTGGCCGACACCGTCACCAACCTGATGGCGGTGCGGTCGGCCGCGGCCGAGCCCCTGGAGCGGTCGCGGGTCGAAGCGATGATGGTCCAGTCGGTGGACGCCGACCTCCGGGCCCGCTCCATCTTCATGCGGACCCAGCTCGAGCTGGAGAGCTCCATCGTGGTGGGGACGCTGCTCGCCCTCATCGCCGGGACGACCATGGCCGTCCACCACTGGGCCTCGACGGCGGCGCTGTACCTGATCCTCTACTACTCGGCCCAGGTGGCCCTCAGCCTGCAGCAGTCCTTCGAGCACCTCCGGTCGTTCACGCGCTCACTGGGGCGGGCGGCCAAGTTCACGGCCATCGCCGCCGAGGAGGCGGAGATCACCGACGCGCCCGCCGCCGTCCCCCTCCGGGTGGACTCGGCCACGGTGGAGTTCCACCATGTCGGATTCGGGTACCGGCCGTCGGCGCCGCTGTTCGACGACCTCACCGTCACGGTGAAGCCGGGGGAGCACGTGGCCCTGGTCGGCCCGTCCGGGTCGGGCAAGTCGACCCTGTCCAAGCTGCTCCTGCGGTTCATGGACGTGGAGACGGGCCAGATCCTGGTCGACGGCCAGGACATCCGGGAGGTGACCCTGTCCTCGCTGCGGAGCGCCATCTCCTACGTGCCCCAGGACCCCCAATTGCTCCACCGCACCATCGCCGAGAACATCTGCTACGGCCTCGACCTCGACGGTGGCCGGGGCCCGGGCGCCGACGGGCTGTCGGTCGACTACGACCTGGTACACACCGTGGGCCGGGCCGCCCACGTCGAGGAGTTCGTCTACGCCCTACCGGAGCGGTACGACACCGTGGTGGGGGAGCGGGGGCTCAAGCTGTCGGGGGGCCAGCGCCAGCGGGTGGCCATCGCCCAGGCCATGGCCAAGCAGGCCCCCATCCTGGTCCTGGACGAGGCCACCTCGGCCCTCGACTCGGAGTCCGAGCACCTGGTCCAAGAGGCACTGTGGCGCCTCATGGAGCGGTCCACGGCGCTGGTGATCGCCCACCGGCTGTCCACCATCGCCCACATGGACCGCATCGTGGTGTTCGACCGGGGGACCATCGTCGAGGAGGGGACCCACGGCGAGCTGCTGGGCCGGGGCGGCGCCGGGCTCTACGCCCGGTTGTGGCAGCACCAGTCGGGCGGGTTCCTGGTCGAGTGACCGGGGCCCGCCCGGGCCGGGGGACCGGCTCAGGCCGGCCGCAGGGTGATGAGCTCGCGCACGTTGTCGTTGAGGATGAGGCGGCGTTCGTCGGCGCTGAAGTTCTTGAGCTCGACCACGTAGTCGAGCGGCTCGGGCAGGGCCTCGATGTGGGGCCAGTCCGAGCCGAAGATGACCCGGTCGGGGCCCATGCACTCGGCCACCTGCTCCACGTCGTCCTCCCAGAACGGGTTGATCCACACCTGGCGGCGCAGGGTCTCCACCGGGTCGTGCTTCCAGTAGCCGGGCATCTTGTTGGCCGTGGACCGGACCTTCTTGATGAGCTCGGGCAGGAACTCGGCGCCGTTCTCCACCGAGGCGATCCGCAGGTTGGGGAAGCGCTCGAGATGGTTCTCGAAGACGAGGGTCAAGAGATAGTCCCGGATGGCCTGCTCGATGGCGAAGGAGCGGATCGAGGGCGTGAACCCGCCGCTGAAGGTGGCGGCGAACCCGTCCACCGCATAGCCGTTGGACGAGAGCCCGCTGTCGGCGGCGTGGACCACCACCGTGATGCCGGCCTCGTTGGCCAGTCCCCAGAAGCCGTCGAACGGGGGATGGAAGGGGTTCATGCGACCCGAGGCCGTGGTGGGCGCGGCCGGCCGCATCACCACGGCGCGGGCACCGGCGTCGAGCGCCCAGGCCAGCTCCTCGGCGGCCCAGGCCGGGTCGGCCAGGGTGATGTAGGGGGCGGCGAAGATGCGGTCGTCCACGTTGAAGGTCCAGTCCTCGGCCAACCAGCGGTTGAAGGCCCGGAACAGGAGGCAGACGGCACCGGGGTCGTGGGCCAGGGGCTCCTCGTAGATCATCCCGAGCGTCGGGAACAGCAGGCACCCGGCCAGGCCCTGCTCGTCCAGGGCGGCCAGGCGGGCCCCGGGCTCACGGTAGGCGGGCCGGATCGGCTCCCGCCGGGACAGGAACTCCAGGGGGTTGCGATTGTCCGGATTGCCCCGGAAGTAGTCGTACATGGCACCGGGCATGGCGATGGGGTCGAACGTCGGATTGGTGACGGCCCGGCTGACCCGTCCCCCGATGACGTGGTACTGCCGGCCCCGGATCTCGCACCACTCGATCACGCGCGGGCCGAGGGCCGGGTCGAGGTGACGGGTGAAGGCGTCCAGCGCCTCGTAGTAGTGGTTGTCCGCGTCGAACACGGGGTGCTCGAGTCCGTCGAACTCACGCATGGCTGCCTCCTGCCGGTGGCCCGGGTCGCTCCGGGCGGGTCCTCATCCTAGGGGTGGCACCCGGGCCTGTCACGATCCGGGCGCCTGGGTCGGCGGCTTGCCCTGCGTCCAGAAGAGCAGCCGGGTGGTGCTGAGGGCCTCGGGGTCGCTGGTGTAGGCCTCCACCAGCCAGTGGGTCCCGTGGGAGGGCGCGCTGGCGTAGCCCACCGGCCGCAGGGTGACCGTCGTGGTCCCGTCGGGGCCGATGACCACCGGCCGCCGACCGGCCTGGTACCAGAACCCGTCGGGATGGCCGACGCCCACCGACACCATGAAGTGGGGGGTGACCGTCCCGTCGGTGGCGTTGTGCACGGTGAGGGTGACGGCGTCGAAGGAGGTGGCGGTGTGGGTGGCCACGACCGAGCGCACGGTCAGGGTGAGCGGCACGGACACGAAGGCCAGGGCGGCGACCACCACGGCGGCGACGGCGGGGACGGCCACGGCGGCGGCGCCGAGCACCCCCCGTCCCGGCCGGCCGGCCCCGGCGGTGGCGACGTCCCCGGTGTCGCTCGCCGTCCGGATCGGTGCGGGGACGACGGCGGGGACGGCCCGCACGGTCAGGGCGGCCACGATCGCCGCCGGATAGAGGTCGAGCAGGTAGGTGGACAGGCTGCGCGGGGCCACGAAGAACGCCACCGGCACCACCAGCAGCCAGATCCGCTTCATGACCGGGTACCACACCACCATGGCCACCAGCAGCGAGACCAGCACCAGCAGCCCGGCCAGGGTGAGGAGGGGGAACGAGACGCCCCGGGCGATGCCGTGGGTGGCCAGAGTGACCAGCCCCTGGCCGTCGGCGACCAGGGGATGGGTGAGGGGGAGCAGGGTCCCCCGGAACCAGGCCGACGGGGACCACACGAGGTAGGGCAGGTCCACCAGCGTGAAGGTGCCGGCCACCACGGCCAGGTAGGCGGCCACCCGGGGGAGGGGAGGCCGGCCGTGGGCGCGGGCCTCGAGGTACAGGCCCACGGCCAGGAACGGGACGCAGAACCACGGGGTCTGCTTGATGGAGCAGGCCAGGCCCAGGGCGACCGGGCCCATCCAGCCGGCCAGGCCGGCGCCGCGCCCGGTCCCGAACCGGTCCCACCGCCACAGGGCGAGCACGAGGAAGGGCATAAAGGCGGCGTCGGTGCCCCCCGAGCCGAAGATGGCCGGGAAGATCGGCAGGGTGAACACCACCAGGGCGCACCACCGGACCGCGGTCGGCACCATGACGAAGAGGAGCACGCCGGTGACCACCCAGGCCACCAGGTCCGTCCAGTCCACGATGGCGTGGCGGAAGCCCAGCCAGAGGACGGGGACCTCGAGGAGGAAGGAGCCGGCCGGGTAGGACGCCTGGGTGACGTGGCCGCCCGCCAGCGTGTAGGTCCAGAAGTCGGGGGGATTCTGGAGGAACCGCTCGGCCCCGGCCAACGAGGTCGTGTAGGGGTTGATGCCCCGCTGCGCCAGGCGTGCCGCCGCCTGGGTGAAGGCCGCCGAGTCGGTGGTGTAGAACTGACGGAGGTGGATGCCGGCACCCTCGTTGCCGAGGACCGACGCGCAGGCGGCCACCAGGGCGGCGACCTGGAGGGCCGGGTGCCGCGGGCTCCGCACCATCCAGGTGGCGGCCACCCCGGCGATGGCTGCGGCCACCAGCACCGGTGCCACGATCCCGGCCGGGGCCCACGCCGTCCACGACCCCCACAGGCCGATGCCGCCGACCAGGACGGCCAGCCAGGCCAGGGTCCACCCGCACCGCTCCACCAGTCCGTCCGGCCCGCGTCCGGCATCGGGGTCGCCGACCCCGACGGCCTCGTCCGCGAGCTGAGGGCCCACCCCCGGTTCACCCGGGGACCGATCCGGTCCCGGCGGCGCGCCGGCGGGGTGGGGGACCGGTCCGGCGGACCTCGGCCGGATGGTGGTCAGGGGAACACCCGGAACGAGTTGACGCTGTAGGCCAGGGCCACGACCATCAGCACGCCGGACAGGGAGACCAGGGCGACGTAGGCCCGCCCCTTCACTTCGGTGCCCAGCGCCACGACGAGCGGGAAGGCCAAGAAGATGAAGCGCGGGCGCATCCCGATGGGCGCCGAGACCAGCCCGAGTGCGGCGGCGGACAGCCCGTAGAGGAGGGCCGGCATGGGCATGCGGGACCGGACGGCCAGCACCGCGGCGACCACGGTGACCACGGTCCCGACGAACAGGATGTCCCCCGTCTCGGTGGTGGCGATGGGATCGCGGAGGAAGACCACCAGGATGTGGACGGGGTAGAGCAGCGACGGATAGCTCTGCCACCCACCCCGCTCGGTGACCCGCCACGCCGCCGGATTGCCGGTGTGCCACCACAGCCAGGCCTGGTAGGCCCCGAACCCCAGCGGCGTGAGGACGGGGGCGACCAGCGACCGCCACTGACGGTCGTCGGCGATGGCCCGGTAGGCGCACCACAGGCAGCTGACCTCGAAGGCCAGGGCCACCGGCGTGGTGGCGGTGGCCAGCAGGCCGAGGACACCGGCCACCAGCCAGTGCCGGCGCATGAGGGCCAGGAGTCCGAAGGCCAGGAAGGTGATGGCCAGGCCCTCGGAGTACACCAGGCTCAGCACGAACGAGCCCGGGAACAGGGCCACCAGCAACGTGGCGCGGTCGGCCGACGACTGGTCGGCATACCGGCGCACCAGCAGCCAAACACCGATCATGGCCGTGAGTCCGCTCAGCTCGCTGATGAGCATCCCCGAGGTCAACGGGGACAGCCCGGTCAGCTGGGACATCCAGCGGATGGTGAGCGGGAACAGGGGGAAGAAGGCGATGGTGCTGCCGGCCACGTGCCCGTCGTGCATCGGGAGCTGGGCGGGCCACCCGTGGATGGCGGCCCTCAGGAACCAGACGCCGTCCCACCGGTCGACCTGCTGGGCGATGCTCCGGTGGGTGACGATCCCGCTGACCGCCAGGGTGCCGAGGGCAATCGTCCGGGAGAGGGCGTAGATGACCAGGGGCCGGAGCACCCACCACCCACGGCGGACCGGGCCCCGGTCGGGTGGCGGCCCGCCGTCGCCGGTTCCGGGATGCGGTCGCTCCAACAGATCGGTCGGGGCCCGACCCGCCACGTCAGGTCGGTCGGCGGTGGCCGGGCCGTCGGCCGGCGGCATCGGCTCAGACGGCATGACCGGTCACCACCTGTCGCCAGTGCCGGTCACGGATCAGCCAGGCCAGGGCCCCCAGGGTGGCGACCGAGGCGACCACGTACCAGGCCCCGTTGAGACGGGGGGTCCCGCCCGGGCCGACCAGGGCCATGGCCAACGCCGCCACCAGCCACAGCACCCGGGACCGCTGGGCGGTAGTGGCGGCCAGGAGCACCAGGCCCCACATGAGGTACCAGGGCCACACCGTGGGGCTGCCCACGACGACCAGTACCAGGGCCAGCCCCAGCGACCGGACCACCTCGTGGCGGTGGACGGTCAGCACCAGCCACCCGCAGGCGAACAGGGCACCGATGCCGAACACGGCCTGGGTCACCGTGACAGTGGCCGACTCGGCCACCGGGATCCCCACCAGACGGGCCAGGTGGTAGGCCAGCTGGCCGACGGCCACGGCCGGTGTGGTCAGCACCCGCAACTCGGTGGGGATGTGCAGTGCGGTGGGTCCCAGCCAGACGAAGCCGTAGCCGCAGGCCAGGGTGACCCCGACGAACGCCACGCCGGCCGCCGCCACGGGACCCGCCACCTCCTCCCAGGCGCCCCGGGCCCCCCGGACGGCCACCCGCGCCCGCACGTGGTCGACGACCAGGAACACCACGGCCAACGCGGCCGGCAGCTTGATGGTGGCCGCCACCGCGCACAGCACCACCCCGACCAGGAGCCGGCCCTCGACGGCCAGCGAGACCCCGGCGACCAGCAGGCCCGCCATCAACGCGTCGTTGTGACCCGAGGAGATGAAGCTGAACAGGGCCAACGGGCTCAGCGCGCCGAGCCACAGCGCCACGCCCGGGTCGGTCCCGAGGTGGCGGGCCAGCCGGGGCAGGAACACCATGATCAGGGCCACGCCGATCAGCTCGAAGGCCCGGAACACCAGCACCTGGGCCACCAGCGACCCTCCCGACACGCTGGCCAGCAGGCGGGTCGACACCACGAACAGCGGCCCGTAGGGGGACGAGGTGTGGCGCCAGACACTGGCCACCGAGGACAGCAGGGGACCGGTGCCGAGCACCGAGGGGCCGACGGCGTAGGGGTCGAGGCCCCGGTGGGCGATGAGGCCCTGGGCGATGTAGCTGTAGACGTCCCGGCTGAACAGCGGCGGACCGACGAAGAGGGGCAGTCCCCACAGGGCCAGCAGCACCCAGGCCCAGGGGAGGGTCAGGCGCCCGAGGACGGCCCGGGCCCCGACACCGGCCCAGGCTGCCACCAGCACGGCCATGGACACCCAGAACAGGGCCGCCATCAGGGCCTGGCCCCCGGGCGGGGCGGGGAACCACCAGTGGGGATGCGCGGGATCGGCGACCGAGCCGACCCGGGCACCGGTGATCACCATGCCCACCGCGCCGACGACGCCGAGGGCGGCCCAGACCGGCAGGGCCACGGCCCCGACCCGGTGGACCGCTCGGCTCGCCTGGGCTCCGTGCACGACGGTGGGGGCTCCCACGTTTCTCCTCCAAGTCGACCCACCTGGCGCCGGACAACCGGGAGTCGGATCAGACCAGACGATAGCCCGGTTGATCGTCACCGAACCGTCATGTGGGGACGACGGCCGGAGAGCGGGCCGGG
>Ga0302157_10003253_pt1 | contig 18470 bp, 12 predicted proteins | sample I_Bog_N3_3_FD_193502 | JGI IMG/M metagenome (GOLD analysis project Ga0302157, IMG submission 193502) | Peat permafrost microbial communities from Stordalen Mire near Abisko, Sweden - I_Bog_N3_3 | ecosystem: Environmental > Terrestrial > Soil > Wetlands > Peat | place: Sweden: Abisko, Stordalen...
TCGCCCTGCGCGGGTTTCAGCGCATGCCGCTCAAGGCGGGCGAACAGCGGACGGTCACGCTGAACCTCGGCCCGCGCGATCTGTCGGCGGTCACCCCCGACGGCCAGCGCCGGGTGTTTGCCGGGCACTACATCGCCACGATCGGCGGTGGCCAGCCCGACAGCGGCTTGCCGACCGTATCGACCCAGTTCGACGTGGCGCATAGCGTGGATTTGCCCAAGTGATTCCCCGGCTTTGGGTGATCCATGCGGCAAATCTGGCGGCGGCGATGCTGGGCGTGGCTGCTGTCCCGGCGCTGGCGCAACAGGCCAAACAGGTGACCGAGGCATCGACCCCGCCACCGGCGATCCGCATCGAGCCCCATGCCGAGGCTCCGCTGTGGCCGCTTGACCGGCGGCCCGGCGATGGCGCGGGGGCCTATGCCAGCGGGCACTATCGCAACATGTTTGCGCAATTGCTGGGGGTCTCGCCGCAACAGACGCATGCCCGCATCGAACAGTTATGGCAGACCTATTTCCATGGCGACGGCCAGGAACAGCGGCTCTATTTCGAAGTCGGCGCCAATGCCAATGGCCCGCTGGCCTATATTACCGATTGGGCCAACAACGATGCCCGCACCGAGGGCATGAGCTACGGCATGATGATTGCCGTGCAACTGGACCACAAGCGCGAATTCGACGCGCTGTGGAACTGGTCAAAGACTTATATGCAGATCACCGACCCGGCCAACCCCTCGCACGGGTATTTTGCCTGGTCGATGAGCACCGATGGCAGCCCGCGCAGCACCGGCGCTGCGCCGGATGGCGAAGAATACTATGCCATGGCGCTCTATTTCGCGGCGAACCGCTGGGGCAATGGCACCGGCATCTATGATTACCGCGCCGAAGCCGATGCGATCCTGCACCGGATGCGCCACCATGCGGTCGAAACCGCAACCCCGCCGTTTCGCGTCCATCCCGCCGACGCACCATTTGTCGAACCGGCGACCCCGTGGCCCAGCATCAACAATCGCGCCGAAGCGGCGGCGGCCAGGGCGGCGGGCCAGCCGTGGCCACGGGTCTGGCCAAAGCGCGCGCCCCGGCCACAGGCGGTCGGTCCGATGGTCGATGAAACGCACCCGATGGTGCGCTTCGTGGCGGAAATCGACACGCCGGGATCGGATGCGTCGTACCATTTGCCCGCATTCTACGAATTGTGGTCACGCTGGGGCCCGGTCGAGGATCGCGCGTTCTGGGCCGAAGCTGCCGATGTCAGCCGCGACTATTTCGTGCGGGTCACCAATCCGCGAACCGGGCTTGCCCCCGATCGCAGCTATTTCGATGGCAGCGCGATGAAATCGTACGACGCTCAGCCCTATCCGTTCGGCTATGACAGTTGGCGCACGGTCAGCAACTGGTCGGTCGATGCGGCATGGTGGAACAAGGACCCGCGCCAGAAAGTGCTGGCCACCGCAATCCAGACGTTTCTGACCGGGCAGGGGATCGATCGCTTTGCCGATCGCTATACCCTCGATGGCAGGCCGCTGTCGCAACGCCATTCGCCGGGCATGGTCGCGGCCACGGCGGTGGGCGCGCTGGCCGGAACCCCTGCCGATCTGGCGCGCACATTCGTGCAGACTTTGTGGGACACCCCGCCGCCAGCGGGCGAGCAGCGCTATTTCGATGGCATGCTCTATTTCATGAGCACGATGCATCTGGCCGGAGAGTTCCGTATCATCGCCCCGACCGGCGCGCGCTGATCGGCGCGCGCCTTCACGTCGTTGCAAGCTCCGGCCCGGTCAGCACCACGGGACGATCGCTGCGCAGCGCGATTGCGCGATCGGCTGCGCCCAGACTGATCCGGCATGGCTGATCGCGCGCGGCGACCAGCCGGACGCTGACCAACCGGTTTTGCGCCCAGCGCAGATTGACCCGGATGCCGCCGCGCGCCACCAGCCCGCGCACCGATCCCGCAGGCCAGGCCGTGGGCAACGCCGGCAGCAGCACGATCTGTCCTTCGCGGCTTTGCATCAGCATTTCCACCATCGCGGCACAGCCGCCAAAATTGCCGTCGATCTGGAACGGCGGATGCGCGTCGAACAAGTTGGGATAAGTCCGTTCGTGCCCCAGCAGAAAGCGCAGGATACGGTGGGCGCGCTCGCCATCGCGCAGCCTGGCCCACAAGGCGATGCGCCAGGCGGTTGCCCACCCGGTCGATTCATCGCCCCGCCGATCGAGCGAGACACGGCACGCCTGGGCCAGTTCGGGCGTGATATCGGGGGCGATCTGGTGGCTGGGGTATAGCGCATAGAGGTGCGACACATGGCGGTGGTGGGGTTCGGGTGCGGCATCGTCCCAGTCTTCCAGCCATTCCTGCAATTGCCCGCTTTGGCCGATGCGGTCGGGTGCCAGTTGGCCGCGCAGCGTGTGGAATTGCTGCACCAGATCCGGGTCGCGGTTCAGCAGGGTTGCCGCTGCGGCGGTGTGGGCAAACAGATCGCGCAGGATCTGGCGATCCATCGCCGGGCCCGCACAGATCGAGGCGCCATGGGGATGGGTGTTTTCAGGCGACAGCGAGGGCGACGTCACCAGCCCCCGCGGCGACGTCTGCAGCGTGTCGACAAAGAATAGGCAGGCATCGCGCAACAAGGGATAGATCGCCGCAAGATAGGCGGGATCGCGACCATAGTCCCAGCGATCCCACAACATCACGCATAGCCACGCCCCACCCATCGGCCACAGGCCCCAGGTGGCGCCGTCGATCGGCGCGCTGGCCCGCCACAGGTCGGTGTTGTGATGGGCAACCCAGCCGCGTGCGCCATACATCGTGCGCGCGGTGCGCGCGCCGGACACCGCGAGTTCGCGCACGAGCCGCAGCATGGGCTCAAAGCATTCACCCAGACCGGTCGGGTCGGCCGGCCAATAGTTCATCTCGGTGTTGATGTTGATGGTGTATTTCGACCCCCACGGCGGGGTCGTGCTGTCGTTCCAGATGCCCTGGAGATTGGCCGGCTGGGTGCCGATCCGCGACGCGCTGATCAGCAGATAGCGGGCGTAATGGAAATAGAGCGCGGCCAGCGACGGATCGTCGCGCCCTTCGTTGGCCACAATGCGCTGGTCGGTCGGCAAGGCGGCGTCGGGCCCGGCGGGCAGGTCGAGCGATGCCGCGCGATACAACCGGCGATGGTCGGCCACGTGGCGGCGCCGCAACGCGGCAAAGGGCAGCGACAGCGCGGCGTCGATCTGCCGCGCCGTGATGGCCTCGGGATCGCCGGTGACATCATCGGGTCCGCGATAGCTGGTGGCCATCGCCACGATTACGGTGGCCGCGCGCGCACCGGCAACGGTAATCGTGGCGCCGTGCGGGCGGATCGCGCCGCCCTCGGTGCGCACGCGCACCCGCGCGGCAAGGCGCAGCGCGCCTGCAATCCCCTGTTCGCCTCCGGCGCGACCGGTCAGCAGCAATCCGCTGTCCCCGGCAGTGCACTTGCTCTGATGCGGGCTGGTCAGGGCCAGTTGGAAATCGGGCAGCATGCCGCCTTTGGCGGTGATCCGCATCACGATAACCTGCTGTGCGTGCGAGGCGATCACTTCGCGGGTACAGACAATGCCGCCGCAGCGAAAATCGGTTCTGGCGACGGCCTGGTCCAGATCGAGCGAGCGCCGGTATCCCGTTACTGCCGCGATGCCGGGCATGGTCAGGATCAGATCGCCGAGCGTCTGGTACGACATCTGGTGCAGCGGTTGCGCCATGACATCCGCATTGGCGAGCGCTTCGGCCTCGGCATAGGCGCCGTGGGCAAGCAGGTCACGGACGCGTGGCAAGGCTGCCCTGGCGCGCGGATTGACCGGATCGTACGGGCCGCCGCTCCACAGCGTGTCTTCGTTGAGTTGCAGCCGTTCGCTGGTGGTGCCGCCAAACACCATGGCGCCGATCCTGCCGTTGCCCACCGCCAGCGCTTCGGTCCAGAGCCCGGCAGGGCGGTCGTACCACAGCCGGTGCAGCGCTGCCGAGGTCGCCGGATCGGCGGGCGTTTCAGGCCTGGTTCGCGCCAATGTCGGGGCGCTTAGCGTTGCGGCCCCAGCCGCCAGACAGTGCCGCCGGGTCAAACGCATAATCGGCCTCTCTCTTTTATTAGGTACGAGTATATGATGTTGGAAAATCGGCGGGCAAATGCAACAATTTTCTCGAAAAATATGGGATAAATTATCAATTTCAATAAGGTGAGGCGGAACTGCGGTGCCTGCGATTGGGGTGTTGTGATCGATAAGGTATGAGTATAAATGCACCCGGACCGCAAGAGTGGGAGCCTGTGATGAATCGGAGTGGATGGTTGGTGGCGGCATGCGCGCTGGCGTTGCTGGCGGACGGGGCGCAGGCGGCAGAGGCTCACCGCGAAGATGGCGGCCGTCTGGCCGATGGTCGCACTGTCGATGCCATCGTGCTCAGCAATGCGCATGGGGTGTCGGCGCGGATCCTGGCCTATGGCGCCACCCTGCAGCAATTCATCGCGCCCGACCGTGACGGTCATCCGGCCGATATCGTGCTCGGCCTGCCCGATGCCGGGGCCTATGAGGCGCATGAAACCTATTTCGGTGTGACGGTCGGCCGCTTTGCCAACCGCATTGCCGGGGGCACGTTCACGCTCGACGGCAAAGTCTATCGGCTGCCGCTCAATGACCGCGCGAACAGCCTGCATGGCGGCACGCATGGCTTTGACCGTCAGTTGTGGACGGTGGAAAGCGTGACTTCGGGCAAAGTGGCCTCGGTGGTGTTCACCCATGTCAGCCCCGACGGGGACAGCGGCTATCCCGGCGAACTGCATGTCAAAGTCGCATATTCGCTTGACGAGGACGGCGATCTGCAGATCGCCTACAGCGCCACCACCGACCGCCCCACCATCGTCAACATGACCAACCACGCGCTGTTCAACCTGGCGGGCGAAGGCGGCGCACGCGATGCCATGGGGCAAGTGCTGACGATACCCGCCAGCCGCTACACCCCGGTCAACAAGGCGCTGATCCCGACCGGCGAATTGCGCCCGGTGGCCGGAACGCCGTTCGATTTTCGCGCGCCCCGCATCATTGGCGCTTCGTTGCGCGATGGCGGCGATGCGCAATTGGTCATTGCTCATGGCTATGACCACAATTTCGTTGTCGATCAGGGGCTGACCGCCACGCCAAAGCCCTTGGCGCGGCTGGAGGACCCGGTTTCCGGGCGCACGCTCGACGTGTTGTCGACCGAGCCCGGGGTGCAGTTCTACACTGGCAATTTCCTCGACGCGACCGTGCAGGGCAAGCATCGGCACTTGTACCGCATGGGCGATGGCGTCGCGCTGGAGCCGCAGAAGTTTCCCGATACGCCCAACCAGCCATCGTTCGGTTCGGCGCGGGTGGATAGCGAACACCCCTATCGGCACATCATGATCTATCGCGTATCGGTGACCAAATGACCCGCAAGCTGCGTTCTTCTGCCTGGTTCGACAACCCCGACAATATCGACATGACGGCGCTCTATCTCGAGCGTTATCTGAACTTCGGGTTGAGCCTTGAAGAGCTGCGGTCGGGCCGTCCGATCATCGGCATTGCCCAGACCGGCAGCGATCTCAGCCCCTGCAACCGGCATCATCTGGTGCTGGCCGAGCGCGTGCGCGAGGGTATTCGCGAGGCGGGCGGGATCGTGCTGGAATTTCCGGTGCACCCGATCCAGGAAACCGGCAAGCGCCCGACCGCCGGGCTTGATCGCAATCTGTCCTATCTCGGGCTGGTCGAGGTGCTCTATGGCTATCCGCTCGACGGTGTGGTGCTGACCATCGGATGCGACAAGACCACGCCGGCCGCGCTGATGGCGGCGGCGACGGTCAACATTCCGGCGATCGCCCTGTCGGTCGGCCCGATGCTCAACGGCTGGCACAAGGGCGAACGCACCGGCAGCGGCACGATCGTGTGGAAAGCCCGCGAGATGTTGAGCCGGGGCGAAATCGACGATGCCCAGTTCATCCAGTTGGTGGCCTCGTCGGCGCCTTCGACCGGCTATTGCAATACGATGGGCACGGCCACCACGATGAACAGCTTGACCGAGGCGCTGGGCATGAGCCTGCCCGGCAGCGCGGCGATCCCGGCGCCCTATCGCGACCGGCAGGAAGTGGCCTATCACACCGGCAAGCGCATCGTCGACATGGTGCGCGAAGATCTCAAACCGTCGGACATCATGACCCGCGATGCATTCCTGAATGCGATCAAGGTCAATTCCGCGATCGGCGGCAGCACCAATGCGCCGATCCATCTGGTGGCGATCGCGCGCCACATGGGCGTCGATCTGGATGTGACAGACTGGCAGACGCACGGCTATCACGTGCCGTTGCTGGTCAACCTGCAACCTGCCGGGAAATACCTGGGCGAAGACTACTATCGGGCTGGCGGGGTGCCCGCGGTGATCAACCAGTTGATGGAACAGGGCCTGATCGCCGAACACGCGATGACCGCCAACGGCCGGACGCTGGGCGACAACTGTCGCGGCGCCCAGATCGCCGATGGAGAGGTGATCCGCCCGTTTGCCGACCCGCTGGTCAAGGATGCCGGTTTCATCGTGCTGACGGGCAATCTGTTCGACAGCGCGGTGATGAAAACCAGCGTGATCAGCGATGAATTTCGCCAGCGCTATCTGTCGGACCCAGCCGATCCGGATGCTTTCGAAGGCCCGGTGGTGGTGTTTGACGGGCCCGAGGACTATCATGCCCGGATCGACGATCCCGCCACCGGGATCACCGATCGCACTTTGATGGTGATGCGCGGGGCCGGTCCGATCGGCTATCCGGGCGCGGCCGAAGTGGTCAACATGCGCGCGCCCGTCTATCTTCTGCGCGAAGGGGTGCATGCCTTGCCCTGCCTTGGCGATGGCCGCCAGTCTGGCACCAGCGGTTCGCCCTCGATCCTCAACGCCAGCCCCGAAGCCGCCGCGAACGGTGGCCTTGCGCTGCTGCGTACGGGGGACCGGGTGCGCATCGATCTGCGCAAGGGCACCGCCGATGTGCTGATCGATGCCGACGAACTGGCCCGGCGCAAGGCCGCGTTGATCGCCGATGGCGGCTATGCCTATCCGGCCAGCCAGACCCCCTGGCAGGAAATCCAGCGCGCGGTGGTCGGCGACATGAGCACCGGCATGATTTTGGAAGGCGCCGAGAAATATCAACGCATTGCACAGACCCGCGGGCTGCCGCGCGACAACCACTGAGATACTGGCATGATCCGGCGATCTGCGATCGACGCGTGCCAACCCACCATCAGGAAGCCCTTATGACGATCACCGGTTCCATTCTCATCGGCAGGACAGAGCAGGCGCAGGCGCCGACTTTCACGGCGGTCAATCCGGCGACCGGGGCCAGTTTCGGCCCACCGATCAGCGAAGCCGGGCCCGACCATGTCGATCATGCCGCGCGCCTTGCTGCCGCTGCAGCGGGACCGTTCGCCGATCTGGCTCCGGCTGTGCGCGCCGCGTTTCTGGAAAGCGTGGCCGACCATATTCTGGCTATCGGCGATCTGCTGATCGAAACGGCGATGGCCGAAACCGGCCTGCCGCGCGCCAGGCTGGAGGGTGAACGTGGCCGCACGGTCGGACAATTGCGACTGTTTGCCGCCGAACTGCGCGCGGGCCACTGGCTGGATGTGACCATCGATCCGGCTCTGCCCGATCGCCAGCCTTTGCCGCGTGCGGATATCCGGCGGATGAATGTCGCACTGGGCCCGGTTGCCGTGTTCGGCGCCTCGAATTTTCCGCTGGCGTTCAGCGTGGCCGGTGGTGACACTGCCTCTGCCCTGGCCGCGGGATGCCCGGTGATCGTCAAGGGGCACCCGGCACACCCCGGCACCGGTGAACTGGTGGCGCGGGCGATCGTGGCAGCGGGGCTGGCAACCAACATGCCCGAAGGCGTGTTCTCGTTTCTGCCCGGACTGTCGAATGCGCTGGGCGCCGCACTGGTGGCGCATCCGCTGATCAAGGCTGTGGGCTTTACCGGCAGCCGCGCCGGCGGGCTTGCGCTGGTGGCCATTGCCCAGGCGCGTGCCGAGCCGATCCCGGTCTATGCCGAGCTGTCGGCGGTCAATCCGGTGGTGCTGCTGCCCGCCGCGCTGGCCGAACGGGCGCAGGATCTGGGCAAAGCCTTTGTCGGGTCGCTGACGATGGGGGCAGGGCAGTTGTGCACCAATCCCGGGCTGGTGATCGGCTTTGATGGCCCCGATCTCGACCGCTTTGTCGAGGCGGCGAGCGTGGCGCTGGCCGGTGTCGCGCCGCAAGTCATGCTGACGCCCGGCATCGCGGCGGCTTATGCGCGCGGCGTCGCGGCCCTCGACGGCCACGCCGCTGTGGCGCGTGCGGCCAGCGGGCCGACCGGCGGCCAGACCAGTTGCACCGCCGCGCTGTTCCGCGTGTCCGGTGCCGACTTCATCGCCAACCCCGCGCTGTCGCATGAAGTGTTCGGCGCCAGTGCGGTGGTGGTTGCCGTGCGCGACAGGGAGGAACTGGCGGCCTTGCTGGCAAACCTTGAAGGCCAGTTGACCGCAACCTTGCATATGGCCGACTCAGACGCGCCGATCGCGGCCACTTTGTTGCCGATCCTGCGCGACCGCGTTGGCCGCGTGCTGGCCAATGGCTGGCCAACCGGCGTGGAAGTGTGCCACGCGATGGTGCACGGCGGCCCGTTCCCGGCCACCAGCGACGCGCGCAGCACGTCGGTCGGCACGCTGGCCATGGCCCGGTTCCTGCGCCCGGTCTGTTATCAGGCGATGCCCGATGGTCTGTTGCCCGCGGCCTTGCAGCGGGCCAATCCGTGGAATCTGCCGCGCCGGGTCGACGGCGCATGGAGCGTAGCATGACCGTGCGTTCGCTGATCCAGTTCATCGATGCCGACGGGCGCGGGGTTGCCGCGCTTGACCAATCGGGTCGGGCCCGGCGGCTGACCGGGGTTTCCACCACGCTCGATCTCGCCCACCAGGCCATCGCGCGCGGCTGCACGCTGGCCGATCTGGCAGGCGAACTGGCCGGGGCGCAGATCGATCCCGCGGCGGTGCGGCTGCTCGTGCCGATCGACCATCCCGATCCCGCGCATGTGCTGGTGGCTGGAACCGGCTTGACCCATCTCGGCAGTGCCGAAGGGCGCGACAAGATGCACAAGGCCGCCGCCGCCGGGCAGGCCACCGATTCGATGCGGATGTTCCTGTCGGGGTTGCAAGGCGGCAAGCCGATGCCGGGCGCGATCGGGGCCCAGCCGGAATGGTTCTACAAGGGCGATGGTTCGATCCTGCGCGCCAGCGGCGAACCGTTCGACATGCCCGCCTTTGCGCAAGACGGCGGAGAGGAACCCGAAGTCGCCGGAATATATCTGGTCGGCCCCGATGCACGGGTCCACCGCCTGGGCTGGTCGCTGGGGAACGAGTTTTCCGACCACGTGACCGAGCGGGAAAACTATCTGTGGCTGGCGCATTCCAAATTGCGCCAGGCCTCGCTCGCGCCCGAGCTTTTGCTGGGCGATTTGCCGCGCAGCGTTGCCGGAACCAGCCGCATCCGGCGCGATGGCGCGGTGATCTGGGAAAAACCGTTCCTGTCGGGCGAAGACAACATGAGCCATTCGCTGGCCAACCTCGAACACCACCATTTCAAGAACGCGCTGTTTCGACGGCCCGGCGCGGTGCATGTGCACTTTCTGGGCACCAGCACGCTGTCGTGCGCCGACGGGATCGCGACGAAGCCCGGCGATATTTTCGAGATAGCCGCCGATGCCTTCCATCTGCCCTTGTCCAATTCGCTGGTGCGCGCCGCCGATGCGGGCCTGGTGCAAGTCGAGGCGCTTTGACCAATGGATCATCGGCGTTTGCGGCTGGGCCTGGTCGGCATCGGCAAGATCGTGCGCGACCAGCATCTGGCGGCCATCGAACAGTCGGGCCGGTTTGATCTGGTCGCCACTGCGGCGCCCGAAGGGCAAGTGGAGGGTGCTTCGGCCTATCGTTCGATCGAGGCCATGCTGGCGCACGAGACACTCGATGCCGTCAGCATCTGCACCCCGCCGGGCGTGCGCGCCGCGATCGCGGAAACGGCGCTGCGGGCGGGGCTGGCGGTGATGGTCGAAAAACCGCCCACGGCTACACTGTCACAGGCCGAGCGCCTGGCCAGGCTGGCGGCGAGCGGCGGACAGACGCTATTTTCCGCGTGGCATTCGCGCGAAACCGCACCTGTCGATGCCGTGCGCGCGATGCTGACTGACCGGCGCATCGATGCGATCGAGGTAATCTGGCACGAAGATGTGCGCGAATGGCATCCGGGCCAGGACTGGTTGCTGGCAGCGGGCGGTTTCGGGGTGTTCGATCCCGCGATCAACGCGCTGTCGATCCTGACCAAGGTTCTGCCGGGCCATCTGGCTGTACAATCGGCGGCGCTGGGCGTGCCGGAAAACCGCAGCGCGCCGATCCGCGCAGATGTCATGATGCATTTCGACGGCTCGGTGCCGGTGCGGCTTGACCTCAACATGCGTCATGCCGGCACGGCGCGCTGGGATATCATCATTGCCACCGATCGCGGCACGATCGAGCTGGGCCGGGGCGGGCATCGCTGGTCGGTCGATGGCGAGGTGATGCCGGTCGAACAGGGGCAGGAATACCCGCGCCTCTACCGGCGCTTTGCCGAACTGGTCGATACCGGGCGAAGCGATTTCGATATCGGCCCGCTGATGCTGGTGGCCGACGCGATGATGGTGGGGCACACAACGCGCGAGGCGGCGTTCCACTTCTGACGCTTCAGCGCGGCTGAACCCGGCATCCCCACACGGCATAGAACAGCACATAAAGCTCGCACGCCGCGGTCAGCCAGAAGCTCGTCTGCAAACCATAAACATCGGCCAGCCGCCCCTGCACAACCACCAGCGCGCCACCCGAAATGGCCATGATCAACAGCCCCGCGCCTTCTTCGGTCAGCGGGCCGAGGCCCTTGATACCCAAAGTGAAGATCGTCGGGAACATGATCGAATGGCACAATCCGACCAGGATCAGCGCCCACATCGCCGCCGGACCATGCAGCACCGCCGCGCCGACCATCACCGCGAACGCCGCCAGCGCAAATCCGGCCAGCACGTGATCGCCCCTGGCATGGCGCATCAGGTAACTGCCCGCAAAGCGCCCGACCGCCATGCCGCCCCACAGCAGCATCAGATAATGCGACGCGGTCGACTGGTTGACATTGCCGATGTCCGGCTGGGACACGAAATTGATGAACAAGTTGGCCACGCCGATTTCGGCAATCAGATAAATGAAGATCGCCGGTACGCCGAACACCAGATTGCGGTGGCGCAACAGATCCCGACGCCGGGCGCGCTGGCCATTGGCCGCACGCATCGGCGCAGGTTCGGCCAGACGGGCGCGCGCAAACACCACCGCCAGCGCGATCAGCACGCCCGCCACCAGCGCATAGGGCAACTGGGTCGCCAGCGCGTCGCGATAGCGATCGGCCTGCGACAGCGCCTGCGCCCCGGCTGCGGCGGTGCCGCCCCGGGTCCGCGACAGGATCAGCACGCCGCCGAACAAGGGCGCCAGCCAGGTGCCGGTGGAGTTGAACGCCTGTACCAGGGTCAGGCGGCTTTCGGCGGTTTCCGGCGGTCCAAGCGCGGTGACGAAAGGATTGGCCGCGACTTGCAACAGCGCGATGCCGCACGCCACGACAAACAGCGATGCCAGCGTTACCGGATAACTGGGCAGGCGCGCCGCGACAATCATGCCCAGCGATCCCGCCGCCATGATCAGCAATCCGACCACGACCGAGCGCCGATAGCCGATCCGTTCGATCAGCAGGGCGGCCGGGATTGAGGCTACGAAATAGGCAACGAACCACACTGATTCGATCAGCGTGGTGCGCGTATAGTCAAGCTGGAACACGTTGCGCAGATGCGGCAGCAACGTGTTGTTGATGACGGTAATGAACCCCCACATGAAGAACAGGCTGGCCAGCAGCGCCAGCGAACCAGTGTGGGTTCGCACGGGTGCCGGTGACCCGCCGGTGGCGGAAGTGAAAGTCGGCGCGGCCACAACAAGTCCTCTCGTAGATTATAAGTACGAGTTAATCGGACGATGGTCGTCGGTCAAGCCCGGCTTTTCAGGCGTATCTGCCGAAAATCCACGCTGATGCCTTGAGAATTTGATTAAAAAAGCAGTCAAATTCGCGCCGGCGTGGGGCTCATTCGTTTTCCAGCGGGGACCCGATATCGGCCAGTGCCAGTTCGATCAGATTGCTCATCGCCGCCCGCGCAGCCGGGCCGTCACCATTGGCGACGGCATCGAACAGCACGCGGTGATCGGGCACCGGATCGCGCGGCAGCTTGCGCTTGCGCTGTTTGTAGATGGTGGTCCAGCGCACCGCCGCCGAAATGGTGCTGGCCAGCGAATTCAGCGACGCGTTGTGGGTGGCCTTGAGCAGGGTTGCATGAAAGGCCTGGTCGGCCGACTGGCCTTCGTGCGTGGCCAGGCCATGACGGGCCATTTCCTCAAGCGCATGGCCCATCTGCGCCAGATGTTCACCCGTGCGGCGTTTGGCGGCGAGTTCCGCGGCGGCAGGTTCGAGCACGAGACGCAGTTCGAACAAGTCGTTGATGAAGGCGTGGCTCGGCTCGCCCTCGAACGTCCAGGCCAGCACATCGGGATCGAGAATATGCCAGCGTGACGGGTCGTTGATGCGGGTGCCCGCCTTTGGACGGCTTTCCACCAGGCCTTTGGCGGCCAGAATGCGCACCGCCTCGCGATAGGCGGTACGCGACACGTGATGGCGTTCGGCGAAGTCAACCTCGCTCGACAGCACCGATCCGGGCGGGTGTCGTCCGGTGACTATGGCAATGCCCAGGTCGCGCGCGATCGACCCGTGCAGGCGCAGCGCCTTGTCGAATAGCTCTGACGAATGATAGTCCTGGACCGGCTTTTGACTCACCCGATAAATCCCCTGCATCGCCTGATGCAGCCTAAGGCGGTTTTTCGGACCTTGTCCAGACGGGTCCGCACGCGGGAATTGATCAGACTATTCCCTTGTTGGCGGACCCACCGGTTCCAGGCGGATAGTCATGGCATGGCCCGAGGACTGTCGCGTGACGGGGTGTTGCGTCCTGGCATGGCCCCAGTTCACCGTCAGACGGCGCGCGGCAGGCATCGTCGTCCAGGCGCCCTGGCGCGCCGCAATGGTCAGTTCGCCGCGCGCATCGTCCCACGCCAGATCGATACGCGATCGCTCGCCGTGCTCGTAACCATATGACAGGCCGTCATCTTCCCAGACATGGGCGGTGCCATCACGGCCCGGCCAGACAAGGATGTCGAGATCGCCGCCCAGGGCCCCGGCGGTCGATTGCCGGGCTGGTCCCATCGGCACGATCGCGCCCGCCCGCACATGCAGGGCGATCCGGTCTAGCGGCGTGTCGACCATATGCGATTGCCCGCCGTCGCGCCGCTGGCCTGTCCAGAAATCGTACCATCCGCCCGGACTGTGCGGCAGATAGACCGGCCATTGGCGCACGTCGGGCGCCACAACCGGGGCAACATGCAGCGCCGGGCCGAACATATAGGCGTGGCTTTGCCGCAGCGCCTGCGCATCGTCGCCAAAGTCGAAGGCGAGGGGCCGGATCAGGGGCATGCCGTCAAGGCTGGCATCGGTCGCAAGGGTGTAGATATAGGGCAGCAGGCGATAGCGCAGGTCGAGATACTGGCGGGCGATCTGTTCGACTTCTTCGCCAAAGCGCCAGAATTCGGTGTCGGTCTGATACCCATGCACGCGCAGCAACGGCAGGAACGTGGCAAACTGGAACCAGCGCAGGAACCGTTCGCGATAGGCTGGATCGGTATACTGGCTGGCGCCGGGGCGAAAAAAACCGCCCGCATCGACCGTCCACCACGGATAGCCCGCCGCCGCCATGTTGAGCCCGGCCGGGATCTGGCGGCGCAGCGTTTCCCAGTCATGACCGATGTCGCCCGACCATGTCGCGGCGGGATAGCGCTGTTGGCCCGGCGCCGCGCTGCGGGTCAGGATCATGGTGCGAACGTCGGCACGCGCCTGGCGTTGCGCGGTGTAGACGGCCTGCGTCACGGCCAGCGGAAAGATGTTGCGCCGGATCTCCCCCGGTTCCCGCCCGCCCTGCGCGGTATGGACCTGGCGCCCTTCAAGATCGTCGTTTTCCGGCTCGGTCGCGTCCTGCCACCAGGCGTCCACCCCCAACGATCCCAGGCGCGCGGCCTGGGCCTGGCCATAGAACCGGGCAGCGGCGGGGTTGAAGAAATCGACCCAGTCGGTGTCGGGAATGAAAAAATCGTGCGCGGCGATGGCCTGTCCCAATTCGCTGTCGCGCGACACTTTGGCCCAGACCGACAGCATGAAGCGCATGTCCATCGCGTGCAGCGCGCCGATCATCGCGGCGGGGTCGGGATAAGCCGCTTCATCGAAGCGCATGGCGTTCCATCCGTGGTGCCCCCAGTATTGCCAGTCCTGCACGATCATGTCGCAGGGCAATCGCCGGCGGCGGAATTCGCGGGCGGTTTCCAGGATTTCCTGGGCGGAATGGAACCGCTCCCGGCAATGGATATAGCCCAGCGACCAGACCGGCATCATCGCATATCCGCCCAGCAACTGGCGCAGTCCCGCCATGATCGCGGCGGGCCGATCGCCCAGGATGACGATATAGTCGATGCCGTCGGCCACCGGTGAGGCCCAGGTGGTAGAGCTGCCTTTGGGGCCGAACCGCAAGCGCGGTTGATCGAGATCTTCGCAGCGGATTTCAACCCGATGCGATCCGGGCGAAAGTCTGGCGATAAAGCCGGTGCTTGCCGGCAGCCATTGATTGGCATGATCAACCAGCACGTTGCCGTCAATTGCGACGTGATAGCGCGAGGTCATCTTGCGCCCCAGATCAAGCTGGAACGCATGATCGGTGTCTTCGACGGTGGTAAAGGCGCCGGTCCAGACCGCCTCGCGCCGTTCGATCCGCGCGTTGCCATGCGCGGTGGTCACATCGTCGGTATGGGCCGCGCCGGTTTCGCGCCGCACCAGGTCGATCGTGCCTGCGGGGCGATTGATGTCGGTCAGCCCGGTGTTGTGCCACAACAGGCCATAGCCCTTGGTCGACACGACGAACGGCAGGCTGATCTGGGTGTTGACCTGGCATAGGCGGCGCGGCAACCCGGCAATATCCAGATAGCCATCCTGAAAGCAGCCGGTGCCCAGCAGGTGTTCCCCGGGGCCAAGATCAAAGCCCTGTTCCGCCCGCAACGTGCGCCAACCATGCAGATCGCCCGGCTGCAACGCACGGCTGCCGGGCGTTTCGTGCAGCACCTGCCGCCCTGTCGCGTCGACAAATGTCACGGCGCCGTGCCGATGGTCGATCACGCAGGCGCCATGGGGTAACACCACGCGGGTGGTCGTCGCCTCGCGGATCAGGCGCGCTTCGACATGCGGGGGGGCAGGCCCCAGCAGCGGGCTGACCGGCTCGGGCGATCCAGGCGGTGCAATGCGGATGCGAAAGGCGCGATCCCCCAGGGTGGTGACCGACAGGACGCCTTCGCGGACGGGAAGGGAAACCACCGGCACAGGCGTCGGCCGCGCCAGCGCGAAGCGACCGGCGGCGAGTGCCAGCAGCGAGCAACCGCCCTGCAACACCTGCCGCCGGTGCGCGCCGATCATGGCAGATGGACGGTCCAGCGTGCGGCGGCGCTGTCGGGATTGAAGCGCGCCAGCCGTACCGTGCTGCGGCCAACCGCGGTCAGGGCGAGGGGCGTACCCTCGGCAGGCATCGCGCGCGGCACGATGCGATAAGTGCCATCGGTCAACTGGTCGAGCCGCCACAATTGGTCGGGCGCGCCGGTAAATGCCGGTACCGTGGTGATTTCGCCCTGCGCGGTGGTGGCCAGCGCGCGGTCGGTCCCGGCCACGGTGATCTTGACATAGGGCGTGCCGAAATAGCCGCCCGCGCCATCGACCGGGGTGATCGTCCAATGCTGGTGCGGCCGCACCATATAGGCGCCCATGTCGACTGCGATCGGCCCGGCGGGCCAGCTTGCCTGGTTTTCCGCCAGCGTCTGGTCGGGCAGGTGGGCAACCGGGCCATCGGGCGCCATGAAGCCGCTGCGACGCCAATCGAACGGCAAACGGGGCGCATCGACCGCCAGTTCCAGCGCACCGCCGCGTTCGGACTGGATCTCGTAGGTGCCGGGGCGCAGGTTTTCGCTGCCCACCGGCCATCCATCGTTCCACAGCAGCGGCTGGATCGCCAGCACGCTGCGACCCGAACGGTCCATGTCGGATTCATAGTGGAACGAGAATTTCTGCACCCCGTCGCCCAGATCGACCAGGCCAAAATGCCCGGCGCCATAGCCCCGGCCATGGGCACCCCACACCAGTTTGCCCCCGCCCTTGAGCATGGGAACCCCGAAATTGTCGACATAGGGGCCGAGCGGATCGCGCGAACGGCCGACGCGGATGTTGTAGGTCGAATTCGGCCCGTCGCAGCAGGTGCCTTGCGTGCCCAGCAGATAATACCATCCGTCGCGGTACATCAGCGCGGTGGCTTCCAGATCGATGGCGATGTTGACCGGTGTGTTGCCGGCCAGTCGCTGCCCCGTCGCCGGATCAAGCTCGACCATGCGGATATAGCCGAAATAGGTGCCATAGCTCAGCCACCAGTGGCCTTTGACATAGAGAAAGGCCGGGTCGATCGCGTCGCAATCCTCGGTCCCGTCGCTCGATGCCACGGTGCCCACATCGTGATAGCCGAAATCGGGTGAGGCCGGGTCGAGCGAATGGGTCCACATGATCCGCACATTGCTGGCATGGCCGCCGTTCATGCCGCCGCCGCCCACCGCATAGGCAACATAATAGCGATCGCCGATCTTGATCACGTCTGGCGCCACACCGCCGCCCGGACGCTCGCCGCCGCGATGCCAGGTCCAGCCATCCTTCGATACCAGCCCGCCCTTGCCGGTGCCGAAGGTGTAATAGGCGCCATCCGAGAACGTGATTGTCGACGGGTCGTGGATATAGGGTTCGCCCGCCAGTTGATCACCCGCACGGGCGGGACCGGACATCAGGGCTGCGGCAAGGCCGAGTGCGGGCAGGAATGCCTTCATGATCACGCCTCTCAATGGAATCGATGCTGGCAGAAAAAGGGGGCAGGTCAGCGCGCCGTAATGGTCAGTGCCTTGATCGGAACACCGGCATCATCGACAAACCTGACGCAGAAATCGCTGAGCCCGGGACCATTGATCACTGCCCCGCGCAGCACATTGCGGCCTTTGCGCAAGGTCACGCGCGGCGAGACGACATCGTCCATCACCATGCGCCGGTCGCCATACAGACCGGAGGTCTCGACCCCGTTGAACCACCAGATCGACGCCGAATTCGACCCGACCGCCAGATGGGCATCGGCAATGTCGTGGTCGGCATTGATCACCGTGGTCACCCAGAAGATGACTCCATATGTCGGCTTGCCCAGGCTCTGGGCAACGTTGAACAGTTTGACATCGAACAGGCTAGCATCGAGCGCATGCCACTGCAACGCGGCGCCGTTTTGATGGATGGTCTGGCCATCGTGCGGCAATGTCCTGTCCAGCCCGTCGGGCAGGGCGGTGGCCAAGGCATTGCGCACATAGTCCCGGGTGAAACCCTGGTTGGTGCGGTTGGGCTTGGCGATCGGCTCCAGCACCAGCCAGCGGCGAATGAAGCCATCCTCGTCGGGCGTGGCGACAGCGTTGGTCGCAGGCGTGAAATAGGGCGACAGGTCTGCGATCGGCTGGGCATGTGCGCCTTGCGCGATCCCGATCGCAAATGTGGCGGCGGCAAGTGCGCCGGCCAGCCGTGATGGCAGGATTGTCACGATAGATCCCCTCCAGGAAACACAACTCCGCCGTCCCGCTTCGGCGGCAGGCGACGCGATCCGTGGCCTGCCGCCGATCGGCATGATCAGAACCGGTTGATCAGATTTTCCAGCCATTCCTGGCGCCCGGACGCCGCTTTTGGAGCCAGGTCTTCGGCCACCGCCAGATCGGCGATCGCGGCAAGATCGCTGGTGCGGATTTTCTGGCCGAGGTCGGCCTGCCAACCGGCATAGCGCTGGCTGCGAAACGCATCGAGTTGACCATCCTTGATGATCGCTTCGGCGCGCAGCAGCGCGTGGGCGACCACATCGACCCCGCCGATATGGCCGTGGAACAAGTCGGCCGCATCGGTCGACTGACGGCGCACTTTGGCATCGAAATTGAAGCCGCCGGTGGTGAACCCGCCCGCGCGTTCGATTTCGATCAACGCCAGGGTCAGTTCTTCCACTGAATTGGGGAACTGGTCGGTGTCCCAGCCGTTCTGCGGATCGCCCCGGTTGGCGTCGATCGACCCGAAAATGCCCAGCGCACGCGCCATGGCAATCTCGTGTTCGAATGTGTGGCCCGACAGAGTGGCGTGGTTGGCCTCGATATTGACGCGCACTTCGCCTTCAA
>Ga0302157_10003256_pt1 | contig 18460 bp, 9 predicted proteins | sample I_Bog_N3_3_FD_193502 | JGI IMG/M metagenome (GOLD analysis project Ga0302157, IMG submission 193502) | Peat permafrost microbial communities from Stordalen Mire near Abisko, Sweden - I_Bog_N3_3 | ecosystem: Environmental > Terrestrial > Soil > Wetlands > Peat | place: Sweden: Abisko, Stordalen...
ATCGAACCCCTCATAGACGATGCCCATCGCACCCTTGCCGATCGCTCGGCGGATCTGATACTTCCCCAGTTGTTTGGGTACGTCGCTCAAAGGGCTTCAGGTAAACGACGATGCCCGGAAATTCCGGGCATCCGGGCAGCCGACGCTGGAGAGTGCGGCGCCCGCAGGTTCATGTGACGACGATCCGGGCGGGACGCCTGCGCCCCGCCTGGATCACTTGGCCGCCGAACAGGCCTTGTCGGCGGCGATGGCCGTGGGCGATGTTACCCGAGAGTCACACTGGGTCGCACCCAGGTCGCCCGCGATCTCGTCGATGCCAGGCGGGACGCGGCCGATCGTGGTCACGTAGCCCCTGCGGATCGCGAAGTCGAGGTTCTCCGTGCCGAACGCCGCATCGGCGGCATCCTGCGACGCCGCGCTCAGGATGTTGGAGATCACCGAGTCGGCGATGGCCGTGGTCTGGCCGAGCACGTTGACGCAGGTCTGGGTGTCGCAGAAGAAGGTCTGCGCATTCAGCGTGTCGGGCTGGTGCGGGATCAACTGGTGCGCCTGGGTCTGCGAAGTGACGCGGAACCAGGCGCTCTGCCCCGGGTTGAAGTAGATGCCGATGCCGTGCTGGCCGGTGGTGCCGATCAGGGCAATGATGGAAGCTGCGTCGATCGCGCCGGGCACGGTCGTCGCGGCCTTGCCGATGTTGCCGCCGCCCGTCCCGCTGGCGGTGCGGGTGTCGAGCGTGACGTTGGCCGTCGCGCCCGTCACGTCGAGCGCGCCAAGGGTGGCTACGCCGAGGATCTCCTTGCCGGTGATCGTGACGTCGGAACTCGACGTGAGCGTGCCGCCCAGCAGCACGCTGCCGCCGGCGGCCAGCGTGGCGCCGTTGGCCGACACGTTGCCCAGCGTCGTGTTGCCGCTGGAGGTGACGTCCAGCAGCCCGCCGATGGAGGTCGTCTGCGTGCCGGTGCCCGCGTTGAGGCTGACGTTGGCGCCGGTCACATTCAGGCCGCCCTGGAACGTGCCCTGGACCGCGACGTCGGCGCCCGAACTCAGCACCACGTCGCCGGTCGCGTTCAGCGCGGCGTCTATGGCATGCGTGTCGACGATCCGGATCGCGCCCCCCGTGGCATTGATCGTGCCCTGGAGATTCGTGCCGGGCGCGTCGAGCGCGATGGCGCCGGCTCCGGCATTCAACTGCGTGGCGCCGGTGACCGCGAGGCTGCCGGACTGGGTGATGCCGGCGGAGGTCACGGCCAACGCGCCGGACACCGTCGTCCCGGGGGCGCCGAAGCTCACCGCTGCCCCGTTGAGCGTCATCGCGCCGCTGCTGCCGTCGACGCTCAGCGCGCCGGCGGACGTGAGCGTCGCGCTGCCATTGGCCGCGACGTGTACCGTCAACGGCGCCTGGTCGGCCAGCGTGACGCTGGCGCCCGCGGCCGTGACCGCGCCGGCGAGCACGTTGCCCGTGGCGGCCAGGTTGACGTTGCCCGTGCCGGCGGCCAACGCGCTGGTGCCGGTGACGGCCAGCGTGTCGGCCTGGGTGATGTCGCCGCCGCTGGAGGTCGCCGCCAGGTTGCCGCCCACACTGGTCGTGCCGCTGCCGAACGCCACCGAGGCGCCGCTGGCCGTGAGGTTGCCGGCGCTGGTGCCATCCACCGCCAGGGCCGCGCCCGACTCGACGACGGCGCTGGCGACGTTGTTCAGGTGGGCCGTGAGCGCGCCGGCCTGTTCGATGTCGACCGCGGCTGCCGCGACGGTGACGGCGCCGCCGAGCTGGTTGGTCTGGCGATTGAGCGTGACGGCCTGGCCGGTGGCCGTGATCGCCGTCGTGCCGTTGACGACGAGATCGCCGGACTGCGTGATCGCGCCGGTGCTGGTGGCCGTCAACGCGCCGTGGACCGTGGTCGTACCGGTGCCGAATGCGATGCCGGCGCCGGTGGCCGAGAGCGCGCCGGTGGTGCTGCCGTCGACGCTCAGCAGGGCGCCGGCCGTCAGCACGGCGCTGGCGCCGCTGACATGCGCCGTGAGCGCGTTCGCGTCGGTCAGGCTCACGGCGCCGCCGGTGGCCGTGACGGCGCCGGCGAAGTCGTTGGCCGCGTTCGTCAGCGTGATGGCGTTGGTGCCTGCATTCAGGGTCGTCGTGCCGGTGACCGCCAGCGGACCGGTCTGCGTGAGGGTGCCGGTGCCGCTGGCCGATGCCAGCGCGCCGCCGATGCTGGTGGCGCCGAAGACGACGCCGTTGCCGTTGGCGGTGACGGCCCCGGTGGTGCTGCCGTCGACGCTCAGCACGCCGCCCGCATTGAATGTCTCGCTGGTCGAGTTGACCAGGTGCACGGCCAGTGCGTTGGCCACCGTCAGGCTGATGACGTCGCCGGTGGTGGAGACCCCGCCGGTGAAGTCGTTGCCGGCGTTGGTCAGCGTGATGGCGTTGGTCCCGGCGTCGAGCGTGCTCGCGCCGCCGACGACGAGGGCGCCCGACTGGGTGATCGCGCCGCTACCGCTGCTGACCACCAGGGCGCCAGCGACGTGGGTGGGGCCGGTGCCGAAGACGACGCCGGCGCCGGTGGCCGACAGGCCCGCGGTGCTCGTGCCGTCCACGGTCAATGCGCCCGCGGCGTTCAGCGTGGTGTCGCCCGCGGTGGCGAGGTGCACCGTCAGCGCGTTCGCGTCGGCCAGGTTCACGCTGCCGCCGTTGACCGTCACCGCGCCGCCGAAGTCGTTGGTGCTCGTGCCGAGCGCGATCGCATTGGTGCCGGCGTCCAGCGCGCTGGTGCCGGCGACCGCGAGGCTGCCCGTCTGCGAGATCGTGCCGGTGCCGGAATGGGCCGTCAGCGCGCCGCCGACCGTGGTCGTTCCGAAGACGACGCCGTTGCCGGTGGTGGCCAGCGCGCCGCCGGTCGCGCCATCGACAGTGAGCGCGCCGCTCGCGACGAGCGTGCCGCTGGCGACGGTGCCCAGATGGACCGTCATGGCGTTCGCGTCGGTGAGACTGACTGCCCCGCCGGACACCGCGACGGTGCCGAAGTCGTTCGTCCCGTTGGCCAGCGTGACGGCGCTGTTGCCGCCATTGAGCGTGGCCAGGCCCGCGACGGCCACCGTGCTGGCGCCGTCCTGCGTGATGCTGCCCGCGCCGCTGTTGGCGTTGAGTGCGCCCCCGACGCTGGTGGTGCCGGCGCCGAAGACGATGCCGTTGGCCGTCGCGTTCAGGTCGCCGGTGCTGCCGGCCACGGTCAGGACGCCGCCCGCGTTCAAGGTGGCGCTGGTCGCGTTGGTGAGCGCCACGGCCATCGCGCTGGTGTCGGTCAGTTGCACGACGCCGCCTTGCGCCGTCACCAGGCCACCGAAGTCGTTGCCGACCGTGGTGAGCGTGATCGCGTTCGCGCCCGCGTCGAGCCCGCTGGCGCCGGAGACCGCGAGCGCGCCGGTCTGCGTGATCGCGCCGCTGCTGTTGGCCGTCAACGCACCGTGCACGGTGGTGGCGCCGAAGGCGATGCCCGCGCCGCTGGCCGTCAGGTCGGCGCTGGTGCTGCCGTCCACGACCAGCGTGCCGCCGGTGGCGGTGACCGTGGCGTCGGTCGCCGTGACGTGCGCGGTCAGCGCGCCGGCATTGACCAGCGTCACGTTGGCGCCGGAGGCCGTGACCGGCGCTTGGAAGTTGTTGGTCGCCGTGGCCAGCGTGATGTCCTGGCCCGTCGTGCTCAGCGAACTCGCGTTGGCGACGGACAGCGCCCCCGTCTGCGTGATGCTGCCGCTGCCGCCGACGGCCGTCAGCGTGCCGTCGACGGTGGTGGCGCCGAACACGACGCCGTTGCCGGTGGCCGACAACGCGCCGGTGGTGCCGCCGTCGACCGTCAGCACGCCGCCGGCGATGAGGGTCGCGCCCGTGGCCGCGGCCAGGTGCACCGCCATCGCGTCGACGTCGCTCAGCGAGACCGCCCCGCCGGTGGCCGAGACGGTGCCGCCGAAGTGGTTCGTGCCGTCGGCCAGCGTGATGGCGTTGGCGCCGGCGTCGAGCGTGCTGCCGCCGGTGACGATCAGCTTGCCGGACTGCGTGATGGCGCCGGTACTGGTGACGCCCAGCACGCCGTTGACCGTCGTGGTGCCGGCTCCGAAGGTGACGCCGGCACCCGTGACCGTGAGGGCCCCGGCCGTGGTCGTGCCGTCCACCGTGAGCGCGCCGGCGTCGGTCAGGCTGACGGCGCCGCCGCTGGCGGTGACGGCTCCGATGAAATCGTTGCTCGCATCGGTCAGCGCGATGGCACTGGACGTGCCCGCGGTCAGCGTGGACGTGCCGTGCGCCGTGATGGTACTGGGCGCATCCTGCGTGACCGCGCCGGTCGAGTTCAGCACCAGGTTGCCGAGGGCGGTGACGTTGTTGACGATGCTGATCGAGCCGCCGGCCAGCATGACGTTGTTGCCGGACAGCGCGCCGCCGGTCGTCAGGCCGGTGCCCGAGCTCAGCGAGATGTCGCCCGAGGTCGTGACCGCGGTCAGGCCGGTGAGCGCCTGCGTGGCCGACAGCGTCAGGTTGCCAGTGGCACCGGCGCCGCCGCTGAGCGTGGCGTCGACGTCGAGGTTGCCCGTCGCCGCCACCGAGACCGAGGTGCCGGTGGCCGTGACCAGGCCGCCGAACGTGTTGGCCGTGGTGCCCAAGTTCACGTTCTGGCTGCCCGCATCCAGCGTGCTGGTGGTGCCGACGGTCACCGTATTGCCCTGGGTGATCGAGCCCGTTCCGCTGTTGGCCGTGAGCACGGTGCCGACGCCGAGGGTCGACGTGCCGGTGCCGAGGACGACGCCGACGCCGGTGGCCGACAGCGCGCCGGCGGTGCTGCCGTCGACCGTGAGGACGCCGCCCTGCGCCGTGAGGTCGGCGCTGGTCGCCGTCGTGAGATGGGCCGTGAGCGCGTTGGCACTGACCAGGGTCACCGCGCCGCCGCTGGCCGTGACGTCGCCGACGAAGTTGTTCACGTCCGCCAGCGAGATGACGCCCGCGCCGGTGGAGGTGAGCGTCGACGTGCCCTGCGCCGTGACGACGCCCGCAGTCTGGGTGATGGCGCCGGCGGATTGCAGTGCCAGGTTGCCGTTGGCGGTGACGTCGTCGTTGAGAGTCAGCGAAGCACCGGTCAGCGAGACGTCCTGGCCGGAGATCGCGCCGGCGGTGGCGAGCGCGCCGCCCGAGCTCAGCGTGACGTTGCCGGTGGTGGTGACGCCGGCGACGCCGGAGAGCACGCCCGTCGCCACCAGGCTCAGATTGCCGGTGGCGCCGGCGCCGCCGGCGAGCGTGGCGTTGACGTCGAGGTCACCCGTCGCCGCCACGGCCACGGACGTGCCGGTCGCGGTGACGAGTCCACCCAGGGAGTTGGTCGCCCGCGTCAGGGTCACGTCGTGGCTGCCGGCATTGACGCCCGTGGTGCCGGTGACGGCGAGATCGGCGGACTGCGTGACGTCGCCGTCGGCGGTCACGGCAAGGTCGGCCGCACTGATGGCCCGCAACGCGACCCCCGTGGTATCGACCAAGGTCGCGGTGCCAGGCGTGCTGGCGGCGAAGCCGGCGACGCTGTTGCCCGGGTTGTCGAGCGTGATCGAACCAACGCTGGTGGTGACCGAGACATCACCCGTCAGCGTCAGCGCAGCGGACTGCGCCACCGCGCCGCTGGTGCCCACCGTCAGGGACGTTCCATTGAACGCCCCGAGCGAGAGCGCTCCCACGGTGTCGACCGTTGCGGCGCCGCCGCTGCCGCTGAACGCTCCGAAATGATTCGTCTGGTCGAGCGTGACCGCGCCGTTTCCGGCGCCGGCGGATACCAGGACGGCGCCCGTACCGGCGCCGATGTTGAGGCTGTCGCCAAGGGTCTGGGTCACCGCTCCCGCGGTGCCCCCGCCGTTGGTCACGACGGTCAGGCCGCTCGCCGTGACGTTGTCCAGCGCGAGGCCGCTGTTCGTCGTGACGCTCACGGCCCCGCCCGTGGCACCGAAGCTGTTCAGGCTGCTGTTGGCGCTGCCGACCGTGATCGCGCCGCTGCCCGCGTTGATGGCCGTCGCACCGCTGACGGTGAGGTCGCCGCTGGCCTGCGTCACGTTGCCGTTGCTGCCGCTCGTGTTCACGCTGAGCGATGCGGCCGTCACGCTGCCGAGCGCAACGCCGGTGGCATTGGTGAAGCTGGCCGCGCCCGTCGTGTTGGCGCCGTAGGTACCGATGGTGTTGCCGTCGACCAGCGTGATGCCGCCGGTGCCGGCGTGCAGGTCGGTGGTGGTCGCCGTGATCGTGTCCCCGCCGGTCTGCGTGACGCTGCCCGCCGTGCCGGTAGCCGTCGTCAGCGACGTCGCCGTGACGTTGTCCAGTACCAGGCTGCCGCCGGTCGTCAGGCTCGTCGCGCCGCCGGTGCTGCCCACGTGACCGAAGCCGCTGCCGCCGCTGCCCACCGTGATCGAGCCGGCGCCGGCAGTGAAGGTGGCGCCGCCCGAGATCGTCAGGTCGCCGCTGGACTGCGTGATGTTGCCGCCATTGGAAACGACGGAGAAGTTGCCTCCGACGTTGATGCTGCCCAGGCCCACCGCACCGTTGGTGGTGATGTTGAGGTTGCCGGCTGCCCCCGTGGCGATCGACGATGAGCTGTCCATCGAGAACGTGCTGGCATTGGTGCCGGGCGTGTTCGTGCCGCCGACGTCGGTGCCGGCATTGACGTTGACCGTGAGCGAACCGCTCCCGCCGCTGAGGTTCGCCCCGGCGAACGCGATGTTGCGCTGGGCGTTGAGATTGAGGGTGGCCGACTGCGTGCTGGTCAGCGTCGCGGTGACGTCGGCCTGGACCGAGATGTCGCCGCTCTGTGCGTTGGTGCCGGCGCTCGCCGTCGTGATGTTGACGGTCGTCCCGTTGGTCAGCGCCGCCCCGAGGGCCAGGTTGTTGACCACCGCGTCGTCGTCGGTGGACGTGAAGCTGGCGTCGACATGGGCGTTCGCGCCCGTCGTGATCGCGATGTTGTTCGGATCGAGAAGCCAGGTGCCGCCGTTTCCAGCCGCCGCGGAAAGGTCGACGACGCCATTGACCTGCAAGACGTCGTGCGCCGATGTTTCCACCGCCCCGCCGTCGCCGCCCGTGCGGCCGCCCGTGGCCGAGATGGCGCCGGTGAACTGCGTTCGATCCTGCGACCACACGACCACGTTGCCGCCATTGCCGCTCGTGATGGCGTTCGCGTTGATCAGGCTCGTGCCCGCGACGATCGTCTGGCTCGCGTTCGCATCGCCATCGGCGCCCGCACCATGCCAGTCGCCGCCCACGCGCACGACGCCGCCGCCCGTGTCGCCGGACGCATCGACCGTCGCGTCGAACAGGCCCACGTTGGCGCCGACCACCTTGACCGTACCGCCCGTCTGGCCGGCAGCCTTGCCGCTCGCGTCCAGCGTGCCGCTGACATTGACGACGCCGGAGCTGCCGCCATCGAGCGTGATGACGCCGTTGTGCGATCCGATGGAATGCGCCTGCACGATGCCGTCGACGTTGACCACCGTGTCGAGCAGCGCGTTGGCCGCCTTGGCCGTGATGAGCACCTGGCCACCGTCGGCCTGCACGATGCCGCCGGAGTGCACCAGGGCCGCCGCCGTGGGCGCGTCGACCGACACCGACACCAGGTCGCTGCCGATCAGGTTCAGCGTCACGCGGCCGCCGGCCGCCAGGGCCGCCGTGCCGCCGTCCGCGACGATCGTGCCGGTGTTGGACACCTGGGCACCGGCCAGCGCGACGAAGCCGGCCTTGATGACACCCTGGTTGTCGACGCTGCCGCCGGAACCGGTGAGGCTGTAGTTGCCCGAGAGGTAGTCGCTGTCCTGCAATTGCAGCGTCGAGGCCACCAGGCCGGCGGTGTTGACCTGCGCGCCCGGCGCGAACAGGATGCCGCTGGTGTTGACCAGGAACACCTGGCCGTTGGCGTTGATCTGGCCGAAGATGGTCGACGCGTCATTGCCGACGACGCGATTGAGCGTGGAGGAACTCGCGCTCGGCTGCAGGAAGTTCACCGTTTCGCCGCTGCCGACGTTGAACGTCTGCCAGTTGACGATGCCCTTGTCGGTGGTCTGCGTGATGTTGAGCGAGCCGCCGGCCGGCGCGGCAATCGTCACGTTGCCGGAGGCCACCTGGCCGCCCGTGGGCAACGCCATCGCCTGCACGCCGTAGCCGGCGAGCAGCGCCAGCAACAGGCGGCTGGGCGCGGGCGTGCGCACGCGCGCCATCGTCAGCTTGAACTTGAACCCCACGCGCAACACCATCTGGCGCACGCAGAAGATGGACGACGACAGCAACGAAGACTTGGACTTTTCCACGACAACCCCTAGCAGTTTCACGGCGCGGCGAGCGTCGGGCCCGGCGGCACGCCTCAATGATCGATCGACCTCGAAGGCGTCGCGCTGCACGCGCGCCCTTCTCCCCTCAAATCAGAACCACTTCTGCAGCGATGCCCACGCCCGCGTCTTGCGGTTGTCCGAGCCCGCCAGGTCGCCCTTGTTGATGCGGTGCGCGACGTCCAGGCGGAACTGGAAGTCGTCGCGGCTCGTCATGTTCAGGCCGACCCCGTAGCCGCCGAGCGTGTGCGCGTTGTCGGTGTCGATGCCCTCGATCGGGTCATGCCAGTCCTTCACGCGGCCGCCGTCGACGAAGGCGCTCAGCACGAACGGCGCGTTGTAGAGCGTCCACGACGGGATGCGCTGGCGCAGTTCCAGCGTGCCTTGGAACAGGTCGTCGCCGACACCGTCGCCCACCGCATAGGCGCGCACGCCGCGCGGGCCGCCCAGCGACGATTTCTCGGTGGTGTCCAGGTTCTGGAACGCGTATTGGCCGCGCATCGACACCAGCATGCTGGTGGTGTCGGTGATGGCCTGCAGGCGCTGGTAGTCGCCGTCCAGATGCTCGAACGAACCGCTGGTCTTGTGGCCGCTACGGGCATCGAGATCCTGGTTGAACTCCGATGTCGTCAGGATCTTGTTGTCGCCGCCGTTGAGCGTGAACGTGAAGCTGTTGAGCGAGCCGCCGAAACGCTCGTCGCGGAAGTCGCCGGTGACGCCGGCATGGCCGACGTACAGGTCGCGCCTGTCATGGTTCGCGCCACCGTTCGTGCGGTCGTCCAGGCTCTTGATGTCGCCGCCGCCCACCGCGAACAGGTTGAAGTTGCGCGAACGGATCACCGGGTGCTGCACGTTCAGCGAACCCACCATCGCTTCGCCGTCGGCGTCGAGCGCCGCGAACTTTGCGCCCAGTACCTTGTAGTTCAGGTCGGTGAAGCTCAGCGTGGCCTTGGTGCCGTACGGGCCCACCGGCGCCGTGACGCCGGCGCGGATCAGGTCCACGCCATCGTGCTCGCTGACGAGGCCACCCAGCGTCCAGGATTCGCCCTGCCCGAGCAGGCCGTTGGCCACCAGGTCGGCGCCCACGCGGACCTGGCCCGTGCTCTCGTTGCCGGCGTTGTCGACGTACGCGTCGCCTCCGAAGGTGCGGCCCTCATCGACCACCTTCACCAGCAGGTCGGCCTCGCCGGTCTCCGCACCCGGGCGCAGCACGGAAGTGACCTTCACGCCCGGCAAGTCATTGAGCAACAGCAACGGACGCTCGACGCTCTGCTCGGTGACGGCCGCGCCCTTGGGCAGCAGCCTCATGTAGCCGTCGACGATCGCCGGGCTGACGCGCTGCGTGGCGACCTCCGCGCGCGTTTCGCCGATGCGGGCCTCGACGATGCGCAGCGTGACGATGCCGTCGGGCACTTCCTGCGCCGGCACGAATACCTGCGTGAGAAAGAAGCCGGCGTCCTTGTAGCGATTCTTGATCGCCTCGGCGGCGTCGAGCAGTTGGTCGGTGCCTGCGGCCTTGCCGACCCACGGCTGCACCAGCGCCAGCAACTCGTCGCTGGAGAAGATCGTGTTGCCGGTGAGCTGGAAGCCCTTGACCATCAGCGTGGGACCGTCGGCGCCCGCAGGCGCACGCGTCGCATCGACGGGCGGCAGCACGTTGGCGTCCTTCTTCAATTCCTGCGGCTGCGCAGGCGTCGTCGATTCGAGCGCGCGACCGGCGTTGGTGGGCGGAGGAGGGAGCGGCGCGGACGGCGCCGTCTGGGCAAGCAACGACGTGGTGGCGCTCAGGCCCGCAATGGCCACGACAACGTGGCCCAACCCGAAACGGGTATGAGATTTCAACTCGGTCTCCTTCCTCTGTTCGCCCGGTACAACGGACGTCTGTCTGCCTCGCAAAGCGAACAGATCCGCCTCCGAAGGGAGGAAGTATCACTCGAACTGTCGAGGAGCGCACCCCCCTCCCGAGGGGTTCCAGAAGGTGCCTTCAAATGGTCAGCAAGGCTACTGGAGTCAACCCTTATTCCCTTCGACAGGCGACATCGGATTGTCATGAACCACCTGCATTCCGAGAAAATTCATGTGTCCGAAAACGGCGAGTAGGCCACGCCCAGGTGCCTATGATGAGGGCATGGAACTCGACCCCGACACCGCCTGGAAGGCCCTTGCCGCGCACGACGCGCGCTTCGACGGCCGCTTCTTCGTCGGCGTCACCTCGACGCGCATCTATTGCCGGCCGGTCTGCCGCGTGCGCACGCCCAAGCGCGAGAACTGCCGCTTCTACGCCAACGCCGCCAGCGCCGAACAGGCCGGCTTCCGGCCTTGCCTGCGCTGCCGTCCGGAGCTCGCTCCGGGCCTGAGCCTGATGGACTCGTCGCACGTGCTGGCGCAGCACGCGGCCCGCATGATCGATCATGCGGTGCGCGTGGGCGCCGCGGTGCGCATGCCCGACCTGGCCGCCCGGCTCGGCGTCACGGAACGGCACCTGCGGCGCGTGTTCGCACAGACCCACGGCGTCAGCCCCATCGACTACCTGACCACGCAGCGCCTGCTGCAAGCCAAGCAACTGCTGACCGACACCGACCTGCCCGTCACCGAAGTCGCGCTCGCCTGCGGTTTCGAGAGCCTGCGCCGGTTCAACGCCGTGTTCGCCGAGCAGGTACGCCTGAAGCCGACGGAACTGCGCCGCGCCGGCAGCGCCGCGCGGACGCATGCGGGCAGCGCCGCAGTGGACGCCAGTTGCACGCGCGTGCGCCTCGGATACCGGCCGCCGTATGACATCGACAGCATGCTGGCATTCTGGGAGCAGCGCGCGCTGGCCGGCGTCGAGGAGGTGAGCAGCCGCATCCTGCGTCGTACCTGGCGCGCGCCGCGCGCAGCCAGCGACGAGCCGCGGAGAACCGGGGTCGCCGCCGAACAAACTCGCGGCTGGATCGAGATCGAATTCCTGACGGAGCGCAACGAGGTCGAACTGCGTGCCAGCACGAACCTGGCTGCGCACGGCGGCCAACTGGTCGAGGCGACGCGCCATGCGCTCGATCTCGACGCCGACCCCACGCACATGGCGCCGCTGCTGGCCACGCTGGCCAGGCTCCATCCCGCGTCCGCGATCACGGCCGGCCTGCGCATGCCCGGCAGCTTCGACGGCTTCGAGACGGCCGCGCGCGTCGTCCTGGGCCAGCAGGTGAGCGTGGCCGCGGCGCGCACGCTGACGCGGCGACTCATCGAGCGCTTCGGCGCGCCGGTGGAGACGCCCTGGCCAGGCCTGCAGCGCTGCTTCCCGGATGCGGCCACGATCGCCGCCGCCACGCCCGAGTCCATCGGTGAACTGGGCATCGTGCGCCAGCGCGTGGGGGCGCTGCAGGCGCTCGCGCGCGCGGTGGTCGACGGCTTGCCGCTGCACCGCGGTGCGCCGCTCGCCAGCACGCAGGAGGCCCTGCTCGCGCTGCCCGGCATCGGCGACTGGACAACCCAGTTGCTGGCGCTGCGCGTGCTGGGCTGGCCCGACGCCTTCCCCGCCACCGACATCGGCGTGCTGAAGGCGCTCGGCCTGGCCCAGGCACGCGACGCGCCGCAGGCCATCGCGATGGCCGACAGCTGGCGCCCCTGGCGCTCCTATGCGGTCATTGCACTGTGGCGGGCGTTGGAATCCGGCGACACATCAAGCCCCGGGATCACCCTGAAGGCGATACCCCCCACGAAACGAAGTCCGGCCCGAAAAGCGCACGCAACGGCCCGCCGCCCGCTCATTGCCAAGGAATCATGATGACCCGCACTGCCTCCACCGCCCTGCCCGCCCGCCGCACGACCGGCGTCGCACTGGCCCAGGGCATCATCGAGACCCCGCTCGGCCCGCTCACCGCACTCGCCGGCGAGGCCGGGCTGATGGGCCTGTGGTTCGACTGCCAGCAGCACGGGCCCGGCGCGCTGGACGCGCCGGTCGACGATTCGCAGCGCTGGATCGCGCAGGCACGCGAGGAACTGGATTTGTACTTCGCCGGCTGCCTGCGCGAATTCAAGGTCGCACTGGCCCCGCAAGGCACCGAATTCCAGGAGGCGGTCTGGCGCAGGCTCGTCGCCATCGAGTGCGGCGCCACCACCAGCTACGGACGCATCGCGCGCGAGGTCGGCAGTCCGCTCGCATCGCGCGCGGTCGGAGCGGCCGTCGGCCGCAACCCGATCACCGTCATCGTTCCCTGCCACCGCGTCATCGGAGAGAACGGCACGCTCACCGGCTACGCCGGCGGCCTGCACCGCAAGCAGGCGTTGCTCGACATCGAGGGCTTCGTGCTTGCGCCCGGCGCACGCCACCTGGCGCAGGCGAGCCTGCTCTGACCGGACGCTGTATAAAGGCCGCGCCCGCAACGACCCGGACGCATCTTGACCCTCTCCAAGCCACCGCTGACCCTGCGCGAAGCGACCGTGTCCGACGTCGCGCTGGTCAACGACATCCACGTGCGCAGCCGCAGCGTGACCTATCGCGGCCAGGTGCCGGACCACTACCTGGACGTCGTGATGCCCGCGGCCAGCCGCGCGGACTGGCAGCGCAAGTTGCCCGACATGATCGCCGGCGCGGGCCGCGTGCTGATCGCCGAATCGGACGGCCAGGCGATCGGCTTCCTCTGCGCATTGGCGGCCGACACCGCGGGCAGCGTCTACATCCACAACCTGCACGCCTTGCCCGCGCAAAAGGGACGCGGCGCGGGGTCGATGCTGCTCGAAGCGGCGGAGCAATGGGCGCGGTCGAACGGCGCACGCGCGATGCATCTGAGGGTGCTGGAATCGAACCGACCGGCGATCGGCTTCTACGAGTCGCGTGGATGGCGCTGCATCGACCGGGTCGACGACGCCTGGGGCGAGGTCAAGGTCGTCGCGCTGATCTACGCAATCGCGCTGGCGCCGGCAGCCTGACGCCGTTTCACCTGAAGCACTTCATGTCGAATTCATAGGTGGAGATCTGCGATGGCCGCGCCTCCACCGGCTCACGCCTGACCGTCCCGGTGTCGCTGACCAGGTGGTATGGCGTCACCGTGCAGTGCGCCGGCGTCAGGTCCACCACCACCTCGTACTGCTCGTTCAGCTTGGGCACGAAGCTGGGTATCTTGCAGACACCGGCCTGCCGGGAGCGCACCTGGTTCTGCGTATCGGGCATCAACGAATGCATGATCTCGCTGGCCGTGACCACCGGAAACACGGCGCGCGGGCCGATCACCAGCGGCTCCTCGGCACGCACATGGCGCTCGATCGTCGACGCCGACACCGGCTTGTCGTCCAGCATGCCGATGCGCACGCTGTCCTGGCTGTTGCCGCCGGTCATGCCGAGGTTCGCCTTGGTGAAGCAGGTGGGCGAATCGAAGACCGCGATGTCGGCGTAGTAGGCGAACGGATGCAGGTTCACCACTCGCACCTTCGCCGATCCGTCGGTGGCGGCCGGCTCGACGTAGGTGGGCGCGGTGTTGGGCAGCAGCGTGGCGCACGCCGACACCATCGCGGCGCTCGCCAGCACCGCCGCCGGACGCACGCGAGTCGCACGGGCTCGCGGGCTGCGTGGAGCATTCGGGATGTCGTCGTGTCGGTCGTTCATGCCTGGCTCCTGCCTTGTGTATCGGCCGCGTGCGCAAGAAGCTGTAGATCGTGTCAGGGATGACACGAAGCCATTCGGCGCGAACGGACTTTCCCGGGCGGGAATGAACGGGATATCGGCTTCTTTTCGGCGGATCTGAAGCGGGCATGTCGATTCGGGGTACGCGTCGGCGGGATGTCCGAGACAGGCTGCCGCGACGCGTGGCTAACCCGCCCGCGCCTCTTGCCGCCAGCAATCCATCAGTACGCGAGACTGCCCGAGCGCGGCCTGCTTGATCATGGCCACCTCCGCCGGCCCCATCTGCTCCCAGCCCAGCTTGGAAACCAGAGAGCGCCTGCCCAGCGAGAACACCAACACCTGTCCGAACAGCATCATGATGCGCATCCGCAAGACGGAATCCGCGGGATCGATGCCGCAATAGCGGGCGACCAGCTGCGTCGCCACTTCGCCCATGCGGGGCCGGAGGCCGCGGTCGAGTATCTCGAACAGCATGCTGGGGCCCTGGCCAACCTGTTCGTGCAACATGAACAGGCGGCGATGCTCCGCGTCGTCGGGCAGGAGCTGGTAGTCGGCGAGGCCATCCAGCAACTGGCCGAAGGCCTGGAACACCTGATCCTGGCTGGCCGCCGGATCGTCCATCGTCGCCTGCGCCTGCGCCACCACGGGCGCGAACTGGGCCGTCCAGCCATCGGCGATGTGCTCCGCGCAAGCGCGGTAGACGCCTTCCTTGTTGTCGAAGTAGTACTGCAGCGCCGGTGCGTTGACCCCGGCCGCGGCCGCGATGTCGCGCGTGGACGCGCCTTCGTACCCGCGCTCACCGAACAGGCGCAGCGCCACCTCGATGATGCGGCGGCGCGTCTCCTCGCCGCGCGCGTAGCCGGCGTCGGCGCGGTGTCGGGGTGGGTGCGGGGCGCGATCGGTCATGCTGTCAGGGCAGGCTGGGATGCCGCGATATCGGTCTCCATGGGCGTTCGTGAAAATATACCAGTTGACAGATTTGTTCCGATTGGAATAAATTATCGACTGGAACAATTTCAAGCCGGCGCCGGCGTCCCCATGTCTTCTCCGTCCCCTGCCAGCCCCGCCACGCCCGACAGCGGCGCGCCTGCGCCTTCGAAGCCCGCCGTCGAGCGGCGCCGACCGCTGCTGCTCGTGATCGCCGTCGCGGCGGTGATCGCCGGCGCCGCCTACGGCCTGCATTGGTGGCAGGTGGGGCGCTTCATCGAAAGCACCGACGACGCCTACCTCAAGGCGGACGGCGTCACCGTCGCGCCCAAGGTCGGCGGCTACGTCACCGATGTCTACGTGGTGGCCAACCAGCGGGTCAAGCGCGGCGACCCGCTCGTGCGCCTGGACCAGCGCCAGTACCAGGCCGTGCTCGAGCAATCCCAGGCCGCGATCGACGGGCGCGAGGCCGACATCCAGCGCGTGCAGGCCGACATGCTCCAGCAGCAGGCCCAGCTCGCCCAGGCACGCGCCCAGGCCGACGTCGCCCGGATCAACCTCGCGCACGCGCGCGACGCTGTCGAGCGCTACGCACCGCTGGCCGTCACCGGCGCGAGCACCGACGAACACCAGGGCGACCTGCGCAGCGCGCGCGACCAGGCCGCGGCCAACCTCGCCGCCGGCCTCGCCGCCGTCGACGCGGTGCAAGGCCAGCTGAAGGCCAGCCAGGCGCAGGTCGCGCAGTCCCGCGCGCAGGCGAAGGCCGCCGAGGCCACCGTGCGCCAGAACCACCTCGACGTCAACGACACGGTCGTGCGTGCGGCGATCGACGGCCGCATCGGCGACAGCAGCGTGCAAGTGGGGCAACTCGTGCAACCCGGCACGCGGCTGATGACGGTGGTGCCGACGCAGGACGTCTACCTGGTCGCCAACTTCAAGGAGACGCAGATCGACCGCATGCGCGCGGGCCAGCCGGCGACGCTGCACGTGGACGCCCTGCCCGACACGGCGCTGCACGGCGTGGTCGAAAGCTTCTCGCCCGGCACCGGCGCGCAGTTCGCCCTGCTGCCGCCCGAGAACGCCACCGGCAACTTCACCAAGATCGTCCAGCGTGTGCCGGTGCGCATCCGCGTGCAAGCCGATTCCGCGTTGCGCGATCGGCTGCTGCCCGGGCTCTCGGTGACCGCGGATGTCGACACGCGCGGCGCCGCCCCGGTGCCGGACGCCCGCCATGGCTGACGCGTCCACGCCGGCGCACGCGCCGGCCGCCGAGCCGAACGCGAATGCCGCGATCTGGATCGCCGTGGCCGCGGGCGCGCTCGGCGCGCTGATGGCCACGCTGGACATCTCGATCACCAATTCGGCACTGCCGCAGATCCAGGGCGCCGTCGGCGCCAACGGCACCGAGGGGACCTGGATCTCCACCGGCTACCTGATGTCGGAGATCGTGATGATCCCGCTCGCCGCCTGGCTCACGCGCGTCTTCGGCCTGCGCAACTTCCTGGTCGTCAACGCGTCGCTGTTCACACTCTTCTCGGTCATGTGCGGGCTGTCGACCAGCCTGCCCATGCTCGTGCTGGCGCGCATCGGACAGGGCTTCACCGGCGGCGCCATGATCCCGACGGCGCAGACCATCATGCGCACTCGCCTGCCGCGGCACCAGTTGCCGATCGGCATGACGCTGTTCGGGCTCATCGTGCTGCTGGGTCCGCTGCTGGGCCCGGTGGTCGGCGGATGGCTGACCGAGAACTCGAGCTGGCGCTGGTGCTTCTTCATCAACGTGCCCGTGTGCGCGATGCTGCTGACGCTGCTGCTGCTCGGGCTGCCGCGCGAGCGCATGCACCTCGGCGACCTGATTCGGGCCGACTGGCTGGGCATCACGGGCTTGGCCCTGGGACTGTCGACGCTGACGGTCGTGCTGGAGGAGGGCCAGCGCGAGCGCTGGTTCGAGTCCAGCATGATCGTCACCCTGAGCATCGTCTCGGCGATCGGCATGGCGATGGTCGCCCTGTCGCAGCGCACCGCGGCCAAGCCCATCCTGCGCCTGAGCCTGCTGAGCAACAAGAGCTACGCCAGCGTGATCTTCATCGTGTTCACGGTCGGTGCGGGCCTGTATGGCGTGGCCTACCTCGTGCCGCAGTTCCTGTCGCTGGTCGCGGGCTACAACGCGGAGCAATCGGGCTCGATCATGCTGCTGTCGGGCGTGCCGGCCTTCCTGATGATGCCCGTGTTGCCGCGGCTGCTCGGCCGCGCCGACTTCCGCTTGCTGGTGATCTCGGGGCTGCTGTGCTTCGCAGGCAGCTGCATGCTGGACATCCACCTCACGGCGCAAAGCGTGGGCCACGACTTCACGGCCTCGCAGCTGCTGCGCGGCGTCGGGCAGATGCTGTGCATGTTCCCGCTCAACCAGGCGTCGATGGCGGCGGTCACGCGCGAGGAATCCGGTGACGCGGCCGGCATCTACAACATGGCGCGCAACCTGGGCGGCTCGGTGGGCCTGGCGGTGATCGGCACCTTCATCGACCAGCGCAACAGCCTGCACGCGAGCCGCCTGGGCGAGACGCTGGACGCGAATTCGACGCTGGTGCAGGAGCGCGTGGCCGCGAGCGCCGCCGGCCATTTCGCGCAGATGGGCGACGCCGCGCTCGCAAAGTTGCAGGCGCTCAAGGAGCTGGCGCTGCAGATCCAGCAACAGGCCAGCGTGATGACCTTTTCCGAAACCTTCTACGTGCTGGGCGTGGCGCTGCTGCTGTGCATCCCGCTGGCGCTTCTGCTCAAGACGCCCAGGCCGGGATCAGCGCCGGCGTCGAGCGAGGCTCACTGAAACCGGATGCCCATGACGTTCTCTCGTTCGACTTCCTTCGCCCTGGTCGCCAGCGCGCTCGCCGCCATGCTTGGCGCCTGCGCCACGGTCGGCCCCGACTACGCCGGCGCGCCACCGGTGGCGGCCGATGCCGCGAACGCGCCGCGCTTCGCGCGCGACACCGTCGCGACCGCACCCGCTGCACCCGCCACCGCCGCCTGGTGGCGCAACCTGGACGACGCCACGCTCGATGGCCTGGTCGACCAGGCGCTGCGCAGCAGTCCCACGCTGCACGCGGCCGAGGCGCGCCTGCGCGCCGCGCGCGCCTCGCTCAACGAGCAGGAGGCCAAGCGCCGCCCGAGCGGGTCGGCCTCCGCGTTGGGCCTCGGCCTGTGGCAGGCGCCGGGCACGGGCGAGTCATCGTCCGTCCATCTCTACAGCCTGGGCTTCGATGCCAGCTGGGAGCTCGACCTGTTCGGCGGCACCCGCCGCGCTGTGGAGTCGGCATCGGCCCAGGCACAGGCCGTGCGGGCCGATCTCGCGGATGCGCAGGTTTCGCTGACGGCGGAGGTGGCGCAGGCCTACGTGGCGCTGCGCTCGCAACAGCGGCGGCTCGCGCTGCTGCGGGACACGACGACACTGGACACGCAGGCAATTGCCCTGATGCAGCAGCGCTTGGCCCGCGGCGTGTCGACGGCCGACGATCTGGAGCAGCACAAGGCGCAGGGCGAAGCCACGCAGGCATCCGTGGCCGACGTTTCGGCGCAGATCAGCGCGTCGCTGGACAGCCTGGCCTTGCTCAC